>Ga0137415_10006291_pt1 | contig 11762 bp, 3 predicted proteins | sample CZODoug3_1_1_16f_FD_183082 | JGI IMG/M metagenome (GOLD analysis project Ga0137415, IMG submission 183082) | Vadose zone soil fungal communities from Angelo Coast Range Reserve, California, USA - CZODoug3_1_1_16fungal (Hybrid Assembly) | ecosystem: Environmental > Terrestrial > Soil > Vadose...
GGACGTGGCGAGGCTCGTGATTGGTCCTGCGGGCGTGGTGGTCGTATCCGGAGCGATCGCCGTCAGCACGTTCGGCACGTTGAACGGTTCGATGATGACGGCGCCGCGAATCTTCTTTGCCGCGGCCGAGGACGGTCTCTTCCCCAGCGCCCTCGCGCGCGTCGATCCCAAGAACCACGCCCCCACGACCGCGGTGGTGCTCATGACGGTGATGGGCGTGATCTTCATTCTGGTGCGGCGGTTTACCGCGCTCGCCGACCAGTTCATCATCGGGATCTGGCCGTTTTATGCGCTGGCGGTGGCCGGTGTGTACGTGCTGCGGCGCACGCGGCCGGGGCTCGAGCGGCCCTACCGCACGTGGGGCTATCCGTTCGTACCGTTCGTGTTTCTCGTCGCCGCACTTTTTCTGCTCGGGAATTATCTCGTGCGTGAGACCGCCAGCTTCGCGGTCGATATCGGGATCATTCTGAGCGGCGTGCCAGTGTATCTGCTACTCGCGTCGTGGCAGCGGCGGGCCCCTCCTCCCGCGATCTCCAGCCGATAGAAAGACGTAGGGGGGCAGATGCTGCGCCCCTACATTGTTTTTCCGTCCGGCCGTCGGGCCGTCGGACTACCAGTTGAATGCGTAGCGAACGCCCAGCTGTATCCGCCACACGTCCGTCGTGTTCACGGACTTCTGGAAGCTCTTCGAGATCAGCCGGCCTCCCACAGTCGCAAGCTGGTACTGCGAAGCTCCGAAAGCGTCCACACCGGCGGAGACGAGCGGACGGTTCGTGATGAGGCTTTGGGCCACGCCCCAGTTCTTGTTGAGAAAGTTGCTGAAGTTCAGCATGTCGAGCCGGACCTGGAGGCTGTTGGGACGGCCCGCGATGTTGCGGCCGATGTCCTGGGAGATACTGACATCTGCGCGGTAGACCTTTGGTCTGAGGACGCCATTCCGCCCGGCATATTCGCCCCGGTGCGCTCTGAGATACGCATCTTGATTGATGTACGCTTCCCACGCAGCTGCCTGCTCCGCTGCCGTGAACGGAGTGGCGCCAGTGATCGGGAGGAAGTTCATCTCGCCGATGTTACGCGGGATGTAGATCAGATCGTTGGTTGCTCCATCGCCATTCATGTCGTTCGAGAACATGTAGTGGTCGTTCCCTGCGCTGCGCCCATCGAAGTACAGGCCGAAGCTCGTCGATCCCACTCGGACAAGGTCCCGCGTGTAGGAAACGGCGGCGAACAGGCGGCCACCCGGCGAGAACTGGGAATACGCGGCCACCGGATTGTTCGGGTCAACGGCGATCAGGTTCCCCGTCCACGAACCGACGGCGATCGAGCCTGCATCCACTGTGTTCTTGCTCTGACCGTGCGAGTATCCAACTTTGGCGAACAAGCCGCTCTGGAACGCCCGCTCGAGTGACGCGGCGAGATTCCACGAGTAACCGCGCCCTTGATTAGTCAGCACGATGGCGTCGCTGACGTTGGCGTAGATGCGGTTCGAGGTCCAGCGCGGGCGACCGTCGGGGCCCGCAAATGCCGTCTGAGCCGCCGGCAGATTCGCGTTGACGTAGGCGATTCCGTTGACGTCCTTGGAATAGAGATATTCGAGCGTGCCCGTCATGCCCCAGGGCAGACGCTGGTCGATCGCGATGTTGCTGCGCCACAGCTGCGGGAATCTGAATTTCGGGTCGGTGAGTGCCAACCGGAAGCTGGCCGCGGGGAGCCCAGTGGCTGCGGGCTTGTAGTGGTCGGGGTCGGGGTGGAACGGATACGCGGTCGTGGAATCCGCCTGGATGAATCCGGTGAGCACCCCAGTGTTGCCGACCTGGTTTGAGATCCACACGTAGGCCGGCCGGCCGGTGAAGATGCCGGTACCGCCGCGGATCTGCGTCTTCTGCTCGCCGCCGACGTCGTAGTTGAAGCCGAACCGCGGTGAGAACAGCAGGTTCACGCCAGGCAGAGCGCCGCTGTTGTAGCGCACCGCCGCGCCGCTCGCATCGCGGAACGTCATGGTATCGGCGACCGCGTTGTCATACGCGGTGTTCTTGAACTTGGGCGCATCGACGCGCAACCCGGCGGTCAGCGTCAGGTTGCGACTGGGCCGCCATTCGTCCTGCAGGTACGCGCCGGCATACAGCACATCCAGCGGCTGCACCGGCTCGTCCTGTCCGGGAATGTTCGCATAGCGTACCTGGAACCGCCGCAGGTTCACCGGCGAGACGGTGCGTGTGGGGTTGGCGAGATAGTCGTTCGCATCCGTGTAGAAATCCGCCAGCGACCGGTACACGTAGATGCTCTGCGCTCCGTCGAAGAACACGTTCTTCGAGTGATACTTCTCGACGCTCACGCCGAGCATCAGCGAGTGCTTTGGCATGTACAGCGCGAAGTTGTCCTGCAACTGGTAGTTGTGGTAATACAGCTGGTTGTCCGGCGTGAACGGCTCGAATCCGAACGTCGTGTAGTTGTTGGCCCCCGAAAGAATCTCGACTTCCGGGAACCATGGGGGCCTGATGGTCTTCCGGCTTTCGTTGCTGGTGTTGTATCCGACGATGAGGTTGTTGGACTTGTTGCCGAACGACGAGTTCCACTCGCCCACGATCGACCGGATGTTCTCCAGAATGGCGTAGTTCGAGTTGGCAAAGTTGAGCGACTGCAAGCTAGTCCGGCGGTTGCCCAAGCCGAGCGAGTTTGAGTTGGAGACGAGCTGGTCGGAGACGGAGTTCAGCAGGTTATAACGGAGACTCAGCTTGTTGTGGTCGTTCAGGTTGTAATCGAGGCGCGCGAGGAACCGCCGCGACGGCGTCTTGAAATCGTATCCCTGATAGGGTCCCGTCGCGTACTTGAAGTTGGTCTGGAGGTAGGTGCTGAGCGCGTCCAAATCCGATGCAAGGACGCGCGTCGTGGTGCCGGCCACCGAGTCTGTTCCGGAATTGGCGCGGAACGTGGTGCCCGGCGCGGTCTGTTTGTCGTCCTCGAAGCTCGTGAAGAAGAACAGGCGGTTGCGGATGAGCGGCCCGCCGAGGGACACGCCGATATCGCGATACTGGAACGTGCCCGGATTGAACTTGTTCGGTCCGGCATCGGTGCCAACGAAATCGTTGTTGCGCGTGTTGTAGAATGCCGACCCGGTGAAGTCATTGGCGCCGCTCTTCGTGACCATATTGATGCCCGCGCCGACGAAATTCCCCTGTCGTACGTCATAGGGCGCGATGTTCACCTGAACCTGCTCGAGCGCGTCCATCGAGATGGGCGTCACGCCCGTTCGGTCGCCGGGCTGACCAGCCAGCCCGAACGAATTGTTGAAGTAGGACCCATCGATCGTCATGTTGTTGAGCCGGTTGTCCTGACCGGCGAACGAGAACCCGAACGACATCGGGCTGTATTGCGGCGTGAGCCGGAGCAGGTCCTCCACGCGGCGGCTGATGGTCGGGAGATGGGCGAGCTGCTCCGCCCCCACAGTCGTCGCGGCGCCGGTTCGCTGAGAGCTGAACACGGTACCCGTCGTGGCCGTGACCGTGATCGCCTCGAGCTCGACGCTCACCTGTTTGAGCGCGAAGCGCAGGTCGCTCGTCACGCCCAGCGTCACGGTGACGCCGTTCTGGATCTCCGGGCGATAACCCACGCGCGACACGGTGACGCGATACGGTCCGCCGACCCGCATGCCGGGGATGGTAAAATGCCCGTCGCCCCGGGTCTGGGCCGCATATGTGGTTCCGGAGGGCCCATGCACTGCCACGACACGGGCGCCGTCCAGCGGGGCGCCGCTGGCGGAGTCGATGACGACTCCGGCGATCGCGCCGGTGGTCACGCCTTGTGCAAGCACAGCGCCCGTACTGACGAACGAAAACACGGCCAACGCCACAAGGGCGCGGCAAGAGCCAACGATCCAACGCATGGATGGACCTCTCCTTCGAGGGAACGGATGCAAGTTGCTGGTGCCCATCGAGACCGGGAGAAAGTGTTCCCGATCCGAAACCGCGTCAAGGACGCTAGGTGGGGGCTTTACGGAGCAGATACACAGCCGCGACGGCAACGAGAATGTTCGGCGTCCAGGCCGCGAGCGCCGGGGGCAACACGCCTCCGGAGCCGACCGCCTTTGCCAGCTGAAACATCAACAGCACGATGAAAGTCGTGGCGAGGCTCGCCGCGACACCCCAGGCCGTGCCGCTCTTGGGACTCGAGATCGCGAGCGGCGCGCCGAACAGCGCAATCAGCAGACAGATGAACGGAATCGCGATCTTGAGCGCGAGCTCGACCTGCAGCTTCTTGGCGTTCGAGCCGCTCCGCGTCAGCGCATCGATATAGCGCCGCAGCTCGCCATAGCGCATTTCGTCCGGCCCCTTCGGCTCGGCGAGCAGATCCACCGGTCGCTCCGTCATGGTGCGCGTCTGCAGCGAATCGAACTCGAAAGCGGCCTCGCCGCCGGGTTCGTCGCCGGCGAGATAGCGCAACGTCCCGCGATACAGCGTCCAGAGCGGGCGGGGTTTGGGAGGGGCGGCCGCCTTTCCGCTGTCGCCATAAATTGCCCGCTGCGCCGCCAGCACGATCGTCGGGTACGCCGCGCCCGCTCCTTCTCGCTCCAGCATCAGCTCCGTCATCTCCCGTGTCCTCAGCTCGAGCGCGCGGATCGCGTACACCCAGCCGCGGTCGGCGCGGTACACGAAGTTGTAGCGCGAGCTCGTGGACCGGATCGCCTTTTCGCCCAGCATCTCGAGGCGGTGCGACGTGGCGACCGGAGCGATCTCGCCGAGCAGCAAGCCGGCGACGAAGGCGGCGCCGGCGGCGCCGAACAGCGGCCGCACCAACCGGTGAAACGAGATGCCCGAGGCCTTCGCCGCGGTGAGCTCGGAGTGCCGGCCGAGCGACCCCACCGTGAACACCGTCGCGAACAGCACCGCGACAGGGAGCACGAGAAACATCTTCTCGGGCAGGTCGAAGACGTATGACAGCGCCACGGCGCTGGGCTTGATCCCGCGCGCCATGTAGGTGTCGAGCTTGTCGGTCAGATCGATGACGATGACGAGAATCGGGAAGCCGAGCAGCGTGACGAGGAAGACGCGCAGCCACTCGCTGAGAAGGTAGCGGTCGAGGGTCCGCAATGTGATCTTCACAGTCGATTCCGAATCTTTCCCACCCAACCGAACAGCGCCTCCTTCAGCTCGTCCCAGTCGCCGCCGTGCGCGGTGCTGCCGGCGCGACGTACCGACAGGAGCAGGGGGATCGCGACAATCAGGAAAATCAGATTCGGCGTCCACATCGCAAAGAACGGCGGCACGATCAGCCGGTCGCCCAGCTCCTCACCGCCGATGAGGCCGACGTAGTACACCGAGAAGACCGCCAGGCTCGTGCCGATCACGAGCCCGACGCCGCCCCGCGGGTAGCGAATCGCGAGCGGCATGCCGAGCAGCGCGAAGATCACGCAGGCGGCGGAGATCGCCAGCTTCTTCTGAATCTCGACTTCATAGATCGCGGCCCGCGAGCGCGCCGCCCGGAGCCGTTGGCTGTAGGCCGACGGCGACTGCACGGTATACGCGAGGTTGGTGACGGTGCGCGGCGATTGTCCAGCCTGCGTAGCCTCCGCGGCCTGCGCGGTGCGGGGCGCGAACAGTCGCTTGATCGCGCCGAGGAACGCGCAGTACCGGCTCGGCGGCGGCGATGTCGTGTCGCTGGTGGGTGGCGGCAGCTGAACGAGCTTGGCGACGCGGCGCAGCTCCGCCGACACCGCGGTCACCGCTTCGGTGCGGACCCGCTCGAGATCCTGGCGGGCGCGGGCAACGACCTGCTGCATCGCGCAGATCGTCATCTCGCGGTCGCCCCGGTATTCGTCGTTCTTGGTCGGCTCGAACGTGTTGCTGACACCCGCGACCTTGATCCGATTGGTCTGATAAAAGGTGCGATTGAAGTGCTCGGGATCGGTGCGCTTGATCTCGTGCATCTCGCCGTCGCGCAGCGTCAGGTAGAGATCGGTGCCGCCGGCGCCGTAGGCCATCCGTCCCGAGTCGGCCAGAATGATCCGGCGCCGGTCGGGGTCCTCCAGATCGTATATCGTCACATCACTGAGGGCGTTCGACGCGGGGTCGATGCGGGCGGCGCGCAGGAAGAATTGTCCGGCCACGACCTCGTTGATCACCTGTTCCTTCAACTGAAACGTCGGCTTCTTGCGCTGGATATCGACGAGGAGCGTCCGGAGCGTGTGATTGGAGCGCGGCAGAATCTGGTCGTTCCAGAGGAACGCGATCAGCCCGATCAGTGTCGCGCCGCCGAGCACGGGCGCGAGGATCCGGCCGATGCTGATGCCGCTCGCCTTCATGGCGGTGACTTCGTTGTCGGCGGCGAGATGGCTGAACGTGTAGAGCACGGCGACGAGCACGGCCATCGGCAACGTCATGGCGACGATGAAGGGAATCGACAGCGCGAACACTTCGAAGATGACGCCCCACGGCAGGCCCTTGCCGACGAAGTTGCCGAACTGCTTCGCGACCTGATTGACGAGCATCGCGAACGTGAGCGCCGCGAGCGCGTAGAGGAGCGGAGGAATGTGTTGCCGCAGGATGTAACGGCTCAGGATGCGCACGGTTGGTCGCGCCATTATATTCGGAACCCCAAGTCTCTACAAGGGATGCGGCGTCTCGCCCAGCTAGTTGGACTCGCCCTCACGCTCGTCGTACCCCGGGTTCATGCGCAGGCTCCTGTGTACACGTTTGGCGTGCCACCACTCGCCCCGCCGCGCAATCCGGCATTGGTGCCAGGCGGCCGCCTCGGGGCGCGCGTTCCCCCGTCGCTCATCGCGCAAGCGTGGGCGGAGCGGATCCTCGCGCAACGACCACCGCTTTTTGGTACGTCGTTGCCGCCCTCCGCCGCCCCTTCGCCGCCCATCGCCGCCGCAGTTCCCGCCGCAGTGCCGTACGCGGATCTGGGCATGCAGCTCAACCTGCGGCTCGAGTTAAAGGCGGACCAGTTCCGCAATCTGCGTTGCACGTCTCAGGAGCAGCAGCTCACGCTATCCGGGTGCCGAGCCGGATTTCCGACGATCACGCCCAACCCGCAATACGCGATTCGCACCGGCGGGATCGTGGGGCAGCGGCTGCACGTGAACGTGGACTTCGACAGCCAGCGCGAGTTCGACGCCAACAACAACCTGCACGTCTGGTACGAGGGGTTGGAGGACGAATTCCTGCGGCGCGTGGAGGCGGGTAACGTCACCTTTCAGGCGCCGGCGTCGCGTTTCATCACCGCCGCCATTCCCGCCAACAACTTCGGCGTGCAGGCCATCGCCCAGGTGGGTCCGCTGGAGTTCCGCGGCATCCTCGCGCAGCAGAAGGGCAACGTCGTCAAGGACCGGTTCTACAGCGTCGGCGACGTCACGAGCCAGCCGCTCGACCGCGAGGCGCGCGACCTCGATTACGAATCCGGCCGGTTCTTCTTCGCGATCGACCCCGCGGCGCTCCCCGGCTATCCCGCCGTCGACATCCTGCAGCTGGATCAGTTGTCACGGCCGGATTCGCTGACTGTCGGCGCGCTGCGCGTCTACCGCCGGCGAGCGGTCGCGCCCACGTCGAACGGCAACCAGAACGTCGGGGGAGTGCGCGCGGTCGCGTGTGGACCCGGCGTTCGAGCGGTGGACTGCGGCACTCAGCGGGAAGGGCCGTTCGAATGGGAGATCCTGCAGGAGGGGAAGGACTACTACGTCGATCCCACGGGGACCTGGTTCGCGCTGGCCAACCGGCTGGACCAGGCCGACTACCTCGCCGTCTCGTACGTCACGGCGAGCGGTACCGATTCCGTCGGCACAATTCCGGTGGACGCGAGCACCGACAGCGCCAAGGTCGACACGCTGCGCCTCGTGTACGATCCAAAACCGTCGGTGACCGTCTCGTCACCCACGTTCCGCTTCGAGATTCGCAGCGCCTACCGTGTGGGCGGGCGTGAGATCGATCGCACCAGCGTCGATCTCACCTTGAGCGTGAACCAGCGCGAACGCAGCGCGGCCGGCGACACCTACTTGCAGCGGCTGGGGATGTCGCTGGCGAACGACGCGACGCAGTTCGATCAGTACAACCGTCTGTTCCCTCGTCTTCGTGATCCCAACCAGGGTGATCCGGTGCGCGATCTGTTCATCGTGTTCCCGCACCTCGCGCCGTTCGCCGATTCGGCCAAGCTCGCAGTCGCGGAGCGCAACGACTCGTTGTACCGCACACCACGCGTCTATCTCACCACGCAGGGGCCGCCGTCCGTGTTCGCGCTGCGACTGCACGCCGCGGCGACCGCTTCGCCCGACCGGTCGCTGCTGTCGCTGAACAGCTTCCAGATCCGTGAGGGGAGCGAGCGGATCTACGTTGGCAACCGCCTGCTCACACGCGAAACCGATTACACGATCGACTACACGACAGGGCAGGTGCAGTTCAAGAACCCCGACGCCCTCTTCCAGGGAGGGGCCGGAGGGGCCGGACGGGGCGGGGGGGGCGCGCAGGTGCGCGCGCAGTTCGAGGAACGGGCGGCGTTTGCGCTTGCCCCGACGACGACCTACGGCCTCTCGGCGCGGTACGACCTGGGGGCGGTGGGGCAGGTGAACCTCCTCGGGATCTTCCAGAGTGAGCAGAGCACGTTCACCCGCCCGCCGCTCGGATTCGAGCCGTCATCAGGCTTCATCGGCGGGATATCGACGCAGCTGCGCTTCCAGCCCGAGTGGATGACCCGGTTCATGAATGCGCTCCCGGGCGTCCACACGACCGTGCCGTCGGCCCTGAGTGTGAACGGTGAGCTGGCGATTTCCAAGCCGTCGCCCAACCGGTTCGGCCAGGCCTACATCGAGGAATTCAAAGGAGGGTCGGCGCGCTCGATCATCCTGGCCGACAACACGTGGCACTGGGGGAGCATCCCCACGTCGGTGCGAGGCGTCGAGTCACTGGGCTTCGCCGGCGGTTTCGACCCCGGTCACGCCGCATTCCTGACCTGGCAAAGCCTGCCGTACAGCGTGAGCGGCGGGCAGTTCGCGCCGCTGCAGTTCCTGCCGCAGGAGATCGATCCCACGTTGCGCTTCACCGGCCAGGGGCAGGCCGCCGAGCCCGTGTTGTGGCTGACGCTGCAGCCGGACAGCGTGCTCGGGCTCGCGAATAACCGCCGCGACTCGCCGGCTTTCGGCATTCCAAACTGGCTCCGGGCCCCGCAGAACGCGCCGCGCTGGCGCTCGATCACCCAAACGCTGTCGGCCACCGGCGTCGATCTCTCGCGGGTGGAGTTCCTGGAGTTCTGGGTCTGGGAAGACGCCACGCGCGTCGCGCAGGCGAACGGCATGACGGTGTTGTTCGACTTCGGGGGCATCTTCGAAGATGCGCTCGCCTTCACTCCCACATCCTTGACGGTGAGTGCGGCCGGCGACACGACGTACGCCGGCGTGCGGCGCACCGGCGCGGGCCGGCTCGACGACGAGCGCGATCCACGCACGCACACCTGGAGCGCCACGCTCAACGACGAGGGCATTCTCTCCGACCGCGTCGTCGACGGTATCGTCGACTCTACTCGCGGCGTCGTGAACGACACGCTGCCGCTCTGCTCCGCCACCGACAACGGGCAAGTGGTGCCGTACGCCCTCGGCGACATCCGGTCGCGCTGCGGCCGGCACAACAACGCGGTCGATACGGAAGATCAAGACGGCGACTTCGTGCTCGACTCGACCGCAGGCGTTCGAACCGCCGAGAGCTTCGTACGCTACGCCTTTGCGATCGGGGACACGCGCTACTTCGTTCGCGATGGGGGCATGAAGGCGGGCGCGGGATGGCGCCTGTACCGCATCCCGTTCCGCACCGACACGCTCCAGGTCGGGACCCCCAGCCTGAGGCAGGTCCAGTCGCTGCGCATTACGGTTGTCGCGCCGGTGCCGGGCGGGGGGTCCGAGCAGGCGCTGCCGTTCGCACTGTCCCGCGTGCGCCTCGTGGGCAGCTCCTGGGTGAAGCGCAGCGACACACCGATCGCCGGCATCGGTGGCGATCGCGGTACAGGCGTCGGAGAGGTCATCGCGTCCGTCGTGAGCACGGAGAACCAGGACCTCGGCTACACATCGCCGCCGGGCGTCACCGACGAGGCGGGCCGCCGTGACGCGGGATTGCAGATCGGGGCCACCGAGATCAACGAGCGGTCGATGCGCGTGCTCGCGCGCGGCCTCGGCCTGGGCCAGCGGGCCGAAGCGTATCTGCGATTTACGACTGAAGGCGACAAGAACTTCCTCAAATACCGGACGCTGCGCGTCTGGGCGCGCGGCCGGGGCGTCGGGTGGGAAGACGGAGACCTCGAGTTCTTCATCAAGGCCGGGAAGGATCAGGACAACTTCTACTTGTATCACACGCCGGCGCGTACGACCTCCTGGGAGCCCGAGGTCGTTGTGCAGTTCGAGCGCTGGCTGATCCTGCGCGCGCGCATCGAGCAGGCGTGGCTGTCGGGCGACAGCGCCCACGTCTATCCCGGATGTCCCGATTCCACGCTCGTGCCCAGCGACGGCGCTTTCGTCATGTGCGACGGCCCGTACATCGCGCACGTGCGCGATCCCGGGACAGCGCCGCCGAACCTGTCGGGTGTGCAGGAGATCGCAGCAGGGATGTGGCGCATCGGGACGAGCGCGGTCGTGGACCCGGCGGAGCTGTGGGTCGACGACATCCGGCTCGGCGACGTGGTGCGCGAGACCGGCGCGGCCGGCGCCATCGATATCGCCCTGGCGGCTGCCGACGTCGCCGATCTCGCGGTCAGTGTGTCGCGGCGCGACGGGCAGTTTCGCCAATTGACCGACGATCCGTCCTACGTGACGGACAACAGCGCCAACATCAGCGGCACGCTTCGCGTGGATCGCTTCCTGCCCGATCGCTGGGGACTGTCGGTGCCCGTGACGTTCCAGCGCAACATTGTTGGCAGCGATCCCTTCTATCTCAGCGGGACGGATCTGCGAGCCGATGCGCTGCAGGGCTTGCGCACGCCGCGCACGAGCGCCGCGAGCTACGCATTTTCCGCTCGGCGCATCCGCCAGGCGACCAAAGGGCTCGCGCGCTGGCTGGTGGACCCGGTGTCGCTCTTCGGATCGTGGTCGAGCGGAGACACGCGCACATCGCTATCGAGCGCGAACGGCTCGAGCTATGCGTTCAACCTGGACTACACGATGGTGCCGAACCCGGCATCGATCCGGGTGGGGGGGACGTCGCTGCGACTCAATCCTTCCCGCATCCATTTCCGCTCGGGACTCGCGGGCACGGATGCCACGCGGTTCACCTTCCTCGTGCCGATCCAGCAGGCGGGCGACACCGCGCGTGCGGCCATTTCGCAGACTCGGGCCTGGCAAAACTCGGGCGGCGTGCAGCTCACGCCGGTGACGGGAATGCAGGTCGGGGTCGACGCGGTCTCCACCCGCGACCTCCGCGATTACGGCGACTCGACCACGATGGGCCGCCTGATTCGCCAGCAAGGCGCGTCGCTGCTTGGCAACGCTGTCGGTCTCGAGACGCAGCGTCTGGTCACGACGTCGCTCTCGCTCACGCCCCGCGTAAACGCGTGGATCAGGCCCCGGGCTTCCGTCGGCTCGTCGTTCGCGTTCACGCGCGACCCCAATGCGCGCGAGCCGGCGCGCGCGGAAGGCGATACCGCGGGCGAGTTCCGGGTTCCCGCGGCGTTCAGCAACGCGCGTCGGGTCGAGACCGGCGCGCAGCTGGACACACGCCGCCTGGCGCAGGCGGTTTTCGGCGACTCGTCGGGCGTGGCGGACTGGCTCGGCCACATTACGGGCCTCGACGTGA
>Ga0137415_10006294_pt1 | contig 11758 bp, 10 predicted proteins | sample CZODoug3_1_1_16f_FD_183082 | JGI IMG/M metagenome (GOLD analysis project Ga0137415, IMG submission 183082) | Vadose zone soil fungal communities from Angelo Coast Range Reserve, California, USA - CZODoug3_1_1_16fungal (Hybrid Assembly) | ecosystem: Environmental > Terrestrial > Soil > Vadose...
GGGGGCGTAGTTCAGTTGGTTAGAACGCCTGCCTGTCACGCAGGAGGCCGCGGGTTCGAGTCCCGTCGCTCCCGCCAGTTTTTCAAGTCGCCGTTTTTTTCGTTCCACTTGACCGGAGCATCTCCTCCGGAGCCTTCAATCCACGAAAAGATAGGTAAAGCAGTACATCGTAAGTGACCTTTGCCCCACCGCCAACCAACAAAGGGGCAGAAAAGGCAAGGACTTGCATCAGGAACCCTGCGGCTCCTGAGCCGACGGCCCAGAACACGTTGCGGGCAAGGTTTGTGATTCCGCTTGCAAAAGTGCGCTCGATCGGTTTTACCACGGCCGCCACATACGATTGACGTGTGGGCACATCCATCTCAACTAAAGCTTCCCGGCACAGGAAGAGCAGAACTGCCCACTTGAATGAAGGGGCAAAAGGCACGGCCATCAGAAAGAGACTTGATGGAAGATGAGTGAACACCATTGTGTTTACAAGACCTATGCGACGGGCCAGCCACGCGGCTCCGAGGTGCGAACAGGCATTCAATATGTGCACCGCAAAGAAAACAAAACCGAGCTCGTGTTCGGCGATTCCGAAGCGACGGAAGAACCAATAGGCGACCAGGGCATCGGTCAAGAAGCCTCCGCCAAAAGCATCCAGGGAAAATAGAGCCGTGATCTTGGTCAGGATTCTCTTATTTTCTGCGGTCATCCCCGCGCTGAGTTTCGCAGGTGCCGGCGGGTCGCTAACTTCTACGGCCGGGGAAAGGAATGCGTACAGGGTGGCGACTATCAGGCAAAGCCCGGAATAGCTGAAGAAGACGACTCTATAGGAGTTGACTAGTGAGAGCGAGAGGCGATGTTGCAGAAAAAGCGGCAGGGCGGCAGCTAACGCTCCTAGCGACCCTCCTCCATCGAGGAGGACGTTGTACCAGGCAAGGTTCCAGGTTCTCTTGGAATCCGGAGCCAGTCCCGGAACAATGGCTTGGTCGAGGGCAAAAGAAGCGGAGCGATCCGTACCGGTGCCGTTCAGCATACCGATGAACGCCATCGTCAACAGCACACCGAGCGCTGGGGACAGCGCCAAGGCCAAACCCCCAATACCCGCTAGAAGCGAAAGAAATATGAGGGACCGCTTACGCCCCAGGCGATCGGCGGCAAAGCTGACAATAACCGTAGCCAGAGCCGCCCCGGCCAAGCCAGTTGCGATGACGAGCCCGATCGTGAATGAGGATAGCCCGACACGAAACAAGTAGATCCCCAACACGACGCCCATGAGCCCCACGCCGAACGAACGCAGAAAGCCCGCCGCATTGATCAGGACGAGATCTCGATGGGGATGCGACTTCACTTTCCCTGTCTTTGAACGTATGCGTACAAGGCATCATAGACAGGAAACTGCCTCGCGAGTCGATCCTCATCCGAGAGACCCATCGCAGCAAACCCTTGCGCGATGGAGCGTAAACCGATGCCTTCGGCGGCCACGCTCTCCTGCCCTTTGATATCGGCAGCACGGACGATCTGTGACAGTCGGATCAAAGCAGGATCGGAAACTGCGTAGTCTTCTATGATCGCCTCGAATGTGCACCGGGGACCACGATGATTAAGTTTTATGCTTTCAATCTTCGGCGCGTCGAAAGGAATCGCGCCTTCTTGTTTTGCCTGCTCAACCAGATCCTTCTCCTCGACGAACAAGAATTCCGCTTGAGGGTCGATAAATCGCTTGATCAGCCACGGACATGCGACACGGTCAACTTTGATGTCTTTCCGGGTAATCCACTTCATATTTACCTCACGGTCGCCAAGAGTATGTGAACTTGATGGCGAAACGGTTTTCGTAAAACTGAGCTGGGCTGACAGCTGCGAGGCTGGCGAACTTCTGTCCCGCAGTGTAGATCACGTAAAGATCGCTATCGGGGCGGTAGTTCCAGCGCAGCCGGATGTTGGCGCTCGCAGCTTGTGCGTTGGCGGTATCCACCTGAAGAATCGTCGAAAAGGAGAGGAACCTGGAAAATGCGTAGTCGGTCTCCAGGGCGCCGAACACAACTGAGAAATTACCGTCGGGAATCGGCAGCCGAAAACGATTCCATTGCGGCCCAACACTGAAAGAGAGATGTTCGTTCGCACGATAGCTGGCGCGTAGGCGGAACTCGTTCAGCTTTCCATTGTAATAACTCCCGAAACGCTCGAAAAACCGCACATTCAGCCGCCGGTCCTGAGGAGTGCCATAGGTGAACTGATGCCTCGTCCAGTTGTAAATACCGACTGGAATGTTGACGTTCTTGTAGATGTTAAAGGGCAACGTCAGGCGCTGAACAAACACGTCAACGATGTCGTCGTCCGTGTAAGAGCCGTTGTGAAAATCAGCCCGAAAGGTGGTCTGCCATTCTTGTGTCTGGACGACGCCGTGCGTATCCGGAGCATGGAAGATGAAACCCTCGAACTGCATTTCCCGGACGCCTGCGAATTCGGGCCGAGCCTTGAAAGTGGCGTCGGCAAAATCGCAGACACAGTCGGTGCGCTCAAGAAAACCGACTTGTGGGTTGAAGTTGGGACCGATCTTCCTGTGTTCCGCTTCGAAGTCGAGCCAGTTGGAGCGAAAGTTCAATCCCGCACCCAGGTTGGTTTGCCCGCTTTGATAACCGGGTGTGCGTGTCTGAGCAGCGTAACCGTTCAGAACGAGATTCTTGAATAGAACAAATCTGCCATCCACGCCCGCGGTTTGATTGAAACTGGGGATCGCATCCCCGGATCGCTTGTCGATTCCCATCACTCCAACGTACGACCCGCTCCCCCACAACGACCTCTTCAAACGCAACACGGCGTAGTTCGCCCCTGGGTTGGGTCCGGAAGATCTGGTATCGACATCCAGGACTCCCAACTCGAATCCGTCGAGCGAACCTGTGACCTTGGCCCCAACGTTGATCGGAACCTGCTGCCCTGTGATGGGATCGATCCCGATCTGACGGCTGAAGAATAGCTGATCAGCGTTACTGCCGAGGCCAAGCGGAAAATCAAAGACGCCCGCGTTCTCCAGGAAGAACTGTCGTTTCTCAGGAAAGAACAATTTGTACGGAGTGAGATTGAACTGTTGAACATCTACATCGCTATCAGCGAAGTCGGTATTGGCGGTGAGATTCGCTACGAGATTAGAACGGAGCCCGATCTTAAGGTCGACGCCACCGGTATACAGGCCGGTCGTACCAGGCGTCAGACCACTTGCCGTCGCATTGGCAGGCAGGTGACTGAAGCCGCCCAGGAGATAAGGCTTGACGATGAACAGACGGCCGCTACCGATGTCGTTGATCCCATGCAACTCCCCCGCTTGGCTGATCTTGTTTGCTCCAAACGTTCTGCGCCAGCCGCTCCATAAGTCCTCTTCGTTTTTGCGGCGAATGAACCTCTTGAAGTTCACTCCCCAGACGACATCTCGAGACTGCATGAAATTCAGAGTGGAAAACGGTATGGCAATGGTGGCGGTCCACCCGTCTCTGGTTATCCGTGCTTCGGAAGTCCAGACTCCATCCCAGCCGGGGTCGCCGTCCTGTGTATCGCCTGCCTGTTCGTCGGTGATGAGAGCGTCTCGCTGAGTGCCTAGCGGATTGATCTGGAAGACGTAAGCATTGCGCCGATCACGCCGAGAGTCGATCACGATCTCAAAGTAGTCATCCAATTCCTGAGTCACATCTCGCCGGAGCTGGGTAGCGGTCGGACCGCCTACGGCGGAATCGTGGCACGCGACTCCAAAGTAAACTTCATGCTCGGTATAGAGGATACGGACTTCCGTCTGTTCAGTCGGTGTCTGTCCCTCGTAGGGTTCTCGTTGCAGAAAGTTTGTAATCGGAGTGGCTTCCTGCCAGAGCGGATCGTCGAGCGTACCATCCATTTTCGGGATTCGGTCGACGCGGCTTGCCTGCGCGGATCGAAGGGATTCCGGAACTCCAAGTTGTCGCTGATTTGTTTGCGGACTTGCCCCTGACTGGGAATGAAGAGGTCTGGAGAAAGCGCACGGAAGTATCACAAGAACCAAGCAAATTCTGAGTTCGCGGAACTCAGTCAGAGCGATCCTCACCTAGCTACCCCGTGTAGGACAACTCCGACAGCTCCGGCCGCCAAAATCACGATGGGTTCAGGGATCTTCTTCGTAAACATCAGGATGGCTAGGGTAATAAGCCCGATCAGCACGGTTGGCAGATCAACCAGAGAACGCCGGGCAAGGATGTAGGCTGCTCCGGCGATAGCGCCGACCGCAGCCGCCGTAACACCTTGCACGAATGCCTTCACTTGCCGGTTCTGAGCGAAGCGGCGGTAATACGGGGCTGCAACGACGACGATGAAGTATGGTGGGGCAAACACCGCTCCGGCAGCCACGAACGCACCAACTGGTCCAGCAACCAGGTAGCCGATGAAAGCTGCAGTAATCACCACAGGCCCCGGCGTGATCATGGCTACCGCTACCGCGTCCACAAACTGTTGCTCCGTGAGCCAGTGGAATTGTTCGACTACTCCACCATAGAGAAATGGCACGATCGCCAGACCGCTGCCAAAAACAAAAGCTCCGGCCTTCAGAAAAAAGAGAAAGAGTGCGCCAACTGTAGCCAAGGGGGCTAGCCCATACATACCGATCCGGACCCGGTCGAAGCCGCCGATGAAAACCATGGCAGAGGTTCTGGTTGAAATTTGTGGAGGCGCTTTTACCAACACTCCGACGATTCCGCAGAGCACAAACAGCCAGACGATTTCAGACTTGGTCCATGCTGTGGTCAGAGCAATCAGCCCGAAAATCACCCAGAGGAGCCCGTCCTTCCCCAGCGTCGTCCGTACGAGTTTGATTGCGCTTCGCACAATGATCGCAATGACCGCCGCCCCAATCCCGTAAAACATGCCTTGAATCCAGGGCAGGCTGCCGTAGTGAACATAGAGAGCGGCCAATGCGAGCACCATCAGGAAGGACGGCAAGATGAACGCTATGCCCACCAGCGTTGCCCCAACGGCTCCGGCACGAAGCCAGCCCAAATACATCGCTAGCTGCGCTGCCAACGGACCGGGAGACAACTGCGAAAATGCCAGACCTTCCAAATAGTCTTGCTTCGAGACCCAGCGGCGGCCTTCCACCAGGTCTCGCTGCATGTAGCCTGCGAGCGCGATGGGGCCGCCAAAGCCAAGCGTTCCAAGACGCAGGAAGTAGAGAAGGAGATCGCGCAAGGTAAACGGCGCCAAAGAGGCGCCGTCTAACACTGGCGGTTGTCGCTTCGGTTCTTCGGCCATGTTTTCTGTTATTGCTTGTTACCCTTGCCCAGCTCATCGAGGGCCGCCTTGAAGCCAGTGGCGAGTTTGTCCGCAGGGCCTCTGCCCCAATAGTGGAGGAAGATTACGAGCGGTCTCGAATTGGTCATGTGGTGGTGGATGGCCACCACTTCCAGCCCGTGTCCACGTAGCGCCTTGAGGGTTGGTGTAACTTCACTCTCCAACATCGCCACGTCGCCAGCTACCGCCGCATCTTCATCAGTACCTACGAACGCAGCCCAGGTGTTGAGCCCCATGCGGGCGTTGATGGTTGCCCCCATTTCCTTCACATCGAGGTCGGAGCGTCCGACGGTAATTTTGTAAACCGCTCCGTTCTGCTCGCCTTCGTGCCCCACGATTTTCGCGATGCGTGTCGTGTCCAGAGTGGTTTTCGCTGGAGGACTGGCGGGGGCGTTACCCGTGGCTGGGGCAGACGGCGCATGTCCGATCAGGTCCAGAGCTGGCTTGATCTGGTTGGCCAAGTCCACGGCCTTGCCGTGACCGTGAATGTGCATGAAGAAGACCTCTGGCTGAGCCCAGAAGAAGTGATTGTGCAGGGCAGTGACTTCCAACCCATGCTCAAGCAGCGCCGACATGACAGGATTGACTTCCTCCTGCATCAGCACCAGATCGCCCATCATGACGTCGTCCCCGCCGTCACCCTTGGTCAGAGCAAACCATCCACCGAAACCGAAAGGCGTCGGCACAGGGTAGTTCGCGATGGTCACGTGCAGATCGTTGCGCGGTATGTTGACCTTGAGCACGTTGGCCTTGTAGTCGCCCGACTTACCCACAAGTTTGAGAACCTGTTGGTAGTCGCTGGGCACGTCTTGCGCATGTGCCACCGATCCGTAAGTCCCGAGGCCAACGGCCAACAGAAATGTACTAAGAGTCCCGATGCCTTTCCTCATGTAATCCTCCAATTCGGTGATGTTGTGGTTCAAGTCCGTTCCTGTTTGAGAGCGGTGGCCGGAAGAGCGACCCTGAACGTACTCCCTTGGCCTTCCACACTCTGAACTGTGATCTGCCCACCATGGATTTCGACAGCCCATCGTGCGATGGCGAGTCCTAGTCCTGCGCCGCCCCACTCGCGAGAGCGCGCGCTGTCCACTCGATAGAAGCGATCAAATATTCGTGACTGATCTTCCTGACGCACACCTGGACCTTGATCAACTACTTCCACAATCAACTGGCTGTCTTTCCCCGCGGCGACTCGAACGAGAATCTCCGCTTTGGCTGGAGAGTATTTGATTGCGTTGTCTATCAGGTTTACTAGCGCTTGCCGAAGAATCAGCCGATCTCCCGAGACAATCAATGTCGGGTCACCTTCTACCGAAATTCGCTGTTGCTTTTCTTCAGCCAGAACCTCGACCAGGGAACTTGCTTCCTGCGTGAGACCGAGCAGAGAAATATCCGTTCGCTGCACCTGAATGTGGCCAGCGTCGGAGCGCGATAGCGTAAGGAGACTGTCCACCAAGCGTGTCAGCCGGTCGGTCTCCTCCAGCATGCTCCCAATGACGTCTCGGTACTCACTCGCAGATTTCGGAGCTTGGAGGGCAACTTCGCCAACACTTCGAATTGCCGTGAGCGGGGTCCGCAATTCGTGGGAGGCATCTGCTGTGAACCGCCGTAACTGGTCGAAAGCCGCTTCAAGACGGGCAAGCGTGGCGTTGAAGGCTCGCGCCAGATGTCCCAATTCGTCTTCGGGATTCTCAATGGGCAGACGTTCGCTCAATCGTTCAGCTGAAATTCTCTCCGCCTGATGGGCCATGGCATCAATCGGAGCGAGAGCCTTACGGGCTAGTGCGAAACCCCCGAAGCCTGCCAATACGAGGGCTAGCGGCAACGCAACCAACAAGACTGAACTAAATTCTTCAAGTTCCTGCCAAAGCCCTTGTTCGCTGTGAGCCACGCGCAGAAACACGCGACGACCGTCGACGGTGTGGATGCTGGTTGCCATGCGAACCCGCGTGCCATCCGCCAGTCGCACTGTAGAAGGGGACCGCTGAGTATTGCTTTCCGCGCTGGATCGAGGTTGTCCACCTAGCGCCCCTCCTTCTAGCGTGGGGCTACGATAGAGAAGAGCGCCTTCGGCTGACCAGACTTCGACGAAGCGCTGCATATTGGCCTCGTCTTCTCCATGATGAACAGAGTCGAGAGCAACCATCCCATCGGGGGTGCTTTCGAGCAACCCCTCCACCCTCTCCACATCTTCCGACAAGTCGTTGTCGAGTTGCTCGCGCAGGCTGTAGAACAGGTACAACGACGCTCCCCCGGCATAAACCAACAGCAGAAATCCCAATACCAGCACGTACCAGAGGGTCATGCGTGAGCGCACGTGCCGTGGCCAGAGACGCCTCATTGCTCCTCCCGCAACACGTATCCAACTCCTCGGATCGTGTGAAGCAGCTTACGATCGAAGGGCTCATCAATTTTGTGACGTAGGCGGGCCATGTGAACGTCAATGACATTGTCGAGTGGTGTGGCCCTTGACGTTTCCCTCCATACGTCGCGGGCCAGCATCTCGCGCGAAACAACCTGCTCCTTGTGTCGAAGAAGATATTCGAGCAGTTCGAACTCTCGGGGTGTGAATTCCACGTCCTTCCCGCCTCTCCTGACCCTCCTTGCCACCAGATCCATTTCCAGGTCGGCGAGTTGCAGCCTGGTAACCTGCTGAGTTCGTCCGCGCCTTAGAAGGGCTCGAATGCGCGCCGATAGCTCAGGAAACGCGAAGGGCTTTACAAGATAATCGTCTCCACCTCTGTCCAGACCCTGCACTCTGTCTTCGATCGCATCACGGGCCGTCAATATGAGGACAGGAGTTAAGAGCCCGCGTTTCCGGAGCGTCGACAACACCTCAAGGCCGTCACGACCAGGGAGCATGAGATCCAAGATTACGAGGTCGAATTCTTCGGCGCTGACCAGATAGAAGCCTTCTTCTCCAGTGCGCGCGACGACAACCGTGTATTCCTCGCGTTCTAACCCTTCCTGCAAGGCGCGAGCGACTTTTGCTTCATCCTCTACGACGAGAATACGCAAGGATTCACCTCCGAAATAGTATCGGCGAGACTCGTGACTCACACTGAAGTTTTGCTGAATAAATCTTCAGGTGGCAACCAGCAGAGATGCGTTAGTGTTATCCGGATCAAGTTGGAGCGAACATGAAAGACCTTGCGACCCTTTGTCTTGCAGTATTGATTTCCGCATCTCTCGCGTTGTCACAGGACCAGCCCAGTGTGCCCGAAAAGTCGCCGTTGCTCTTGGTGCAAGAAATTCCGTTACCGAATGTCGGCGGGCGAATCGACCATTTCACCTTCGACGCCAAACGCAAGCGCGTCATCGGCGCCGCCCTTGGCAACAATACCGTCGAAGTCGTAGATACATTTGCCGGTCGGGACATACACAGCATCACAGGCGCAGCCGCACCACAAGGTGTGGTCTACGTAGCCGACCTCGATAAGCTCTTCGTCGCAAACGGCACAGACGGAAAGCTCAGGATCTACGATGGAGATTCATTCAAACTGCTGAATACGGTGGACATTGGGGAAGATGCTGACAATGTCCGGTATGACCCGGTGGAGAAGAAAGTCTATGTCGCTTTTGGCGGAGACGAGGGCGGTGGCATTGCCGTTATTGATGCAGCGAGCGGCAAACGCCTGGAGGATGCGGCCAAGCTCGACGCTCACCCCGAATCGTTTCAAATTGCTACGTCAAAATCGGCAATCTACGCCAATATCGCTACCAAGGCGAAGGTTGTGGTGATCGATCGAGCGACCCACAAAGTCACGGAGTGGCCTTTGAAGACTGGCAAGGCAAATTACCCAATGGCCTTCGATGAAGCGGATCACAGAGTCTTCGTAGTAACCCGAAAGCCCGCCCAACTCGTGGTGCTCGACTCAGACAGCGGTGCGACGGTTGGGAGCGTTCCCTGTGTGAGCGACGCTGACGATCTGTACTATGACGCCGGCCGAAAACGCATCTATGTTCCTGGAGGCGAGGGCTTCATCAGTGTCATCCAACAAATCGATGCAGACCACTATCGACCCCTGGCGAAGATTCCGACGACGGTCGGAGCACGCACGGGTCTGTGGTATGAAAAACGCGATCGATTCTATCTGGCTGTCCCTGCTAGTTCAAAACAGGGTGCTGCATTGTGGGTATATGCCCCCGAGGACTGAGTGAAATGCCATGAAAAGGTTCACTGTGGTTTGGTTGGTGGTAATCGTTTGCGCGATTGGGTACGCCCAGACCGGACGTTCTCAAGAGTCGGCGAAGCAACCCCTTCGACTCGTACAGACGATTTCCGTCCCGAATCTCAAAGGCCTTCTCGACCACATGGATCTGGATGTCAAAGGCAAACGCTTGTTCGTTGCGGGGCTGGAGAATGGCACGTTTGAGGTGGTAGATCTACAAGCGGGTAAGTGGGCGCGCAGCATCCCCGGATTCAAGAAGCCGCAAGGAGCATTGTTCGTCCCGGAACTAAACAAACTGTTTGTGGCAAGCGGCGATGATGGGATGCTCAGGGTCTTTCGAGGAGACACGCTCGAACTTCTCGATGCGATCCACCTTGAGCCGGGGCCGAACCGAGTGGTCTATGAACCGCAGTCGAAGCTTGTTTATGTCGGCTATGGCGGCAAGGACGCGGGAATGGACTACGGAAAAGTCGGAATCATCGACGCGCGGAACGACAGGCTCGTCGGTGACATAAGAGTTGTGGCTCATCCCTCTGAACTTCTGCTAGACAAAGCTGGAACGACATTATTTGTTTTTGTTTCCATCGCCAATCAACTTCAGGTGATCGATACCGACAAACGGAAGGTTCTTTCCACTTGGCCCGTGACGAGCCAACACCCAGGTGATGCTGCGTTTGACGAGTCCGCCTCTCGGCTATTTATTGGGACGCACACGCCGCCCGAAATGATTGCCATGGATTCGAAGTCGGGCAAGGAAGTCGCTCATCTCCCAACTGCTGAAGGCATGGACGGTGTCTACTTTGATTCAGGACGTAAGCGGGTCTACGTTTCAGGGGGAAGGGACTTGCCTGCTGGTTTTGTGTATGTCTATCAACAGCTGAATGCTGACCACTACGAGATCACTGGCAAGATTCCTACGCGGGGAGGGGCAGGCACATCCTTCTGGTCACCCGACCTTAACCGCTATTACGTTGCCGCTCCAGCCAATGGCAAGGAAGAGGCGGCGATTCTGGTATATGAACCGCAAGATTGAAGCGTGCGAGTTCAATTCAAAGTATGGTGGGAAATTTAGCCGGACAACTCTCAGGAATAATGATGAAACCTCACAATTCGCATTCGATACGATATTTGTCCATTGGTGCGGTGCTCATTTTGGCGCTGGGAGTTACCCGCTTGCTTCTCGCAGGACCTGATGCTGCTGGCTCTGGGAATGCACCGCTCCGTATCGTCGTCGACATTCGTATGCCAGGGCCGGCAGTGCGTTTCGACTATCAAAGCCTGGATCAAGACCAGGGGCGTCTCTACATCTCCCACATGAATGCCGATCAACTCGTGGTCTTCGATACGATGACGCGTCAAGTAGTGGCAAATCTAGATGGGTTCAAGCGCGTTCACGGTGTCTGGGCCGTTCCAAGTCTGGGCCGCGTGTACGCGTCTGCAACCGGGGATCACCAGGTGGCAGTAGTAGACATGAAGACTCTGAAGACTGTCGCCAGAGCGGGGCCCATCAATTACCCAGATGGGATAGCCTACGCTCCCGGTGCAAATCGAGTGTTCGTCTCCGATGAACATGGCAACGCTGATGCTGTGATCGACGCGCAAACGAACAAACTCATTGCGACCATCCCGCTTGGCGGTGGCGCTGGGAATACTGTTTTCGATTCGGTGTCAGGGCGCATCCTGGTCGCGGTCCACGACACGAACGAATTGGTTGCTATTGACCCGGCGACAGCCAAGATTGTGGGCCGTTATCCGACGACAGGAGCGAAAGATCCGCACGGCGTTTCCCTCGACGTAGCTAACCGGCTGGCGTTTGTAGCAGGGGAAGGGAACAATATGTTGGTTGTCGTTGATCTCGATACAATGAAGGTTCTGGCCAGCCACCCAGTAGGCGAGGATCCTGACGTGCTTGCCTTTGATCCGGGCTTGATGCGGCTGTATGTGTCGGCCGAATCTGGGAAGGTCGCGGTCTTCCGGGAGAACGGCCGGGATTTAGTGTCCGAAGGCACGCTGTCTATTCCCCATGCCCACACGGTTTGTGTTGATCCGAAAACACATCTGGTCTACTTCCCACTGGAGAATATCAACGGACGACCCCTGCTCAGGATCATGGAGCCGAGTCCAACTTCTTGAGATGACCGCTTTATTTGCCCTCGGGGCGGATTCCACGCCTTGAAGCAATCCGGGTCCGACTAGGGTCCAATAGGCAGGGTCAAAGACTTCCTTAAAGGATCAAGAACGGGCTGTCAGTACCGTTGAAATCCAATAAGTTACACGTCGTTGTTGCCCTGTCA
>Ga0137415_10006296_pt1 | contig 11758 bp, 12 predicted proteins | sample CZODoug3_1_1_16f_FD_183082 | JGI IMG/M metagenome (GOLD analysis project Ga0137415, IMG submission 183082) | Vadose zone soil fungal communities from Angelo Coast Range Reserve, California, USA - CZODoug3_1_1_16fungal (Hybrid Assembly) | ecosystem: Environmental > Terrestrial > Soil > Vadose...
CCGTTGGGCTCGGGGTCGAGGGCGGTCGATGATTTCGACGGGCCGCGAATGGCTTCACCGGTTGACAGCGGACGTTCACCGACAATCGACGTCCAGACCTTACACAGATGGAAATGACAAAAAGCCCCGGAAGCGGTCGATCCAGGCGCGGTCGACCATGTCCTTGTCTGGGCGCGCATCGGATTATGATGACGCCGCCGCGTCGGCCGCCTCGGCGGCGCGCCGCCTCAGCAGGTCATGTTCGCGCCTGTTGCCCGCCAGCGCCGCGGCCGCTTCGAACGCGGCGCGCGCCTCCTCGTAGCGGCCGAGCTTGTGGAGCAGGTCGCCTCGAACGCTCGGCAGCAGGTGATAGCCCTTGAGCGCCGGCTCGCGCACAAGGCGGTCGACGATCACCAGCGCCACTTCCGGGCCCTCGGCCATGCCGACGGCAACCGCACGGTTGAGGTCGATGATCGGCGAGCGCACGACCGCTGCCAGCTCCGCATAAAGTCCGGCGATGCGCGACCAGTCGGTATCGCCCGCCGTCCTCGCCTGGGCGTGGCAGGCGATAATCGCCGCCTGGAGGGCGTAAATGCCGCCCGCTCCGCCTAGTTCGCGCGCTCGCTCAAGCGCCTGCATCCCCCGCCGGATCTGGAGCTGGTCCCAGAGTGCGCGGTTCTGGTCCAGCATGAGGATCGGCTCTCCCGCTGCGTCGGTACGCGCCGCCGTGCGCGAGGCGTTCAGCTCCATCAGGGCGAGCAGTCCATGGGCTTCGGGCTCGTGCGGCGCGATGGAGGTGAGCACGCGGCCCATGCGAAGCGCTTCATTGCAGAGCTGGGGACGCAGCCAGTCCTGGCCGCGCGCCGCGGTGTAGCCTTCGTTGAAAACGAGGTAGACGACCTCGAGCACCGAGGAGAGCCGCTCCGAGAGCTCCCCGCCATGCGGCGTCTCGTAGGCCAGCCCCGATTCCGAAAGCGTCCGCTTCGCGCGCACGATGCGCTGGGCGATCGTCGCGTCCGGCAGCAGGAAGGCCCTGGCAATCTCCTCGGTCGTCAGGCCGCAGATCATCCGCAGCGCCAGAGCCGCGCGGGCCTCACGCGAGAGTCGCGGGTGACAGGCGGTGAAGATGAGGCGAAGCAGCTCATCGCCGATGTCGTCGTCCAGGGCGGAGTCCAGATCGGGCATGGCCTGCTGCTCGGCCTCCATGTCCCAGGCGACCAACTCGTGCTTGCGCTCGAGCATCCGACCGCGGCGCAAATGGTCCAGGGCCCGGCGCTTGGCGGTCGCCATCAGCCACGCGCCGGGTTTTTCTGGGACGCCTGTCTCGGGCCACCGCTCGAGGGCGGCCAACAGGGCTTCCTGCGTCAAATCCTCGGCCAGCGGCACATCGCGCAGCATCCTCGCCAGGCTGGTGATCAGCCGGGGCTGCTCGATCCGCCAGACCGCAAGAATCGTGCGATTGATGTCGGCGGCCGTCATGGCCGTCGGCTATCCGGGGCGGATTGTACCCTCAAGGGCCGGCAAACGCGCGAACCTCGCACGTCCCGTCCCAGCCCGGCATGAAGTCCTTGTGCAGCTGCATGAACTCGACTGCCGCGGCCACGGCCTCCTCCTTGCCCGGCAGTTCGAAGATCGCATAACCGCCGATGACCTCCTTGGCCTCCACGAAGGGGCCGTCGACGACGCTGAGCTGGCCGTCCCTGATGCGCACCTGGGCGCCGGTGGCGACCGGCATCAGCCCGCCGCTGTCGAGCATGCGGCCGGCCTTGATCTCCCGGTCGGCGAGCTTGTGCATCGCCTCCATCAGTTCCGGCGTCGGAGGCCCCGGGTGGGCGGGTGTGACAATATACATGAAGCGCATCTCGGAAACTCCTCGTTAAGGCGAGCCGTGGGCACTATAGCCCGCTGAACTGTCTCGCCAATCAAGACGACGAACCAGCCCACGGCAATTCGACATGGGCTCTAAATAAAGTTGTGACCGGCCCACCGGACCGGCAAACCTGGTTCAATTGAATGGCACGCCGTTCGCTATAGATGTAAAAACAACAGGCGTGGCGAATTCGAGAATTCCTGCCGCCTCCATCGGCCTGATGCGTTCGGAGCCGTTATCATGAAAAGCAATGCTCGCCCCCTCGCCCTCGTCACCGGCGCCTCCAGCGGCATCGGCGCCGATCTCGCGCGTGAATTGGCCAAAGACGGTCACGACCTGATTTTGTCCGCCCGGCGTGTCGAGCCGATGCGGGTCTTGGCCGATGAACTGAAGGCTGTCGGCGCCAATTGCATCATCATCGCCGCCGACCTCAGCAAGAGCGGGGCCTCCGCCGCCCTGGTGCGGGAGATCGAGACGCAAGGTTTGACCGTCGAGGTGCTGATCAACGCAGCCGGTCTCGGTGCCAACGGCCGGTTCGACGCGTCCGATCAGCTCAGGGTCAGCGAGATGTTGCAGGTCAACGTCGTGGCGCTGACCGAGCTGACCCGGATGCTGCTTCCACCGATGATAGCCAGGGGCAAGGGCAAGGTCATGCTGGTAGCTTCCACGGCCGCGTTTCAGCCGGGCCCGCAAATGGCGGTCTATTGTGCAAGCAAAACCTACGTGCTCAGTTTTGGCGAGGCGATCGCCTATGAATTGCAGGGCAGCGGCGTCACCGTCACCACGCTCTGCCCCGGTGCTACCGACACGGAATTCGTTCAAGTTGCCCACCTCGGAGGGTCGGCGCTGTTCAAGGGCGCCCTGTTCCCGGTGATGAAGCCAAGTGAAGTCGCGCGGATCGGCTATCAGGGTCTCAAGGCTGGTCGCGGCGTGGTGATCACCGGTCTCGTCAACAAGATCATGGCGACCTCCAGCCGGCTCTCGCCGACGCCGGTGTCACTGTGGATCGCCAATTGGATGATGTCGACGGGCATTGGATGATGTCGACGGGCAAGTGAAGTTGAGCGATTAGAGTCCGGTTCAAGCAATTTGGAAGCTCCACCTCTCCCATTGGGAGAGGTGGATCGCGGCCGGAGCCTCCGGTACCGCGTCCGCGGCCGCCGGAATTGCAAGGGGGCCGCGAGGTCAGGTGGCCTTTCCCGATTTTTCCTCTTCCAGGGTAACCGCGACCGCCGCATTCGCGGACAGGCGCACCTTCTGTCCTTCGACATCCGAGACCAGTCCCAAATCTATGAAATGATGGTGGCCTTTGTGGTGTCCTTCGCCGCTGTCGGCCCTGGTGAGCTTGATCCGGCCGTTTTCAACCCGGTCGACGGTCCCGATGTGAACGCCGTCCGCGCCGATCACTTCCATATGCTGCTTGACGCTGATTTCCAATTTCTTCACCCGCGACTTCGATCGAGTGAGTTCATCGCGCTTCTTGGTCAGGAGGTCGAGCTGCGCCTCCTGGTCGGCGATACGCTGCGCCGTCAGCTCCTCGACCGCGCCGCCGGAATAGGCAGCTGCCTGCTCGGTCAATTCGGTGAGGTTCTCCCTTATGGCAGCGATGCGTTGGTCGATCTCGGCAATGCTCAGCGGAATCTCGGGCATGGATCATCTCCTCGGCACAGGTCCTGCGCGATCGGTATTCCCCGAGCGCGCGCTGGCTTCGGTGCCGTTTGCAGGCCCCGCGCCCGCAACGATTGGACGGGATCGCGGCGCCAACAAGACAATTTTGCGTGTTGGCTTTCCGGCAAGGGAAGTCGATCGACCTGTATCGTTTCTAAAAAATTACTGCCTGACCATGAGCAGCGGGTCGGCGCTGTCGGGCACCCGCCGCCACTGCGCGTTGTCGTCGGCCTCGAAGCGCCAGACCTCGCCGTTCGCCGACATCAGCAGCAACTCGCCGCGCTCCAGCCGCCACAACGTCGGCGCAAAGGCTGCGACCGCCGGATCGCAGCGCGGCTTGAGGAAGACCGCGAAATTGTCCGGCGTCGCCTCGGTGTTGGTCAGGGTCAGGCCGCAGATCGCGCGGCCATTGCCGCGAACCATCGACCAGTCGCCGATCATCTGATCCATCGATTTTGCCAGCGAGCGCGCGGCGGCGAGATTCTGCAGGATATAGATGCCCTCGCCTTGTCTCAAACCTTCGAAAATTCCGCTCTCGACCTCGGTAAAATCGATCACCGACGCTCCCGCGGCATCCTGCAGCCGAACGATATCCAGACCCTTGATGTTCCAGGCGGTAATATCCCTGGTGAATGGCAGTGCCGCCGCGCAACCGGGCTCGAGTTCAAGCTTCAGACCTTGCGGCGTCGCATCGCCCTTCAGCGTGACGACGCAGGTCTTGCTGCGTTCGGTGGTCGAGAGCTCCCATTGACCGACCATGTCTTTTTTTAAAGTGGAAGCATCCTGTGACCGAACAGGCGATCCGCAGGCGAGCAGTGCCAGCAGCGCTGCAAGCGCAATGCCGAGGCGGCCTGTCATCAGCGGCCCTTGACCGGGGTCTCCGGAATCGGCGTCAGCGGGGCCTTGCCCGCGAACCAGGCTTTCAGATTGTCGACCACCAGCTGATCCATGGCATTTCGCGTCACCACCGAAGCGGAGCCGATGTGGGGAAGCAGCACCACGTTCTGCATGGTGCGCAATTCATCCGGCACCTTCGGCTCATTGGCGAACACATCGAGCCCCGCGGACAGTATGGTGCCCGACTTCAGCGCGGCGATCAAAGCCTGCTCATCGACGACCGTGCCGCGCGCCACGTTGATGATGACGCCGCGCGGGCCGAGCGCCTTCATGACATCGGCGTTGATCATCTTGGCTGTGGCGGGACCGCCGGGAACGATGACGACCAGCGTATCGACCGCCTTCGCCATCTCGATCAGGTCGGGATAATGCTTGTACGAGACGCCATCGGCCGGCTTGCGCGAATGGTAGACTACCGGAACGCGCGACGCTTCGAGCCGGCGCCCGATCGCCTGGCCGATCCGGCCCATGCCGACCATCCCGACCTTGCGATCCCTGAGCGAGCCGACACTTAACGGAAAATTCTGCGTCATCCAGAGACCGGAACGCAAGTAACGGTCGGCCTTGATGAACTCGCGCAAGGTGGCGATCAAAAGCCCCATGGCGATATCGGCGACCTCTTCGGTCAGCACGTCAGGCGTATTGGTGACGACGATCTTGTGGTCGCGGGCGTAATTGGCATCGACGTGATCGTAGCCGACGCCGAAAGCGGAGACGATTTCGAGCTTCGGAAAGCGCGCCAGCGTCGCGCTGTCGCCCCTGACCGAATTGTAGGTCACCGCGGCGCCGCGGATCTTCCCGGCGGCCGCCGGCGTCAGCCGCTCGAGGTCCGCGGTTGTCTCGAACGAATGCAGGACGAACTGGTCGGAAAAGCCGTTGTCGACGATCGGTTTGCTCGGGCCATAGATCAGCAAATCGATCTTCTCCGAAGAAATATTTCCGCCCACCATCAGTTTTCCTTTCCAAGAGCACTCTCGTGCCAGCGCCGCAACGCCAGATGCGAGGTTAGCGCCAGCAGCCCATAGATGACAATTCCGGCGGCGGAGAGCAACAGCAACGCCGCGAACATTCGGGGAATGTTGAGGCGATAGCCGGACTCCGCGATTCGATAGGCGAGGCCGGAACCGGCACCGGCAAATCCCTCGCCTACCTGCTGCCGGCGGTCCATCGAGCGGCGGCCCTAAAGGAGCGGGTGGTGGTGGCGACCAACACCATCACCTTGCAGGAGCAGCTGTTCCACAAAGACATCCCGTTCTTGCAGAGCTGGCTGCCCTTCGACTTCAGCGCCGTCCTGCTCAAGGGCCGGGCGAACTACGTCAGCTTGCGCCGCTGGAACCGCTACCTGAATGCGCCCAGCCGCCGACCCGATGGCAGCTGGTTTGCGGACGAGGTGAAGTTCAAATTGCGGATGCTGGTCTGGCTGGCAGAGACCCAGAGGGGTGATCGATCCGAGATCCGCCTCGCCGGGCTGGACGAGCTGTTCTGGGCGCGGGCAGCGTCCACGGCCGATGACTGCCTGGGTCCCCATTGCCAGAACTACCAGCAGCAGGCGTGCTTCTACTGGAACAGCCGGCAGGCGGCCCGGGCCGCAGACCTGGTGGTCACCAACCACGCCCTCCTGCTGGCGGACGCGCTGTCGGGAGGCACGGTCCTGCCCTCCTACCAGCACCTGATCGTGGACGAGGCCCATCAGCTGGAGGAGGCCGCCGTCGAGAATCTGACCGTGCGGCTGTCGGAGGCCGTCCTCCTCGAGAACCTCGAGCAAGCCGTGACCTGGCTGGCTGCGGCGGTCCAGCTGGTTGATCCGACCCTGGCCGCAGAGGTGGCCGCCGCCCGGGAAGGGGCGGCGCAGCTCTTCGCCGAAGTGCAGAGCTTTGTGAAGCAGCCGCCCGTGGATGCGGACCCGCGCCTGTTTGGTGAAAACCGGGTCCTGCTCGACCCGGGCGGCCGCCAGCTCCCGGGGTTCACCAGCCTGGTCGCCGCCGCGCGGCGCCTGACCGACCGGCTGTCAGCCGTCTGCCGCGCGCTCGAGACCGGCCTCGACCAGGCCGACCCGGACGGGCTCAACAGCCACGCCGTCCACGAGCTCGACCTACGGGCCACCCAGCTCAACGGGCTGACGGACCTGCTGCACGAAGCCTTCGCCCAGGCGCGCCCGGACCGGATGTATTGGCTGGTCGTCGAGCGCCGGTCAGGTCGCCCTCTGCTGCAGGTCGTCCCTACCGATGCCGGCCGCACCCTGGCCGAGCGGGTCATCCAGGACAAGGAGACCGTGGTCTTCACCTCCGCCAGCCTGGCGGTGGCCGACTCCTTTGACTATTTCCGGCGGGGGGTGGGCCTGCGTGAGGCTGAGGCGCACGAGCTGATCCTGGCGTCGCCATTCGACTATCTTTCCCAGGCGCTGCTCTGCCTGCCCACCGATCTCAAGGAACTGGACGACCCCGAGTTCCTGGACCAGACGGCCGAGAGCGTGGCCTCGATCGCGCGCCAGCTAGAAGGGCGGACCCTCGTCCTCTTCACGGCGCACCAGCAGCTGCGTGACGTAGCCGATCGGTTGCGGCCGCTGTCCGCCGCAGACGGGGTCCTGGTCATGGCCCAAAACGTAGATGGCACCAGGCGGCAATTACTGGAGCAATTCCGTCAACACCCGCGCACCATCCTCCTCGGGACGAGCAGCTTCTGGCAGGGGATCGACGTGCCCGGCGACGCGCTCTCCTGCGTGGTCATCGTGCGGCTGCCGTTTGGCGTCCCGACGGACCCGGCCCGGGTGGCCCGCAGCGCCGGACTCCGAGACCCGTTCACGGAGTTGCTGCTGCCGGAGGCGGTGCTGCGCTTAAAGCAAGGGTTTGGCCGGCTCATTCGCAAGCGGACGGACCGGGGGGCGGTCGTGCTGCTGGACCACCGGGTGGCCAATCGGGCCTACGGGCAGGCCTTCCTGGATGCCCTGCCACGGGCCGCGGTCCACCTGGGGTTGTCGGACGAGCTGGCGCCCACCATCGGCCGGTGGCTGGAGCAGCCGGTCAGTGTCCCAAGTCGGGCATGAGCGACGACCATCGGCTCCGGGTCACCCTCGCCCAGATGGCGCCCGCCCTGGGCGACCGGCAGCGAAACCTGGAGGCGCATCGGGGATGGATCGGCAAGGCCAAGGCGACCGGTGCGCAGCTGCTGGTCTTCCCCGAGCTGAGCCTTACCGGCTACTTCCTCAAGGACCTGGTCTCGGAGGTCGCGATCACCCGCGACGGGCCGGAGATGCAGGAGCTGGCCAGCCTGTCGGCGGACCTGGACCTGGTGGTGGGCGCCGTGTTGGAGGAACCTGACCACCGCTACTTCAACGCCTCGGTCTATCTGAGCCGCGGGGAGCTGCGGCATATCCACCGCAAGGTGTACCTGCCCACCTACGGCATGTTCGACGAGCAGCGCTACCTGGCGTCCGGGGACCGCTTTCGAAGCTTCCCCACCGGCTACGGGCGGGCGGGCATCCTGATCTGCGAGGACATCTGGCACCTGTCGACGGCGTACATCCTGAGTCTGCAGGGCGTTGATCTCATGATCTGCCCCTCGGCCAGTCCGGGTCGCGGCATCAGCACCGACGAGCGATTGGGGACGGCTGAGTCGTATGCCCTGCTCTGCCGGACCTACGCCCAGTTCTTCACCACCTTCTTCCTCTACTGCAACCGGGTCGGCTACGAGGACGGGGCCAACTTCTGGGGCGGCTCCATGATCATCGGTCCCAACGGCGACCTCATCCAGCAGCAGGAGGACGCCGACGAAGCGCTGGTGAGCGCCACCCTGAACCTGGGCGATGTGCGCCACGAACGGCTTTCCAACCCATTGCTCCGCGACGAGAAGCTGGAGCTGACCGTCAATGAACTCCGCCGGGTCTGGCATGAGCGCACCCGCGAACCGTACTGAGCGCGCGGAATTCCTGCCCCTCGCCATCAATCCGGCCTTGGTGGAGCGCATCCTCATCGGCTTCATCCAGGACGAGGTGCGCAAGGTCGGATTCCAGCGGGTGGTCATCGGGCTGAGCGGCGGGGTCGACTCCAGCCTGGCGGCCACGCTGGCGGCGCGGGCGCTTGGTCCCGCCAACGTCAAGGGGCTGCTGATGCCCTACCGGTTGAGCGATCCCCGCAGTCAGCGTGACGCCGAGGCCGTCGTGCGCCAGCTGGGGATCGACCACGAGGTGGTCGACATCAGTCCCCAGATCGACGCCTACTTTGCCCGGTATCCCGACGCCGAACCTGCCCGCCGGGGCAACAAGATGGCCCGGGAGCGGATGACCATCCTCTACGACCAGTCGTGGGGGTGGCAGGCGCTGGTACTCGGAACCAGTAACAAGACGGAGCTGCTGCTGGGCTACGGCACCATCTATGGCGATATGGCCAGTGCCGTGAATCCCATCGGGGACCTGTACAAGACCCAGGTCTGGCAGTTGGCCGACGCCCTGGGCGTGCCCACCGCCATCGTGCAGAAGGCGCCGTCGGCGGACCTCTGGGCCGGGCAGACCGACGAGGTCGAGTTGGGTTTCCAGTATCGGGAGGTGGATCGACTCCTCTACTACCTGATCGAGCGCCGCTACTCGCTGGCCGAACTCGAGCGGGAAGGGTTCGCGCGCTCGTTCATCGACGTGGTGATGGGCAAGGTGCGGGACAGCCAGTACAAGCGGCGGCTTCCCGTAATCGCCAAGCTCTCCAGCCGGACCATCGACCGCGACTTCCGCTATCCGCGCGACTGGGGCCATTGATTCCCCTTGTGGCCACCGATCCGCTGATCGGCGGGCTCTTTTGGGCCGCCGTTGTTTTCTGGTTCGCGGCCGAGTGGGTGTTTGGCGTTCGCAGCCGGCCGCCCGCCGGGGCGACCCTGCGGGACCGCGGCTCACGGATCGTCATTGTCGTCTTCGTCGGGATCGGGATCGCCCTGGCGGCCGGCCTGGCCTTCGCCGTGCCCGAGGCGGCCATCGGGGCGCCCCGCGGCCTCGTGACGCTGGCCGGCATCACCCTGATGTTGTTGGGTGAAGTCTTCCGGCTGTACGCCATTCGCAACCTGGGTCGGTACTTCACCTTCGTGGTGGCGCTCCACCCGGGCCAGCCTGTGGTGGACCGCGGTCCCTACCGGCTCATTCGACACCCGTCGTACACCGGGGCGCTGGTGACGCTGTTCGGTGTGTGCCTGGCCATGGCGAACTGGCTATCTCTGCTGGGCATAGTCCCGGCGACGCTGGGGTACTGGTACCGGATCCGGGTAGAGGAGCGGGCGCTGGTCGAGGGGCTGGGCGAGGCGTACCGAGCCTACATGCGCCGGACCAAGCGGATCATTCCTTACATTGTGTGAGCGTGGGTACGCTCTACCTGGTTTCCACCCCCATCGGCAACCTGGATGACATCACGCTGCGGGCCTTGCAGGTGCTGGAGGCGGCCCCGCTGGTGGCGGCCGAAGACACTCGGCACACGCTGAAGCTGCTGACCCACTTCGGCTTGCGCCGGCCGCTGGTGAGCCTGCATGCCCACAACGAGGAGCGGCAACTGGAGAGCATCCTGGAACGGCTGAAGCAGCACGACATCGCGCTGGTCTCCGACGCGGGCACCCCGGCGCTTTCGGACCCCGGCGTCCGGCTGGTGAGCGCGGCCGTGGCCCGCGGCTTCGCCGTGGTCCCCATCCCCGGGCCCTCCGCGCCGCTGGCGGCCCTGGTGGCGTCGGGGCTGCCCACCAACCAGTTCACGTTCCTGGGATTCTTGCCCCGCAAGCGCGGGGAGTTGGAGCGTGTGCTGCGGGATGCGGGGGAGGCGCGCCGGACCTTCGTCTTCTTTGAGTCGCCGCATAGACTGACGAAAACATTGGCTATAATGGCTGCCACCCTCGGTCCGCGCGCCATGGTGGTAGCCCGGGAGATCACCAAGACGCACGAAGAGTTTGTTCGCGGAACCCCAGCTGCGCTGCTAGCGCACTTCGAGCAGCGGCCACCGCGCGGTGAGCTGACGGTGGTGGTGGCCGGGAGCGATTGGAAACCTGTGAACGGGGCCAGCAGCAATGGGTAAGTTCTACGTCACCACCGCCATCGTGTACGTCAATGACAAGCCTGCCCTGCATTACCTGTACGAGGTCGTGGCCGCCGACGTGCTGGCCCGCTATCACCGGATGATTGGCGACGACACGTTCTTCCTCACCGGCACCGATGAGCATTCCATCAACGTGGAGCGCGCCGCGAAGCAGCAGGGCCTCCCGGCGAAGGTGTACAGCGACCAGATGGCGCAGCTGTACCGCGAGGTCGAGGCGCAATTCGGCATCTCCTACAGCCGGTTCATCCGGACCGAAGATCCGGACCACGTGGCCGGCGTCCAGAAATTCATCGGCCAGATGCAGGCGAAGGGGGACATCTACAAGGGCACCTATAGCGGCTGGTACTGCCCATCGTGTGAAGCCTTCTACCAGGCGGACGAGTTGAACGATGGGTACTGCCGGATTCACCCCTCGATACAGGCCACCTGGCTGCAGGAGGACAATTACTTTTTCGCACTCTCGAAATACCAGGACCGGCTGCTGCAGCACATTGAGAAACATCCCGAGTTCATCCAGCCGGAGAGCCGCCGCAACGAGATTCTCGGCTGGTTGAAGGCTGGCCTTCGCGACTTCAGCATCTCGCGCTCCACCATTACTTGGGGCGTTCCCTTTCCCGGCGATGAGCGGCACGTCGTGTATGTGTGGGGAGACGCGCTGGTCAACTACATCACCGGCGTCGGCTACGGCACCGACGAGGCCACCTTCAAACGCTGGTGGCCGGCGGAGCTGCACATCATCGGCAAGGACATCACCCGCTTCCACGCCCTGTACTGGCCCGCCATGCTGATGTCCGCCGGCGTCGCGTTGCCCAAGCGGATCTGGGGCCACGGCTTTATGTTGTACCGCGGCCAGCGGACCAGCAAGACCGCCGGCACGGCCATCGACCCCATCGAGGTGGCGAGCATGTTCGGTGCCGACGCCGTGCGGTACCTCGTGCTCCGCGAGGTGCCGTTCGACCGCGACGCGGATATCAGCCTGGAGGCCATGACCGATCGGTTCAATGCCGACCTGGCCAACGACCTGGGGAACTTTGTCTACCGCAGCCTCTCCATGCTCCAGCGCTACTTCGACGGAAGGGTCCCCGCTCCGGACGGCGATACGACCAAGCTGGACGCGGACTTGCGCAAGGCGTTCGAGAAAGCCGTCAAAGGCCAGGGGAAATGCCTCAAGGACCTGAACTACACGGGCGCCCTCGAGTTGATCTGGGCTGCCGTCAACCGAGGCAACAAATACATCGAGCAGAGTGCGCCCTGGGTGCTGGCCAAGCAGTCCGACCAGCGCAAGCGG
>Ga0137415_10006297_pt1 | contig 11757 bp, 10 predicted proteins | sample CZODoug3_1_1_16f_FD_183082 | JGI IMG/M metagenome (GOLD analysis project Ga0137415, IMG submission 183082) | Vadose zone soil fungal communities from Angelo Coast Range Reserve, California, USA - CZODoug3_1_1_16fungal (Hybrid Assembly) | ecosystem: Environmental > Terrestrial > Soil > Vadose...
CCGCTTCCGCCATCTCGCGCGCGTGGGCGCCCTGGATCACGCAAACCGCGTCGAAGACTTCCGCCGCACGCAAGCCGACGCGTCTGTGCGCGTCGGCCGACAGTGCGCCGAGCTCGCGCATCTCGCCCAGCACCGCCAGCAGGCGGCCACTCTTGGGTGCGTCCGCCATGGTGTCGAAGGCCGCGAGCATGGACTCCGGGCTCGCGTTGTAAGCGTCGTCGATGATCGTGTAGCCGGCGCGGGTGCTCACTTCTTGCAACCGGTGCTCGATCTGCACCTCGGCGAGCGCCTCCGCCCCCGCGGCCAGGCTGACCCCGGCGAACTCGCAGGCCGCGAGGGCGGCGGCCGCGTTGACCGCCTGGTGGCGCCCGTCGAGCGACAGCCGCACGGCGACGCCGCCGACCGAGAACTGCGAGCCGCCGCCGCTCAGCGCCTCGTATCCCTCGACGCGGTAATCGCCTCTTTCCTGGCCGAAGCTCACGACGCGCGCAGAGGTCATCTGCGCGAGCAGGGGGAAGAACTCGTTGTCCGCGTTCAGCACGGCGAGTCCCTCCGCGGGCAGCGCCGCGACCAGCTCGCCCTTGGCGCGAGCCAGCTCCTCGCGCGAGTTGAAGAACTCGAGGTGCACGACCCCGACGTTGGTCACGACCCCGATCACAGGTCTGGCGAGCGCGGCCAGGCGCGCGATATCGCCGGCGCGCTGCATCCCCATCTCGAGCACCAACGCGGAGTGGTGCGGTTCGAGGCTCAAGATCGTCAGAGGCACACCGGTCTCGGTGTTGAGGTTGCCCTGCGTGCGCAGCACGTTGAAATGACGCGAGAGGATCGCCGCCACCATCTCCTTCGTCGAGGTCTTGCCGTTGCTGCCGGTGACCGCGACGACCAGGGGCTGCACCCGACGCAGCGCGTGGGAGGCCACCGCATAGAGCGCCTTCCACGTGTCCGGTACGAGGACCTCCACGATCCCGGTCGGGATCTCGGTCTTGTGGTCCACCACCACGGCCGCGGCGCCACGGGCGATCGCATCGCCGACGAATTGATGCCCGTCTTTCTCCGAGCCGCTGAGAGCGAAGAAGACCCCGCCCGACCTCACCTCACGTGAGTCGGTGTGGAAGGTCGAGAACGTCTCGCCGACCTGGGTGCCGCCCACCTCGCCGCCGCCGGTCGCCTCGAGGATCTCGAGGAGGCTCAGCCTCATACGTATATGAGAACCGTTATCTGGGGTCGGGCGTTATGTGCCAGTCGACGACGAGCGCCTGCGCGATCGTCTTCCAGATCGGCTCGGCGGTCATATAGCCGTCGTTCAAGGTCCAGTCCCGGTCGGCGCCGGGGTAATGCGGCTTGCGGATCACGACCAGCATCGTGAACTTTGGATGCTGCGCCGGAAGAAAGCCGACGAATGAAGCCCAGACGTCCTGGGTGTACTGGCCGTTGACGGGGATCTGCGAGGTTCCCGTCTTGCCCGCCTGATCGAGCTCGAAACCTTTGATCCGCGAGGTCCACCCCGAGCCGTGCTGCACGACCTGCTGCATCATCGCGGTCATCTTGGCCGCGGTCTGAGGACTGATCGCCTGCCGCTGCGGCTGCAGCAGCACGGGGTTGATATGCGTTCCGACACGCTCCACGACATGGGGCGGCGCGTACTTGCCGCCGTTGGCCACGACATTGATGGCGGCCAGCATCTGGACCATGTTCACGTCGATGCCCTGTCCGAACGACGCTGTCGCGTACTGCGAATCGCTCATCTTGTCGGCGGCCGGCGGCAGAAGGCAGTTCTCGTCGGCGACGTCGATGCCGCTCGGCTTGGTGAGTCCGAATGCCTGCAGGTTGCTGTAGAAGGCTGGGTGGCCTTCAGCCTGCATTGCCTTCATCGCGCCGACGTTGAGCGAGTGCGCCAGCACGTACGTGTAGTCGACGTTGCCGTGATTGCGCCGGTCCCAGTCGTAGATGCGATAACCGCCGACGCTGAGAACACCAGGGTCGTTGATCACCGTATCCGGCGTGATCGCACCGGCGTTCATGGCGCCCGATAGCGTCACGACCTTCATCACCGAACCGGGCTCGTACACGGAGCCGACGATGTTGTCCTTGAACAGGGCCGGATCGGTGTGGTTGAAGTCGTTCGCGTTGTAGCTCGGATAGTCGGCCCAGGCGACGATGCCCCCGGTGTTCGGGTCCATGATCAACACGCTTCCGCTCTCGGCGTTGTCTCGCTTGACGCCGTCGGCGAGCGCCTGCTCTGCCGCGTACTGGATGTTCGCGTCGAGCGAAAGCACAAGGTCCTGGCCGTTGATCGGGTCCTGGTGGGTATGCGTCCCGAGGACGATCTCTCGGTTGGCGAGGTCGCGGTAGCTCGAGATAAAGCCGGGCGTGCCTCCGAGAGCCTGCTGGTAGTTCTGCTCCACGCCGTATTTGCCGTCGCCGTTCCAGTCGACGAAACCAAGCACGTTGGCCGCGAGCGTGGAGCCGGTGGCGATGCCCGGGAGGTAGGAGCGCTGCGTCTCCTCCTGCAGGCCGACGCCGGGCAGCTTCAGAGGCCGCAGCTGATCGGCCTTCGTTTTGGCGAAGCGCCTCTGGATGTAGGCGAACTTGGTGTTCGACGCCAGCGTCGTCATCACCTTGGCCTTGTCGACGCCCAGCACCGACGACAGCCCCGTCGCGACTCGGTCGCGGTCGCCGGCGGCGACCTGGTCAGGCGAGACGAACGCCGAGTAGACGGTCGTGTTGACGACCAGCTGCTTCAGGTTGCGATCGAAGATCGCGCCGCGCAGCGCCGGCAGCTGGACGAACTCGCGGTACTGGGCCTGAGCCTGCATCGCGAGACGGCCGTGCTGGACTACTTGCCAGTACGCGAGCCGAGACCAGACCATGCCGGCCAGGACGGCGGCGACCACGAGCATGGAGATGACGCGCAGGCGTGCCGAACCAACACGTTCGACACGCTTGGGGCGCCTCGCACCGAGCGCCCTCGTGCTCACTTAGTGCTTGGTGGCCGCCATGACGTCGCGCGTGCCGCCGACTGCGTTCACGACTGTCGCGACGGCGCGCATCCACAGCGGCGTAGCGTCGGCCGGCGATGCCCCGAGCGGCGTCGTGAGGTCGATCGCGACCGGGGACCCGGCGACGTAGCTGGACGGGACCACGCGCTGCATCCCGCTCTGGGCCGCCTGCTGCTGGACCATCGCGGGCGCGTGCATCGTGACCTCTTGATAGCGGAGCTGGTCCTGTTCGGCGATGAGCTGGCGCTGCTGGTCCTGGAGCCGGCTGATGTCATACGACGCCTGCGTGATCTGCGCCGCGAGGGCGAGGTAGAACAGCAGGGCGATCACGACCGCGCCGACGCCCACATAGGCGTGGCCGAACATGTTCAGCCGCAGCCTCTCGGCTGCGACCGCGCCGGCGACCTGGACGAAGCCACGTGTGCGCCGCCGCCGCCGCGGCTGCGCGGTGACGTGCGGCGTCGCGCCGGCCGTGCCGAGGCGCCGTCGGGCCAATATGCGGGTCGATGTCAAGACGTGAACTTCATCCTTTGCTAGATCGTTAGCTGAACCTGTGCTGCGATCGCCCCTCACCCCACATCCCTCTCCCCTGGGGGGAGAGGGAGCTATTGCCTCTACCGATCGAAGATGCCTGGTGGCCGGAGGGGTTGGGCCGGCCACCAGGGCTTGTGAATTCAGAGTTTTTCCGCGACCCGGAGGCGGGCGGACCGGGCGCGGGGGTTGGCGGCCACCTCTTGGTCTGAGGGCCGCACGGGATGCCGGGTGACGATGCGGAGGGCTGCCCGGTGGCCGCAGGTGCAGACTGGCTGCTGGGGTGGGCAGATACAGTCTTTTGACTCGACGTTGAAGAATGACTTGACCAAGCGGTCTTCCAGGGAATGGAAGCTGATCGTCGCCATACGACCACCGGGCTTTAGTGTCAAAAGAGCTGCTCTGAGTCCTTCCTCGATCTCGCCGAGCTCATCGTTGACCGCGATCCGTAGGCCCTGAAAGGTCCGGGTCGCGACGTTGATGTCGCGGGGCCAGGCCCGGCGCGGGATCGCGGCTTCGACGGCTTGCGCCAGGTCGCGCGTGGTGCGGAGCGGGCGCCGCGCCACTATGAACTCTGCGATCCGGCGGGCCCATCGTTCCTCGCCGTACTGCCGCAAGATGCGCTCGATCTCCGCGGCGTCGTACTCGTTGACGATCTTCGCCGCGGTGAGACTCGAGTCTGGGTCCATCCGCATGTCGAGCGGGCCTTCGGCGCGGAAGCTGAACCCGCGACTCGGGTCGTCGATCTGCGTGCTGGAAAGTCCGAAGTCGAAGAGGACCAGGTCCGCTGGGCTGAAACCGCTTTCGGTAGCTATCGCGCCAAGCTCGGAAAACCGTCCGTGAACGACCACCACCGCATTGCCAAACTGAGCCAGCGAGTCCCGACCCGCCTGGACCGCCGAGGGATCGCGGTCGATCCCGAGCAGCCGGCCGCCGGGGGTGATCCTCTCCAGGATCTGGCGGGCGTGGCCCGCCTGCCCGAGGGTGCAGTCGATCGCGACCGCCCCCGATCGGGGCTGGAGCAGCTCTATTACCTCTTGTGAAAGTGCTGGAACGTGCGGACTAATGTCCCGAGATCACCCTGTCAGCGAATTCTGTGAAGCGTCCTTGCGCGTCGGCGCTGTAGCTGTCCCATCGGGCCTCGGGCCAGATTTCCACCCTCGGCCCCGCTCCGATCACCACGACCGTCGACGGGGTCTCGATCCCCGCCAGTCGACGCTGTTCGGGAAGCAAGCTGATCCGTCCCTGGCCATCCGGCTCGAACGGATCGGAGAGTGGATAGAGGGTTCGCGCCAGGGCGCGCTGGTCTGGTCCCTGCAGCGGGCTGCGCAGCTCCTCGCCGAGCGCCGCCCACAGGTCCGGGGGGTAGATCGCGAGCACCTGGTCCTGGCTCACTGATACGAAACTTCCCTCGCGGAGCTGTTTCCGAAACGGAGCCGGGATCGCCAGCCGCCCTTTGTCGTCCACCTTCACCCGATGCGCCCCAGTGAACACTCATCTGGCCTCCCAGAAGTTGAGGCGGCGTCGTTCGCGGCGGGCGCACAGGCTGCAGCCGCAGCCGTGGAGCTCGAGCGGCAGGCGGTTGCCGTGCTTGTCGAACCGGTGGTTGACGCCGAGGGTTACCAGGTCATCGTTCAGGTCATCGCGGCTGCGGGGAGAAGTGGCGTAGAGAAGGTGTATGGCGTGCCTTACTTGGACGTAGGGTGCGACGTATGGTTCGATGTCTGCCGGATTCACCACTTCTCCCCACTGATCACCGCGATTCGCCGCGGAATGTATCAATTGCCCCTTAAGCCTGTCAATACCTTTACCACAAGATCTAGCCCCGTCGAAATGCCCCTTTGCCGGGTCGCACCCGCTATATTGGGCTTAGAACGTCTCGAGCCCCTAGATATTGGGCCAGAATGTGACAGTCACGAACATTAGTTTGGTGGCGAAATGGTAGGCGACCTGGCGTTGCTTACTTCTGTTTACCCGCTGCGCTTGAGGAGGCCAAGGCGCTTGGCGCGTCTTTCCGCCCACGTGAACACCGCAAAACCAGCCGGGATCAATACCGCACCCATCCCCAGGAGGATGGCGGCGGTCGGCAGCTGGTCGGCCGCGGTCGCGCCCTGAAGCAGGCTGGTTCGCATGCCGGCCAGGGCGTAGGTCAGCGGGCTCACGAAGCCAGCGAGCTGGAGCGGCCATGGGAGAACGCTCAGCGGGTAGTAGACCCCCGACACGAGGAGCAGGAAACCCTGGACGGCGAACGACATCTGCTCCCCCTTCTGGGGTGAAAGCAGCGGTAGCACCGAAGTGAGGATCGCCAGACCGATCAGCGGTGCCATCGATGCGGCGAGGACGACCAGGGCGCCGCCTATGTCAGCGTGCGAGAAGTCGAGGTCGAAGATCGCGACCGCGACGATCAGCACGATGAAGGTGCGAGCCAGGCCGTAGACGATCGCGAAGAGGCAGATCCCCATCAGGTGCGTCATGCGTCGCACCGGTGCCATGAAGGTGTATTCGATCGTCCCCTCCCACCGCTCCCAGGCGATCGCGTAGGCGGCTTCCATGAAGACGAGCGACAGGTAGCCCCACACCAGCGCGCCGATCAGCAGGTAGAGCTGCGCCTTGCGCAGGTCGAAAGAGGCGCCGCCTGCGCCCAACGAGCCGAGGCCGGAAGCCAGAAAGCCGATCGACAGCACGCTGACGATGCTGTAGAAGAGCCACACCACCTCCCAGACCCAGTAGCGCTTGTAGACGTACAGCTGCCGCTCAGCAAAGCCGAACAAGGCGCTCATCTCAGAGCCGCGCACCCCGATCACAGGGCCACCTCCTCGGCCTCCTCGGCCTCCAGTGTCTTGCCGGTCAGGTGCATGAAGACGGCTTCGAGCGTGCCGGCGCCGTGCCGCGCGCACAGCTCATCCGGCGAGCCGTCGGCGAGGACGCGGCCGCCGTCGAGCATCAGCACGCGGTCGCACAGCGCGGCCGCTTCGTCCATGTCGTGCGTGCATACGAGGACCGTGATCTCGCGCTCCGCGCGCAACGTCTCCAGCACGACCTGGACCTCCTTCTTGGAGCGCGGGTCGAGACCGGTCGTCGGTTCATCCATCAGCAGCAGCGACGGCGCCGTCAGGAAGCTGCGCGCGATCGCGACCTTTTGCTGCTGCCCGCGCGACAGCTGTTTCATCGGCTGGTCGATGACGTCCTTCGGCAGGCCGAGCAGCTCCAGGATCTCGACCACGCGCCGGCGGGTCCCGCGTGAGTTGTTCCCGTACAGGCGTGAGGCGTAGACCATGTTCTCCCACGGGCTGAGCTCTTTGAAGAAGGCGGCCTCGACCGAAACTCGATTGACGTGCCGGCGCACCTGAAGCGCGTCGGTCACGACGTCCCATCCGAACACCTTCGCGGTGCCGACGTCTGGCGTCAGCAGGGTGCCGAGGATTCTGATCAACGTCGACTTGCCGCTGCCGTTGGGCCCGAGGATCCCGGTGACACCCCCGGCTTCGACCCGCAGGTCGAGCTCGTGGAGCGCCACCTTTTCCTTCCATTCGCGGCGCCACCAGGGCCTGCCTGCTTCGCGCTCGCGACGGCGAAACGCTTTTCTCACCCCCTGGATCTCGATCGCTGGAACGTTCATCGCTGACTCCTAAAAACCTCGAATGACAAAACAAAAGGACCGTGGCGGTGCCCAACAACCGCACGGTCCTCAATCCCCACCAACTCAGAGGCTTCGCCGTGAGTTGGCGGTGACCCCTGTGTGAGGTTTGACTTTCTGGCTTCTAGAGTTCGGTTACCAGACCAGCGTCAATGCGCGGTTAAGGGCAGGCGTGCATCACCCGTTTCGGTGAAGACGACCAATCCGATGCCTGCCATGAACCGGCTCCTTTGGAGGTGGGCACACCCGGGCGGGTGTGCAGGCCAGCTAGATTACCCCTGCTCAGGCTCAACCGTCAAGGCCGAGCTGCGAGATGACGAACGCCATCACGAAAGCTTCCTCGCGCCACGACTCGTAACGTCCCGATGGACCCATGTGGCCGGCGCCCATCTGCGTCTTCAGCACGATCGGGCGGTCCCCACGGTTGACCGTCCGCAGCCGGGCGACCCACTTCGCGGGTTCCCAATAAGAGACGCGCGGGTCGTTCAGCCCGCCCATCACGAGCAGCGCCGGATACGCAACCGATCGCAGGTTGTCGTATGGCGAGTAGCCCTTGATGTAGCGATAGAACTCGGGCTGGGCCGGGTTGCCCCACTCGTCGTATTCGTTGACCGTGAGCGGCAGCTTGTCGTCGAGCATGGTGGTGAGCGCGTCGACGAAGGGGACCTGGGCCACCGCGCACGCGAACAGTTCAGGGCGCTGGTTCAACACCGCGCCGATGAGGAGTCCGCCGGCGCTGCGACCCCGGATCGCGAGCCGCTGGGGAACCGTGTAACCCTGGGCGAGCAGCTGCTCGGCGCAGGCGATGAAGTCGTCGAAGGTGTTGCGCTTGTGGAGCAGCTTGCCGTTCTCGTACCACTCCCTCCCCATCTCGCCTCCACCTCGCACGTGGGCGATCGCGAAGACGAAACCGCGGTCGAGAAGGCTGAGGCGGGCCGGGTCGAACATGGGGTCGTTCGAGAGCTCGTACGCCCCGTAGCCGTATAGCAGCAGCGGTGAACCGTGGCGACGCAGGTCTCGCTTGAAGACAATCGAAATCGGAACGCGGACGCCATCGGGAGCTGTGGCCCACAGCCGTTCGCTGACGTAGTCCTCGCGGTTGTAGCCGCCGCGAACGGGCTGCTCCTTGACGATGGTCCGTTCGCGCGTGTCCATCTCGTAGTCGACCGCGGACCAGGGCGCCGTCAGCGACGTGTAGAAGAAGCGCATGACGGTGCTGTCGTAGTTCGGGTTCGAGCCTGGGAATGCCGTATAGGCCGCGTCGGGCTGATCGACCAGGTGTTCAGCGCCTATCGCGCTGTCCAGCACCTCGAGGCGCTGCAGGCCGTCGGACCTCTCCCCGAGCACGACATGGCCTTTGTGCACGTCGATGAAGTTGAGCCGCACGCCCGGCCGCTCCGGCACGACCTGAGTCCACGAAGCCCTGCCCGGGCTCGAGACCGGCGCGGCCATCAGCCTGAAGTTGGTCGCACCATCGTTGGTGAGGATCAGGAAACGATCCTCCTGGTGGTCGACCGAATATTCGATATCGTGCCGCCGAGGCTCGATGAGCTCAGGCGTTTGCTCCGGCTCGTCGCTGCGGAAGAAGCGGCACTCGCTCGTCACCTGGCTCGAGCTGCTGATGAAGATGAACCGCTCGCTCTTGGCGAGCTCGACGTTCAGCTCGAAGCGTTCGTCGTCCTCCTGGAGGACCAGGACATCGTCGCCGGCTGAAGCTCCGAGCCGGTGGCGCCAGACCTGGTACGGACGCATCGCCTCATCAGGCCTGACGTAGAAAAATGTCTTGCTGTCAGCCGACCATGCGGCGCCGTAGTAGACGCCGTGCACCACGTCATCCAGGTCGCGGCCCGTGGTGAGGTCGCGAAAGCGGAGCTCGTGCTTCTCGGAGCCGTTGAAGTCGGCCGCGTAAGCCGCGAGGTTCTCGTCGGGGCTGTGTTCGACATAGCCCAGCTCGAAATAGTCATGTCCACGCGCGAGCTTGTTCGCGTCGAGGATGACCTCTTCTGGTGCGTCCATCGAACCCCGGCGCCGGCAGTAGATCTCGTAATCGAGGCCCTCCACCGTCCGCGTGTAGCTCCACCAGCCTTTGAAAAGGACCGGGGCGGAGGTGTCAGTCTCCTGGACCCGGCCGATGATCTCGTGATAGAGCCTGTCCTGGAGGTGGGCCGCGTCGCCCATGACCCCGTCGGTGTAGGCGTTCTCGGCCTCCAGGTAGGCGACCACCTCAGGGTTCTGCTTCTCCCGCAGCCAGTAGAACGGGTCGATCCTGCGGTCTCCGTGCGCCTCGAGCACATGCGGGCGCTCGGGCGCGGCCGGCGGCCGAGCGGGTGTTACCTTCACCCGCTCCACTCTAGAGAAGGCTTCAGACGCCGCCCGCCAGCTTGAAGGCCTTGCGGGTAATCGACTTGAGGAAGGCCGCCTCGGCGTCTGCGGGCGTGCGCAGGTTCACGAATCGGGTGTCCTTGCCGCTGCCCTGCAGTTTGCCCCTGCCGTCCTCGAGCTCGCGACCGCGATAAAACCAGATGTTCACGTGGTCCGCCAACGTGCCGATGCCAACCACGTTCTTGCCACCGGTCGCGAATCGGACGTGCTTCCACATCATCCGGCTGGAGCGCGGAGCCTCCATCGCGTAGACGATCTCCTCGGCTCCGGGCGCGATCTCTCGCACCATCCGGATCGCGGCCTGCAGGGTCGGGCGGACACCTGCTGGAACTTTCTTGACTTGTCCGGCGACTGTGGTCATCACTCATACCTCCTTACCAACGGCGAAGGTCCTGCAGCGACGGGACGAAGTAGTAAGAGCCGGTGAGTGCGCGCGCGAAGAACGTCAGACGATCGCGCACGCCATCGGTCTTCCCGGCCATGTTCTCCAGCATCGCGACCAGGCGTCGCTGGTCGGCGCTGAAGCCGACGAACATCGTCCCGTGGTCGGTCACGGTGCCGTAGGGCATGTTGCGGCGAAAGATCTTTCCGAACTGGTCCTGGTCGGTGCGTGCGGCGTGGGAGTCCGTTGGTCGATCCTCCAGCTCGGTGCTGTCGGGCTTCGTTCGGCCTATCACCTTTTCCTGATCCGCGATCGGCTGCGACTCCCAGGCGACCGCCTCGTGTGTCCACTTCTGGAGCAGGAGAATCGAACCTCCCGCGCCCGGACTGCCCTCTGCAATGAGTGCGATGTCGGGCGCATCGATGAGACTTGGATTCTCCGTTCCATCGATGAATCCCGTGAGGTCCCGATCGTGGTGGTAGGGCCAGCTCGAAGTCTCATCGGCTACCTGGGCGAACACCTCTAGCGCAGCGATCGCCTGCCTCGCCACGTCGAAGACGACGTCGTAAGCGCTGCCGGAGATCCAGAGCACCGCGTCGTGCTGCGTCGCAGGCATCCGGTAGTCACCCGGTCCGACGACGTCATGGTTGAAATCCTCTACTCCGCGGGGTGAGGCTTCGGGGGCGACGGATCGCCAGAGTCCCGGACGAAACCCGGCTACGAGGTTGACGCCGCCCATCGTCGTGCGGGGCTCGCGCAAGCTTGCGATCGCCCTGACGAGCTTCGTCGCCTCCACCCCACTCCGAATGGCGAACTCGACGTAGCTGTGCGAGGCCGTGCCAAGGGCGAAGATTCCCGCCTGCGGGCTGACAGCGGTGCCCTTGATGGTGTTGCTTGACAACGTGGCCATCGTAAGCCTGCTCGGTCACCTGGCCTGGCGGTTGACCAGCAGCGTTCCCGCCACGCCGGCCAGGGCCAGAATCTCGACCGCGACTCCATACCAGAGGGCAGCGTCGTGAAGGCCGACGCGAGTGACCGCATAGCCGGCCACCACAGCAGGCAGTGAAAAGGCGAGATACGCGACGATGAAGATGGCGGCGAGCAGCGCCCCGCGTTCCGTCGCCGAGGCCAGGCCCACAAGGCTGCGCAGCACTCCAAGCCAGGCGACGCCAAATCCGACGCCCGTCACCGCCGTCCCAACGAAGAAGAGCGCTGGAGCCCGCAGCGCGACGGCGACGACGGTCAGCGCCAACCCGGTCGCCTGGGCGACCGCTCCCCACCTCATCGCGCGGCCGGCCGGCCACGCGCGGACAACGATGATCGACGCCGCGCCGACGCCGGCAAGGAGTGCGATGGCGACGCCGCCGAGAATCCGATTCGATGACGCAGCGAGCTGCAGCGCGAGGCTCGGCCCGAGCGACAGATAGAATCCGCCGACGCCCCAGCCTGCGACGAGGCTTGGCAGGGCCGCTACGAACGCGGGTCTCACCGCGGGTTCCACGCCGACACGCGGCATCAGCTGGAGTGCCCTCCGTGCCACAGCGGGCTCGGGAATCAGAGCGATGGCCCCGCCGGCGCATGCGCGTGCGTGCACGCCGTCCTGGATATCTACTCGGAAGTCTTTGTCTCTTTTGTATTCCGACGGGGCCATGAACTCGATACGCATCTTTTCTGCGCCGCCAGGAATTGGTTTCTGAAATTGAAAATTGCGCGATTCGGGAACAGGAGCGTAACCAAGACCCGCCAATGTCTTGGCGAGTTCAGGAGACCCCTTGCGCAGGGCAAGAACGTTCAGAAGGAAGTCAACGTCTTTGGTCCCGCGCGCT
>Ga0137415_10006298_pt1 | contig 11756 bp, 12 predicted proteins | sample CZODoug3_1_1_16f_FD_183082 | JGI IMG/M metagenome (GOLD analysis project Ga0137415, IMG submission 183082) | Vadose zone soil fungal communities from Angelo Coast Range Reserve, California, USA - CZODoug3_1_1_16fungal (Hybrid Assembly) | ecosystem: Environmental > Terrestrial > Soil > Vadose...
GGTCTAGACTGCTAGTACTTAACGGGGACTCCGAAGGAAGGCCAAGACTCAGTGTCTTTGAGGGCCTAGACTACTAATGCTTGGTAATAGCATTCGGCGTACCCGTAGCCATTAAGCCGTAGCTCTGCCGAGCTGTGGCTGGCTGGGTATGGCTGTTGAATTGTAAGCAGCCATTACAGCAACTATGTTTGCTCGATTTATCTGACGACGGACGGGTCGAACCCGCCCACCTGCCGAAAGGCTTCGACCCGCATCACCGCGTCCACCAATCGATCAGCACCGCCGCCGGAAGCGTGGGCAAGGTTGCGTCAATGCGGTCCAGCACCCCGCCGTGACCCGGGAGCAACCAGCCGCTGTCCTTCACACCGGCCTGCCGTTTAAGCAGGCTTTCGAACAAATCGCCGACAATGGACAGCGCCACCACCGACAGCAAGGCCCCCAAGGCGGCCGGCCACGCAAGCTCGGAGAGCGCCCGGTTGGACCAGATCATCGCGGCCGGCCAAAGGTGGTGTACCAGCACGGCGGCCAGCACCAGGAAGGTCTGCCGCCAGCTCAGCGCGGTCAGCAGCGCGGCGGTCAGCGGCGCGAACACGGTGCTGGCCAGGCCGGCGACGAGGGTCAGCGTGGTCAGCGCGCGGATCCGCTCGGCCGGTGGGTACCAGCCGGTCAGCGCGGCGAACGCCGGTGGGTAGAGCGTCGTCGCCTGGGCCAGCCCGGCCAGCGCCCAGGCCAGGTAGAACCAGCCGAGCCCCGGCGCGGTGGCGATCGCCACGACGGCCAGCACGCCGAGCACCGAACCGGTCGTCATCACCGGCCTCGGTCCGAGGCTGTCGATCAGCCGGCCGACCGGCACGGCGGCCGCCGCGGCCACCAGCGCGCCGACCGAGAACGCGCCGATGGCCTGTGCGATAGTCCAGCCGGTGTCCCGGGTCAGCGCGGCCAGCATTACCGGAAACGCGTAGTACAGGACGCCCCAGCTGGTCACCTCGGTCACGCACAGCGCGGCCAGCGCCCGGGTCCGGTCGCGGGCGGGATGGGCCGCCGGCGGTGTGCTCACCCCGTCGCGGGCCGTCCCGCGCCGGACCCGTCGGACCCTCCGGGCGTTCCCGACCGTTCGAGGGCGGACATCCAGCTGGCCGTTGCGGCGAGGCCGTCGGCCAGCGCGGTCGGGGTGAAGCCGAGCGCCCTGGCCGCCGGGTCGAGCACGCGGACCGGGCCGAGCTTGCCGTACACCTCGGAGCGGCTGGCGAACGTCGAGGCGTCCGGGCCGAGCGAGGACCCGGCGGGCAGCGCGCGGACCCGGTGTGGGCTGCCGACCAGCTCGGCGTAGCGGTGCAGCACGGCGCCGAACGGCGCGGTCTGCCCACACAGCACGTACCGCCGGCCCGACTCGCCGCGCTCGTAGGCCAGCAGGTGCCCGAGCGCCACGTCGGCGGCCAGCACCCAGCCGACTTCTGCGTCCACCACCTCGGTGATCTCGCCGCGCGCGGCGGCGGCGAACAGCTGGTTGTAGCTCAGCGGGCCGGCCGGGCTGGGGCCGTAGATGCTGACCGGGCTGACCACCACGGTCTCCAGCCCGCCCCCGGCGGCGGCCAGCACCAGCCGCTCGGCCTCCGCCTTGCTGGTGGAGTACGGGTCGACCAGGGCCGTCGTCGCCGGTGCCGCGTCGTCGACCAGGCCGCTTCCGTCGACGATGGCGGCGGCGCTGCTCGTGTGCACGAACCGGCGCACGCCGGCCGCCATGGCCGCCTCGAGGACCGTGCTGGTGCCGAGCACGTTCAGCCGCCGCGTCTGCTCGGCGGACCGACCGACCGTGGCGGCCAGGTGGAACACGGCCTCGCAGCCCTCGGCGGCCCGGCGCACCGAGGCGGGATCGGCCAGGTCGGCGACCACCCAGGGCACGTCGGGCGGGAGCAGCCGGGCCCGCTCGGGCGAGCGGACCGTGACCCGCGCCGGCAGCCCGCGCTCCCGCAGCAGGGCGAGCAGGGCGGCGCCGACATACCCGGTCGCTCCGGTGACGAGCAGCATCGCCCCATCTTGTCGGGGTGTGCCTCGGCCCGCAGGGCGACCGGCGGTCGGCCCCGTCGAGCACATCGAATGGAGTAGCCGCCGAGCCCCGGTCAGCGGCCGGTCATCCCCCGGTCACCCCGATGACACCCACCGGCGAACAGGCCCGTCTCCACTCAACTCCGGGTCACGCCCAGTGAGCGCTGCCCCCCGGTTTTGGCGCACCTCGAGCGCATCTCATGTGTTGTGATTCACATGAGATAGCGCGCACTTCGAGGTTTGAACCCGGGGTTCGTGAGCCAGATCGAAGAGATTGTGAGGCCGGCAGATGTCGTCTTGGTGGAGCAGTTCTCGAGCCGTCTACGGCGCTGAGCTGCGAGCCGGAGCACTCTGCCTGGTCGATCACGGGTGGCCGGTGGTACCCGGTACCTGGTGGCAGGGCGGCGGTTGGCGCGGCCTGCCGGACTGCCCCGGTTGGGACTCGGTGCCCACGGTGCCCGGTGGCGTGGCCTCGGCCAGTTCCGACCCGGCCCAGGTGACCAGCTGGTGGGCCGAGGCTCCGCACTCGGTGCTGTTGGTCACCGGCACGGCGCTGGACGTGGTCGAGGTGCCGGCCTGGATGGGGCGGCGGATGGCGGCCACGCTGCGCGGCGTCGGCCTGGTCGCGCCCATCGCGGCGACGCCGGCCGGCCAGTGGTGGTTCCCGGTGCGGATCGGCACGCGGGCGTTGCCCGAGCTGCTCGGCCGCGCCGACGTGGTGCTGCACGCCGAGGGCTCCTGGGTCACCGCGCCACCGTCGGAATGCGCGGACGGCCTGGTGCACTGGCGGGTTCACCCGTCGGCCTGCGGCTGGCGGCTGCCCGCGTCCGAGCTGGTGCAGAGCGCAGCCGCCGAGGCCGCCCGGTGGCGCGCGTCCGAGGGCGACGACTGGTCGGTGGCCCAGCGGCCGGCCGGCGTCGCCTCTGGCATGCGGTCCTAGCGACCGTTAGCCACATCGCAAGGGCTCTTTGCTCCGCTGCCGCGGTCCGTCGGGGCGCACCGGAGCAGCCCGTGCGAACAGGCCGGGGTTGGTGGTCCGCCCGCCGCCAACCCCGGCCGGCACCCCCACACGGCCGCACCCGCTCCCCACTGTTCGCGGTGTCGGCCGTGTGACGTGCCCCGCCGGCGGGCACTATGGAGACGTGCACACAGCCGCACGGAGTACCGGAACGCCGCCGGCGGGCGGTGATCCCGGCGCGCCCGGGCCCTCGGCGCCGTTAGCCGCCGCGCCCCCGCTCAGCCCCGCTCTGCCCCCGCCGCCCCCTTCGCGACCAGCGCCGCCCCCGGCCGGTCGCGAGCCGCTGGTGCCGATCGGCCTGGACACTCTGGACAGCGCCGCCAAGGGCCGTGACCTGCGGCGGATGAAGCTGATCGCCACCGGGTTCCTGGTCGCCGCCACCGTGGTGTTCCTGGCCGCCCAGCTGTGGCTGGCCCGGGGCGGCCCCGACTGGCTGGGCTACGTCCGGGCCGCCGCCGAGGCCGGCATGGTCGGCGCGCTGGCCGACTGGTTCGCGGTCACCGCGCTGTTCCGCCGCCCGCTCGGCCTGCCGATCCCGCACACCGCGATCATCCCGAACAAGAAGGACATGATCGGGGACAGCCTCGGCGACTTCATCGGCACCAACTTCCTGGCCGAGGACGTGGTGCGGGACAAGCTGCGCCGCACCGAGCTGGCCCGCCGGTTGGGCGGCTGGCTGTCCGAGCCGGTGAACGCCGAGCGGGTCACCGCCGAGCTGGCCACCGCCGCCCGCGGCGTGGTCACCGTGCTACGCGACGAGGACGTGCAGGAGGTGCTGGAGCAGGTACTGGTGCGCCAGCTGATGAGCCAGCAGTGGGGGCCGCCGCTGGGCCGGGTGCTCAGTGGGGTGCTCTCCGACGGCGCGCACCACCGGATGGTCGACCTGTTCTGCGACCGCGCGTTCGACTGGGTGCGCGCCAACCACGACCTGGTCATGCGGGTGGTGTCCGACCACGCGCCCACCTGGTCGCCGAAGTTCGTCGACGAGCTGATCGCGGACAAGCTGTTCAGCGAGGTGCTGGCGTTCTCCTGGGCGGTCAAGGTGGACCCCGAGCACCCGATGCGCAAGGCCGTCGACAAGTTCCTGATCGAATTCGCCCAGGACCTGCAGACCGACGCCACCACGATCGAGCGGGCCGAACAGATCAAGTACCAGATCGTCGAGCACCCGGACGTGCAGCGGTTCATCGGCAAGGCCTGGACGACGATCAAGACGATGATCCTGGACGCCGCCGGGGACCCCTCCAGCGCGCTGCGCCGCCGGATCGCGGACGGGCTGGCCTCGGTCGGTCGGCGGCTGGTCACCGACGACGAGTTCCGGGCCAAGACGGACGGCTGGGTGGAGGACGCGGCCGGCTACGTCGTGCGGCACTACCGCGCCGAGATCACCACGCTGATCACCGACACCGTGTCCCGCTGGGACGCCGAGCAGACCTCCCGCAAGGTCGAGCTCCAGGTCGGCCGCGACCTGCAGTTCATCCGGATCAACGGCACCGTCGTCGGCGCGATCGCCGGCGTGCTGATCTACACCGTCTCCCAGTTCATCACCTGACCGAATCCGCGACTCACCCTGACAAAATCCCCGACTCGCCGAAAAGGGGTTAGAGGGTGGCGCCGAGGGCCAGGCCTAGGCCGGCGGCGCCCAGGCCGGCGGCGATCGAGCCGAGCGCGTTGAGGGTGGCGAACAGCCAGGCGCGGCGGGAGGCCAGCGCGACGGTCTCGTAGCCGAACGTGGAGTAGGTGGTGAGCGCGCCGCAGAAGCCGGTGCCGACCAGCGCGGTCAGCCCGGGAGAGGCGGTCGAGCCGAGCACCACGCCGAGGATCAGCGAGCCGACCGTGTTCACCACGAACGTGCCCCACGGGAAGCCGCTGGTGTGCCGGGACTGCACCACCCGGTCGGTCAGGTAGCGGGCCGGCGCCCCGATCGCCCCGCCGACGAGCACGAGCAGCACGGTCACCGGTCGCCTCCGTGGGACGGGCGGACCGCCGCGCCGATCGCCCGGGTGGCCGCCATGCCGCCCCAGGTGGCCAGCAGCGCGGCGGCCAGCGTGCCGAACAGGTAGCCGAGCGCGAGCCCGACGGCGTGTCGGGCGAGCAGGTGCTCCAGGTCAACCGCGTAGGTGGAGAACGTGGTGAAGCCGCCGAGGATCCCGGTCACCAGGAACGGCCGGGCCAGCGGGTGCGCGGTGGTCAGCTCGGTGAGTGCCACGACGAGCACGCCGATCAGCAGGCCGCCGGCCACGTTGGTCAGGAAGGTGGCCAGCGGGAACTGCCCGGGTACCGGGGGCAGCGCCAGCGCCAGGCCGTAGCGGGCCAGCGCGCCGAGCGCGCCGCCGACGGCCACCGCCGCGAACGCGGGGCCCTGCCCGGCGAGCGGGCCGGGCGCGTTCCCGGGCGCCGAACCTGGCTGTCCGACGCCCTCTGGGTGATCACCGGGCATACCGGACGCTAACACGAACGGGCGTGGCGAAGGCCACTCGACCTGCGCAAGCAGGGCGCTTGCAATAGCTAGCACTGCCGCGTAATGTTCTGGGTGTCAGGACAGGACGTACCGGCCGACGATGGTCGGGAAGGTGGTCGACATGGGCAAGGCCGAGCAGAACCCGGTCGAGCAGGTCGGTCACAAGGTGGGTCAGGCCGTCGAGGACATTGGCGCCTACATCCGCCAGCAGCGGGAGGGCGCGCAGGTATCACTGCGCCAGCTCGCCAAGGTGGCCGGCGTCAGCAACCCCTACCTCAGCCAGGTCGAGCGGGGGCTGCGCAAGCCGTCCGCGGAGATCCTGCAGCAGATCGCCAAGGGGCTGCGGATCTCGGCCGAAGCGCTCTACGTCCGAGCCGGAATTCTGGAGCAGCGAGAGGCCAGTGCGGTCTCCGACTCGGTGCTCGCGGATCTGGAGCTGACCGAGCGGCAGAAGCAGGTGCTGCTCGAGATCTACCAGTCCTTCCGTCGGGAGAACGAGCGCAGTCAGCCCGCCGACTGGGCGGCGGTCGTCCAGCAGGGCGACCCGAAGTCCAGCCCGTCCACATCCCTCAGTAACCCGTCCGCCACGCCCACCGGGCCGGTCGCGGACCCATCGCAGAACCCGGAGAGGTGATCATCATGGCCGTATCGCTGCCGACCTCCGCGGACGTCCGCAAGGTCCGTTCGCAGGCCAACAAGGTCGTCAACACCCAGCTCGACTACGTGCGTACCCCGCTGCTCGCCTGGATCGGCGCCGGTGACCTGGCTGTCAACAAGGTCAACGACGCGGTCGCCAAGGCCCGCACCCGGGCCGCCGAGCGCCGCGAGCAGGCCCAGGCCCGCGCGGAGAAGCTGCAGGCCCAGGCCCAGGCCCGCGCCGAGAAGCTGCAGAAGCAGGCCACCGACCTGCCGGCCGAGCTGCGCGAGAAGCTGACCGCCGACGAGCTGCGCAAGCGCTACGACGAGGTCGCCGACCAGGCCCGCAAGACCTACACCGAGCTGGCCGACCGCGGCGAGGTGACTGTCGAGCGGATCCGCAAGCAGCCGCGCGTCGCCAAGGTGATCAGCGCCGTCGAGGACGCCACCGAGCGCTTCGACAAGAACGTGGAGAAGGTCGTCGACGACGTGCACGACGCCGGCGAGGAGGTCCTCGGTCGCGTCAGCACCGAGACCCGCTCGGTGGGTGAGCGGGCCGCCCGCGCCACCAAGCGCTTCTCCAGCGAGGCCGCCGAGACCGTGACCAAGGTCAGCGCCGAGGTTGTCGAGGAGATCACCGAGGCCGGTGACGAGGCCGCGCACACCACGCGCAGCGTCAGCCGCAAGGCCGCCAACAAGGCCGCGCCGCGCAAGCCGGCCGCCAGCACCACCCGGCGCACGAACGGTTCCAGCACCGCCAAGTGAACCGAGTGAACCAGCGGTAATTCCGCGCAGTACCAGTCGAACCCCGGAGCCTCCCGCGCCGGGGTTCGACTGCGTCCGGGGGTGATCACCCGGGTGATCACCCGGGTGGCCCGGCCGGCTAGCTGAGGCGGGACGCGCCCGGGATTGTGGGACGGGAGTGCGCGGTGCCACGGGGCGCACGTAGGCTGGCCAGGTGGATCTGCTCTACAGCCTGGACCGCTACATCATGCTGGCCTGCTGGATCGCCGGCATCCCGGTAGGCGCGTATGCGTTCATTCACGCCGCCCGGTCTCGGCCGGACGCCTTCACGGCGGCCGACAAGCTGACCAAGCCCGCCTGGCTGGGTATCACCGGCGGTGGGTTGGCGTTGCTGCTGATCTGCAAGGACGGGCCGATCACGCTGTTCTGGCTGGTCGGGTTGATCGCCGTGTTGGTCTACCTGGTCGATGTGCGGCCCAGCCTGATCGAGGTGCAGGGCGGCCGGCGGTAACTGCACCTCGGGTCCCTTGCCGGAGTAGCTGGATCGGCCCGATCGTGGACCGATTTCGCCCTGAGCGGACTAGGCTCAACTTCTCTGCGCGGCCCGGAATGCACGCAACGGTGTAAGTGTTGCAACGGGCATGACAGACACGCTGAAGCTCCCGGTCCTGCCACTGACCGATTCGGTCGTGCTGCCCGGCATGGTTGTCCCCATCCGCCTCGACCAGCCCGAGCCACGGGCCGCGGTGGACGCCGCGCAGAACGGTTCCGAAGGTGAGCGCCGGATCCTCCTGGTCCCCCGCCCAGACGGCCACTACGCATCCGTCGGCACGATCGCGGTGCTCGAGCAGGTCGGCCGCATGCCGACCGGCGAGCCCGCCGCCGTGGTCCGAGGTGAACAGCGCGCCCGCATCGGCTCCGGAGTGACCGGGCCGGGTGCCGCGCTGTGGGTCGAGGCCACCCCCATCCCCGACGAGACGGTGAACGGCCGCACCGAAGAACTGGCCAAGGAGTACAAGTCGCTCGTCGTGTCGCTGCTGCAGCGGCGCAACGCCTGGCAGGTCATCGACTCGGTGCAGTCGATCACCGACCCCGGCCAGCTCGCGGACACCGCCGGTTGGTCCAGCTGGCTGGACACCGAGCGCAAGCTGACGCTGCTCAACGAGAGCGACGTGACCAAGCGGCTCGAGCTGCTGATCGGCTGGACGCGTGAGCACGTCGCCGAGCAGGACGTCACCGAGAAGATCGCGGACGACGTCCGCGAGGGCATGGAGAAGACCCAGCGCGAGTTCCTGCTGCGCCAGCAGCTGGCCGCCATCCGCAAGGAGCTGGGTGAGGACGAGCCTGAAGGTGCCGACGACTACCGCACCCGGGTGGAGTCCGCCGACCTGCCGGACCACGTCCGCAAGGCCGCGCTCACCGAGGTGGGCAAGCTGGAGCGGGCGTCGGACCAGAGCCCCGAGTCGGGCTGGATCCGCACCTGGCTGGACACGGTGCTAGACATCCCGTGGAGCGAGAGCACCACGGACAACGACGACCTGGCCGCCGCCCGGGCGATCCTGGACGCCGACCACGCCGGGCTGGACGATGTCAAGGAGCGGCTGATCGAGTTCCTGGCCGTCCGGGCGCGGCGCAACCGCCGCGGCCTGGGCACCGTCGGGGGCCGTGGTTCGGGCGCGGTGTTGTCCCTGGTCGGGCCTCCCGGTGTGGGCAAGACGTCGCTGGGTGAGTCGGTCGCGCGGGCGATGGGCCGCAAGTTCGTCCGGGTCGCCCTCGGTGGTGTCCGGGACGAGGCCGAGATCCGCGGCCACCGGCGTACCTATGTCGGCGCGCTGCCCGGCCGGATCGTCCGGGCCATCCGGGAGGCCGGTTCGATGAACCCGGTCGTGCTGTTGGACGAGATCGACAAGGTCGGCAGCGACTACCGGGGAGACCCGACCGCCGCGCTGCTCGAGGTGCTCGACCCGGCGCAGAACCACACGTTCCGCGACCACTACCTCGAGGTGGACCTCGACCTGTCCAACGTCCTGTTCCTGGCCACCGCCAACGTCTACGACACCATCCCCGGCCCGCTGCTGGACCGGATGGAGATCGTGACGCTGGACGGCTACACCGAGGCGGAGAAGGTTGCCATCGCGCGCGACCACCTGCTGCCCCGGCAGATCGAGAAGGCCGGACTGGAGCCGTCCGACGTCGAGTTCAGTGAGGTGGCCCTCGGCATGATCGCCGCCGAGTACACCCGGGAGGCCGGTGTGCGGCAGCTGGAGCGGGGCCTGGCCAAGACCCTGCGCAAGGTGGCGGTGAAGCTCGACGCTGCCGATGCTCGTTCCGCTGGCGCTCCTCTCGGTGAGGAGGTCGAGCGGCCCGTGCACATCGACGCCGACGCACTGGTCAAGTACCTGGGCCGGCCGAGGTTCACCCCGGAGTCCGCCGAGCGCACCTCGGTGCCGGGGGTGGCCACCGGGCTCGCGGTCACCGGTGCCGGTGGCGACGTGCTGTTCATCGAGGCCACCGCCATGGACGGCGAGCCGGGGCTTGTCCTGACCGGTCAGCTGGGCGACGTGATGAAGGAGTCCGTATCGATCGCGCTGAGCTACCTGCGGTCGAAGGGGCTGGCCGGTGACCTGGCTTCGAAGAAGCTGCACGTGCACGTGCCGGCCGGTGCGGTCCCGAAGGACGGCCCGTCGGCGGGCGTCACGATGACCACGGCGCTCGCGTCGCTGGCCACCGGGCGTCCGGTCCGCTCGAGCGTGGGGATGACCGGCGAGGTCACCCTGCAGGGTCGGGTCCTGCCCATCGGCGGCGTGAAGCAGAAGCTGCTCGCCGCGCACCGGGCCGGGCTGACCGACGTGATCATCCCGAAGCGCAACGAGCCCGACCTGGACGATCTGCCCGAGTCGGTCCGCTCGCAGCTGAGGATCCACCCGGTGGCCGACGTGGCCGAGGTGCTGGAGCTGGCCCTGGAGCCGGCCCCGGTGGCCGCCGCCGCAGCCGCGTAACGTCGTGAGTGGCGAGTGGTCCTATCAGACCACTCGCCACTCACGACCCCTGACCTGCGTGTTTGAGACGCCGTGAGCAAATCCGCTCACGGCGTCTCTGCGTTCGCGTCCGGGGCTAGGCGAAGACCATGGTCTTGTTGCCCTGGACCAGTACGCGATCCTCCAGGTGCCAGCGCAGGCCGCGGGCGAGCACCAGCTTCTCCGCGTCGCGGCCCAGCCGGACCATGTCTCCGACGGTGTCGCCGTGGTCGATCCGGACCACGCCCTGCTCGATGATCGGGCCGGCGTCGAGGTCGGCGGTCACGTAGTGGCAGGTCGCGCCGATCAGCTTGACGCCTCGGGCGTGGGCCTGGTGATAGGGGCGGGCGCCGACGAACGAGGGCAGGAAGCTGTGGTGGATGTTGATCGCCCGCCCGGCCCACGCCGCGCACAGCTTCGGCGGCACGATCTGCATGAACCTGGCCAGCACGATCGCGTGCGGGGTATGTGCGTCCACCTGGGCGGCCAGCTCGTCGAAGGCGGCCGCCCTGGCCGGACCGCCGACCCCTGGCTCCGGGAACGGCACGTGCGAGAACGGCAGGCCGTGCGCCTGCACCAGCTCGCGCAACGCCGGGCTGTTGCCGATCACCGCGCTGATCCGGCCGGGCAGCTCCCCGCTGGTCGCCCGCCCGAGCAGGTCGTGCAGGCAGTGCCCCTCCGTGGTCACCAGCAGCACGACCCGCTTCGTCTCACCGGTGTCGGTGACCCGCCAGCTGGCCTGCTCGGACAGTCCCTCGGCGACGCCGGCGAACCGCTGCCGCAGCTCGTCGACGGCGAACGGCATCGAGTCCGCGCGCACCACCTGGCGGGTGAAGAACCAGCCTGTGGTGGGGTCGGTGTGATAGGCCGCCTCGGTGATCCAGCCGCCGGCGTCGGTCAGGAAGCCGGCGATCCGGGCCACGATCCCGGTCCGGTCCGGGCAGCTGAACGTGATGACATAGCTACGGTTGCCGCTGGTCAGGGGCTCGGGTGGGATCATGGCGGGGTACGCGCGCCGGTCAGCGGGCCAGCCACTCGGCGGTGAACCGGGCCTCGCGCTCCATCAGCTTGACCACCTGTTCGGCGATCGCTGACTCGATCTTGCCGCCGATCAACGGCACGTCCACCCTGGCCTGGCCGTCGATGCTCAGCTGGCTGCCGCCGCCGACCTCGGTGAGCCGCAGGGCGCCGCCGATCGTGCCCGGCGCGTCCTTCACCCGGGCGCTGACGGTGCCCTCGTAGCGGCCGGTGGCGACCAGCCGCCACGTCTCGGCGCGCTCGATGATCAGGTCCCCGCGCAGGATCTTCTGCACGGGGCCCGGCAGGTACTCGTGGTTGACGCCCTGGCGCAGCGTGTACTTGGCCGTCTCGGCGTCCGAGGCCAGCTCAAGCAGGGCGGCGTTGTTGCCGCCGATGCGGGCTAGCTTGGCCTCGAGGTACGTCCGGTCGACCAACGTGGCGAACAGGTCCGCCGCTGGACAGGAGTAGCGCGACTGATACCGAATCGGCCGAGGCATGCCGCGACATTACCGTTGGCTACCGTTACCCGATGTGACGACCTATGCCCCGATCCGGTTAGCCGTCCCGTTGGCGGAGCTGACCACGCTGCGCCTCGGCGGTCCGGCGCAGCGGCTGGTCCACGCCGAGACCACCGATGCGGTGGTGGACGCGGTCCGCGCCGCCGATGCCGACGGTGCGCCGCTGCTGGTCCTCGGCGGCGGTTCCAACCTGGTGGTCGCCGACGCGGGGGTGCCCGGCACCACGGTGTGGGTGGCCAACACCGGCCGCTCCGTGCGGCGCACCCCGGATGGTGGTGGCGTGCTCACCGTGGCCG
>Ga0137415_10006299_pt1 | contig 11756 bp, 11 predicted proteins | sample CZODoug3_1_1_16f_FD_183082 | JGI IMG/M metagenome (GOLD analysis project Ga0137415, IMG submission 183082) | Vadose zone soil fungal communities from Angelo Coast Range Reserve, California, USA - CZODoug3_1_1_16fungal (Hybrid Assembly) | ecosystem: Environmental > Terrestrial > Soil > Vadose...
GGGCGGGGGCGGCAGAGAGGACATTTCCTATTTCAGCATGTCGGCCGTGGGCATCTTTCGGATAGGTCTCCGGGCGCGGCTTAAAGGCATGGATCGAGCACGCCTCGACGTGGAACAACCGCTATTCGACCAATATCGGCTTAGGTTTTTCGCTTTAGATCGGTTCCCAGAGAATGCTGATCGTTTCGCCATCACCTTCGCAGAAGTGCGGGCCGAGGCTGAGGCCGCCGCAGTTTCACCATAGCGGTTCGAACGGCGAGTCACTCAGTGCAAATTCAGTGCAGCGCCATACTCCGAGACACGCATTGGCACACCGTCGGCCGCCTTCGAGAAGCGGATATCTACCCTAGAATCATGAAGTTATCGGAGGGATGAGGGAGTGGCGTAGAGTAGCTGCGAGTATCGTGACCGTCTCTTAATCTCTTGGTCGTAGGTTCGACTCCTACACGGCCCACCATTTAATCCCTCGCTAAACAAGCACTTCCGTGCATGCCGTCCAGGTGCCCGTGGCCCTCTGGCACACTGCTGGCACAGTCTCGCGCGAAACTCGAGTAGAATCGAGCCCGAGCGTGCCGGATGGTGCGCATTGGTGTGAGGCGGCGTGATGCCAACAATTCGCGAGCGTGCCAAGGCGGACGGCACGCGCATCTTTCATGTTCAAGTTCGAATGGCCGGGTTTCCAGCTCGGACGGCGAGTTTCCCGACACGGCGTCAGGCCGAGCGGTGGGCAAAGACCATCGAAGCCGACATGATCGAGGGCAAGCACTTCAGAAGTGTCGAGGCTCGCCGTCGGACCGTCGCCGAGGCGATCGACCGGTATGTGGCCGAGGAATTGCCCAAGAAGCGCGCCGGTGACATGCACCGACACAACCTTCCCTGGTGGAAGAAAAATCTCGGGCATCTGAAACTTGCGGACGTCACTCCGCCGATCCTCGTTGAATGCCGCGGCAAGCTGCAGCACGAAACCTACACCCGCGCGAAGCCGGAGTCGAAGCGCTCCCTGGTCAAGGGGCGTCAGGCCCAGCGCTTTGCACGGAAGCCGAGTACCGTCAATCGGTACTTGGCGTGTCTGTCACATGTCTTTACCGTCGCCCGTAAAGAATGGCACTGGATTGCGCACAATCCGTTCGACGGTGTTGGTAAATTCAAGGAAGGAAAGGGGAGCGTTCGATTTCTCTCCGACGAGGAGCGGGAGCGATTGCTTGCGGAAACGGTGAAGGATCCGCAGTTGCACGCATTCACGGTGCTCGCGCTTGCGACGGCGTCGCGCGCCGGCGAGTTGTGGAATCTCAAGTGGTCCGATGTTGATTTGAAAGACGGACGACTGCTTCTACGGAAAACTAAGAATGCGGAGCCGCGGAGCGCCTGGGTCAGCGGCGAGGCACTGCGCCTGCTCGCTGAGCACGGGAGGGCGCGGAGGCCGGCTGATGATCGGGTGTTTGTGAGCGTAACGGGGAAACAGTATCGGTATGACAAACTCTTTTCCGCTGCGTGCGAGGCTGCGGGCGTCAAGGATTTTACGTTCCATGGGCTTCGGCACAGCTCGGCGACATACCTTGCGCGCGAGGGGGCGACGGAGCAGCAACTGAAGGCGATCGGCGGGTGGAAGTCCAACATCGTGTCGCGGTATGTGCATCTGGCCGCGGAAGATGCGAAGGCCGTGGTGGAGAAGATGAATAAGAAGATACTCGGAAAGGGGGAGTCAGAGCCGTGATCGAGGCTCGGTGTGAGAATGCGCGGCGACCGGACCCAGGCCTTTCACTGGCTCGAAATCCCTGCGGCGGTACGATAGCCGCACCGCCTCGGCGCACTCTGTGGGCTTTGCGATTGATCCGTGGATTACTGGGGACTCACGCAGCCCGCAACGGGCTCGCCTTGAAGCCCACTAGGTAGTGAGAGTCACCCCGAAAGCGCGACACCATTTGGATAAGGCCTTGTTTCCTTCAGTGACAGCCCCCAGCCTACCAAACCGCTGGTTCTATAAGCGCCTTCAGAGCGCAGACATTCTTTGGCGATAAACGGGGGTCACGATGGGCGTCGGCGAGTATTTTTCCGGCTTCTGTTCGTCATTGCGGATCGCAACGACCGTCCGTTCTTCGATCTCCTACCGCACAGGGCGAATTGCAACCCAATTGAATTCCGATCTTCGGGGAATTGCTTCGGACTCCTACCATCGGTTCTACGTTGGGTCATATGGACGAGGTACAGCGATCCCCAGCGTCAGCGACGTTGACTTGCTATACGTATTGCCGTCTGCCCTCTACCAGCAATATAACGCTCACGTGAATAATGGGCAGTCAGCTCTCTTGAGCACTGTCAGAAGCTCAATCCAAAAGACATATCCAGGCTCCAGCATCTCAGGCAACGGGCAAGTTGTCGTCATCACATTTACCGACGGAATTAAATTTGAGATTCTGCCGGCATTTGAGAATACGGCGGGAGGTTATACCTTCGCGGATGCTAACTCGGGCGGTTCGTGGAAAGCCTGCAAGCCGTCGCAGGAGATGGACGCGTTTTCCGCCAGAAACGCCGCCTGTAATGGCAATTTGCTTGAATTGGCGAGAATGGCGAGGGCGTGGCGGGATTACAACGCGGTGCCAATCAACGGTATGCTGATTGACACTCTCGCGTATCAGTTTATCGAAACATGGCCGCATCGCGATAAAGGGTATTTGTCCCCGGTGGCCTGCATCAGTTCCCTTTATTGGTTCGATGTGTTGCCGCGTTGTTCGAGTCATGACCACGTGCTCGAGGAATTCTTTGCCATCTTGGCTGCAAGCCGCAATCTCTGGGGCGAGTTTTGGCAACAGTTCGTGTCTATCGGCCAGCGCCTGTAGCGCGCGAGTTTGCTGATGGTGGTGAAGATACGTGCGCGCAGCCGTCTCTATATCTGATACGGATATTTCTTCGGCCAGGAGCAGCGCACACTCGACGACTCCCTGCTGGACCCGCTGCATACGCCGCGTGTGGGCAAGCGCGTCATAGCTGTACCCCAGCGCCATGTAGAAATCCCGTGTTTGCGCTTTCGACCACATATGACTCATGGCCGCATCGACCGCATAACCCAGCGCTAGATATTTTCGATCACGACGTTGGTCTTCGCGCCTCGATGCCCGTTGCGTGGCTGCGGCTAACAGGTTCCTATTTTTGCGCAAGGCATTCTCGAGCCTCTGACAAGTATCTTCGAGCTTGCGAATCGTCTTCGTCGTCATGGATGTCTCCTTGGTCATGAAATTGTGGGTCGAGGAATGATGTTGATATACAGTGTGTCGGTTGTATAGATTTACGGTGATGCGCGGTTAGAGGTTTCACGCCGCCGCTTCGCCGGACCGCTCGGATGTGGAGAGATAAATGGCAGGTGCGATCTATCACGTGTCGGTTTCAACGAGGACCAAGGCCTCTTCCGGTGGCGAGGGAGGATCTGCCGCTTCGACTGCGGATTACATTTCGCGCCACGGGGAGTACGCGGCAATTCATGACAGGGTGTTGCATCTGGAGAGTGGCAACATGCCCACGTGGGCGAGGCCTGGAAAGACGCACACGACCAAGCGCGCCTGCATGACATATTGGCGCGCAGCGGACGCGTACGAGCGACGCAATGGTCGGCTGGCAAAGGTCCTCATCATCGCGCTGCCGATGGCGCTCGGTCTGAAGGCACAAGTGAATCTGTCGAGGGCGACTGCCAGGTTGCTCACCTCAGGGATTGACGGCGGTTGCCTTCCGTGGACTCTGGCGGTACACGCGGGTCTGGACACCGGGGGGCACCGCAGAAATCCTCACTGTCATCTGATGATCAACGAGCGCATCAATGACGGCATCGAGCGGCCATCGGCTCTTTGGTTTCGTAGAGCAGCAGTGCGCGCCCAAGGAAGCGCCGTTCAACCGGCACAAGGGGGTGCTAGAAAGACTGCAGCACTGAGTCCGCGGGCTTGGTTGTATTGGGCTCGCGAGCGCATCGCAAAGCTGATCAACCTGGCATTGCGGGTGGCCGGACTAGTGATCCGTGTAGATCACCGTTCGAATGCGGCACGAGGCTTAGAGCGAGCGCCACAGCCGAAGCTCGGACCATATGCTGCGGGGCTGGAGAAGAGGGGAGTCCGCACATTGCGAGGCGACCACCTGTTTTGTGTGATGCGTTCGTGGACAGGGACTGACCTGCCAGCTGGTCCGATCCTCGCCGTTCGACGGCCCCTGTCGTCGCAGCGGGATGCCGAGGTGTCATTCCACTCAAAACGGGGACCAGTGCAGCATGAGCCTGCGCCGATCCCGGGACCTGAGTTTATGTCGACACAGAGAGGGCGGCTGGAACTGAAGATGGTTAGACCACGGCGGATCCTTCGCTCGTCCCTTCATCTGGATCCGAGAGCCATGATCGAGCGCGAGGCGACGGGATGGTGGTTAGTTGTCGTCCCACTGAATGTTGCTCAATCGGATTCCGACGCCGAAAGCGAGCGCTTGGCCTATCCGGACTATGAACGGCGCATGCTCAAGTGGGTTGGGCAGAAGCCGCTAGCCGTGACGTTTATCAACTCTCCTGAGCCACATCGTCTCCTCGTCTTCACCGATGGCACACATGTCCGGGACTACGGGAGGCGAATCGAGATAGTCGGCATTGCCGGTTCCGAACCCTCGGTTCCTATTGACCTGGTTACCAGAGGGAAAAGCTGGGGCGCGGTGCGGGTCGCGGGATCCGAGCGTGCGCGGCGGCTCGTGTGCCGAGATCTCTCGCTGCGCGGCTTGCGCTTCGAGGCATTCGCTGGAGCGGCTGAGGACTTCGCCGTGACGACCGATGTAGAGCGAACAACGGAGTCAATGCGCGATACCCCCGAAGATGTGTCGGAGCACGAGGGGTACTCCCCCCACTCCTTTGGCATGGGATAGGTTTTGGCTTGGCTCCCCGGCATGTCTGCGCTCGACCTTCCTCGATCGCTGCGCCGGAAAACATTCCATTCGTGTGGGTTTGATGGAGAATATTGTTTAGATGCCTGCGGCGGATGCGACGTCCAAATGCGGAGGTCGCCCAATTTGCAGGTTGTGTTGGAACGCCACGCCCGGGGGGTACCTGGGACTCTGGAGGACAGTATGACCAGCCCGTCACTAATTCCGCTGACCGATTTGGACGGCTTGCGTGCAGCAGGCATAGCATACCCCTCCACCGAGCACGGTTGGCGCTGGCTATATCGCCAACGACACGCGCGCGGGCTGAATGATGCCTTCCGTCGGATCGGACGACGCATTGTGTTGGATCCGGCCCGCTACATTGATCTTGTTCGCGAAACGGCGGGGTCGTAGTGCTTGCCTGCACCTGATGCGACCACGAGGAATCGTTGCTACCGGGTCTCTTCGGTTTCGGCATGGGGCGGCGGTGAGGTACATCGAGCTGTCGGGCGGCAATGCAGAAGCCGGTCCGACGGGTGTCTGTACCGTGCAGCCACGGGTTGCCGAGCACTCAGGGAGTGCTTCGAGAATGGTCGAGCAGCTCCCGTTGAATCTTATTGGCCTGATATGCTTCGTAGGCAGTGAATCCGTTGATGATGGTATAGACGACGGTCGACACGGCCAAGACCACCGTGAGAGCTTTCATTACTTTCTGTTGTCTCTTCTGCTCTCGCGCGGCGCTATCGGCCCTTTGGATCGCATCGTCAGCTTTCGACATTGCTTCGTCAACTTTGCCGATAAAATCATCAACTTTCGCAATCGCTTGAGTTCCTCTCGCATCGGCCAGCTGCGAGGCGCGATAGACTGTTTCCGACACTCCTTGTAACTGCTTGGCGACCTGAAGCATGACTTCGTTGTTCCGGTGTTGCATGATCCGGCGATAGCGATCCATGATTGCCGTTTGCGCGTCTTCGTAGTTGAGGAGTTCCTCATCGGAAATGCTTTTGTAGTCCCGCGTCATCGTCTGCCCTCAAGCTACCAAACTTGGTGACGATAGTATCTGCCGTCAGCTGTCATGATGTTGGCAATCAAAGGGTAGTTCTGACCTGGGCACTGAAAGTGCGCGAGTTCGGAGGCTATCCAGCTTTCCGATGAGTGGAATACTGTATCCATCCATCACTGCACGGTTGTCGAGAGGAGGACGCTCGACTGCTGCATGGCGGAAGTCAGCATGTCAGCCCGTCTTCTACCATGCCGGCAGCGATTTAATCGGTTTTCTCCGACACGCCTGGACCCTTTGATCTGGATTCCGTTTTCCCTTGGGCGCTGCGTGGCCCAGGTGCAGTCGGATCACATCCGACGCGACGTGACGGAAGTCGACCGCTACGGGGCTAAGCGCCAGATCGACGTCAAAATTGTGCGCCGCTCGCGGTTCCGTCGACTCACGACAATTGTCGAATGCAAGCGATGGAAGGAGCCGGTTAGTCGTGATCGTATCGACACGCCTTAGCCCACTTGAGGTCCCTGGTCAACCTGTAGGTCACTCAGTGGAAGGAGAGCGCGAGCCTCAGTGGCGTATGGACCGATGAAGGTTGCCAACTCAGAAACCACAGTCTCAAGGGTCGGACTCTCGGCGGAGAGGTCGCGGACAAACGCGGACCACTGCTGAATCTTCGCTTTATTGCGGAAGAAATCGGGTGTGAAGGCGTCAGGAATGGTTTCTGGAATCTCCGTCTTGCGTCTAAGGAACGTGGCGGCGATCGCCTGCGCAAGACGTGTATCGAATGTGTAGGATTTGCTGAGCACCCATACATCATAGAAGTCTTTCATTCGGCTATTGGCCAGGCCCCGCGCAATCATGGCGTGATATTTTTCGGCAACAACCGTTTCGCGAGCGTATGCACGCAGGCGTGGCACGGGGAGGTCAAGCAACACTGGCAGGTCGATTTCCTCAACGCCAGGCTCGACCGCATCACCGAAGCCAATGTCTATGGTGACGGCAATCTGCGCTCGCGCCATCGTGGCTGTTGTCCGTATTCGTAGTCCCCCGTATTCGAGCTCCTCTCGGATGGGAGCGATGCGCAATGCTTCAGTATCGAATGTGATTCCATCGTTCACCACGGTCCCGCAAATCTCTTTCCAGACGATCGACATCGCCTCGGCGGAAGGATCGCCGTAGCCGAGGAGATCCAGATCCCGGGTCGGACGATGTGGATCTTCGAACCAAGTCGTTACGAGCATTGCGCCCTTTAATACAAAGCGATTTCGATGCGGCGACAGGCTGAGTCGATACAACAGCCGCTCGAGCGCATAGCGTGTCAGCAGGAGATCGAGGGCTTGACCGCGCTCGCGCGCGAGATTCAATAGTCTTCCTCGAACTGAGGCGCCGATATCGCGCGTCATTTTAACCATTCGTCAGTGCACTCATATAGGGTTCCATCACGTTCCATACGTCACCATCGGTGGCAGATCGAGCGATGGCACCGGGAGTCGCTTTCCGCTGTCGGAGCGCTTCGCGCAGACCTTCGATGGCGACATTGAGCCCGACTATGCGGCGATAGCGGAAGAGATCAGCGATCGTTTTGGTGATTGAAAAGATTGGAACGGACACGCGCTCGATGCTGTGGTGTTCTATCCCAGCCCGCAGCTGCTTGATTGAAAAATGGGCAAATCGCATGGGCGGGTACTCGAGGCGTGGTCTCCAGTCCTTGGGGCCGATGGCCAGCCATACGCGCGCGGGCATCTGATCGGTCAGTCCATGAAACGCGAGTGCGGAAGTCAGGCAGATGATTCCCTTGGGTACCAGCTTCGAGGCCTCGGCCAGCGTATGATTTGGGCCTACTACGGCGTCCGGTAGCTGATATAGCCCACGTGCTAACCGCGAGATTGTCCCGGCTGCTTCCAGCCTGGAAATCGTGGCAGCCGTGATCCCTGCTTGGCGGAACTCGGATAGCCGTGTAAGCCCGCGTTGCCGAAGCAGTGCGAGCGCCTTGGTCATCTGAGTATCGGGGTTCCTCGGCATGATATGAATCCTCGGATGAAAGGCTATCTTAACCGAGGAGTTGTATCAAGGGCCGATTGTGAGACGATTCCTATGGGCACAATATTGGCGCACTTGTCGCCTCGAATCGGTACCAAGTGATGCGACGGAGCGCACGTAAGCGATTGAATTAAATAGCGAAGAATGGTGTCGAGTGTGGTGGCCGGGCTCGACTCTTCCGCCGGGTCCAGAAAGCGGATATTGGCTGTTCGGTCGATGCGCGGCTTGTCTATACGCCGTACCGGGTTCTCCGGCGGTAGTCCAATACTAACCGCGCGTGAGAGAACACTGGAGAGTGCGAACAGATCCCGCAGGAGCGTCGTGGGCTTGCGACCAGCGTTGAGGCGGCGCTGCTTCCACCACTCAATGCGTTCCAGCGTCATCGATGACAGTGGTTCAGAGAACCAACTCACGAAATGGCGCTGGAGCTTTTCCAACGTGTTTGTCGCAGTCCGGGAACGGTTGGCGCGAGCCCACTGGGTATAGGTTCCCTCGACGAATTGACCGAGCGTGGGGCCATCGAGCCCGTAGAGACCGCATAGGAGGTGACGGCCGTGGGCAATGTCATCCAATACCTTCTGACACTTCTCGCGAGCCTCTTCGGGCGTGAATGCGCTGACTTGGCCGAGGGTGATCCAACGATTACGGCCGATGCGCATGGTGGCCGAATCTTTGTTCCCGCGGCATCGAATGCAACGTAGAAGCGGAAGGCGGCCCGAGGAAGTTGACCGGCGAGTATGAGTTTGGGCTCATGCAACAAGATAACAAAGGCTGACTCGGTCTCTGGCGTTTGTGGTTTGCGCACCTCTGATTACCCCGTCCGTCCAGCTGCCATAGTGCCCGCATTTCCGATGCTCGGCCCAGAAGGCTCCCTGCAAGCCGCAGGTTGGTCTTGCGATCGGATTGGATGCGTGTGCTCGGGCGCAAATGTATGAGCGTGCAGCCCATGATTCGGCTGCCGGTTGAAATGACCCGTTAACGCGGCGATTCACCAGCAACCCCTGCTAGGAACGAGGCAGGGTTTCGCGGCATACTGTGTCTGTCGGTAGTCAGTCAGCCAGGGATCCCTCGATGCACCCAACTGCGATGCAGAATGGCCGGGAGTTTTTCGATTGCTACGCGGAGTCCGTGGCATTCGAACACCCGAGGGTCATCGAGATTGGTTCTCAGGATGTCAACGGCAGTCTGCGGTCCTTGTTCCCAGCGCGGTTTGAGTACATCGGGGTCGATTTTGCCGAGGGGCGGGGGGTGGATCTCATTCTGGACGACCCATATCGTTTGCCCTTCGAATCCGAGTCGGCGGATATCGTGCTATCCAGTTCGTGTTTCGAGCACTCAGAGATGTTCTGGCTGCTGTTTTTGGAGGTACTTCGCGTTCTCAAGCCCACAGGTCTTTGCTACCTGAACGTTCCTTCGAACGGCGATTTCCACCGTTGGCCCGTTGACTGTTGGCGCTTTTATCCCGACAGCGCCCGCGCGCTCATCTCCTGGGCTCGACGCAATGGCATAAACGCTTTGCTACTGGAGTCGTATACCAGTACTCAAATCGACGGCCAGTGGAACGACTTCGTAGCCGTTTTTCTCAAAGATGACAGCCTGCTTTCGAATTACCCGCGCCGAATCCTCGATGCGAAGCAACACTACAACAACGGAGTGATTCACGGCCGAAACGAATTCCTGAAAATGAACTCCATCCCTGAAGACAGAAGAAAGCTCCTGGCCATCGGTCAAATCGTCGCCGACCAGCTCAAAATCAGTTGATTGCCTGAAGTCGAATGGGCTGAGTCGGTGTCGCCGCGGTACTGATACGGGCTTCCGCCTCGCGCGCATTTCTGTGCGGAGACTGCGATGCCACTGCCTGCAGGAGACGCAGGTATGCCGGTAGGCATATCGTGCGTAGATCGTATTCATCCACAATCGTTTGGCGGGCATTGCGACGGATCGACTCGTGCCCCCGTCGATCCTCGAGTGCGTCGACTGCACGGTCCGCAATCTCTTTAGGATCGAAAAAGTTCACGAGCAATCCGTTGCCGCAATCCCGAATCACTTCTTCAACGGGCTGCGTCCGGGATCCCACGATGAGGCAGCCCGCGGACATGGCTTCGAGCATGGACCAGGAGAGCACGAACGGATACGTAAGGTAGATGTGAACGCGCGAGATCTGCAACACCTTTACGAAAGTCGGATATGGCACTTTGCCCAGAAAGTGCACTCGTGTGAGATCGAGGGTGCCGTTGAGCTCCTCGAGCATCCTCTGCCGGTACGATTTGCCGTTCGTGGAAGGCGCTCCATAACTGACTTCATCTCCGCCCACCACAACGACCTGGGCGTTCGGGCGGCGGCTGAGAATGGACGGTAGACTGCGCATGAAGCTGATGAAACCGCGATAGGGCTCGAGGTTTCGGGCAACGTACGTCACAATTTCATCGCCAGCGGCGAGTTCCAGATCCTTTTCCGGAATTTTGAGGCGCGCCGTCGAGTCGGGGACCACGACGGCGGTGTCTATTCCTTCATGTATGACGTGCAATATGGGGTGATATCGCTTCGGATAAACTGACTTCTGCCATTGAGTAGGGCATTGACCGAGGTCCGCGGTATCGAGAGCCAGAAGATTGCCCAGATTCTTGGTGCGTAGTCGGGGCGCCGTATCGGCTGTGATGGGGTCGCCGGGATCGAATCCCACATCCGCACCGTGCAGGCGATAGAAGAACTCGAAGTAGCCGATTAGCGGTGTGTTCGGAAAGATATCCCGCAGATACCAGATTTCTCCCCACCCGTTGTGGCCGAGCATGACATCCGGCACGAACCCCGTCTGCCGCAGGTCCATCGCGACCCGAGCAACCTCCTGCGCGTTGAGTACAGCTGCTTCGGACTCCCTCAGATAGTGATGAACCTGCGGAGTGATGGTTCGCCGCGGCTTGTACACCACCTTTTTGACACCCGGAAGCTCTCCATCCTGACGCTGCGTGATGAAGACGACTTCGTTTCCGGGAAGCGAGCCCAGATATCGGGCCACGTGCAGATATTGACCGGGAAAGTTCTGATGAACAAACAGGACTTTCATGGTTCGTTGAGTCCCTTCGGGCCGGTGTGTTGATCGAATGACCGTAGTGTCGAGTTCGGCCTAATGCGTCAACCCTACCGCTTCGAGCGCCTCGCACGCAACCCCCGGTGCCATTCAACAGAGCGGAGGCTGTTGCATTTGTTCGCTCTATACCGAATGTTAAGGTTTCATAACAGGTGAGATAATGCTTGACGGTCCGGCAGTCCATAGGGAATGCTCGGATTGGGGAAGGGGAGCTACGGATGCTGTGCGGGTCAGGTTGGTCACTCTCGTGACTGCCGGTTGGATCTCAAGGATAACGAGCAGGCCCAGTCAATGGGTCGGCGGTCGCGAACCTGCCGCTGTCGCCATTTCGGAGAACAATGTTGTTTGGGCGTTCGGCAGCTTTTGTGCGTTGCACAACAAGCCATTTGACGCAGCTCTCCTGATCCAACAGCATCCTGCGCCACACTCCACCGATTCGTTGATCTACGCCGGACGGGCGCTCAGTTTTCGGGTCAAGCGCCGACGGTGGGCGTTGGCCGAGCTGCCGTCGGCGCACCTTCCCTGCCTGGTTGTGCTGTCCCCTGCGGACAAAGTACCTGAAGAACGCGTCGGCACGGACAACACGCCCTCGGTACATCGCCTGGCTCTGTTGTGCCGTGCTAGTGCAACCGAGGTTGCGCTTTTTCATGCTGGCAGCAACACCGGATCAGTCTATTCACTCGATGAGTTTGCGGCCCAATACACCGGCACAGTCGTTCTCATCGCGCCTCAGTCGAAGGGGGCGCGGGA
>Ga0137415_10006300_pt1 | contig 11754 bp, 15 predicted proteins | sample CZODoug3_1_1_16f_FD_183082 | JGI IMG/M metagenome (GOLD analysis project Ga0137415, IMG submission 183082) | Vadose zone soil fungal communities from Angelo Coast Range Reserve, California, USA - CZODoug3_1_1_16fungal (Hybrid Assembly) | ecosystem: Environmental > Terrestrial > Soil > Vadose...
AAGAGCAATCTTGAAGTCTCGGCCATGGGGCTTGGCTGCATGAGGTTGAGTCCTGGTCACGGCACAGTGGCAGGGACCAGGCAAGAAATGATTGCGCTCATTCGGACAGCGGTCGAACGCGGCGTCAGTTTCTTCGATACCGCAGAAGTCTACGGTCCGTTCGTGAATGAAGAGCTTGTGGGCGAGGCTCTCGCTCCCATGCGTGACCAGGTGGTGATCGCGACCAAGTTCGGGTTCCAGATTGACTCCGAGAGAGATCCGCATCCAGTCGGTCTGAACAGTCGGCCGGAGTACATCAAAGAGACCGTCGAGGGCTCGCTGAAAAGGCTCAAGGTCGACACCATCGATCTGCTCTATCAGCATCGCGTGGATCCGAACGTGCCCATTGAAGACGTGGCGGGAGCGGTGAAGGACTTGATTCAGGATGGCAAGGTGAAGCACTTCGGATTATCTGAAGCAGCGGCACAGACCATCCGTCGCGCCCATGCAATTCAGCCGGTGACGGCGCTTCAAAGTGAATACTCGCTCTGGTGGAAGCGCCCGGAAGAAGAAATCATTCCCACGCTCGAAGAACTTGGCATCGGCCTTGTTCCGTTCAGTCCGCTTGGCAAGGGATTCCTCACGGGGACGATTACGGAAAACACGCAGTTTGACCAAGAGGACAATCGCGGCAGTTTCCCGCGCTTTTCGCCTGAAGCCCGCAAGGCAAATCGCGCGCTCGTGGATCTGATTGCTGCCTTCGCCTCGAAGAAGAATGCCACATCCGCTCAGGTCGCGATCGCTTGGCTGCTGGCACAGAAACCCTGGATTGTTCCGATTCCGGGCACCACCAAGCTGGAGCGCCTTGAAGAGAACCTCGGAGCGGTTGCCATCGAACTCACACCGGATGATCTCCGAGAACTCGACGCCGCCACCGCAAAGATCACAGTGCAAGGTGCCCGGTACCCAGAAGAACTAGAACGAATGACTTATCGCTGAAAGCACGCGAGGCGTTGTTCGAGAAACCGTGAGCAGTATCGCCCTGGAAAGTGGAATCCGTCCACGAAGTAGAGGAATCCGTGTATGAATCTGTCTTTTGAAAACAAAGTTGCACTGGTTACAGGCGCTGGATCTGGACTCGGCCTTGCGACAGCGAAGGCTTTTGCGGAATCAGGTGCTGCCGTGGCGGTGGCGGACTGGAACGAGAAGTCAGCGCGTGCTGCAGCCGACGAACTCGTTGCCCAAGGTCACAAGGCGCTCGCCGTCGTCTGCGATGTCTCGGATGACGGCCAGGTGGAGGCAATGGTTGCACAGACGGTCGCCACTTTCGGGCGGCTCGATGCGGCTTACAACAATGCCGGCGTTCAAAATGTTCTCGCAGAGATTGCTGATACAACCCGGGACGATTACGACCGGGTGATGGGGATCAACCTCCGCGGTGTATGGAGCTGCATGAAGTTCGAACTGCAACAGATGCGCAAACAAGGAAGTGGAACGATCGTCAATTGCTCTTCGCTTGGGGGACTTGTGGGAGGCGCCGAGCGTGGGATCTACCACGCCACCAAGCACGGAGTAATTGGGTTCACCAAGAGCGCGGCTCTCGAATACGCTGCACGGGGCATTCGAATCAATGCCGTATGTCCGGGGCTCATTTGGACACCGATGGCCGACCAGATGGTCGCGGCCGGTCAAGGTGAGGCCCTCAAGGCGATGGAAAAGAGCATCCCGATGGGGCGGGTTGGCCGCCCCGAGGAGATTGCTGAGGCTGTTCTGTGGCTTTGCAGTGATGCCGCAAGCTACGTGACTGGTCAGTCCATCTCGGTGGACGGCGGCTTCATCATGCGTTGAAGGAGCGGAGGTAGACCATGCGAGGAGCAGTTCTTTACGGGCCGCGAGATGTGCGTTTCGAGGAGCGCGAAACGCCAAAGATTATGAAAGTGACGGATGCCATCATCAGGATCGCGGCCACATGCGTGTGCGGTTCGGACTTGTGGCCGTACCGCGGCATCCAGCCGATTACTCAGCCGACCCCGATGGGGCACGAGTACTGCGGCATCGTTGAGGAGGTCGGCAGCGCAGTCACCTCCATCAAGCCCGGTCAGTTCGTCATCGGATCGTTCTTCGCCTCCGACAACACCTGCCCCAACTGCCAGATCGGTTATCAGTCCTCTTGCCAGCACGCGGAGTTCGTCGGCACGGCGCAGGCGCCGCTGCTGCGCGTGCCACTCGCCGATGGCACCCTGGTGACTACCCCGGACGTTCCCTCGGGCGAGATGGTGCCTAGTCTGTCGGCGCTCTCCGATGTGATGGGCACTGGATGGTCTGCCGCGGACGCGGCGAACGCGAAGCCGGGCAAGACGGTCGCGGTTGTCGGTGACGGTGCGGTTGGCTTGCTGGGTGTGCTCTCCGCGAAGCAGGTGGGCGCCGAGCGGATCATTGCGATGAGTCGTCACGAATCTCGGCAGAAGCTGCGCGAGAATTCGGCGCGACCGACATCGTGACGGAGCGCGGTGATGAAGGTGTGGAGCGAATCAAGGAGTTGACCAATGGAATCGGTGCGGACTCGGTGCTGGAGTGTTTCGGTACGCAAGAGTCGATGGTGCAGGCGATCGAGTCCACTCGCCGTGGCGTCACGTGGGCTACGTCGGCGTCCCGCACGGAGTCGACCTCAACGGAGAACAGCTCTTTTATGCTCACGTTCATCTTCACGGTGGCCCCGCGCCCGTGCGCCGCTTCCTGCCCGAGCTGATCAACCTTGTGTGGAAGGGGAAGATCATTCCCGGTAAGGTGTTCGACCTGACGCTGCCTCTCGATCAGGTGGCGGAGGGCTACCGTGCGATGGACGAGCGCCGCGCAATCAAGACGCTGCTACCCCCGACCCGATGATCGGCACCCGCGGCGGCTCCGCGAGACTTGAGGTCATGCTGCGAGAGATCAAGGCATAAACATTAAGGAGAGAACAATGCCTCATGGGGTCGTCAAGTTGTGGCCCGGCAAGTCCGAACAGCAGAAGAACTCGTCTCGCGGAAGCAATCACCAAGGACGTCATAGACATTCTGCATTACGGAGAAGAGTCGGTTTCGGTAGCAATGGAAGAAGTTAAATCTCAAGACTGGGTAGAGACGGTCTACAAACCCGACATTAAGGCCAACTGAGCCAAACTCTACAAGAAGCCCGGAGATGACGAGACTGACCTGTGAGCTCGTCGCTACTTGCAAGGGCATGGAAGGAACGGAAATGAAGGTACTCGCCGTCACACTCATCTCGCTTTCCCTTTTCGCTTCGGTGGCATCGCAGGCTCAGACGAGTCCGGCGAAAGCACCGACGTCCTCCTCAATCAAGATCGCGCGCAGCGACTCCCTACAGCCCAAGAAAGGATCTGCCAAGTACTTCACCGGCTCGGTACAGGTTCAGGAGCTCTTTCCTGCTTACGATCCATCGCGCACAAGCGGCGGGAAAGTTACGTTCGAACCCGGCGCGCGGAGCGCATGGCATACACACCCGTTCGGTCAAATCTTGATCGTGACGGACGGGACGGGCTGGATTCAGCAGTGGGGAGGACCAATCGAGGAAATTCGAAAAGGAGATGTCATCTGGATTCCAGCGGGAGTGAAACACTGGCACGGCGCAACACCAAGCACGTCGATGACGCACATTGCAATACAGGAACAACTCAATGGCAAAGCCGTGGAGTGGATGGAGAAGGTGACCGACCAGCAATACCGCAAGTGACCACAGCCCTCACCCTGAACGGCAGGAGGTCAAGATGAAACTGATGGCCGGTATGATCGCGGCGCTTTCTCTGATCAGCACAACGTATGCTCAGGGCCAGCACACACACAACGGGAGGAAATCGGAATCCATGCAAACAATAAATGACATCACGATGGTGGCGCCAGCGCTGGAGAAGTATTCGCAAGGTCCCCTTGCTGACCTATGGAAACACCCCGGCCTCACGCCACGCGACCGCAGCATTGTTACTATCGCCGCCCTGATCGCCCGCGACCAAACGATTGAAATGCCCTATCATTTCAATCTTGCACTTGAATAAATGGTGTGAAGCCGCGCGAGATTTCGGAGATCATCACGCATCTCGCTTTTTACTCCGGCTGGGGGAATGCGATGTCGGCAGTCGCCGTCGCGAAAGATATATTTGCCGATCGTAAGATTGGGGCCGATCAGCTTCCTCCCGCTTCGCCTGTGCCTCTTCCGCTTGACAAAGACGCGGAGGCGAAACGTGCCGCGGCTGTGGAACAGCAGTTCGGTACCGTCGCTCCGGGCATCGTGCAATACACGACCGACGTTCTGTTCCGCGAGTTGTGGCTGCGTCCGGACCTTGCGCCTCGAGATCGGAGTCTCGTCACTGTCAGCGCCCTGATTGCTTCCGGCCAGGTCGCGCAGATTTCCTACCACCTCAATCGGGCGATGGACAACGGCCTGACACAGACGCAGGCTGCGGAGGTCGTCACGCATTTGGCCTTCTATGCCGGTTGGCCGAATGCGTTTTCCGCGTTGCCAGTTGTGAAAGACGTCTTCGAGAAACGTTCGCACTAACAGGTGTCGGGAGTGTGCTTCTTATGGCAGTTGATGCCTGCCGTGTCGAGAGTTCCTTCTTTCGGTCTTCGTGCCCCTCTGTTCAGCGCCTGCCGGTTCCCAAGTCGTCCGAATACCCGGCCTTCAGGCGAGACCACTGGGCGGTGGGACGTCCATCGGTACGGGTAACTTGCTTGCCTTGCCACCGTTGTGGCCAGCCGGTCGGCGAGTTCTCCCACGTCTCCTGCCGCCCGTAGACGGTCAAGTCGAGTAACCGGTAGCTGTTATCCATCGCCTCGACGCCGCGTAGCGTCGTCCAGTAAGTCTCGAAGACATTGCATCCTTGTCGCAGGTAGCAAACGATGTGCATCATGCCCACTCGACGTCCAACCAACAGGGTGTCGAGCGAGTCCTGGGCCGAGTACCAAGGCATCTCCCAGCCCATGAAGTCGCGGTACCGGGCGCTCTCTTCGTACGGGCCTTGGCAAAACGTGGCGTAGGTGACGTCGCGAGAATGAATATAGGACAGCTCGCGGACCTGCGATGTGACCCAGGTGCACCCCTCGCACTGCTCCGGTGCAGGGTGCCCGGTGTGCCACATGAAGTAGTAGGCGATGAGCATCCGGCGTCCCTCAAACGCGTCCAATAGTGTCACCGCGCCACGTTCGCCAATAAGCGGCGTCGCAGCGTCCACCTCGACCATGGGGAGCCGTCGGCGGGCGGCTGCCATGGCGTCACCTTCTCTTGTGTGAGCCTTCTCTCGAACCCTCAGTGCGTCCAGTTCGGCCTGGAAGATGCTCCGATCGACTCTTTTGGGCGCTCCAAGTTCATCTCTCATGACGTCTTTCATCGCACCTCCTGTGTGAAAAGTGCCGGCTGCTGAAGGCGGCGAAGTGGTCGCGCTTCTTTAGCTCGCTTTGGCCTCTTCGTCGCGCCTTCGGGCGGCAGCTGCTTGAGGGTCGGTTATGATATCGACCCACTTCGGGTTAGGCGAGGCTTCGGCGTCGTAGTTGTCGTGCCAGTTCCACCACTTGTAGGGCGGAGTCTGAGGGTAACCCTCGGCCGATTCCTCCCAAGTCTCCTGACGGCCGAGCGGCGTGATGTCGAGGTAGCTCCAGGTGGTCCCCATCGCCTCGTCGCCGCGGCTGTTGATGAAGTATGTGCGGAACACGTGCTCGCCGTCGCGGAAGAACACGTTGTGGCCGTGCCATTCATCGACGCCGAAGTCCCGGTCGAAGCTGTCTGTGATTGTGTACCAGGGCATCTCCCAGCCCATGCGCGCCTTCAGGCGCGCGATGTCCGCCTGCGGCGCGCGTGAGGCGTAAGCGAGGGTGGTGTCGCGAGCGTTCAGATGGGCTAGGTGCGTGACCTGATCGGCACCCAGGGAGCAGCCGCGGCAGGCGTGCTCGGGCCAGCCGAACACTCCGGGCTCGAAGAAGGCGCGATAGACGATCAACTGCCTGCGGCCCTCGAACAGGTCTAGCAGGCTAACCTTACCCTTGGGGCCCTCGAACTCGTAATTCTTCTCGACCAGCATCCACGGCATTCGTCGACGCTCGGCGGCCAGCGCATCACGGGAGCGGGTCAAGGCCTTCTCCTTCACGAGGAGTTGCTGCCGCGCAGCCTCCCACTCCTGCTCCGACACGACCGGGGGTGTCTTCATCGCGATATGCCCTTTCTGTTGCTCCTTGTCTCTCTCTTTGCTTGTTGCCATATCATTTCTCCTTTGTTTTCTGAAACAGACCGAGACCACTCGCTCTGAAAAATTTTCTGAACTTGCCGATGCACACCGCCAGAATTCCTCCCGAGGATGTGGCGGCGGCGACCATCACTGCTGTGCTTGAGATGCATGTAGGGCACATATGTCCCTCCTCTGAACTTCTATTCGTTCGATGCTCATTTTGGTTCTCCTTTCTGCTTCCTGTTGCGCATCGCTCGCCGTGCGAGGGTATGTCTCATGAGAGAGATGTTGCGTTTACCCTGTATCGGCTTCCCGAAGCCGCACGTCAGCGCTCACGTCCTTGCGGTATCGCTTTGCCCAGCGGCACATGCCGCCGAGTGGAGCGATGATTGTCCTTCCCAGTTGTGTCAACGAATACTCGACAGCAACGGCCTTCGATTGCGTCACTTGCCTGGCGATTAAACCCGCGGATTCCAGATTGCGAAGAGTTCTAGTGAGCATTCGTTGTGAAATGCTTCCCAGTTGGCGGCGCAACTGTCCGTGTCGATAGGACCTCTCTTTAAGAGAAAACAGAATCTTGGGTGTCCACCTGCCGATAAAGATGGACGAGGCCATTCTTGATCCTTGCGTCGTATTCATGCCGCTCTTCTTTCTGCGAAAACGTTTCTGCAAATTAGCTCTTCGAATTTGCCCCTCACGCCTTTGTTTCGCAGTCGGCACCGTCCCAGCTTGCCAACTCTTGCGTTCAAGGCGCAATTAGGAACATATGTGTGCCTACTGGAACCGCTGGCACCACTTCATCACTTGCCGTACTCGTCGTGTCGGCGCCACCAGAGGCCGGTCTCGTTACGCCCCTTCGGGGCGCGGTCGAGCCATGGGTACATGCCCCAGAGACCGTCGAGCCCTCTCGCATAGGTGGAATAGGCGTGGTAGACGACGCCGTCTTCGAGCGCGAATGCGCTCATGCCCGGCCTCTCGCGAATGTACGTCGCCGCGTCCGTTCCGCACATGGCCGCGAACGTCGCAGCGCCATCGGGCGTTGAGCCCGAGATCTCGGCCCCTTCCCGTCCGCGTGTCCGCAGTGGCGCCTCGCACCGGTAGTTGTATTCGATGCCGCCTTCGCGCTGTTGCTCCTCCGTGTAGGAAGCACAGAAGTCGAAATTGAAGTCACCGCCGACAGAGGACGCCCAAGGGAACGTCCAGCCCATCCGACGCTTGTACGCCTGCAATTGCGCAATCGGGGCGCGCGAGACGGCCCAGAGCAACACGTCATGATTGGCCAGGTGCGTTGTGATGCCGTTGAAGCCGTCTGCGATCGACGAGCAGGAGGGACAGCCAGCGGAGAAGTCAGGCCCGAACATAAAGTGATAGATGAGAAGCTGCGATCGCCCTTGAAAGAGGTCTGCCAGCGAGGCGTTGCCCTTATCGGTCTCGAAGCGATACCCCTTGTTCACGGGTACCCATGACAGTTCCTGCCGCTTGAGCGCTAGCTCGTCGCTGCGCCGGGTGAGTTCCTTCTCCGCCTTGAGCAGCTCGAGCCGCGCCTTCAGCCACTGTTCGCGTGTTCCAGTCTTATGTGTCGTCATCATTCTTTCTCCTTTTATTGTTTGGCCTTCATTGTTCGTTTGCCTAAGCTGTCGTTGCTGCTGACTACATTTCGGACGTCACGCGGCACTGGCCGGGCTTCCCGGCACGAAAGCTGAGAATTGTCGCTCCAGCGCCTTAAGCGCGCCCGTGCGCCAGCCTTCGGCAATCGACAGGGATGCAGGGTCAGGGAAAATTTCCTCTTCGCCATTTTCCAAGCCATTGAAGATGCCGCTCGCGGCGGACTCGGGCGAAGCCTTAGGTATCTCGAAGCCGCGGTTCATGTCTGTGTCGACCGGGCCAAGCACCACAGCGTGAACACTTACGCCTTGGCCGGCTAACAGCGCTCTGAGGGACTGCGTCATGTTGAACGCGGCCGACTTGGAAATGGAGTAGGAAGGTATGACCGGCAAGGCCGCGAGCCCTACCATGGACAGGTTATTGACGATGGCTCCCTGCGAACGCTTGAGCGCCGGCAAGAACGCATGCGTTACTCTGAGCAACCCCAGGAAATTGACTGCCAGATGCTTTTCGATTACTTCGAAATTGCTCAGATCGTCGTAAATCGCGATGCCGGCATTGTTAATGAGGACATCGAGCGTACCGATCTTCTCGACTGCCTGCTGGATCTGCGAAGTGTTGGTCACGTCCAAGCTCACGGGAGTCACGCGTTCGTCGGTGACTTGCAGTGCGCTGCGAGTACCTGCGTAGACCTTCTTTGCCCCGCGTCGAAGCGCCTCAGCAACAAGCGCCCGCCCGATACCGCGGTTCGCGCCGGTGATTAAGATGGTCTTGTTCTCGATGTTCATACGATTCTCCTTTGTCCGATCTCTTTGTTCGTTCCGCTCTTGATGGCCCGTTTCGTTCGTGGCCATGCGCTATATTTAGCGCGGGGTGTCGAAGGGGTGGGAGTAACAAGTGTGGCGGGATTTCGATGGACTCGCTGATCACGGCATCAGCCCGTGCGCTCGCGGCCGGTGATCCTCTGGGCGCACTGAAACGAGTGGCGCTGCGGAACGACGCGCCTGCCCTAGCGCTGCGCGGGATCGCGATGGCACAACTCGGCGATTTCCCGCGGGCGAAAGAACTCTTGCGACGTGCCGCGCGCGCATTCACTGCGAAAGAAGCCGTGGCGCGCGCGAGATGCGTGGTGGCCGAGGCCGAGGTTGCCCTCGCGTCGCGCGATTTGAATTGGCCCGCCAAAACGCTCGATGCGGCGCGAGCGACGCTGGAACAGCACGGCGACCGTTTGAACGCCGCATTCGCGCGCTATCTCGCGGTGCGCCGTCTGCTCCTGATCGGCCGTCTCGACGACGTCGAGCGTATGCTCGCGAATCTCGACCCCGCACCATTTCCCCCTGCATTGAGAACAGCTCACGAACTCGTCATTGCAGGAATTGCGATGCGCCGTCTCCGGACCAAAGAGGCGCGGGCCGCACTAGCGCGCGCCGAGCAGGCCTCACGTCAAGCACATATCCCGGCGCTGACAGCAGAAGTCGAAAGCGCATGCCGCATCCTGAATACCCCGGCGGCGCGCCGGATTGCGCGTGGCGAGGAGCGCCTCCTCCTGCTCGAAGAAGTCGAAGGGCTGTTCTCATCGAAAGTGCTCGTCATCGACGCCTGTCGCAATGTCGTGCGCAACGCAGACACGCTCGTTTCCCTGACAACGCGTCCGGTGCTGTTCGCGCTCGCACGCGCGCTCGCAGAAGCGTGGCCCGCAGATGTGCCGAGAGACCTTCTGCTGGCCCGCGCTTTCGGAGCGAGGTTCGTCGATGAATCCCACCGCGCCCGCCTGCGGGTCGAGATCGGGCGTCTCCGCAGGATGCTTCGCCCGCTCGCCGCGATCACAGCGACAGAGCGCGGCTTCGCGCTAAAGCCTCACAGCCGGAGCGAGGTCGTCGTGCTAGCACGCCCCGTCGAAGAAGAACATGGTGCAGTCCTCGCCTTCCTCGCCGACGGCGAGTCGTGGTCCAGTTCGGCCCTGGCCCTTGCCCTCGGTGCCAGCCAGCGCACCGTACAGCGTGCACTCGACGAACTTGCCGCCGCCGACAAGGTTCAGTCCTTCGGCCAAGCGCGGGCCCGCCGATGGATCACCCCACCCGTCCCCGGTTTCACGACAATCTTGTTACTCCCCGCTCCACTGCCGGGCGACTAGGATGGACGCATGAACAAATCAACCGCCGAAATCGTCCGTGAGTACGGTCCCTTCCCGGGTGCCGAGCGAGTCAATGGCGTCACCTACGATGGTCAGAACGTCTGGTTCGCTTCCGGAGACAAGCTGAACTCCTTCGATCCCTCGACCGGCAAGATGCAGCGCGCGATCGAAGTCGCGGCGCATGCAGGAACAGCCTTCGACGGAAAGCATATTTATCAGATCGCCGAAGATCGCATCCACAAGATCGATCCCAATACTGGCCGCGTGCTCGCCGCGATCCCGGCGCCCGGCGGCGGCGGCGACTCCGGGCTCGCCTGGGCCGAAGGCACGCTCTGGGTCGGCCAATATCGCAACCGCAAGATCCATCAAATCAATCCTGACACCGGCGCGATTCTTCGCACCATCGAGTCCAACCGTTTCGTCACCGGGGTCACCTGGGTCGAAGGAGAGTTATGGCACGCCACATGGGAAGGCGACGAGAGTGATTTGAGGCGAATCGATCCTCAAACGGGCGAGGTTCTTGAGAGCCTCGAGATGCCGCCAGGCGTCAACGTTTCAGGGCTCGAGTCGGATGGCGGAGATCAGTTTTTCTGCGGCGGAGGAAAGAGCGGGAAAGTCAGGGCGGTCCGGCGACCCCGGCGCGGCGCCACGAGGGGCAATGACCCTAACGTCCCAATCGGCTCGAGGAGCAAGTAGTCGGAGGGGCACTCCCGACGACTCGTTCCTCGGCAACCTGATCTCTTCCCGAGCGTGTCGTCGGCCACTCGGAACCAGTCCCTCTCAATTTCCAGATTGCCCGTGACTCGGGCGGAATCAGTCTTCGACTTCGCGGGGCCCTAGTCCTGGCAGTTCGACGGTCTGTCGCCAGTGGCGTTTTCGCTGGGGCGGTGGCCAGATTCCGGCGGTTGGCATGTTGGTCAAGTGTGATACAACTGGCTCGCTGGCGAGAGTCCAGGCTTGGCGCCATGGGTTATTCCGCCTTGTCAAGGGTATCCTTCGGTCGAGACGCCGAGCTCTCAGTCGAGCTTCTTCAATCCTCTGCAACTTTTGTCGTTTAGCGCTTGTGAACAACAGCGGCGGTGGGGCAACAAATGGAATACCTGATTGGCTTGATGCTGTCTTTGGTTGTGGCGGGCTCCGCCACCATAGCTGGGTTTGACCGAGACCGTGCCTTTTATCCGACCGTACTCATCGTAATCGCCTCATATTATGTGCTGTTTGCTGTAATGGGAGCTTCTGGGCGGACACTCCTAATGGAAATCGTGGCAGCCAGCGGATTTTTGCTATTTGCCGTACTCGGCTTCAGAAGAAATCTTTGGCTAGTTGTCGCGGCCATTGTCGGGCACGGAATTTTTGACTTCGTCCATCACTTGTTGATTGAAAACCCGGGGGTACCGCGTTGGTGGCCTGGTTTCTGTTTGGCATTTGATGTGATTTTTGGCGGGTCGTTGGCCATGCACCTGATGAGGCGCTCCAAATTTTGGCGCGACCCGGACGCACAGGGTAAGCGCCGGTTAGCAAACCCCAACGGGAACACTTGTGCAGGCGATTCTGCACACCCAATACGGACCTCCCGATCTTCCCGCTAGCCACTCGGGTGCCATCCAAATGTTGGATGAATCTTTCCAATCACATGCAGGTATTTCGCCCTTTGATCCGAAATTTGCTCAAACGTTGGGAGGTAGCGCTACGTCTAACCCCCCGACGGAATTTCTGAAAGCGGATCAAAACAAGGAGCAATCTAGAATGAAACGGTCTTCGCTTGCGCTAGTTGCGGTCACTCTGCTTGCTGCCGTCGGAATGAGTCTTCACGGTCTGGCCC
>Ga0137415_10006303_pt1 | contig 11753 bp, 15 predicted proteins | sample CZODoug3_1_1_16f_FD_183082 | JGI IMG/M metagenome (GOLD analysis project Ga0137415, IMG submission 183082) | Vadose zone soil fungal communities from Angelo Coast Range Reserve, California, USA - CZODoug3_1_1_16fungal (Hybrid Assembly) | ecosystem: Environmental > Terrestrial > Soil > Vadose...
GGTGAAGCGATATGGTCTGTTCCTGCAGTCCCGATGCGTGTCCGTGTGAGATAAGCCAGAAATGGGCACGCCTATTCGATCGTTGCGCCCCGTGGTATTGCGGTGGCTGGGTACGTGCCGGCGCTGCGGTCGGCGTAGACTCGCGCCCGGTTAAATTCACGGAGGACTTTGCACGTGGATGCCGAGGATATTACCCGAGCCGTCAAGCGCTGCTACGAGAACGCTCGGAGCCAGATCCTGTCCGCAAGACTCTTGGTCGAGCATGGCGCGTCGCTCGGCGTCGCCTATCATTGCGCAGTGCTGGCCATCGAGGAGGTCGGAAAGGCAGCAATCCTGAAGATCGCCCGGCTGCGCCCCCTTATTGGCGAAGAGCCCGATGCGCTAGAACGGAAGCTGGAAGATCACCGGCAGAAGCTCTTCTGGGCGTTCTTTCTCGGCTCTATCGCTGTCAACAGAATTTCCAAGCAGGACTTTGACGACGCACAGCTGCTCGCGCGCCGGATGCACGACAAGCGCCTCGCAAGCCTCTACGTTTCGCCGTTCGAAGACAATGTTCTGCTCGAGCTGCCGCAAATCGAAGTCGAGAGCGCGATACGGATTGCAGAATCCAGACTAGCGATCGAGGAAGGAACCTCGATTGAGCCTGCCGCCGAGGGTATCGCGGACGTGCAGTGGTTCATCGACGCGACGGCCGACGAGCAGCGACAGCGGTTCATTTTCTCGGAGGCCTCGATCCAGCAATTGACGACCGCTGGGAACACTCGCGCTTGGATCAAGTGGCTAAAAGAGCAGTTTGACGAACAGGACCGCCAACTGCAGGAGCTGTTACGCAAGGAACTCGAGCGCCAGCAGCCGGATGTCCGTGATTCCCGGAGAGAGAAATGGAAGATCCGGCTGCGCCTCGTCGGCGTCTCACATTCAGTGCGCCAGAAGACGCTCAATTGGTGGAACCACCACGTCACGCTCGTCAAGCTCCTCGAAGGCGACAAGAAGAAAAGGGAGCTGATCGCTGAAATCAACCTCCCCGCGACCGTACCGCTCCAGGGCCTATGGCCCGCCGGATACGGACTGGTCACGCGCTTGGTCCTCGCACTCAATATCGGCTCGATGGGCTTTTTTTGGTGGTACTCGCTGAACAAGGAAAACAAGTTCTACGAGTCGATCGACGATGTCGAGAACGGAAAACAGATCGAAGTCACGGAGCAAAGCCCCTATCTCCACATCGACTGGGGCAAGAGGGCACTCACGGAACCAGACCTGCAGAACATCGCTTTGTGCTTTAGCGCTTTACCGTCGGCGCGAACGGAAGTGGCGGAACAGCAGCCTTTCAACGAATACCTCGTGGCACTCGCGTTCCTGGCAAAAACGGACCTCTACCTAAACCTCACACCCAACGCGTGTGCCCGTTTCTTCCGTGCCCTGAAGATCGCGATGACGCTCCATGGAGATTTGAAGGATGGCGAACCTTTCTCGGACGCATTCACTCGCTTCTTCGTCCCGTTACTCAAGGAGGAGAGTGACAGAACAACGTTCCTCGAGCTCGCCAAGCGCCTTGAGCGTGCCGAGGAGCACCGTAGATTTGACGACCTGACGCTGGATCGAGTGCTACAGGTAAAGACACTCTGTGACTTGTATCTCATCCACGCATTCAGGAAGAGGGTTGACCAGATGTTCAAAGATGAAGAGGATTCGAATCGCCCGGCTTGATGGCTCATTCGCCGCACCTGGGATTCTGCAGATTCGAAGGTCTGAAGCAGAGACGCTGTCTCGTTGAAGCCCTACACGATGTCCCTGCGATTCCTGTCCGAGTTCGCGTGCGGTAATGGAGATGTCCGGTGCGAGGTGCGCCATGGGCCTGGGCCGGACGCACGCCGATGGGCGCCCCCGACCAGACGTTCGACCCGCTAAGCGAACATCTCGATTGTCACCGTTCAGAGCGGGCGTCCGGCGCAAGAGGTGCCCTGATCCGGATGTTCCCCAGCCAGCTCCTGATTGACATGTTCCATCTGTTCGCGCTAGGTTTTGTTTGGGCTCGGTGCAGCCTGCCGCTTGCGCCCCTGCGGGTACGGTGAATGCATCCTATGTCGGATCCTCTGATCCTTAACCGAACGGCGAACGGATCAGCAACGCAAGCGCTGATCACCCATAGTTTGCCTCGGACGGAGGGTTGGATACATGCGCACCTACCAAGACGCCAAGGTCATGGCGAAGTCGCTTCGCGATTCACTGGCCGCGAAGAGTGTTTCGCTGTCGCATAGCGAGTGCATCGAGATCGTCGCACAACAGTTCGGTTTCGCGAATTGGAATACGCTCGCTGCGAAGCTGATCACCTCAACCGCTGCGCCGGACCAGTTGTCTTGTTCGTTCTGCGGTAAGTCGCAGCATGAGGTGCGGAGCCTCGTTGAAGGCGGCTGTGCGCGCGCGCGGCGCTCGCTGGAGAGTTGCGTTTTCATCTGCGATGAATGCGTCGCGCTCTGCGCGCAGATCAATGCTGAAACGGTTGGCAACTGCAAAGAAGCCCACAACATCTGAGGCTAGCCATTCATCGCTTGCTCCGCTGTCGTGCTGCAGGGGCACTTGGACGCTGGCCGTCGAGTTGACGCCGAGTTCTCTCGATTTCTTTAGCCAGGGTTCCCTCCTGCGGCAGCGTGGTTCGGTATTCTGCGGCGAGAACTTTATTGGGGAGGCCTTCGAGTGCGTACTTCGCCACTGCATGATCCCTCTCGGCGCACAGTATCAAGCCGACTGGCGGGTTCTCACCAGGGAGTGTCCAATGCTCACGTGCGTAGTTCAAATATAGATGCATCTGTCCCGCATCCGCGTGCGTGAGTTTGCCGAGTTTGAGATCAATAACGACGAGACATCGGAGCCGTCGGTGGAAGAACACCAAGTCGACCCGATACCACTCGTCTCCGACGCGGAGTCGATGCTGGCGTCCGACGAAAGTGAAATCACCCCCAAGTTCCAGTAGGAATGCCTGCAGCTTCCCGATGAGAGCTTCCTCGAGTTCAGTCTCCGAATATTCGTCCTTGAGTCCGAGGAATTCCAGGAGATAAGGGTTTTTGATCTCTTCGTCGGGCGTTACCGTGTCGGTTGCCAACGAGCGAGTGCCTCCGCGGAGCACAGCTGCCTTGTCGCGAGAGAGTGCCGTGCGCTCATAGAATTGAGACTGAATCTGGCGGTCTAGCTGCCGAATCGTCCAACCGCCACGCAACGCCTCGCTTTCGTAGAAGGCTCGGGCGGCCGCGTTTCTGACCGCCAGAAGTCTCGCGTAATGCGACCAGGGGAGCGGGAAGCGATGGTGGGCCACATCAACCGGGATGGCGTTCAATTTCGCAGACGCTGTCTGCGAAATTGATTTCTCGCGCTGCGGCCCGGACGACGGCAACAGTTTCGCAGGCTTTGTCTGCGGCATCGGCCAACCGAGATGGAAGGCTCGCATTTGCTCGAGATTCCGTTCGGAGAAGCCTCGGCCGAAACGCTCGGAAAGGTCACGCGCCAAACGCTTGAGAACCCGCTCTCCGTAGGCAGCGCGTTCTGCTCCCCGCTGCTCATGTTGAACGATTCGAAGGCCGACGAACCAGTATGTGGTCGTCATGACCGAGTTCACCGATCTGGCGACGGCACTCCGCGCCTGCTCGATCGCATCGGCAATATCGACTAGCAGGTCGTCGTAGGCGGCTGCCGGCGCTCGCTTCAATCGTTTCATCGAGTTCTCAGCTTCGCTAGACCTTTATGAAATAAAGTTAGTATCCGAAAACTAACACCGCAGGAGCGGAGTGTATCGTAAATGGCCCCTGTCGCTCACGATTAACCATCCGATCACCGAGGAATTACTGTGGCTTGTTGATATCAGGTGTCATTGACTGAAACACTCCGATTCCGCCGCCGTGACACCACGGATGTAAATGCGTCATAGATACGGTGGAGTTGTCTCACGCTCCCCACACGCATGGCGATTGTTTGGAAATACAGGGTTTTGTACGCAGAAATGCCTGCGTGCGCGTACGATAAGTCAGTTGCGGTCAACCGATTTGCGCTGTTCCTGCAGTTCCCGTGGGACTTCGGCTGAAGTACCTTTCCACTCGTCAATAGGCGGCGCCCGCCGTGGCTGTTACCCACGACGGACGCCTGACCACCACGAGCCCCAAGGAGGCCCGCAATGGCTACCCATAATTCTAGCGGCTTCGAGCGGCGGCGTGTCCCGCTGGACGGGAGCCGCCCCCGTACTGACCCGAAGCATTCCGACCACAAGGCCACGAAAGCCCGACCGTCGTCCGCCGAGCGCGATGAACGTCTCAAGGATGGCGATGTGATCGAAAGTCTGTCTCATGCGCTGATTCACCGGCCGGCAACAGGCGCCCGCGACGATGCCCAAGAGATGCGGATCGGGGGTGAGCCATGACCGAAAACCACTCTGCTCATCAATCCATCCCTCTGCTCAGGAGCAACGAGGAACAACTGGCGAAGATCAGCCGACAGCTCGAAGGGATGTTCAGAGAGCTGCGGCTGGTTCAGGACGTCATCATGGTCTGCGGTGGCGTCCGTGAGTCCATCGGCTCTGATCTCGACGGTGAAGTTGAGCACGTCCTGCGCCGCTGTGGCTCCGACCGTTTGTCGAATGTGCTGAAGACGCTTACTGAAGTCGTCGAGCGTTTCGGCGGCAGGACTGAGATGTCTGAAGAGCGCGAAGAAGAAATGTCATGAGCGCCCGGAAGGCAAAGCATCGACCGCGGACGCCCAGGGCGCGACATGTCGGACACCGCCTGAGCAACGCAGACATCGAAGACGTCAGGCTCGCGCTGCTTGGCGTCGTGGCGACGTGCGAGCTGGTGCGCGCGTCATTCGCGGCCACGCGTAGCGTCGGCATCGTGTTGACGCGCGGCGCCTTGCAACCGTTGCGGAACGTGCTCGAACTGCTCGGGGACGAAGGCGCGGACGACATTGTGATCGACGGATCGGGAGCGGGAACGTGACGGTGCGGCAGTTTAGCGGCGTGCCTGTTCGTTACGACCGGCGCGTGAGCACCGTCCTTTCTTCGACTGCGCCAGCGATACCCGCGACAGCGCATTGGACGCTGCTGCAGATTCTTCCCGCACTAGCCAGCGGCCGTCACTGCACCCCGCAGTGACGGCCGCAACAACTGCAGCAGCCACAGGGGGTTACGCGTAAAGTAGAACGTGGCGGCTACGGGATGATGGCCCACTATCCGTCAGCGTTGAGTCGCTGCCTCCGAGGACAGTCAGCATGCTTTGATCACCGCTGGCTGAGCACCGACCGACTGCAGCAACAATACGAGTAGAGTCTGTGGCGGATTAATTGGAACTTTCGAAACGGCATTCGATCATACTGTCGTTGAAATAAGTCGCGATGTTGATCCATCGCTGACACCCAAGAGCGTACGGTCCTGAGAGCGCTCATCTCGAAAAGAGACGGACCAGCCCGATGCGCAAAGTTCCCCTCGCGCGCGTCGCCCCTGGTAACGGGGTGGGAACCGACCGACCTCATTCATCGACAGAGCCCATTCTGTCACGGCATCACATCTGACGTTCCCTACGTCATGCTTTTCATTGCAGCTACAGCGGCGGCCCGCCGCTGGCTGTCGTTTTCCTATTCCACTCTCAAACGGAGGTACTCATCCATAGCTAGACCCTAAAGCTCTTGTCGTCCTTTGCATTTCGCCCGCCCGATCTCCCAACAGGGAGTACGGCGGGCGCCTCATCTGAGGCAACAGGTGACCCTGAGAACCTGCGCCCTTGCCCTTACCGGGATTTCGCCTCGTGCGAGTTGGCAATAACACTGACCGCATTTGACTCAGGCCGACGATGACAAACCATGACAGGAGCTTTAGATGGACGATTTGACGTATACGCTAAAGGCGCTGTGTAAGCGCAATCGAGACGGGAGCCACGCGACCCAGGCCGATCGGATGAACATCCTGTCGCTCGTCAGTCGCCAGTTGCGCGAGGCGGGATTTCGGCAGATGCGTGCGACCTCACTCAAGGGAAAGCACGTTGAGACGCTTCTCGAGCGTTGGCAGGCCGAGGAATTAAAGCCAGGCACCCTGAAAAACCGCTTGGCCGCGCTGCGCTGGTGGGCGCAGAAGGTGGGTAAGGCCGGCGTGATTCCCGCAGACAACGCGGCACTCGGGATTCCTGACCGCCGATTCGCCAACAACGAAAGCAAGGCGCAGGGGTTGGACGCCAGTGCGCTGGCGCGCATTTCCGACCCCCATGTGCGGATGAGTCTCCGATTGCAACAGGCATTCGGTCTGCGGCGAGCTGAGTCCATCAAGATCCGGCCGCGTGACGCCGACCAGGGCGATCACATTAAACTCAAAGGCTCGTGGACGAAGGGCGGCCGTGAGCGCACGGTGCTGATCGCCACAGCCGAGCAACGCATCGTCCTCAATGACGCCCGTCGGTTCGCGGGTGCCGGATCGCTCATTCCGGCGCATAAATCGTTCATCCAGCAACGCGACACCTATGACGGTGAATGCAAAGCGGCCGGCTTGAGCAACATGCACGGGCTGCGGCATCGGTACGCGCAGGCGCGGTATGAGGTGCTGACCGGATGGAAAGCGCCAGCCGTTGGTGGCCCAATCGTTCGCAAGCTCACGCCTGCACAACGTGAGCGGGATGCTATCGCACGTCAAACTATCAGCCGTGAACTCGGCCACGAGCGTCCACGGATTACCGACACGTACCTGGGGAGGTGAGACGGCGAGCAAGTCGGTGAGCTTTCCGCCCAAGCTGCTCGATGAGCTGGCGCGCGTGTTCGCACGCGTCGCGCTCGACCGTTTTCTGAAAGAATCGGCGGCATCGGAGCCGCGCCAGGAAGGCGAGCGTGGCGAGTCAGAGTGTGACTCACAGTTGCCGACGGATCGCGATGTTGATAACGGCGATACGGGAGGCTAATCTCAGCCGAGTCGATCAGCGCAAGTCCGCACATGCCCTCAAAACCCGTCAACGTGAAACCCGTGTTGGTGTATCTGACGCACGCTCAGCACGCCGACCTTCAGAAGCTCAAGGCCAAACTGGATGTTCCCGTGAGCGAGCAGATTCGCACAGCGATTGACCGCTACCTCAAACAGATGGAGTCGCGAAAATGAAAGTTGCTCTGTACGCGCGTTTCAGCACGGACCTGCAACGGGCCGCCAGCATCGAGGACCAATTCCGCAACTGCCGCAAGCGTGCGGATTCGGAAAGGTGGACTGTTGTGGCCACCTTCGCCGATGCGGCAATGAGTGGCAGCGATGCCAACCGGCCGCAGTATCTGGCCATGCTCGATGCCGCAGCGCGCCACGAGTTTGATGTACTGATTGTCGATGATCTGTCGCGCCTGACCCGCGATTCGGTCGAATGCGAGCGCGCCATCCGCCGGCTCGAATTCAGCGGGACACGGATTGTCGCAACGAGCGACGGTTACGACTCCACGAGCAAGGCTCGCAAGGTTCATCGGGGCTTCAAGGGTCTGATGAACGAGATATTCCTCGATGACTTGCGTGAGCGCGTGCATCGCGGTCTCGCCGGTCAGGCCATGAAGCATTACTGGTGCGGCGGAAGGCCGTATGGCTATCGCCTGAAGCCGGTGCTGGATGCGGTGAGCCTCGACGTTTACGGACAACCATCGCGCATCGGCACCGTGCTGGAAATCGATGACGAACAGGTGGCCATCGTGCGTGAGATTTTCGCACGCTATGCCGATGGGGCAAGCTGTCTGGCGATTTCACGCGAGTTAAATGCTCGCGGCATTCCCAGTCCCGGTTCGACGTGGAAACGTAAGACCCGCCGCTGCAAAGGTTGGATGGCCTCGGCGGTCCGGGTGATTCTGAAAAACCCGCTGTACTGCGGCCGGGTGCGATGGAACGTCTCGCAGTTTGTCCGCGACCCCGACAGTGGCAAGCACAAGCGGCGCTCGCGTCCGAAGGCAGAGTGGGTCGAGCACCGGGATGAATCCCTGCGAGTCATTGCCGAGGACATCTACGAGCAAGCGCAGGCCCGCACGCGCGTTGCATCCAATAGCGACAAACGACTCAAGAGCGGTGGCCGGGCGAAGTACCTGTTGAGTGGCCTGTTGATCTGCGATGTCTGCAAAGCTCACTACGTCATTGCGGATGCTCGCAGCTATGCCTGCAGCGGCCACTGGAGTGGCAGGGCATGCTCGAACGCTATTCGCGTGCGCCGCGATGCCATCGAACGGATCATTCTCGGCGGCGTTCGCCAGGAGCTGCTGGCGCCGGAGCGTGTCAGGCAGATGGCGACTGAAATACAGGCGTCCTATGTCGAGCGGGTGAGAAAGATCGCCGCGAGGGCCGAAACGCTGCCGCGCGAGATTCAGGAGCTGGATGCACGCATCGCCCGTTTGCGTGAGCGTCTGAGGGCCGGGGATCCAGACTTAGCCGCCGACGAACTGCAGGCCGGCATCGAGCGCGCTGAGAGTAAGCGTCGTGAGCTGCTTGACGCGCGCCCGGCCGAGCGAGAGAACGCCCGCGTATTGACACTCATGCCGCGGGCGGCCGAGTTGTACCGCCAGCAGATTGACCTGGGGCTCGGTGGGGATCACGTCGCAGCTACCAAGGCGCGCACGATCCTGCGCGAAATGCTCGGGGAAATCATACTTTCGCCCGGAGAAGACGGCTCGCTCTGGGCCGAGTATGCGATGCAGCCGGCCGCCCTGCTGAAAGATGCAGGAACATGTGGTCGGGGTGACCCGATTTGATCCTGCCTGAGCGATCAACTGAGTCGCTGCGTCGCGCACAGTCGCTACATGCGGTTACTCACTAGTGGCGGGGTGGCGTTTCACGTCGGTCTGCGGGAAGTCGTTGCCTTTGAATAGAAGGGGCTCGTCGAGGGCACGCGCCAAGGCGTATGAAAAGCAATCGCCGAAATTGAGGCTGGCCGGGTGGCGACCCTTGCCGTACTGCCGAAAAGCACGACGAGCCAAGTCGGCTTGTTCTTCATCCACAGGTACGCGAGAGAGACCAGTGCTTTGGCGATGAAAAGGTCGAGATCTCGAATGCTGTCCGCGCCGTAGCGGGACTCGAGAATCATCGAGCATTCAACGAACGAAGCTGTGGACAACGAGCGTGTCTCGGCCGCTTCGATTGCCTCGTTGAACTTCCGCCGTTCAGGCTCATCTTGAAGGATCGCCAGGATGGCCGACGTATCCAGCACCATCAGTGCGGAAGTCCGGAAGATCTGGCCACCGAGTCGGCTCAGACGCGACGCTGGAATCGTCCCAAGCTCGATCGGGATCTTATGATCAGTGTGCGCTACCGCCGCGCGTGGGCTACTCGAGACCGGAATCTATAGTTCTGTAGGCCCAACGGCGGGCAATTCCTCCTACGTCCGTGGTGGTTGACTGAGGTGGAAGGCGGGACCGCAGCGCTTCGGGCTTCCTCCCTCGACGCGACCCTTGCGAGGAGGCGATGCGCCTCGATCCCCAAATAGCCGATGCCACGTGGTGCGCGCTGCATGTAAAATCGCGAACTCACGAAACTCCGGCATCTGGGTGCGAAAACGGAAGAGTCGTTGCGAGAGGCCCAATAGATGCCACTGTCATGACGGGCGCATGTTGAGCTGTGAGAGTTACCAATGTCCACACTACCATTTCAACTCGCTGATCACGCAATCGTCCTCGACGCGATGAGAGATCTTCACACCGCGATTCTGAAGGTTCCCTGCCGCGAGGACATGTTGACGTGCGGCCGGCATCTGGGCCTGTTGCACAAAAAGACATTTGTCTTCAATAACGAAGCCGAGACCGCGATTCTCGCCGATTATCGGATCTATTCGTACCGGCCGCGCGGGTTTAACACGGCGGAATTATTTTTGCGCCTGAATCGAGATCGCCTGGACGTGTTCTCGCAAGCGTTGCTGGCACGGATGAGTGCAGCACAGTATTCGCTCTTTGTCATCGACTCGGTGGAGAAAAACAGCACTTTGTGGGTCTCCGATTTACTGCTGGGTTCACGCTCCCTGCTGGTCGATAACGGGCTTTCCATGTCAGGTCGCCCAGGTCAGGCGTTTGCGGCACACATTGCTGCTTTCGATGATTACTCGCGCCAGACTGGAGGAATGTTGCCCGTGGATGCGAATCTGCTCAACGACAAAGCCGTGGTGCGCAGTATCGCAGCGATGATGGACGGTGGCGTTTCAAAGACAGACCCTGTCGCCCGCTCGAAGATGGCGCGGGCGATAATTTCTGCATCGATCCGTTTGGGATTTACGGAGAACATAGCTTACCAATGACTTGATACCGCAAGCGGTCATTTGGGGCTCTGGGACAAGGGTTGCCGGGAAGCGGATTGCGGGCCGCGTAAGACCATGTGGAAAATAGTGCTCCCATGAGATGCCTTCTTGTCGGTGTCAGCTGCGTCGGCAAGACAACAATCGGGCGCCTGTTGGCTCGCCGACTCGGATGCCCCTTCTTCGATCTCGACGAGGAGATTGAGAGGCACTTCGGCACGTCGGTTGAGCGGCTGCGGGCCCGTTTCCTGACCTCCTATTCGTACAGCAAGGAGGTGTCCATCGTTCTGAAACGGATCGTCACGGAGAAGGACGACTGTGTCATTGCGCTGGTACCGAGTGGGCTTCGGGACGCCTACCTTCGCGTCATCAGAAAGACGGACTGCGTGACAATCGCCCTTCAGGACACACCAAACAACATTCTGCGACGGATCACTTTCTACGATATCGACTCTCGGCCGATCGTCAAGGAACTCACGGAGGCGGAGAAAGCGCTGTACCGGAAGGAGATCAAGGAGGACGTTACATTCTTCAGCAGGTCATACGAGCGGGCTGATTTGCGCGTGGATATCTCCGGCTTGGGAGCAGAGTGCAGCGCAGAGATGATCGCAGGACTGCTCGCGCGTCGGATCAGCGGTCGTACTTGACCGAATTCGGCATCCTCGTGCTCGTAACCCGTCGCGACGCCGGCCGCGCCCACCGCATGGGTCAGCAGCGACCTCACCGTGTATCGTCTGGTGATCAAGGATTCGGTCGAGGAGCGCATCATGAGCTTGCATCGGCAAAAACGCGCGCTCACCGAGGATTTGTTTGCGGGCGAGAACTTCGGCAAGTTGTTGTCGGTCGAGGAGCTGATTGCGCTGCTGCGCGGATCATGAGCGAGCTTCGGATAGGGGCATGCCGGATGCGGCGAGCTCTCATACCCGTTTCAGGCTCTCTCTGCTGCGGCCCCCCCGATTTCGAATGCCGCAGCCCCATCACTCCCTCTCCCGACCCTCCGCAGGTAGGCGCTTACCGAGGCATCAGTCCGCAGACTGATGTATTCGCACGCGTCCCGGTTCGATGATCACAGCTCAGAGCCGAGCTCTCGATCCTTCAGTAGAACTACGAGATCGCGGACTCGTGCCAGGACAGTGTCCGCGTCTGCTCGCGGCGTGAGCTCGAGAATGACGATACCGCTTGAGCGTTCCGGCGGGAAGCGCAGCACGTGACCGAAGTCATGGTCCAGTGTGACGAGCGCACGTTTCTCCGCCGCACAAACCTCAAAGAGATGCTCGTCCGTCGTGCCGACAAGTTGTTGATCTCTGACCGTTGCGACGTCATGTCCGGCCAAGCGCAACAGCTCGGCTCCTCGGTTACCGATGTTCTCGTCGAGCTTGAATCTCACGCGACCTGAGCCGTGGGAATCGGGATGATCCGCTCACGAGAGGCCTCTGCACCATAAGCGATGGCCGCGAGGATATCCTCGCGAGTGAGCTGAGGATAGTTATTCAGCAACTCCTC
>Ga0137415_10006304_pt1 | contig 11752 bp, 18 predicted proteins | sample CZODoug3_1_1_16f_FD_183082 | JGI IMG/M metagenome (GOLD analysis project Ga0137415, IMG submission 183082) | Vadose zone soil fungal communities from Angelo Coast Range Reserve, California, USA - CZODoug3_1_1_16fungal (Hybrid Assembly) | ecosystem: Environmental > Terrestrial > Soil > Vadose...
CCGACAAAGCGTACTTGCGGGCCAAGCGTTCGACGATCGCCTTGGCCGCCTCGCAGGACGCACAATCCTGCTGCGTCAGGATGACGATGCTGATCGGGCTCATTGGCTAGCGAGCCGCCGTTGCCAAGCCATCCCGGATCTGGGCGACCAGATTCGCGGCCGGAACGAACATGGTGTAGTCCGGCGCACCGCCATAATCCGCTCGCCAGCGAATTTTGCCGTCGGGGTCGACCAGAATGAAGCTATGGCCGTCACGGCTTCGCCCCATCATACCGAAGTCATTCGCGTGATAGGCTTTCGAGACGGACAAGTCCGGGTCCGAGAGAACCGCAGTGGTCAATCGCATATCCTTTATCTTTCGCACGATCAGATCGACCGGATCGGTAGTGATGCTGACGACCGTATCGACGCCGAGGGCGCGGAACTCACTGACATGTTTCTCGATCTCGGCAATCTGGTCCCAGCACGGCTGACACATGAGGCCCTCCTGAAAATACAGAAGAACGGTCTTGCCGCGCAGCGTTGCGAGATCTAACTCGCCCCCGGTGCTTGCAGCGAGACGGATGGCGGGCGCCTCCTGCCCAGGACCGGGGCTGCCGACGACGAACTTGAACTGCCCACTGGCGCTCATCGTGGGTGCGCCGCCAGCGGTCTGCGACCGACTGTTCTCGTTGCTGAACCATATGAGACTCAGCGCCACCACGGCTATCGCTATCCCTGCCCCGATCTTGACGGGCTGGGACGCGGAACGTGACCGCTTCGCATGCGTATTATCTGATTTCACGGTTGCCTCCTGTATGTGTTCCTGCGGCGTCGCAATACGGCGGGATTGTCGACCCGCGCCGGTGCGAGGGCGGGCGCAGCTGCCGAAACGCCCGCCATCCCAACAACGCGGCGAGCAACGCCAACGTTGCGGCAGCGGCCCAACCGGGTATCCAAGACAAGGCGTCGGTTGCCATCTGTCCATTGTGCTGCAGCCACACCAACAGCCGCAGCTGCCAACCTGTCGTGGCCGGCATGGAATCGTAGGCAAACCCGATCCAGATAGTTGCGGCGCCCATCGACGCGAGGAGGAGGACGCTCGCCAAAGCTGATACGGATATCGTCCGCTGCATCGGGCCGAGTCGCCAGGTAATTGACCGCGGCCGGAATAAGCGGCTCGAACGCCAATCATAACGATCCCAAAGCAGCGAGATGACGAACAGTGGTGCGACCATCCCGAAGACGTAGGCTGCGCCCAGCCCCAGTGCTACGATATAGGACTGGGCCAAGCTCGACAGTGCAATGACGCCGGCAAGGACAGGCGCGCAGCAGGAGCTCGTGATGCCGGAGAACAGGCCAAGCGTGTAAACGCTCAGCGGCCCTGCCTTGCCGTTCGGGCGTCGCCCCGGTATCGGCAGGTGCAGCTGACCACCCATCATCGTGTAGAGGGCCATGCCGATGAGAACCAGCCCTGCCGCGACATAGATCGTCGTGTGCTCGGTTATGAAGAGTTGGCGCAGTGCCGATGCCCCCATCGCCAGCGGCAGAATGATCGTTGCAACACCGGCAAAAAAGATGGCGGTCATCGCCACTAGCACCGACCGATTTCGGAAGGAGCTGGCAAAGTATGCCGGCAGCATGACCGAGATACAGCATGGAGCAAACAGCGCGACGACGCCCGCCACGAAGGCGGCGATTGCAGATCCGCCGAAAAAAAGACTGGTGTCCATAACCTGCATCCCGCTGGCCTAATAATCAGTCCACGCGTACGCCCGCGTGCTCAGCCGCTTTGTTCATTGCTTCTTCACACCTTCCTCGCCTTAGTTCGGCGGCAGGTTCTCTTCGGTTGCGCATTCACGCGTTCGTGATCAGAATCAGGTAGAGCCTCGAAGATATGGCGATCTCAGCAATGCGAGGCAGTCAGGCGTTGCCGGCTCGCCGCATTTTGGGGCCAATCTCGTCCGGAAATCTGCTCTGCAGAGCATTCGCAACATGCACGGCAGGAGCTCAGCGCTTCAGGATCTGAAGTTGAGCCCGGGAATGAACGCTGGCGTGGCGCTCCTATAACTCTCGTACGTGTTGCCGAATTCGGCGCGTACTGCGTCTTCTTCCGTACGCGCAAGGCGGACGTACATAAAAACGAGGACAGGGAACATGGCGACAGTCAGGATCGTCGGCCACATGAGAATGAACCCGAGCATGACCAAGATAAATCCGGCGTATTGTGGATGTCTTATGTACCGATAGGGACCATTCGTCGCCAGAGTGTGGTTCCTGGCCGCCCCGAACAGCACTCGCCAGCCGCCGTAGACGAGCAGGAATCCCGCGGCGATTAGGAGGCTGCTCACCATATGGAAAATGTCAAAATGCGGATTTCCAGGCAACCGAAAAACAGTATGCCAAAGCATGCCGGTGTCGTGCGCAAACGGATTGATGCCGGGGTAGTTGCGCTCCAGCCAGGGAGCGAGTGCGAATAAAGTGAGGGGAATGCCATACATCTCGGTGAAGAGCGCCACGATGAACGCGGAAAATCCTCCAAAGGCTTTCCAATCAACAGCCGTTCGCGGCTTGAAAAAGCTGAACGCAAACAGTCCAAATAGCGCAGTGTTGATGATCACCAACGACCACAACCCGTATTCATAGATGCCTGTATTCATTGCAGCCACTCCGTCGACGTCCTGCGCACCGTCCTGATGTCGCAGCATTTGTGTGCTGCTCTATGGAGTTCGGGGGTGTCGGGATGCGCGTTACGCGGTGACGGACTCGTGATCGACGTCTTGAGCGCCTTGCGATTGCCTACCCTGAAGTCCCTCAGACAGCGATCACTCGTCCTGCCGTCATCGCGACTGTGAGTTCCAAGCCCCGAGATGCGGGGCTGCGGTGCCGCCAGATATTTGTTGGCCGCATCTGGCCTTCTGCCGTGATCGCGTCACGGGTTCTCGCGATTTCGGGGCACTACTTTCCGAGCAGAAATTTATTGGTGGCGCGATGGAGGTCATCACGATGTTCTTCCAGGAGCATGAGATGTGTTGCCTCCGGGATCTTCAGATATCGCCTTTCCGGACTGGATGTGGCGGCTGCAAGGAGCCACCCGGCATCCGAGTCATTGCTCAGGCTGTCCCATTCACCTCTCACGATCAGGAGCGGGGACTTTATGCCCGCAGGATCGTAGGCAAGCTTGCCGCGCCAGGCGTCAATAAGGTCTGCTAACGGTCCATTCGGCACTTTCACCGAGTTGGGATCACGCATGTGGCTTGTCGGATCGGTGGCCATATAGGCGCGTGCCCATGGTCGGAAATGTCGGTCGAGAAGTACCGGATCATGCCCTTTCGGCACCTCCGCCACGAAACGGTCTTGCTGGTTCTTGGCGGTCACCAAACGCCACTGCTGCAGGGCGGATGTGGAGGACGGCAAGCCGTCCGGCAGCACCTCAAGCTGTCGTTGCGTGGCCGGACCAAAGAAGACCAGTCGATCGACAAGCTCGGGGTGCTGGGTCGCAAAAATTCCCGCAGGGATCGTACCCCTTGAATGCGCAACGATAGACACACGAGTGGCCTTAGTCTGCGCCAATATATATGTCACGACGCGAGCGATCTCTTCGGCGCCTTCGGCCGCCCCACCAAGCGGAGGTCCGACCCGCGCCATCTCGTCTTTCATTTCGGGATAACGCTCGGACCCGCCAAAGCCCGCGAAATCGAACCCCCACACGGAATATCCGGCATCGTTCAGCGCGTCGGCCCAGGAGCGCCCGTCGAGTTTCCAGAATACCGACAGGACAGAGGGAAATGTGAAGCCGTGAACGTACAAAACGGGATGCATGCGATCGGCATTGCCCGTTGTCTGCTCCTGGACCGAGAGGGCCGGGAGCCACTCGGCGTTCGATGTGGCTGAGGCTCCCGGCAGCGTAACGACGCGCTCCTGCGCGCTGGCTATGGCGATGCCTCCGACCATAAGAAGTCCGATGATTGATCCACGCATCAACATCACAGTCTCCGTGGCTTGGTTTCTGAAGGTGCCGAATAGCATCCCTTGGCAGTTCGAAGTTTCGGTCGCGTCCGAACTATCGCCTCGGAGAGTCCGGAGATCGGTAATGGCGTCCGCCTGGCGCGGCGAACCTCGTCGGCCCATTGCTTCGGTCTTCACCGAAATGATTGCGCCTGACTTCCGCCGTGGCGGCACCTAAGTCGTGGTCGCGGCCGGCCACAGTCGGCCGCGGTTGGTTCCATAGGAGGTGTCGATGGCAATTACGACAAAGCAAAGGATCGCCCTTGCGGCATTCGCCGTCTGTTCAATCGGGATGGCGTGGGGCGCCAGCGCCGAACCGGCGCAGCGGCGACCCATCAAGATCGCAGCATTCGGCACGTTGACCGGGCCGGTTAAATCATTCGGCACCAACAGCCGGGCTGCGCTTGAGGCCGCGGCCGGAACGATCGACGCTGCGGGTGGCGTCAAGCTGAAAGATGGCTCGATCGGCTATTTCGACGTGACCTATGCGGATGATCACTGCAAGCCCGACGATGCCATCGGCATCATCCGTCAGGCCGCAGCATCCGACGCCCTGGTCGGCATCGGTCCGAGTTGCTCGTCCGTAGCTGAGCCGCTGTATGGAACGCTGCAGCGTCACGTCGATGATCCCGCCGACCGAGGCCTGCAATTCCCGATCTTCACCGATGGCGCGACCAAGGCCGATCTGACGAAGATTTCCGAGTGGGCGTTCCGGAACGCGCCGAATGAAGGCGACATGTACAAGACGCTCTGGAAGTGGGTGTCGAAAAACCATCCGGGATTGAAAACCGTCTACGCCGGCGAGGAGGCCGATTTTGCGCACTCGCATTCGACCTGGGACAAGATCATCAAGGTCGAAGCCGAAGCTGTGGGGCTCAAGGTCATCGGCAGCGTCGGCTGGTCGATCAACGATACGGCGTTCGCTGAGCAGGCGAGGGCCATCGCCGCGGCGAACGCGGACGTGGTGGTCATTTCGGCTCACGCCCTCTCGACCTGCGGGGTGCTGACCGAGCTCGCCCATCTCGGATACCGGCCGAAACTGTTGGTCGGGCTGACGAGCTCTTCGACACCCGAGACGCTGAAGCTGTGCGGGGCGGCAGCCGAAGGGCTCCTGATCCCGACGAGTTTCATCGCCACCACGCCGACGACGATCGACGAAGCTCTGGCCGTGTCTCAGTGCGGCGGCATCGCCGACCTGCATGGTATGGCGGCGTGGGAAATCCTCTACGCCATCAAGGAGGTTGTTGAACGGCAGGGCATCGTACCGACTTCGACCAGTGTACAGGCCGACCGCAGGAAGCTGCGTGACGGTCTCGCGCAGACGGGAACCATACGAGGCTTGCTTGGCCGCATATTGCGCCGTCCCGATCGGGAGTCGCTAAAGCCCTTCGTGCTTGTGCAAGTGAAGGGAGCCGAATGGAAGGTCGTGTTCACGCCGTCGACATGACCAGACGGATGATGTCAAAAAGAAACGCAGAGCATCGCGATGGCATCGAGCAATATGGATCTTGCTGAAGTTGGCGCCCTTGTGGGCGATCCAGCCCGTGCGAATATTTTGTCGGCGCTGATGGATGGACGTGCGCTGACGCCCACGGAGCTCGCCGACATCGCCGGTGTAACGCCTCAAACCATCAGCGGACACCTGGCGAGGCTCACTCAGGCAAACCTGCTCGCCCTCGAAAGGCAAGGCCGGCACCGTTATTACCGGCTTGCCTCTCCGTTGGTCGGAAATATGCTGGAAAGCGTCATGGCGGTCGGCGCCGTCCAGTTGCCAGCGCGCATACGTCCGCGATCCCGCATCGACGACGAGATGCGCACCGCGCGAACCTGCTATGATCACGTTGCTGGGCGTCTCGGCGTCGGTCTGATGGACGCGCTGACCGGGCTGGGGCACATCGTGCTCGCGGAGGACGGCGGTGAAGTTATCGAGGACGGTCAGGCTTTCTTGGCTGCGTTCGGCGTGGAATTGGCAAAAGCAAAGAATCCGCGCCGGGCGTTCTGTCGACCCTGTTTGGACTGGAGCGAGCGCCGATGGCACATCGCCGGCGCGGTCAGTGCGGCGCTTTGTAAGCGGCTCCTGGAGCTTCGCTGGATTGAAAGTCGCCCAAATACGCGTGCCTTGACGATTACGAATAGAGGTCAGAGCGGCTTTGCAGAGACGTTTGGCCTCCGCTTATGCGAAGAGCGGGGCGCTGATGTGGATGCCTCGGCAAATCGGCAATGTTTTGTGAAATGAACCGCTGAGTGGTGCTGTGCCGATGGTCAATATGTGATTCGTTTTCACGCGGCTCGCTTGCCGCGCTCGATGAATAACTCCTCTGTCCGAAGTGTTGATCTTTCCGCGCGGCGCATCGCGTCGATCAGTACTTCGAGGAGCCGCGGCCTTCGGGTTACACAGCCGCAAAAATCATCGATTCCCTACTCCGTAGCTCGACATCGAAAGCGGAAGTGACGCGAAGGTGGTCACGTCCACGTGAACCAGTAACCGTCTTGGCGTTTGTTCCGAACTCACGGTCCGAGGCGCACATGATGCGCTCTCGGATCCAAAGGAGCAGTACGATTTTTCGCCAAGGTCTTCTCGCAGCCTCGATGCTGGTCGCGATGTAACCGACAGCCACGTCCTTGCGTATTCGACTGTAGAGGCGGATCGGACCGCCCGATCGCAGGGCAGGCCGCCTCGGCCTACGGGCTTTGGCGGTCAGTGAATGGAGCAGGTGATGACGGGCACCCGACCGGTCAAATACCTCTTCTTTGCCGACCGCCGCCATGCGGCCGGCTCATGACTCGCTGATCTATCGACCTTCGGGAGCCTCACGCTCGTGAGCGCGCCTCCTTTCAGGAGACATACCTATGGAAACGACAAATCATCTGATCACGACGGCTGCAGGGAGCTCCTCTTGTCACAGCATCGGTCAAGGCTCAGGCAGCTGGCTTAGTCGCCGGCGTGGTTTGGTTTTTGGCGGCGCCGCGATTGTGGCCGGCATCGTCCTCGCGTTGAACCAGCATTGGCTCGCTATCGCCGCACTCACACCGCTGCTCTTCCTGCTGCCATGCGCCGTGATGATGTTCATGTGCATGAAGGGCATGAACCACGGCCAGCAGACGAGCGCAGCACCGACCTCCGCCGGCGCCGATACGCCCATCAGCACTGATACTCGGAACTAGCGTCCGAGCCGGTGAGGCCGGCTCAGTCGCTGTTCTTGTAGATCACGGAAACCCCAATCCAAAGAGGAAGACATGACTCGCAAGCTGAACACGCTCTTCGCCACCGCCGCCGTTCTCGTGGGCATTACCACCGCAACAGCGGTGTTCGCCCAGGAGGGCACTCCCGCGCCGCAGTCGCCTCATATGCAGGGCATGATGGGTGACCACGGCGGCATGATGAACACGATGGGGCAGATGAGCCCTGATCAGATGAAGCGAATGACCGGGATGATGGACAAATGCAACCACATGATGGAGAACATGAGCAACGCTCCCACCAGCCCTGATAAGAAATGAGCGCCCGCCACTAACGGCTGAAGACTGCCTTCTGCGGAACCTGGCGTACAAGCGATGACATCGATGGCCGAGCGGCGAAAGGTCATCACGCTCGCGGTGCGCGAGGTTGTTGCAAGGAACTGAACTGATTTCGCTGCATGCCTCGCTCCCATCAGCCGATCTCGATAGCCGGCCAAGGGCAGCCGATGTGCCGACCGCCGAAAGCGGCGATTCGCAATGAGGGCCGAGTAGTGGCAACCGACAGCTCAGATCGCGCGAACTAAATGGATATAAGGTCGGACGAGCCGGAACTCCGGACCCTCATGCTGGCGGGCCTGGATGGTGACGAGGCATCACACAAGGCGCTTTTGATGAAATTGAGCGCATATCTTCGTGCCTACTTCAAAGGCCAGCTCATGCGCATCGGTCGTGGTCCTACGGATGCGGAGGATCTGGTTCAGGAAGCACTGATCGCCCTCCATACGCGCCGACACACCTATGACCGATCACAGCTTCTCACGCCGTGGGTATATGCGATCGCCCGTTATAAGTTGATCGACTATCTGCGGCGAACCAAGGCAGCAAACAAGGATGTACAGGTTGAAGAAGCGGAAGGGGTCTTTGCTCTCGACGATGTCTCCGGCGTCGAGAGCAGGCTCGATCTGGAAAAGCTCCTCGTACAGCTCAAGCCCAAAACGAGACAAGCCATCCAATTCGTTAAGCTTGATGGGTTGAGCGTGAGCGAGGCGGCGGCGCGAGCCGGCATGTCTGAGTCGGCCATCAAGGTATCCGTGCATCGCGGGTTGAGAGCATTGTCGCTCCTGGTCAGGGAAAGGAGTCCCTCATGAAGACGGGCGAACTGATCGATATGCTCGGTACCAACATCGAGCCTGTCAAAGACGGGCAGTTGCGCAATACGCTGCTCATTGCGCTCGCTATGGGCACGGCAGTAGCGCTCTGCCTGATGCTGGCGACTTTCGGTGCGCCGGCGGAGGCGTTTGGCGGGGAGTACTTTGGTCTTACGGCGCTGGCGCTGGCGTTTACGCTTGGCCTGGTCGCCGCCGGGGCGAGCTTCCTGATCAGGGCTGCCCGGCCGGGGAACCCGGGACGCAGACCCCTGGTCGTCATCGGCCTGTTGTTCCTTGCGATTCTTTCGGCGGGCATCGTCGCGCTCGTCCTCGCCCGTCCGGCTGCTTGGGGCGGAATGATCTTTGGACCGCAGTGGGCGGTCTGCCTGATTTGCATTCCGCTGTTCGCAATCGCGCCGTTCGCGTCCCTTGTTTGGGCCTTGCGCAAGGAGGCGCCCACTAACCTGACGCGGACCGGTGCGGTTACGGGACTGGTTGCGGGCGCGCTAAGCGCGACGGTCCTTGCGTTTCTTCATCCCGGTGGCTCCATCCCGTTTATCGTACTCTGGTATGGTGGCCCCATCGTCCTCTGCGCCCTCGTCGGGGCGATACTCGGACCACGGCTTCTACGATGGTGATCGCGATCCGAGTCGGCTGAGGTAGCCGCCAGCCTTTGGCACCAGTTGACACGCGCCCGAAGACGGCCTCGCCATTATGCCGAAGGAGCCGGATGAGATCGTTCATCAGGGCAAAATCGGCAGCATGAGCAGCAGGATATTCAAGGCCGCCCAGATTGCGGCAACGTCGATCCATAACCTGCTACTGAGGACCGATGAACGTTCTTCGCGACAGGCTCACATCAGAGGCTGGCGCTGCTTGCTTAGCAAATTGGAGAGTCAACATGCGCAAAGAAATGCTGGTTTCCATGAAGGCAGTCGCCATTTGTCTCAGCATATTTGTTGCTGCACCGGCAGGTGCGCAATCCCGCACGGATGCCGTAGAGCAAGATGGCATGAGCCAACATCATCAGAGAATTTACCAAATGATGAAGGATATGTCTCAAGAAATGAGTAGGATGACAGAGCAAATGTCGGGAAGCGATCTGAAGCCTGAGATGCGCGAGCAAATTTCTAAACGTATGGAGCTCATGTCGACGATGATGCGCCGCATGTCGGGACTGGCGGCGAGGCCTGCGATGAGCGATGCCGAGTCGCAAAAGCAAATGGAGGAGATGCGCGGGCAAATGGATGACATGATGCGTGATTCTCGGAAAATGCCTAAGTGATGATGAGCGGTACGGCGATCAGCCACTTACTTCGTCATGGATTGAGCCGCGGTTTGGCTCGATATCGTCGGAGGCGTGACCGCCGGCGCGCTGGCCACCTGGATCCCGAACGGGTTCTGGGGGGCGTTCTTTCTTGTCGACCATCCATCGATCGCGAAACTCTGGTCGTGCTCGGCTCACGTCAGCGTGCGCCCGATATCCTGACCAGGAAACGTGCTGCGACCAAGGCGCGCGTGCAATCGGTCGCGAATCCGTAGTGTGTTGAGTGCCCACACCAACGGCCGTCGTCCCCACGAAAGCGGGGACCCAGCACCCACCGAACGTCCGATTGGGCACAGTTACGCCAAGTCGCTCAAATCTCGATACCGGATCCCCGCGTTCGAGCCTGTGAAGAAATACCCATCACCTCCATTTTCGCCGACGATTTGAATTTTTGCCTGGCGAACAGGTGAAAACTTCGGTCCAGCGAAGCGAGGAAATTAAACAATTGCAATGGTTTACGGAATGGTTTGGGAAAAAGAACGCTTCATTGAGTTGCAAGGCGTTTCAGAATGTACGCCCAAACCTTCGCCTATCCGCCTTGGCCCGCTGGTATCAGAGGTCGACCGCGCGACACCGAAATTCGACGGTCGGAACCCGCAGCAGAGCGCTTCACGTTGTCACCATATTGGTGACATGATATGATTTCGCATGCAGGTGATTGCCCGGCGGACTCTGCAGGAATTCTGGGCGCGTCACCCGCAGGCTGAGGGTCCGATCCGTGCTTGGCTCGCGATTGCGACCAAAGTGCACTGGGCAAATCCAAGCGAGATCAAGCGGCAGTTCGGCAACACCGTCGATTTCGTGGGCGACAACCGGGTCATCTTCGATCTCGGCGGCAACAAATACAGATTGATCATCCATGTGTCATTCACGTTCAGCCGGGTGCTCGTGAAGTTCATCGGCACCCACGCAGCTTACGACCGCATCGATCCGGAGACCGTATCATGGCGAAAAAAGTGATCCGTCCGCTTCGCTCCGAAGCCGACTACGACGCTGCGCTCGAAGAGATCGAGCGATACTTCGAAAACGAACCGAAGCCGGGCACGCCGGAAGCCGATCGTTTCGATCTCCTCGCATTGATCATCGAGGACTATGAGCGAAAGCACTGGCCGATCGACCCTCCCGAGGCGATCGACGCGATCCGCTACCGCATGGAAATGGGCGGCTATACCCAAGGTGATCTCGGCCGCCTGCTCGGCTCCCGCCAGCGGGCATCCGATATCCTGACCAGGAAACGTCCCCTCACGATGCGAATGGCCTGGAAGCTCCATCGTGAGTGGGGCATTCCGGCGGAAGCGCTGATCGCACCGCCGCGAGCCCGCGGACGCAAGTCCGCGGCGTAATTTGCCTCATTTTGATTTCGCCTCCCGCCGCCGATGTCGGCTATCGAGGCAAGGCCGCATGGCGGTATTCTGGTCAATCGGTCGGCAACACCGCACGTGGAGACGGCAATGCTGAGGGACGATAGCGGTCATGGCGGCGGTCGGCGGAGGACACCCCGCAACGTGCTCGGTGACCGGCTCGAAGTCTGCTCGATAAACCCCATGACGGGCTTCTTTCGAGACGGCTGCTGCGACACCGGGCAAGAGGACATCGGTAGCCACACGGTCTGCGTCGTCATGACCGCCGCGTTTCTGGAGTTTTCCAGATCCCGCGGCAACGATCTTTCGACGCCGATGCCGGAATTCGGCTTTCGCGGCCTGAAACCCGGCGACCGTTGGTGCCTCTGCGCACCGCGTTGGCAGGAAGCTCTCGAGGCGGGCCAAGCGCCCCGCGTGGTCTTACGCGCCACTCACGAAGGCGCTCTGGACGACTGCTCGCTGGCTGATCTCAAACGCTTTGCAGTGGACTTGGCCTGAAGACTTGGCCTGAAAACTTGGCCTGACCCAGACCACGGATCAGTGCGACCACACCTGACGACCAGCAGAGTCGTCCGGCCTACTCTTCAATGGGCGGCGCCCCGATCGCGCCCGTGGTGTCCTGGCTCGCGGCCTCGCCTTTTGCGGTCGAGGCTGGCGTCGGCGCGGCCGGTACCAGTGAGGCTCGCGGCGGCGGAGCTTGTGGTGGCGAGCCTTGTTGCGGCGAGGCTTGCTGCGGCGAGGCTGGCTGT
>Ga0137415_10006305_pt1 | contig 11751 bp, 11 predicted proteins | sample CZODoug3_1_1_16f_FD_183082 | JGI IMG/M metagenome (GOLD analysis project Ga0137415, IMG submission 183082) | Vadose zone soil fungal communities from Angelo Coast Range Reserve, California, USA - CZODoug3_1_1_16fungal (Hybrid Assembly) | ecosystem: Environmental > Terrestrial > Soil > Vadose...
TTCTCTTCGTCGGTCTGAAAGAAAATGGCGGAGCGATACTGGCTGCCGTGGTCGCAGAACTGTGCGTTCGGTGTGATCGGATCGACGTTGCCCCAAAAAGCATCCAGTAACTTCTGGTAGCTCACTTTGGCTGGGTCATAGACCACTTCGACTGACTCTGCATGCCCCGTTCGTCCAGCGGACACCTCTTCATAGCTCGGATTGGCGACCGTACCCCCCATATATCCCGAGGTCGCAGACAGCACCCCCTCAACCTTCTCGAATGCTTCTTCCATGCACCAGAAACAGCCCCCCGCAAAGTAGGCCTTGCCGAGAGTCGCGTCCACTGCAGCCTGGCTGGTCGATTGGACGTTCCAAATTCCGATTAGGAAAATGGCCACGGCAAGAACTGATAGAGCGGCTTGTCTTCTCATGAGACGGTCCTCCTCACTGACTCAGTCGAATAGCTTTGTGAAGCCTTACACTTCCCTACGGGCATGGCTTCGATTCGGATGTTCCTCTACGATCAAACTCCGTGCAGATCGTTGCCCGTTATCTCGCGTGTTTCTTCCTTGTTGCCACCGCCGGATGCGCCTTCTGGTTCATGAAAGGTGAACCCAGGAAGTCCTAGTCACGAGCCCTTCACATTCGAGAAGCAGCCGGAATGAAGTCGGCATGGGCCCAGGCCTTCTTGAAACGATCCTCGGCCTCAGCCGCCTGGTCGTCCTTCTGTTGGGCCCGGAGGCTCTGCATCAATCCGATCAGCGCCCACCCGTTGTCTGGATGGTGTAGAAGGTCCGCGTGATAGACCGCTTCCGCTTCGGACAGGCGATCGGCCAGCAAGAGCACCGCCCCAAGATGGTGCCGCACGGACAACGGCCAGAGTGGCGGCTCCGAGAATGGGAGGGCCTCTTCTATTTTGATCGCCTCCTCGAACAGCCGGATCGCGTCATCATAGCGTTGACGGCGCGCAGCGAGTTCTCCTGCCAGGACCCGCTCAGCAATCTTGAGAAGCGCCCGCTCGGTCTTTTCTTCCGTCGTGCGATCCCGGCGGATCTGCTTCGTGAGGCCGGCAAGGGCGACGTGTTCACCTTCAGCCCCGGGGAGCCGCCCGGTTGCAACAAGGGCGAGCCCTCGCCCCAGTCGCCACATCCCTTCCATCAATCGCAATCCCTTGGCTGGTGGAAGTTCCCTCAGCAACTCATCCCACCGGCCGAACCGAATCATCGAGAAGATCGGCGTCGGGAGGTAGAGTTCCTTCGAGCGGTCTTTGCGGGCTTCCTCCACGGTGATGGTCGCCGTCAAATCGCGAGCCGCTTTCATGGCTTCGACATTGCGCCCCTCCATCGCCAAGGAGGCCCAGAGAAAATGGAGATTGTGCGTGTAATACCCGTCTGCATACTCGCCGGTCTGGTTTCGGCTGGCCAAGTACTGTTGATCGATGTCGACTGCCTGCTGATTCCGTTCCACCGCTTCATGGTACTTCCCAAGCCGCATATAAATGTGGGCAGGCATATGGACGAGATGACCGGCCCCCGGCATCAGGCCAGGCAGCCGCTCCGCACAGGGCAAGGCCCGTTCCAGTTGCGATGACGCCTCGACCGCGTGCAGGTAGTAGTGGCAGGCCCCCGGGTGATCCGGGTTCTGCGCGAGCACGGACTCGAGCGTGGTGACGATCTCGTCGGTGCCAGGCTGCGGTCCTCCATCCGGTTTCCACAAGTCCCAGGGCCGCAGATCCATGAGCGCTTCTGCAAACAGCGTGGAAGCATCGGCATCCTCGGGGAATTGCTGCGCCACCGATCGCATGGCCTTCGCATAGGCCTCATCGAGTCTTTTGCGCTTGGCCCCCTTCCGACCCACGTACCGTGTGACCAACGCGTCGATGTAGGCTTGCTCCCCGGGAGTGGCGCGGTCTGCCACTCGCCGAGCCTTCTGGACCATCTCGATGGCGCGATGTTCGTCTTTCTTCTCCATCACACTATTAATGTTGGGGCCGAGCGCCAGCGCAATTCCCCAATAGGGCATGGCCGCCTGCGGATCCTGTTGGGCCGCAGCTTCAAACGATCGGATCGCTTCTTCGTGGTTGAAGGCATAGACGAGTCGGAGCCCCTGATCGAAATAGCGTTGGGCCTGTTCCGATGTGGTGGTGATGGGATGGTGGAGGGAACCCAGATTGTCGAAAAGCGGCGGAGTGACGGTCTGGTCGCCAGGATCGGCTTTCGCTGGTGAGAACATCGCAAGCCAACATGACATGCCTACAACCAAGAGCGTAGCGAACATCGATCCTCCCCTAACCCGCATTAGCTTGTTACTCAGCCCAGGTCCAATGCAATCTTGGTCTACTGCGATCGTCCGTCTTGATCAATGTTCCGAATAAGGACTGCGCGTCCTTTGTCATCCACGAAGACTTCGATCCGATCCCCGACATGGGCCGGTCGATCGATTCGAGTATTTTCATCATGCGCCACGCGGTTCGATGCCACTGACTTCCTGAACCACATAGGCCCCACCCTCGACCGACGTCACCTGGCCTTTAGAGAAAAGGCATTTGCTGGAATTGGGAGCCGCACATCGCCGACCGCTGGTCTCCCAGCGTGCCCCACACGATCCCTCGTCCAAGATCTTCCTGCTTCGAAATTCCCGCGATGTTGCAGCCGAGGCCAAGCAGGCTTGCGCCCAGCACACTCATGAGGTACCACCATGGCATCACATCTATATTTTCCCCCCGCTCTTATCTACCCTTGCTCTCCCGCCGAGTCAACAAACTGATGGTAGGTTGTCCGCTCATGGCGGACGAACTTCAGAATCGGGTGATGCTGGAAAAGTTGAAGTCGCGAAGCGTCATCGCCGGCACGAGAAGCTTGCCGGTTTCGGACGTGATCGCTTCAGCCGGGTTTGTGAAGGCCGCGATCCGGTTGAAGACTCGCAGAGGGCTCTCGTGAAATCGAAGGTTCTTCACCGCCGACACGATCGCTCCGTTCTCGACGAGAAACGTGCCATCTCTCGTCATACCGGTCAGGGTGAGATCGGTCGGATTGACCGTCCGGATGTACCAGAAGTTCGTCACGAGGATGGCGCGCTCCGTGCTCTTGATCAACTCCTGTAGGGTCGGCAAGGACGATCCTCTTCCTGAGAGGCAGGGGGCATCGAGCGTGGGGATATTGTCGATCCCTCGCGCCTTCGCTGTGAACCGATCGTACGCAAGCTGCGTGAGCACCCCATCTGCAATCCAGTCGGATGCCACGGTTGGCAATCCATCAGCGGTGAACCCAATGCCCAAGAGATCCTCGTGCGCCGGGAGATTGCGGAGCGTCAGTCGCTTGTCGACAATCAACTGGCCCAGTTTGTCTGAGAATGCACTCGTACCTTTCTCGTAGGACTTCGCATCGAGCGTCCAGAGCATCGAGGACCACAGCCCGGCGACGGCAGCCGGCTCAAGAATCACGGTATAGCGCCCCGGCGGCAGTTCGCGCACCTCCAGGCCTCGTTTGGCTTTATCGATCGCGGTGAGTGTCCGCTCCTGGACCCTCAGATGATCGATGGACCGATGGGCCGCAGCACCCCAGCCAGTGGCCTCGCCGGCCTGAACCGTAAGGCTGAATCGAGCATCGGTCCGTTCTTCGTGGGCGAAGAGTCCCGTACTCGCGGCAACTCCGACCGTCGCAATCGACGAGGACACAATCCCGGCTGCGCCAAGATTTTCCATCCGGCACTGTCCAATCGCCTCGTTCATATATTCAAGTCGACGGGCCGGCCCGGCCGCGACAGTTTCGGCGCGCGTCGTAGGAGGCGTCAGATATGGCTGTGGCTCCACCGGCGGGAGGTATTCCGGATCGTCCGGCGACAGGTGCGCGATCTGCGTGGCTCTAGTCACCGTCTCTTGCACCGCCCCCGCGGTAAAGTCCGTCGTGCCGGCGGTGCCGTGACGCCGCCCGAACGCCACCGTCACACTCAAAGACCCGCGCCTCGTATCGACGTTCTGCACAATCTGATTGTTCGCAAACCGCGTCGTTCCGCTATGCTGATCGTGCAACGCGACAAGCGTGTGGTCGCCGGTCGAACGTTTCAGGGCCTGCTCCACGAGAAACCGGAACTCGTCCCGGCTCGTCAGCTTCGGCCAGGTCTTGTGGCCGGTCGTACTCATCATCCAACATGCCCTCCGATGACGTTTACATTGCGGAACCGCGCGTGGGACGCTGCGTGGGTCATCCAGCCGGACTGGCCCGGCTGGCCCTTGCCACATGTGATAAACCCATACCGCCGGCGATGCGACTGATCCGCGACACCATCGCAACTGCCCCAGAACTCCGGCGTGATCCCATGGTAGATGACATCACGAACCATGTGTGTCCGCTTCCCGTTCTCGATCATCCAAAATGCGTCGCCGCCGAACTGGAAGTTATAGCGCCGTTGATCGATGCTGTAGGACCCGTGACCTTCGATGTAGATGCCCCGCCTCACATCGGCGAGCAGCTCGTCGAGGGTGGTAGCGCCCGGCTCAAGGCCGATGTTGGCGATGCGGACGATCGGGACACTGCCCCAACTGTCCGCCCGATTGGAGCCGCGTGATCGAGTCTCGCCGATTTTCGGCGCGACCTCGCGATTCGTGCAATAGCCAACGAAGATGCCGTCGCGCACAATGTCCCATTGCTGGCAGGCCACGCCATCGTCGTCGTAGCCGGTCGCAGCAAGGGTCATCGGTTCACAGTTGTCGGCCACGAGATTCACGTGCGGAGAGCCGTATCGAAAGGTTCCTCGTTTTTCGGTCGTGAGAAAGCTGGTGCCGGCATAGTTGGCCTCGTACCCGAGCGCGCGGTCGAGCTCGCTCGGATGGCCGCAGGACTCATGCATTGTGAGCGACAAATGTTCTGGATCGAGGACGAGATCGTACAGACCTGGCTCGGTGGTGGACGCCTTCACTTTCTCGACGGCCTGAGACGCAATGCGCGGGGCCTCGGCCAGGAAATTAGCGTCGTCGATCAATTCATAACCCATCCGAAGATGCGGCGTGTTGAAGCTCCGCGAGGCGAACCGACTGTCATGAACCGCCGTGGCATCGAAATCCCCGTTCACGGCAAGGAGGTCGAATTCCAGGCGCGACCCTTCGGTTGACACAAAGAGCTTGCGGTCCTGACGGGCCCAGAGGCTCGCACTGCTCCGCACGATGCCGGGCTGTCGATGAACATACTCCATCGTCTCTAGGAGCAGTGTAGTTTTGTTTTCGAGCGCGACGGCAAACGGATCGATCCGCTGCTCCGTGACGATCCGGTCTCGATGGACCGGCTCATCGGCGAGTTTCACCTTTTCACTCGCGAGGGACGCGGAGCCTTTAGCGATCTCGATCGCCAACTCAGCCACGCGCGGGGCTTCTTCCAGCGAAAGCACCGAACTGGCGGCAAAACCCCAGGCGCCGTGATAGAGAACGCGGATCCCAAACCCTCTGTCCTGCGTGTCGCGAATGGAAGCGATGCGGCGATCTTCGCCACGAATGGTCTGGGTCGTGCTGTCGAGGAGCCGGATATCGCCGTACTCAGCCCCGGAAGCAACAACGCGTTTCAGCGTGAGTTCGGCAAGTTCGTCCCAATTGGGGGCGCTCATCGCGTGACCGCCTTTGTGAGGTGTGAACGAGTCTCGAACGCGGTTAGTATAACAGGATCATGGGGAAGTTCGCAGAGGATCAGGAAGGAGGTAACGCATTAAGATCTGCTAGAATACTCCTGTGATGTCGGTGCTAAATTTGTTTCTGAGGATCGGCGTGGCTTCTTCGATGTTCGCGTCTTTCTGCAGTACGTGCGCGACCGTGCGTATTTTGGTAGTACGGGCAGTATGCGATACCGCACGAACCACCTCCTGTAGATCAACTGCACGCGGATTCTACGGAGTATTTCCCTAACTCAGCAACAACGAAATTAAGGGCGCTCAGCCGGTGCGACACGCGGACGGCAGGTTCTCTTCATCGCTCTGGCATCCGCCCATCCCCACGCCCACGCTGCAGCCCGGCACAATCAGTCCGAACGTCGGCCGCCAAGGCCAACCTCGTCTGTGTGCCTCCCTCTCTCCGTGACATCGCCAAGCATTGGCCGAGCCCTATATCGTTGCCACGACTTACCTGGCACCATGATTCCGTGGCCTGGCTTTTCCTGGTCCTCTCACCTACCATCAACGCGATGCAGCCTCCCGAACAGACTCCGCGCCAGCGCATCATCGAACTAATTACCGGCACCAGGCTATCGTCTTACCAGTTGGCACAGATGCTGGGCATTCCCGAGCGACAGGTCGAGGGGCATCTGACCCACGTCGTGAAGACCATCGCACGCGACAAGACAAGGCGGTTCATCCTGAACCCGGCACGCTGTCAGGACTGTGACTTTGTCTTTCGTGACCGCAGCCGTCTGACGAGTCCAAGCCGCTGCCCGCAATGTCGAAGCGAAGCCATCGCGGCACCACGCTACGGCATCGATCTATTTGCGCCGCAGCTTGAATAGCTTTCCGCCTGGTACATTTTGCATTTTCTTTGGCCTCCTCGGCAATTTCGTTTAGCGTAGAAGAGAAGGTCTTGGCGGGATGTCTCTTAACCCGCATTATTTATGGGCGCTTCTGCTGCAATCACCGATCCGCTGCTCCGACGAGCCTCCGGCCAGCGGGCTCGCCCCTCGGACCCTCACCGTACTGCACGAGTACGCATCGGGTTCTCAGGGTTCCGCGCGCTGGTTTCGCCACGAATGTTCATGAATAATGCGGGGTAATCAGACCAGACAAACGCCACGCGACCAACGCTGGTGGCAGAAACTGGGAGAGTGATCGAAGAAACAATGAGACAATGGATTCACATAATAGGGGCCGTTGTTTTCTGTGTTGTCCTAGCCGCCTGCAGCGGGGAGAAGCCGAAGGAACTGCTCGAGACAGCCGAGCTGGAAGAACGGCAACACAACGCGGTCCATGCAAGGCAACTGTACGAAGACCTCGTCCGTTTGTACCCATCCAGCCCACAGGCGGAAACCGCGCGCAAGCGTCTCGTCTCACTCAATCAAAGCCAGTAGTTCACTTGGCTGGTCATCCCTGGCCCCTCCCACTCACTCACTTCTTCTGATTAGACTGCGGCAAGGTGTCCCTCTCAAGATCACCCATACCCCATCTTATGAGGGATAGCGCCGAAGAGCAGCCCTGTTACGCTTGAACCAGACACATTAGAAGGAAGGGGCGATTACCAGGGAGGGTGAGATGGCCAGGACCTATGTCGTTCGAGCGGGGCAGCGCATCTCGATCCACTGTCCCTTTCTGTATCATGGCGAGAACTTCCACGGGAAAGGGCACCTCTGGGATCTGTCGGCATCCGGCTGGCGAGCCACGGGAGACCACCCGGTCACACCGGGTATGAGTATGCCGGTCTACCTCGAACTTGCCGATGAGGGAGAGTCCAAGTATTTACTGATCGACTCCGCTATTGTCCAGTGGTCGAACGGACGCGATGCCGGGTGGGAAATCCGAAAGATTGGTGCGACATCGCGTGCCAGGCTGATTCGGTTTCTGGATCAGATGAGATACGAGTTGTCCTGCGAGTTGGTAGGAGAAGGATCTCGGTAACATGCTCTTTCTGCATTCACAGCGAGCCCCGAGGAAACCATGGGAAGAACGCGTTCGTCGTCCGTTGGTACTCTCGATAGTCTTCTCCCCGGCTCGCGAGGGCCTGTCGCTCCGTCCAGGGAATGCCCGTGACTTTCAGTAGTGCCCACCCCATGCCGATTGGGCCAATCCAGGTCAAGAGCCATCCAGGTGAGCTCACTCCCATGATAACGTAGGCCCACCAGTGCAACCATTCAAAGAAATAATTCGGATGGCGTGAATAGCGCCAGAGTCCATCGCAACAGACCCGGTCGTGATTCCACGACTTGGATCGGAATTGCGCGAGCTGCCGGTCCGCCATGGCTTCCCCGGAAACCGCGACGATCCAGATCGGCAACCCGACGAGCTCGATCAGTGCGAATGAGGGTCGTGGGTTGTGGATCAGAACCAGAAACGGGAGGGAAAAGGACGTCACGGCCACCGCTTGTAGTTGAAAGTATCCGAACATCTTGAGCCGTTCGGATGCGCCCCATTGCTCGCGCAGGCGGCGATAGCGAGCGTCCTCCGTCTTACCGATCACCCGATTGAGGAGGATGTAGAATCCCAGCCTCCCTGCATAGAGCACGGCCAAGGCAGCCACCAGCATTTTTCGCTCTGTTTCGCCGATGACCTGTGTGGCGTACCACACCACGACCGCGATGAGACCCGCGCACCAGCCGACGTCTGCGATCGAGGCATTGCGCACGCGCAGTTGCAGGACCCATAGGCCCACCATGACAACAGCCATGGCCAGATACGCAGTGAGGACGAGGGACAGAGGATCCGATCCCATCATCGCCTCCTCCGATGTCCCCGTTCCTGCGCTTCACGTTTCACGCTTCACGGACTTCCGCCGAGGTAATCCCACAAGTCCGCACCTCGGCGCGAACGTCCGGCGAGCCATTCACGAAACCCCGGAATGCGAAACGACAGGAGGTTCTGGATCTTGTCGTAGCGGAGCGATAGGTCGGCGGGCCGGGGGCTCCCAACGTGGTTCCGTGCGGAGCCTTTCATCAGGTGGCCTTTCAACTCCGGACACCAAGGCAGCAAGGTTTCACCAATTTCCCAACGCGAGAGCCGTTCGTTCCCGCCCAGGTGATAGAGACCCGGCTGCTTGCGATCGACTAATTCCCAGACGACTCGGGCGATGACACCGGCAGGAATCGGGCAGCGGAACTCGTCGGCATAGAGCGTCACGTCCTTGCCGGCCTTAGCGGTCCGACACATATCTTCGACAAAACTCCTGTCGCCGGTCTCCGAAGTTCCGGCAGTCAGGACAATTCGAACGACTGTATGTCCGGGATTCTGCAAGATGGCCTGTTCGGCTTCCAGCTTGGTCTGGCCGTATACGTTGATCGGGTTCGGTTTATCCATCTCGCCATACCAGCCGGTCCTCCCGTCGAAGACTTCCCCGCTGGACAGGAAAATGAAGGGAATCCCCTGGGACAGCTGCGCGAGGTGCGCAGTGGCCTCCACATTGATGCGGCGGGCTTGTTCAGGATCTTGCTCGCAGTCTTTCGTCCGACTGAGAGCCGCGCAATGAATCACCGCCAGAGGCTTTAGTGAACGAACGACGCCGGTCAGGCGCTCGGCATCGGTCAGATCGACATCCTGCCTGGTGATGCCACGCACATCCCACTGCGGCGCCCAGCGTGGCGCCGTCTTGATGAGATAGTGGCCGATGAGCCCTGCCGCACCGGTAATGAGAACGAACGGTGCCATAAGAAAGGACGCGTTCTTAGCGCGTCAGTTTGCGGTAGCGAATGCGGTGTGGCTGATCGGCTTCCTTGCCCAACCGCTTCTTCCGGTCCGCTTCATACTCGCTGTAGTTCCCTTCGAACCAGACGACCTTGCTGTCGCCTTCGAACGCCATAATGTGGGTCGCGATCCGGTCCAGAAACCAGCGATCGTGACTGCTGATGACGGCGCAGCCTGCAAAACTTTCCAATCCTTCTTCAAGTGCCCGCAAGGTATTGATGTCGAGATCGTTGGTCGGCTCGTCGAGGATGACGAGGTTCGCTCCCTCTTTCAACATCCGGGCCAGGTGCACCCGGTTGCGTTCGCCGCCGGAGATGTCCTTCACCTTCTTCTGCTGATCGGTGCCCGCGAAGTTGAACCGGGCGCAGTAGGCCCTGGCGTTGACTTCGGCCTTGCCGAGCATAATGGTCTCGTGGCCCTCGGAAATGATGTCGTAGACGGATTTGTTCGGATCTAGGCTGCGATCCTGGTCCACGTAACCCAGCTTGACTGTCTCACCAATCTTGATCGTTCCCTCATCCGGTTTCTCTATCCCGATGATCATCCGGAACATCGTCGTCTTACCGGCCCCGTTCGGACCGATCACGCCGACAATGCCGCCTTTGGGAAGACTGAAGTTCACATTCTCGTAGAGGACCTTGTCCCCATAGGATTTGCTGACGCCCTTGGATTCGACGACCACATCGCCCAGCCGTGGGCCAGGCGGGATGTAGATCTCCAAATCTGCGGCCTGTTCGTCCTGTCTCTGATTGACCAAATCTTCATAGCGGTTGAGCCGCGCCTTGCCCTTCGACTGACGGGCTTTCGGCGACATGCGGATCCATTCCAACTCATGCTCCAAAGACTTGCGGCGCTTCGATTCGGCTTTTTCTTCTTTCTCCAGCCGCAGCTGCTTCTGTTCCAACCAGGACGTGTAATTCCCCTGGAATGGAATGCCATGACCGCGATCGAGTTCGAGAATCCAGCCGGCCACGTTGTCGAGGAAGTAGCGGTCGTGCGTGACGGCGATGACCGTGCCTTTGTATTGCTGAAGATGCTGCTCAAGCCATTGCACGGACTCGGCATCGAGATGGTTCGTCGGCTCGTCGAGCAATAAGATGTCCGGCTCCTGGATCATGAGGCGGCACAGGGCCACCCGGCGCTTCTCGCCGCCAGAGAGCACCCCGATCTTCGCATCCGGCTGTGGACAACGCAGTGCTTCCATGGCGAGTTCGAGCACGTTTTCCAATTCCCACCCGTTTGCCGCTTCGATCTTTTCTTGCAGCTGGGCCTGCTTCTCCAGGAGCTTTTCCAATTCATCGGGAGTAGTCTCGCCCATCTTGTTGCTGACCGCGTCGTATTCGTGCAGCATGGCCACGAGTTCTTTCTTGCCCTCTTCGACGATTTCTTTCACCGTCTTGTCCTGGTCGAGTTGCGGTTCCTGCTCAAGCAGACCCACGCTGTAGCCTTTCGAGCGGGTGATCTCTCCTGTATAGTTCTGATCAACTCCGGCGATGATCCTGAGCAGCGAGCTTTTCCCCGACCCATTAAGACCCAACACACCGATCTTCGCACCGTAGTAGAAGCCGAGATAGATCTCGCGCAACACTTGCCGCTTCGGCGGATAGACCTTACCGACATTGACGAGTGAGAAAATGACTTGCTTATCATTCGTAGTCGCCATGTATTCCTCTGATTATTGGGATGGGTCACAAGGGAGCAGCCACGATAACAAAAGCCCTCGACAGTTCACAACTACGCGCCAGCAGCGTTCTCGTATCGTTCAGAGCCTCAACGTACCCCAGAGGGTACGCCTGCCCTTCCCTCGCTGCGGCCTTGCTGACGGCCTTTTTGAGCTTCCTGCGTGACTGGATGCGGTTAGATTCCGAGTTCTTCCGACAGTCGGACTTCCGATTCGTCATCAATTTCCTCAAGGCAACTGAAGCAGGCAAAGGGAAACCGGTCGATGGGGATCGCGCAGACTTCGCCGATGGGCGAGTCTTCCAACGCAGGCCCGCCGCATTCTTTATGAATCAACACGAGCATCAGCCCCTCCTCTTGACTGCGCGGACGTACAGCATCTGATTCTCCCTGTCGCGCTTTTCTCGCTAGTCTCGCATTTCTCGCATGACGATTTTACTAGCTTGGGTCCAACACAAGACGCCGAAATGTGTCCAGATGTTCCGGCCCGCTCAGTCGATGGTCGCCTATTTTCAAGGTCAGTTCTATGGGATAATCTGGGTCACGGACTAGCAATTCGTCTACGAATTGCCAACTCGTACGCGGGTGGATTGTCCGGTCTTGGAGACCGTGCAACAGGGTTGTCTTAACGCGACGCACCTGATCGAATCGCCTCGACCAGTAAGCGTCGCTTTCCTCGACCCATTTCCACGAGAGCGGCCAATCCTTGTGGACGGGGTCATCGTCCCAAGG
>Ga0137415_10006306_pt1 | contig 11751 bp, 8 predicted proteins | sample CZODoug3_1_1_16f_FD_183082 | JGI IMG/M metagenome (GOLD analysis project Ga0137415, IMG submission 183082) | Vadose zone soil fungal communities from Angelo Coast Range Reserve, California, USA - CZODoug3_1_1_16fungal (Hybrid Assembly) | ecosystem: Environmental > Terrestrial > Soil > Vadose...
CGGCCGCATTGATCAGCGTGGCAAAGACGATGGCGTGGCCGGAGACCCGCAGCGCGTGGCCTAGCGCCTCGGCGAGGGGCGCGCCGTCGCGCTCGTGCAGATGGTGGAAGAAGTGGATCTGGTCGGTCTCCGTGGTGCCGAGGACCGTGGTGGCGATGAGGATCGTCGCCAGGTTCAGCGAGGCGCCGAAGAGCCGTATGCCCAGGAAGGTGGCGAGGATGGCGAAGAGCGACGGGATCATCGCCAGGAGCCGCGCCGAGGGGCTGCGGAAGATGAAGAGGAACACCACGAAGATGAGCGCGGCGGTGAGCGCGAAGCTCTGCGCCAGAGTGGGAACCAGGCTGGCGCCCACCTTCGCGTGCAAGAGCGACTCGCCCACCACCCGCATCTGCGCTCCGGAAAGCGGCGCGGCCTTCAGCGCGTCCCAGGCGCGCCCGATCCTCCCGGACAGCGCCGCGTAGCCGGCGGCGTCCCCCTGCCGGAACAGCACCGTGATCTGGACGTCGCGGAGCCCGTTCACGTCCACGTAGCCGCGCAAGCCCGATTCCGACAGCAGCAGTTGCTCGAGGTCGGCCGCGGCGCGCGCGAACTCCGCCGGATCGTCCGGAAGCCGCTCGCCCTCTCCGGCGAAGTAGCGCCGCATGCGCAGGAAGGTGGTCGGCCCTACCGCCGCGATCACCGCGGGGACGGATTCGATCTCGGCCTGGAACCGATCGACGGCGCGCAACACTTCCGGATCGGTCGCCGCGGAGCGCGGCAGATGGATCCAGGCGTGCGCGACGTTGAGGTCGGCGACGTTCTCGCGGAACCAGACGAGGTCCTGGCGCAGCGGCAGCGAGGCATCCATGTAGGTGAGCGTGTCGACCCCGACGGACATCGGGCGCAGCAAGCCGGGAACGCCGAAGAGCGCCGCGGCGCCCGCGACGCAGAGCAGGAGCACGGCGGCGACGAGCCTGCGGCGATGCCGGAAAGCGAAGGCCGGCACCTCGGCCGCGACGCGCTGGTAGAGCCCGCTCCGCGACGCACCGGCGGTCCCGGTCGGCGTGCGCAGCACCAGCTGCAGCGCGGGAAACAGGGTGAACGCCACCAGCCAGGAGATGGCGAGGCCAAGCGCGGTCCAGATCCCCAACTCCCGGATCGGCCGCACCTTCGAGACGGAGAGGGCCGCGAACCCCATCACCGCCGCGAACGTCGATGCGGTCACCGGCAGGAGCTTGTTGCGGAGCGCGGCGAGCTGGTGCTCGCGCAAGGGGGTGCCGGGGGGGCGGTCGACGAACCGCGAATGCAGGTACACCAGGCTCGCCAGAGTGGTGACCAGGACGGTGAGCGGCACCAGCACCGACACGATGGTGAAGCTGAATCCGAGCAGCCCGCCCGCCGCCACGCCCAGCGCCACCGCCGATCCGAGCGACAGCATGAACGCGAGGAGCGTCCGCACCGATCGGTAGAGCAGGAGCGCGACAGCGACCACCAGCGCGCCGAAGAACGGGAAGTAGCGGGCCGATGCCGCGCCCGACTGGTGCTCGAGCCACGAGTCGACGTAGGGCGCTCCGACCCGGTGCACCGGGCCTGCCCCCGAACGCGCGAGGGCGGCGTCGATCTCCGCAAGCGCGGCATCGCGCTCCCGGGGGCCGTGCAGAGCGACCACCCCGCGCGCGCGTGCGCCCTGAGCCGCTAACTCGCTGACGATGATTGGCCATGATGACGTCTCCTCGGATCATTCGGACGGGAGTGCTGTCTGTTCCCCCGCGCGTTCACGTTAGGGAGCCAGGCACCGCGCAGAATCAGGGGTTTCCCTATCGCTGACGCGCAGCGCGGGCGTCAAACGCCAGGCTGAGCCGGTGCGATGGCCTCAGGTGTTCCCTACAGGTCGGACCGACTCATGGAGCGGCCAAGTTCGGCACGTGAGCGGATGCCGAGCTTGCGATACGCCCGGGATAGGTTGGCCTCGACGGTTTTTGTGCTGATGAACAATGCAGCGGCGACGTCGCGGTTGGTCATTCCTTCGGCCGCCAGCGTGGCGACACGCCGCTCCACCGGGGTGAGTTCGGTGGGCCGACGGGGCACCACCGCGCAGCGCGCCAGCTCGGTGCGAACCCGCTCGGCCCACAGCGGGATCCCCATGCCCTCGAACGCCGCCAGCGCCTCGCGCAACGTCTCCGTCGCGGCGGCCTTGAGTCGTTGGCGACGCTGAATCTGGCCAAGCAGCAGCTGCGTGCGTGCCCGCTCGAGAGGCATCGGTAACCCGTCGTGATGCTCCATCGCGTGCTGCGCGGTCGACGCGGCCGCCTTGAGATCACCGCGGGCGGCAAGCAGCATGGCGCGACAGCGTGCCCCCGTGGCCAGCATCCAGGCACGATCGAGTTTGGTGCCGTTGCGCTCAAGTCGCTCGATCAGGGGTTCGGCGTCGGCGTGCCGCCCCAGCTGGATCATGGCCTCGATGGCGTCCGGCAGGAACGAGGCGACCATGAGCTCCGTGCTGTTCGGAGCCGCCTCGATTCGAGACAGCAACGGCGCCAACGCATCCAATGCTGCCGCGTACTCGCCAAGCGATATCTCCAGGAAGCCGAGGGTGGTGACCGGCCAGTCCAGCCGGGTCGTCGAGTTGCTCCGCAGACCCGCAGCGAGCGCCTCCGCAGTGTCGTGACGGGCGTCGGTGACCCGGCCGGCGCAGGCGGCGACATCGGCCCGAATCGTCAATGCCGTGAACAAGAGTTGGTCGCCGCCGAGCTGGAGCGCGCGCTCCATGGTTTCCTCGGCGAGCTGGGCGGCTTCACCGAAGTTGCCCCGCCACGTCTCGATCAGCGCACTGTGAAACGCCAGAAACGCCAGTTCCTTCTCTTCACCGCGCTCGGCGCACCGCCGCCGGATGGACCGCATCTCGTCGTGGGCGCGGTCGAACTGTCCGGCCCACGCCAACACCAGGGCATTCTGCGTACTGGCGCGAAAGAACAGGGGGACGGCGGCATCGGGGTCCTCCAGCTCGAGCGCGCGGTGAAGCGTCGATTCGTCGAGCCCATCGCCACGGAACATCCCCACCGTGACGCGGATGCCGAGAGCGTGGCTCAGCAGTTGCCGGTCACCGAGCCGCTCGGCGACGGTGACTGCTGCCTCGACGCTGCGCATGGCATCGGCGAACCGACCGGTGTTGATCCGAACGAAGGCCAACGTGACGAGAATCTTGCCTCGCAACGCCAGTTCTTCGCCGATCTCGTCGAGGCCACGTTCCAGCAGGCCGCCCGCCTCGAGGAAGCTGTCGTCGGACAAGCACACCAGCGCGAGCAGGAATGACGCCATCGCCATCAGCGGGCCGGATTTCAGTGTCGCCATGACCTTCTCGAGCACGGTGCGGGCCCGTGCGGGGTCACCGGCGTCGAGGTGATGGCTCGCCGAGCGGATCTGGCGCTGTGGCGTGTCCCCTCCGATGCGGATCGCCAGCTCCACCAACTCGGCGGCGGCCGCGGGTGCCCCTCGGGTGTGGGCGATCTCGGCCGCTTCGTCGAGGGACGCCCACGTGCCTGGGTCACCGGTGGTGGCGGCCAAGGCGAGGTGGCGGGCTGCGGGCTCGGGTTCGGTGACGACCTCGGCCAAACGCCGATGGGTGTCGCGGCGCCGTGCGGGGTCGGCGTCGGCGTACACACCCCTGGCCAGCAAGGGATGGCTGAAATGCACCTTGTTGCCGTCGATCCCGACGATGCCCTTTTCCTCCGCCGGTTCGAGGAGCCGCGCGACGTCCGCGGCTGCCATCCCCGTGGCGCGGGCGAGCAGTTCCACGGTGGGGGCGGAAGCACCTGCTGCCGCCAGCAGTACGTCGTGAACGTCGCGGTCGAGGGTGCCGATTCTGTCACGCACCAACTCGGCGAGCGTACTTGGCAACGAGCTCTCGATGTCCGTGGTCCCGGCTTCCACGGCGCGCGCCAATTCGAGTGCGTAAAAGGGGTTTCCGCCCGAGATCTCGTGGATGCGCACCATCGTTGGCCGCGCGAGCGACCGCCCCAGTCGTTCGGAAACCATCACGTGCAGCGCGCCGACTGGCAACGGCTGCAGTCGAATTCGCGTAACGGCGTCTTCGTCGGCCATCTGCAGCGGGTACGCATGGTCGGGTCGGTCAGTCCGCTGTGTGGCCAGTATCCCCACCGGTCCCGAGAGTCGCCGGGTGGCGAACGCAATGGCACGGGCGCTTGACGGGTCCAGCCACTGCAGATCGTCGACGGCCAGCAGCACCGGCGCCTGCGCGGCCAGCTTTTCGACGACGGACAAGAAGGCCGCGGCGATCGCGCGCTCATTCGTCGGCTCGTCATCTGCTTCGGCACGCAGCATGACCCGGTCGAGTGCGTGCCGTTGCGGGTACGGCAGCGCGGCGAACGCCGCCGCTTCGACCCCTCGCAGCAGGTCGGCAACCGAGGCGTATGCCAGCACGGACTCCGCCGCCGCGGGCCGGGCCGACAGGACGCGAAATCCCGCTTCGCCGGCGTCTCGCACCACGGCCGAACTCAACGTGGTCTTGCCGATACCCGGCTCGCCCTCGACGAACAGGGCAGCCGGCCGCACGGAAGCCGACCGCCGCGAGGCCTCAGCGGAGGCGACGTCACGGTCGCGTGTTGGGAACCGGGGCAGTGCAGCCCCCACCACTGCCATCCCGAGGCCACGGAGATCTACTTCTGCTTCACCGGTGGAGGGGCGATGCGTACCCCGGATTCGGTGACCGAGGTCGTGCCGGGCTCGTTCGTCGTGCATCCGCCGGGGGAGTTGCACGAGTTCGAGAACGGCCCGGCTCGTTCCATGCTGTTTCGAGTCCGATACGGCACCGACATGCGCTACCACAGCGTGGCGTGGCGTGGCCAGGCCGCGTGGCAGCAGTCATCCGAGGACGCGGCGTATTTCGCGGCAACGTCGTCCGCCTTGGCGGCGCACCTCGACGCCTAACGTTCGTACAGGGCGCGCACGGTGTCCACCGTGTCCGCGTCGGCGGGCCCCTTGTCGTCGCGATAGCGCAGCACGCGGGCGAAGCGCAGGGCCATCCCGCCGGGGTAGCGGGTGGACGTCTGCACGCCGTCGAGCGCGATCTCGACCACCTGCTCGGGGCGGACCGCCACCACGTAACCTTCCGTGCCGTCCACTGCCAGTTCGGTGAAACGCGCTGTCTGCCAATCGAGCATCGCGTCCGTCATGCCCTTGAAGGTCTTGCCCAGCATCACGAATCCACCCGTGTTCGGGTCGCGGGCCCCGAGGTGGATGTTGGACAGCTTGCCGGTGCGCCTGCCCGAACCCCACTCCACCGCAAGGACGACGAGGTCGAGGGTGTGCACCGGTTTCACCTTGAGCCAGCCGGCACCGCGTCGGCCCGCCTCGTACGGCGCCGCAGGCGACTTCGCCATCACCCCTTCATGTCCCGCGGCCAGTGTCGTGGCCAGGAAGTCCGCCGCGGCCACGCCGTCAGAGGTGGCCAACCGGTCGACGCGCTGGGCGGCAGGCACGATGGCGTCGAGGGCGGCGAGCCGGTCCGCCGCAGGCAGATCCAGCAGATCGGTGCCGTCGAGGTGGAGCAGGTCGAAGAAGAACACCGACAGGGGTTGCGCGGCACGGGCCGCCACGACGTCGGCGGTCCGGCCGAAGCGCGACGCCGTGACCTGGAACCGGTGTGGCCGCCCGTCGGGTTGCAGCGCGATGGCCTCGGCGTCGGCGATGAACTCCTTCGCAGGCAATGCCAGCGCGGCCTCGACGACCTCGGGGAGTCGCGCGGTGATGTCGTCGAGGCTGCGGGTGTAGACGGACACGGTGTCGTGCGCGCGGTGGATCTGCACCCGCGCGCCGTCGAGCTTGGCCTCGAAGATGGCCGTCCCGCCGAGCTTTTCGAGTGCGGCGTCCACTCCGGACGCGGTCTGGGCAAGCATCGGGCCGACCGGGCGTCCGACCTTGAGCGTGAACTCGGTCAGTGCCGCCGGGCCGCCGGTCAATGACGCCGCCGCGACGGTCGGGAGGTCACCGCTCAGCATCGCGGCCCGACGCACGTCGGCGGCGGGGAGCTCGGCGGCCTTGGCGACCGCGTCGGCCATCACCCCGACGAGCGCGCCCTGGCGCAGTTCGCCGCCGAGCAGACGGCGCAGGAACGTCTGCTCGACGTCGGTGGCCGCGGCGAAGATCGCGTTGACCAGCTCCGAGCGGCGCGCCTGAGAACCCGAGCCCGCGGTCGTGCCGATCTCGGTAAACGTGGCGTCGACCCCGCGCACCGTCAGCGACGGTTCGGCCGCGGCTCCGGGTAGCGAGCGCAGAGCGGCCCACCCCACCCCGATCTGGCGCTGTGGCAGGTCGCCGGAGAGCCAGGCGACGACGATGGCGACAACTGTCGGGTCGGCCTCGGCGGCGGCCTGTTTCAGCACCTCGGCGATGCGGCCGACCTTGGCCAACCGCGCCGACACGGAGCCGACGTCGGCGGACGCGGTGGCGACGTCGACGAGGTGCACGAGACCAGCCTGGCACGGGGGTCGGACATCGCCTGACCGACGCGCGCTCCAGGATTGGCCAGACCGCGATGAATACCGAACATGCGGTGGTACTTTTCGCTGGTCGTTCGCCGAATCACGGCGCCGGGAAGGAATTGTCATGCCAGCAATAAGGACCGGAGTAGCGGCGCTCTTCGCGGCGACGTGTGCCGTGGTCGCGATCGGTGCCGCACCGATGGCGGCGGCCGACGACGAGTGCGACCCCTCGGTGGCGGTCTGCGATTCGACAGTGAACGACTCGCCGGGGAACGTCGAAATCAACGACTCCCCACCCGCTTCTGCGGTCGATCAATATCCCTCCGACGACGAGTGGTACTTCAACCCCGCCGGCGGCGGGACGGCCCTGCAAAGCGGTGGGTCCCACTCCGGCGGCGGCGGTGGAGGAGGCGGACACCGCTAACGGTCAATCGGTGATCGCGGGTCCGGTCTCCAACCTCTTTTCATTCCAAGGCAATTCATCAGGTATCTAGACTCTTAGGAGAACGATTCATGTTGTTTTCAACCTCAGTCGCGCGGCGCGCGGCAGTAGCCGCGGCCGGTGCTGGTGCGATCGCAGGCGTCATGTTGTTCAGTGGCGCGCCGTCGGCGCTGGCCGACCCGCCGCCGCCACCCCCGGTGGGCTGCTCGGCGGCCGATTTCGAGCAGGTCAAGGGTGACGTCTCGGTTGCGACCGCGGGCTACTTCTTCACCCATCCCGACGTCAACGCGTTCTTCTCCACTCTCAAGGGGCAGCCGCGGGACTCGATCAGTCAGCAGGTCAAGGACTACTACGCGGGCAATCCGCAGGTCCAGTCCGAGATGGCTGGGATCCGTCAGCCGATGCGTGACTTCAAGGCTCGCTGCCAGTAGTTCGACGTCGCGGTCACCCGCCACTGAGCAGGTCGACGAGCACCGCTGCCTCCGCGCGGACGGCGGCCGCCCGCTCGGAATGACCACCGGCGTCCATCTGCTCGGCAGCCAGCAGTCGGTCGTCGACGTCGGTGCGTAGCAGCGTGCGGATCTCGGTGTCAGTCAGAACCCGCCGTGGCACCTCGGCCGCGCCGAGACCTGCCGCGCTGGCCGCGATGGCACCGGCGGCCGGGACGTCGACGTCGGGGGTCTCGGCGTTGTCGATGGCACTCAGCGCTGACCGCAGCGCCGACACCCGAGTCGCGTCGCGGTCCTTGCGGGCGGCCGTCAGGTGCGCCCGCAGCGTCTGACGCCAGTGTGCGGCAGGGTCTTCCATGCGGTTCACGGTAGCGACTGTCGGGCGGCGGCTCGAACGCATTTCAGGGGCGAGCGAAGCGACGGGAAAAAAATTACGCCACTGCGAAGGACACCGTGTGCCAGCCGGAGGCGCCGTCGGGGATGACGTCGGCTAGTTGCGACGTCTGCACCGCACCGGAGTTGTCCGTCGCCCGCACGGCGATCTGGTGCGATCCCGTGTCGTTGGCCTGCCAATCGAAGCTCCACAGCCGCCAGGTGTCATCGGAGTAGCCGGCGCCGAGCTGCGCGGGTTGCCATGGGCCGTCGTCGATCTGGACTTCGACGGCCTTCACGCCGCGCGGCTGTGCCCACGCCACGCCACCGAACCGCACCTGGCCGCGCGGGACGTCAGCGCCGCTGCGCGGCACGTCGATGCGCGACTCCGTCTTGATCGGGCCCCTGGGAGACCAACCGAGCCGCGTCCAGTAGGCCTCGGCCCGATCGAACCGGGTCAACTCGAGGTCGACGATCCACTTGGTCGCCGAGACGTAACCGTACAAACCGGGCACCACCAGACGCGCCGGGTAGCCGTGCTCGACCGGCAGCGGCTGGCCGTTCATCGTGATCGCCAGCAGTGAATCGCGGTCGTCGGTGAGCGCCTCCACGGGTGTTCCCGCGGTGAAACCGTCGATGGACGTGGACAGCACCATGTCGGCGTCGGGGTGAATGCCCACCGCCGCCAACAGGTCCCGCACGCGGTACCCGGTCCACACCGCGTTCGAGATCAGGTCGCCGCCAACCGGATTGGACACGCAGGTGAGCGTCACCATCTCCTCGACGAGATCGAACTTCGCCAGATCGTCGAAGCGGTAGGTGATCTCTCGGTCGACCATGCCGTGGATCTTCAGCTGCCACTCGTTGCGACTGAGCTGCGGGACGCTCAGCGCGGTGTCGATCCGGTAGAAGTCCGCGTTGGCGGTGACGAAACTGGGCAGGGCCACCCCGTCGGGCTGGACGTTCGCAGGGACCGGCCGGATGGGGTCCTTGATCGGCGGTGGCTTGAACGCCTCGCGGTCGCCCGATACCGAATGGATGTTGCGCGACAGCACCGCGCCGAACACACCGGAGAGCACGCCGACGCCGACGAAGCCCATCGCCGCCAGCGACAGCCGGCGGCCGGGATTGGCTGGCCGATCGGATGTTTCGGCGTCATCCGATCGGGGTGGCGCCACGTCGCCGTCGGTGAACCGTTCCGACGTCAAGAACCGCAGAACCACGACGCCGCACGCCGCCCCGATCAGGGTGGGCACGACGTCGAACACCGATGCGCCCGCGCGGCTCAGCACGGCTGCCGAGCCCGCCAGCGCGGCCAGCGCGATGGCGACGCTGCCGACCGGAATGCGCGACCGCTCCCACTGCGCGGCCACTGCGGCGACCGTGCCGATCACGATGAGCACCATTGCCGACAGGAACAACTTGTCGGCGGTGCCGAACGTCTGGATCGCCCACTCCTTGACCGGACCCGGCGTCAGGTCGATCACCGATGAGCCGACAGCGGTGCGGGCATCGGCACTCGAACCGAATGGCACCGCGACCAGGGCGCTGACGCCGAGGGCGATCGCTGCGGCGGCGAGACCGGTGAGCGGTGAGCTGCGCGACGTGGCCGTCGGCGGGGGAGTGCGCGCGGTAACCGCCATAACGCCAAGGTACCGACTCGGGGCCCCGAAATCCTTACCGTAAGGTGACGTTACAGTTTGACCTCAATGTGGAAAGGGAGCTAGATGGAGATCTCGGGGAAGAAGGCCATCGTCGTCGGCGGGGCCTCGGGCTTTGGCCGGGCCACCGCGGAGTCGCTCATTGCGCGTGGCGCGGACGTGGCGATCCTGGACCGGGCACAGTCGGACGGCAAGGACGTCGCATCGTCGATCGGTGCCGCGTTCCACGAGGTGGACATCACCGACTTCGCCGGAACCGAGACGGTGCTGCAGAAGGCCATCGACGAGCTTGGTGGGCTGCACGTCATCGTGACCACCGCGGGCGGTGGCATCGCCGAACGCACCGTCAAGAAGGACGGGCCGCACGGCCTGGACTCGTTCCGCGCGACGATTGACCTCAACCTCATCGGCACCTTCAACATCAGCAGGCTGGCGGCGTGGCAGATGAGCAAGCAGGAGCCCGTCGACGACGACGCCGAAGAGCGCGGCGTCATCATCAACACGGCATCGATCGCCGCGTTCGAGGGTCAGATCGGGCAACTCGCGTACACCGCGTCGAAGGCCGCCATCGCGGGCATGTGCCTCACCATGGCGCGTGATCTCGGCAGCTTGGGCATCAGGGTGCTGGCCATCGCGCCGAGCCTGTTCGCCACCGGTCTCACCAAGGGCATTCCCGATGAGTTCGCCACGGCGCTCACCAAGGACGCCGCGTTCCCGAAGCGGCTCGGCAAGCCCGAGGAGTACGCGAAGCTGGCGCTCGCGATCGTCGACAACCCGATGCTCAACGGCCAGTGCCTTCGCCTCGATGCCGGCCAGCGTTTCGCCCCCAAGTAATAGAGTGATTTCGGCACACTGAGTCGCGCTGAGCGCTACCCCGCGTGCACAAATCGCTGACTCGGGAGGCGCTCGTGGCGACCGTTGCAAGCAAACTCATCGCGGCGTTGGCCCGCAACGGTGTTCGCCGCGTCTACGGGCTGCCTGGCGACAGCCTCAACGGGTTCACCGACGCCCTCCGGCGCTCGGGTGACATCACCTGGGAGCACGTCCGGCACGAGGAGACGGCGGCGTTCGCCGCGGCCGCCGACGCCGCGCTGACCGGTGAGCTCGCGGTGTGCGCGGGCAGCTGCGGCCCCGGCAACCTGCACCTGATCAACGGATTGTTCGACGCCCACCGCAGCCGGGTGCCGGTGCTCGCGATCGCGGCGCACATCCCGCGCAGCGAGATCGGGTCGGAGTACTTCCAGGAAACGCATCCCCAAGACCTGTTCGGTGAGTGCAGCGTCTACTGCGAACTGGTCAGCACCCCGGAAATGGCGCCGCGCATCTTCGAGATGGCGATGCGGGCCGCGGTGGAGGAGAACGGCGTCGCCGTCGTGGTGGTGCCCGGCGAGATCTTCCTCGCGGCAGCCAGCGGATCCGATTGGCTGACAAGGCCCATCGAGCCCACCCGGTCGGTGATGCGGCCCGACGACGCGTCGCTTCGGCGGGCCGCGGACCTGCTCAACGCCGGCGACAACGTCACCATCCTCGGCGGCGCGGGAGTGGCCGGTGCCCACGACGCGCTGGTCCGGCTGGCGGGCACGCTGAACGCACCGATCGTGCATGCGCTGCGCGGCAAGGAGTTCATCGAGTACGACAATCCGTTCGACGTCGGGATGACCGGGTTGCTCGGATTCGCATCCGGGTACAAGGCCATCAAGGAGGCCGACGTCCTGCTCATGCTCGGCACCGACTTCCCGTATCAGCAGTTCTATCCCGATCACGCGCGGGTCATTCAAGTCGACGTCCGAGGGCGCAACCTGGGCAGGCGCACCCCCATCGACCTCGGTCTGCGCGGAACGGTGGCCGACACGCTGGCCGCGCTGCAGCCACTCCTGGTTCAGAAGGAATCCCGCGCTCACCTCGACCGCTCCCTGCAGCACTACCGCAAGACGCGCAAGTCGATGGACGCGTTGGCGGTCAATGACCGCGACCGCACGCCGATCCGCCCCGAATACCTTGCCGGACTTGCCGACCGGCTGGCCGCCGACGATGCGGTGTTCACCGTCGACGTCGGTTCACCAGTCGTCTGGGCCGCGCGCTACCTGACCATGAACGGCAAACGCAGGATCGTCGGCTCGTTCAACCACGGCACCATGGCCTGCGCGCTGCCACACGCGATCGGCGCGCAGACGGCCTTCCCGCACCGCCAGGTGGTCGCCCTTGCCGGCGACGGCGGCCTGACCATGCTCTTCGGCGAGCTCATCACGCTGATCCAGAACCGGCTACCGGTCAAGGTGATCGTCTTCAACAACTCGTCGTTGAACTTCGTCGAGCTCGAGATGAAGGCGGCGGGCATCGTCACCTTC
>Ga0137415_10006307_pt1 | contig 11750 bp, 10 predicted proteins | sample CZODoug3_1_1_16f_FD_183082 | JGI IMG/M metagenome (GOLD analysis project Ga0137415, IMG submission 183082) | Vadose zone soil fungal communities from Angelo Coast Range Reserve, California, USA - CZODoug3_1_1_16fungal (Hybrid Assembly) | ecosystem: Environmental > Terrestrial > Soil > Vadose...
CCGGCCGGTCTGGTGCGCGGCGTTGGTGTGCACGGTGATCGGGACGCCGGTCTCCTGGTGCGTCTCGCAGATCGCCGCCTGCACCCGGGTCTGGTCCGGGGTGAGCCCGGCCTCCTCCACCACGCACTTGAGGAACGCGGCCTTGACGCCGGTGCCGCCGATGCCCTCCCGGATGTCGGAGACGAACATCTCGGTCATCAGCTCGGGGCCGCCCAGCAGTGTGCCCGGGCCGCGGTAATCGAAGAAGTGCGGGATCGCGTCGAAGGTGTACAGCCCGGTGGCCGCGATGATGTTGATGTCCACGGCGGCGTTGACCCGCTGCACCCGGGGCAGGTAGCGGCCCAGCCCGACGACGGTCGGGTCCACGATGGTGTCCACGCCGGCGGCCTTGAGCTTGCCGAGCTTGACGATCGCGTCCTTGACCCGTACGTCCTCGTCCCACCACGCATGGCCGTAGTTCTGCATCACGTCCGGGGTCAGCACGAAGACGTGCTCGTGCATCAGCGTGACGCCGAGATGGTCCAACTCGACCGGACCCCGGACCGTGTCTACCGCCGCCATTAGCCGCACCTCCCACACTCGGCCCGGTGCCGGGCAGACCCCGCCCGGCGCTGGGCGGGATCATCATCATGGTGCGGCGCCGATCGCGGGGTCAATGCGGCTCGGCGGCGGGTCCGGCCGATATGGTCGGGTCGTGGCCGGCCTGTCGCTCAACAGCGTGGAGCTGTTCAGCGGCGGAGGTGGGTTGGCGCTGGCCATGCATCGGGCCGGGTTCCGCCACCTGCTGGTGAACGAGCTGGAGCGGCGGGCCTGCGAGACGCTGCGCGGGAACACCTCAGGCGGGCGAACGGGTGTCTGGCCGCTGGTACCCGGGGACGTGCACGAAGTGGACTTTTCCGCGCTGGAGGGCCGGGTCGACGTGGTGGCCGGCGGGGTGCCCTGCCAGCCATGGAGCTTGGGCGGCGCGCACCGGGGCTGGGAGGATGCGCGCAACCTGTGGCCGGAGTTGTTCCGCTGCGTGCGGGAGACCCGGCCTCGGGCGGTGCTCGCGGAGAACGTGCGTGGGCTGCTGCGCCCGTCGTTCCAGCCGTACTACTCCTACATCCTCCGCGAGCTGGCACTGCCGTTCGAGCGGCGGGTGGACGGCGAGGACTGGCAGGATCACGACCGGCGGCTCGCCAAGTCGCTGGACCGGGACCGGGCGGACCCGACCGAGCGGTACGACGTGTTCTGCCTGCCGGTGAACGCCGCCGACTACGGCGTGCCGCAGGTCCGACACCGGGTGTTCGTGGTGGCCTTCCGCCGCGACCTCGGCCTGACCGGGTGGCGCCCGCCGGCCCCGACGCACTCGGAGTCCGCGCTGCTGGCCGACCAGGCGTCCGGGGACTACTGGCAGCGGCACGGCGCCCCCTTTGCTCTGCGCACCTATACGCAACAGGCAGTGCCGCGCCAGCCGTTGCGTATAGGTGCGCAGAGCAAAGCGCCGCGGACCGGTACCCAACTGGTGCCGTGGCGGACGCTGCGGGACGCGATCGCCGACCTGCCCGAGCCGTTGCCCGACCGCGTCGAGCACCCGGATTGGCTGCACCACTACGGCTGGCCGGGTGCCCGGGTATATCGAGGCCACACCCCGAACGAGCTGGACCGGCCGGCGAAAACGGTCAAGGCGGGAGTGCACGGGGTGCCCGGCGGGGAGTCGGTGCTCCGCCGCGACGACGGCTCGGTGCGCTACCTCACCGTCCGCGAGGTGGCCCGGATCATGACCTTCCCGGACGACTGGTGGTTGGCCGGCCCGCGCGGCGAGCAGATGCGCCAGCTCGGCAACGCCGTGCCCGTGGCGCTCGGCCAAGCCATGGCCGCCGCCGTGCACACCGCACTGGCCGACCCCCGGTAACCCGGCCACCACGGCGGCGGGCCGCTACTGATCCTTGGAGGCCAGGCCGGCGGGCGCGGAAGCGATGGCCTTCTGGATGGCGTCGGCCAGGGCCAGCGCGGTTTCCTCGGTCAGCTCGAGGGCGACCCGGGCCGACGGGCCCAGCGCCGGGTTGAGCACGTCGATGTTCACCGTGTGCCCGTACTGGGCGTGCACCGGGTGGTCGACGTACACGGTGGCCTCGCTGGCGCCGAACCAGCCCGTGGCGCCCTTGCCGCTGCCGTCCACGGTGATCTTCTCGGTCAGATAGGTACACATCGCGCGGCCCCTACAGGTTGGCGCCGAAGAAGGCGAGGATCTTGGCCCAGCCGTCCACGGCGGCCTCCGGCCGATAGGCGGGCCGGTCCACCGAGAAGAACGCGTGTCCAGCGCCATCGTAGCTGTGGAACTCGTGCGGCTTACCCAGCCGGGTCAGCTCGGCATCCAGGGTGGCCACCGAGTCCGGGCCGGGGAACCGGTCCTCCTTGCCGAACAGACCCAACAGCGGGGCGCTCAGGTTCGGGGCCAGGTGCAGGATCGGCTTCATGGTCTTGGGCATGCCCTCCGGGGCGTCCTCCACCACGAACGCGCCGTAGCAGTCCACCGCCGCGTCCACCTGGATCGAGCAGGCCGCCAGGAACGTCTGCCGGCCACCGGAGCAGTACCCGATCACGCCGATCTTGCCGTTCGCCCCGTCCAGCCCGCGCAGGTACTCGGCGGCCGCGGACACGTCCCCGACCAGCCGCTCGTCCGGTACCCCACCGGCCGCGCGCGCGGCGGCCGATGCGTCGTCGGGGTCCGCCCCGGGCGCCTCCCGGAAGAACAGGTTCGGGCACAGCGCGTGGTAGCCCTCCACCGCGAACCGGCGGACGATTTCCTTGGTCGGCGCGTCGTAGCCGGGCATGTGGTGGATCACCACCACGCCGCCTCGGGAACCCGGCGCGAGCGGGCGCGCCAGGTACGCCTCGATCTGGTCACCGCCGTGGCCAGTGAAGGTCACCGTCTCGGCGAGCACGGCATCGGGGCTGGTGGAACTCATGCAGGCGTCCTTTCGGTCCGCGGAGAACGTCCTCTGGAGAGGGAGGCGAGCGCCGAGATCACCGCCATGATCGCGGCCGCCGCGAACACCGTAACGAGTCCGTGGTGGAACGGCCCGGTGATCAGCTCAGGGAAGAACCGGGTGCCGGTGAGCGTGTCCCGGTTGGCGGCGGGCAGCGCGTCCAGTACGCCGGTCGGGGCGAGCAGGTGATCCATCGGGTTGGCACCCAGGAACGCGGCGAACAGCGTGCTCACCGGCGGCAGGTTGGCCACGTCGGCCGCGACGGACGCGGGTACGCCCTGCGCGCGCAACCCGGCGGACAGCGTCTGGGGCAGCGACCCGGCCAGCCCGACCACCATCAGCGAGAAGAACACCCCGATGGACAGCGCGGTGCCCGAGTTCTGGAAGGTGTAGCGCATCCCCGAGGCCACCCCGCGCTCGCCCGGCGCCACGCTGCTCATCACCCCGGAGGTGTTCGGCGCGGAGAACATGCCCTGCCCGATCCCGGACAGCACCAGCAGCACCGCGAACACCGGGTAGGAGAAGTTCACCGGCAACGCCAGCAGCCCGAGGAACGCGCCGGCCATCAGCAGCAGACCGCCGGTGGCCAGCAACCGGGAGCCGAACCGGTCGGACAGCGACCCGGAAGCCGGCCCGGCGATCAGGAACCCGGCGGTCAGCGGCAGCATGTAGATGCCCGCCCAGAGCGGCGTCTCGGCGAAGTCGTAGCCGTGCAACGGCAGCCAGATGCCCTGCAGCCAGATAATGATCATGAACTGCAGGCCACCCCGGGCGATCGCGGTGAGCAGCGCGGCCAGGTTCCCGGCGGCGAACGCGCGCACCTTGAACAGGCTCAGCCGGAACATCGGCTCGGCGACCTTCGTCTCGATCAGCGCGAAGACCACCAGCAACAGCACGCCGAGGGCGATCCCGCCGAGCACCAATGGGCTCGACCAGCCGGTCGAGTGGCCGCCGTAGGGCTGGATGCCATAGGTGATGGCGGCCAGGATGAGCGCGGCGCCCGCGGCGAACGTGAGGTTTCCGGCCCAGTCGATCCGAGCCGCTCGCGGGCTGCCCACCTCGCGCAGCTTGCGGTAGGACCAGATCGTGCCGAACACGCCGAACGGCACGCTGATCCAGAACACCGCACGCCAGTCCACCTCGGCGAGCAGACCGCCGGCGACCAGCCCGAGGAACTGCCCGGCCAGCGCGCTGATCTGGTTCACCCCGAGCGCCATGCCGCGCTGCTCGGAGGGGAACGCATCGGTCAGGATGGCCGCCGAGTTGGCGGTGAGCATGGCGCCGCCGACCGCCTGCAGGACCCGCCAGCCGATCAGCCAGAGCGCGCCCTGGCCGCCATGGAACGGGTCGAAGGACAGTGCCACGGACGCCGCACTGAATATGACGAAGCCGCGGTTGTACATTTTGACCCGCCCGAACATGTCGCCGAGCCGACCGAGCGCGACCACCAGGACGGCCTGCACCAGCAGGTATCCCAGGATCATCCAGAGCAGATAGCCGATGTTGGCCGGATCCAGTGGGTCCAGTCCGATACCGCGGAAGATGGCCGGCAGCGCGATGATCACGATCGAGGCGTCCATGGTGCTCATCAGCACGCCGAGCGTGGTGTTGGACAGCGCCACCCACTTGTACCGGTCGCCTTCTACCGGGGCGGCCGGCTCGAGTAACTCAGTCACCCCGCTGCCCCGCGGACCCACATTGGATAGTTAGCACAACTAGCTAACTTAGCTCGGCGACCAGGCCCCGTCGATCTGGATGGCCGACCCGGTCCACCCCGAGCTCGCGCAGGTATCCCGCCACCTCGGCGGGGTCGGCGCTCCGCGTGCCGAGGTAGCCGTCCGGCCGGATCAGCACCAGCTCGCCGTCCGAGGCCGCGTAGGCCCGGCGGGCGTGCCCCTCGGCGTCGACCAGGTCCAGCCCATCGCTCGCGTCCGCCCCGATGCCTACCGCCCGCACCGGCCCGGCCGGCCGCCCGGGACGCACCCCGAAGCCGAGCAGCAGCCAGTGCGGCCCCCGGCGCAGCTCGAACAGCCGCACCGACCGGCCGTCGGCGGACATGCACCGCGCGTCCGGCGCCCGGTCACCACCCACCGGACGACCACCACCTTCCCCGAGGTCAGCCACGTCCTCAGCGACCGGAGCCAGCGGCCCGCCCCGGTAGCTGATGGTGAGCTGCCGCGCCTGCTCCCGGTCGGCCGCTCCCCGGCCGCCCGGCGGGACGCCCAGCAGCCGAGTGGACAGCCCGAGCACCCCGGCGGCCACCGGCAGCCGCTCCGCCTGGTAGGTGGCCAACAGCGCTGGGTCGGCGCCGGCCAGCACGTGCGCCAGCTTCCAGCCCAGGTTGGCGGCGTCCTGGATGCCGGTGTTCATGCCCTGCCCGCCGGCCGGCGAGTGGACGTGCGCGGCGTCGCCGGCCAGGAACACCCGGCCCACCCGGTACCGGTCCACCATCCGCACGTTCAGCCGCCAGCGGGACGCCCAGGTGACCTCACGCAGCCGCACCTGCCCGGCGCCGACCGAGCCGTCCACGATGGACCGCAGCAGGTCCAACGACGGCTCCCCCTCCTCGCCGGGCAGCATCGGTGCCAGCAGCTGGAAGGTGTCCGTCGCCGGCAACGGGCACAGCGCCAACCCCCGGCCGTCGACACCGCGCCACATGTGCCAGAAGTCCCGGTCCAGCCCTTCCAGCCGCACGTCCGCGACCAGCATCCGCACCTGCTCGTCGGTCGCGCCGAGGAAGCTGACCCCCAGCAGCCGGCGCACCGCACTGGACCCGCCGTCGCTGCCCACCAGGTAACCCGCCGCCACCCGAGAACCGTCCGCGAGCTCGGCCACCACCGCGTCCGGATCTTGCTCGAGCCCCACCACCGCCCGGCCGTACTCCACCTCGACGCCGAGCCCGGTGAGCACCTCTCGCAGCGTCTCCTCCACCCGCCACTGCGGGATCACCAGGCTGCGCGCGTACGGGCTGTCCGGAGTGGGTGCCACTCCGGGGTGCCCGTCCTGGTCATGCACCACGCCGTCGGGGCCGTGGAACCGGATCGGCATCCGGAACCGCCCGAGCGACACCAGCCGGCCGGCCACGCCGAGGGACTCCAGTACCTCCAGCGTCCTGGGCTGCATCCCCTTGCCCCGGGATCCGGTGAACGGGCCGGGGGCAGCGTCCAGCACCCGTACCCGGACCCCCCACTGCGCGAGCTCGCACGCAGCCATCAACCCGGTCGGGCCAGCGCCGACCACCAGCACGTCCGTATCGACCATGCATCCAGGTTAGCAAATTATGAGACGCAGTCGCATTTAATGCTGAGTGTCATACACTCCCAGCATGGCCAGCCTGCGTGAACGAAAGAAAGCCCGAACCCGCGCGGACCTGCAGCGGCACGCGCTGCGGCTGTTCCGCGCGCAGGGCTACGCGGCGACCACGGTGGAGCAGATCGCGGACGCCGCCGAGGTGTCCAGGGCCACGTTCTTCCGATACTTCCCCAGTAAGGAGGACGTCGTCCGCTACGACGACGTGGACCCGCTGATGGCGGCCGCGCTGGACGCCCAGCCGCCCGGCACCCCGCTGTTGGCCGCGCTCCGCGCCGCTCTGCACACCGCGTTCGATCAGCTGGAGCCGGAGAAGCGCGAGCTCGAAGAGGTGCGGATGGAGATCCTCCGGACCGAGCCGGAGCTGCGCGAACGCCACCGGTTCACCATCGCGGAGATCGCCGGCCAGCTCGCCAGGCTCATCGGCCGCGACCCGGCCGAGTTCGACGTGCAGCTGCTCGCCGGCGTCCTGGTGGGCGCCCGGCTGGCCGCCCATTCGATCGCCGACCGCGCCGAGGAGCTCAGCTATCTGGACACCATGGACGCCGTGCTCGTCCGCCTCCAGGACGGCGTCCCGCTGACCGCCGAGCCAGTCACCAGGAACGACTGACGACTCAGTGCTGGTGCCGCTCGGCCGCCAGCACCGCGGCGCCGACGATCCCGGCGTTGTTCAGCAGCGTGGCCGGCACCAGCTCGGTCCGGGTCTCCACCAGGTGCAGCCACTGGTCGGCGTTCTTGCTGACCCCGCCGCCGACCACGATCAGGTCCGGCCAGAACAGGTTTTCGAGGTGCTGGTAGTAGCGGGTCAGCCGGGCGGCCCAGTCCGCCCAGGACAGGTTCTCGCGCTCCCGGGCCGACTCGGAGGCCCGCGACTCCGCGTCGTGCCCGTCCAACTCGACGTGCCCCAGCTCGGTGTTCGGCACCAGCTGCCCGTCCAGCAGCAGCGCCGAGCCGATCCCGGTGCCCAGGGTGGACACCAGCACCACGCCGTCCTGGTCCTTCGCCGCGCCGAACCGTACCTCGGCCACCCCGGCGGCGTCCGCGTCGTTCACCACCAGCGGCTGCCGCCCGGTGGCGCTGGCCAACAGTTTGTCCGCGTCGGTGCCGATCCAGGATTGGTCCACGTTGGCCGCCGTGCGCACCATGCCGTGCTGCACCACGGCGGGGAAGGTGCAACCGAACTCGCCCTGCCATTCGAAGTGGTCCAGCACCTCGCGCACCACGGCCGCCACCGCGTCCGGGGTGGCCGGTTGCGGGGTCGGCACCCGGAACCGGTCGTCGGAGAGCTTGCCCTTGCGCAGGTCAACGGGGGCGCCCTTGATCCCGGTGCCCCCGATGTCCACCCCGAAGCCGTGCTTGCCCATCCCCGGAGACTACGTCAGCGGACCGCGACCGTTCCCTTGCCGAGCACCACCACGCCGCCGTCGGACACGTGGTAGCTGTCCCGGTCCCGGTCCAGATCCACGCCGAGGTGCGCGCCGGCCGGCACGACCACGTTCTTGTCCAGGATCGCCCGGCGCACCACCGCGCCGGCGCCCACCCGCACGCCGTCGGACAGCACCGAGTCCTGCACCACCGCGCCCTGCTCCAGGTACACCCCTGGGGAGAGCACCGAGTGCACCACCTGCGCGCCGGACACGATGCAACCCGCGCTGACCATGGACTCCTGCGCCGAGCCGCCGTTGACAAACTTGGCCGGCGGCCGCTGCGCGGGCAGCGCGAAGATCGGCCAGTCGCTGTTGTACAGGTTGAAGATCGGGTGGGTGGAGATCAGGTCGCGGTGCGCCTCGTAGTAGGCGTCGATCGTCCCGACGTCGCGCCAGTAACCGTGGTCCCGCTCGGTCTCGCCGGGTACCACGTTGGCGCTGAAGTCGTACACGCCGGCCTCGCCGCGCCCGACCAGCTGCGGGACGATGTTGCCGCCCATGTCGTGGCGGGACTCGGGGTCGTCGGCGTCCCGCTCCAGCGCCTCCCGCAGTGCCTCCGTGCTGAACACGTAGTTGCCCATCGACACGTAGGACTCCTCGGGCGAGTCGGGCAACCCCGGCGGGTCGGCCGGCTTCTCCAGGAACTCCGAGATCGCTGCGCCATCCGGGGTGTGGATCACCCCGAACGCGGAGGCCTCGGACCGCTTCACCCGGATGCCTGCCACGGTCACGCCGGCGCCGGACTCCACGTGCTGGTCGATCATCTGGGACGGGTCCATCCGGTACACGTTGTCCGCGCCGAACACCGCGACGATGTCCGGGGACTCGTCCTTGATCAGGTTCATGCTCTGGTAGATGGCGTCCGCGCTGCCCAGGTACCAGTGCGGGCCCCGGCGCTGTTGGGCCGGCACCGGGGTGACGTAGCCGCCGGTCAGCGACGCCAGCCGCCATGCCGTGGAGATGTGCCGGTCCAGCGAGTGGGACTTGTACTGGGTCAGTACCGCGATCTTGTGGATGCCCGCGTTGACCAGGTTGGAGAGCACGAAGTCGATCATCCGGTGCACCCCGCCGAACGGTACCGCGGGCTTGGCCCGGTCCAGGGTCAGCGGCATCAGCCGTTTGCCCTCGCCACCGGCCAACACGATGCCGAGTACCCGAGGCCGCCGCCCCGTTGATGCAGCCATCACTTACCCCCCAGACTTTGGTAGATCGCCACCGTGCGCGTGGCGATGGCGCCCCAGCCGTACTCCCGCACGGCCCGATTGCGGCCGGCCAGGCCCATCGCCCTGGCCCGCTCCGGGTTCTCCAGCAGCTCGTTGACCCGCTGGGCGAAGGCGTCCTCGAACGCCCTGGGGTCCGACTCGCTGTAGGGCACCAGCAGCCCGGTGACCCCGTTGCGCACCACGTCCGGAATGCCGCCCACATCGCTGGCCACCACGGCGGTCTCGCAGCCCATCGCCTCCAGGTTCACGATGCCCTGCGGTTCGTACACGGACGGGCAGGCGAACACCGTGGATCCGGACAGCAGCTGGATCACCTCGCCGCGGGGCAGCATCTCCTGGATCCAGTGCACGCCGTCCCGGCTGGCCTGCAACTCGTCCACCAGCCCGATGAACTCCTTGGCCAGCTCGGGGGTGTCCGGCTCGCCGGCGCACAGCACCAGCTGCGCCCGCTTGTCGAACTTGGCCGCCGCTCTGACCAGGTGCGGCACCCCCTTCTGCCGGGTCACCCGGCCCACGAACAGCACGGTCGGCCGGTCCGCGTCCAGCCCGTACTTGGCCCATGCCGACCGGTCGTCGGTGTAGCGGTAGAGCTGCGAGTCGATCCCGTTGGGCACGATCCGCACCCGGTCCGGATCCACCGTGGGGTAGACCCGCAGGATGTCCGAGCGCATCCCGTGGCTCACCGCGATGATTGCGTCGGCGTGCTCGATCGCGCTCTTCTCCGCCCAGCAGGACAACGCGTAGCCGCCGCCGAGCTGCTCCACCTTCCACGGCCGCAGCGGCTCCAGCGAGTGGGTGGTGACCACGTGCGGGATGTCGTAGAGCAGTTTGGCCAGGTAACCGGCCATGTTGGCGTACCAGGTGTGGCTGTGCACCAGCTCCCGGTCGGCCACCGCGGCGGTCATCGACAGGTCGATGGCCAGGGTGGCCAGCGCCGGGTTGGCGCCGGTCATCGCGTCGCTCGGGACGTGCCCGTGCGCACCCTCGCGCTCCTCGCCCCAGCACTGCACGGTCAGGTCCACCAGCGGCCGCAGCTCGCGGGACAGGAAGTCCACGTGCACACCGGCGCCGCCGTAGACGTGCGGCGGATATTCCCTGGTCAGCAGGCCTACCTTGAGCATCAGGACCCTCCTAACGCGGCGTTGACCACCTGCTGCGCCTCGGCCTGGATCTGGGCCAGGTGCTCGGGGCCCTTGAAGCTCTCCGCATACACCTTGTAGACGTCCTCGGTGCCGGACGGGCGGGCGGCGAACCAGCCCGAGCCGGTGACCACCTTCAGCCCGCCCAGCGGGGCGCCGTTGCCCGGGGCGGCGGTGAGCTTCTCGGTGATCGGCTCGCCGGCCAGCTCGGTGGCGGTGACATCGGCCCCGGACAGCTTGCCCAGCTTGGCCTTGGCCTCCCGGGTGGTGGCCACGTCGGTGCGGGCGTATGCCGGTGCGCCGAACCGCTCGGTCAGCTCGGCGTAGTGCTCGCTGGGGCTGCGCCCGGTGGTGGCCTGGATCTCCGAGGCGAGCAGCGCCAGGATGATGCCGTCCTTGTCGGTGGTCCACACCGTGCCGTCGGTACGCAGGAAGGACGCGCCGGCGCTCTCCTCACCGCCGAAGCCCAGGCCGGTGGCGGCCCGCGCGTCGACCAGGCCCGGCACGAACCACTTGAACCCGACCGGCACCTCCACCAGGCGCCGGCCCAGGTCGGCGGCCACCCGGTCGATCATCGACGAGCTGACCGCCGTCTTGCCCACCCCGGCGCTCGCCGGCCAGCCCTCCCGGTGCCGGTACAGGTAGCCGATGGCCACGGCCAGGAAGTGGTTCGGGTTCATCAGCCCCGCGTCGGCGGTCACGATGCCATGCCGATCGGAGTCCGTGTCGTTGCCGGTGGCGATCTGGAACTCCACCTCGCCGTTTTGCAGGCGCCCGACCAGCGAGGCCATCGCGTACGGCGACGAGCAGTCCATCCGGATCTTGCCGTCCCAGTCCAGCGTCATGAACGCGAACCGGGGGTCCACCGACGGGTTCACCACCGTCATGTCCAGCTTGTAGCGCTCCGCGATGGCCGCCCAGTAGGCCACCGAGGCGCCGCCCAGCGGGTCCGCCCCGATCCGCACGCCCTCGGCCCGGATCGCCTCCAGGTTCACCACGGAGGGCAGATCCTCGACGTAGGTGTGCAGGAAGTCGTACCGGCCCACCAGCTCGGACGCCATCGCCCGGTCGAACGGCACGCGCCGCACGCCGGACAGCTTCGCCTCCAGCAGCTCGTTGGCCCGGCCCGCGATCCACCCGGTGGCGTCGGTGTCCGCCGGGCCGCCGTCCGGCGGGTTGTACTTGAACCCGCCGTCCGGCGGCGGGTTGTGCGACGGGGTGACCACCACGCCGTCCGCGCGCGCCGCCGGCCCGCTGGCGTTGTGTCGCAGAATGGCGTGCGAGACGGCCGGGGTGGGGGTGAACACCGCGGTGCCCTCGGCCGCGCTCTCGATCAGCACGGTGACATCGTTGGCGGCGAACACCTCGATCGCGGTGCGCCAGGCCGGCTCGGACAGCGCGTGCGTGTCCCGGCCGATGAACAGCGGGCCGGTGGTGCCCTGGGCGGCCCGGTACTCACAGATCGCCTGGCTGGTCGCGGCGATGTGGTCGTCGTTGAAGGTGGCGTTCAGCGAGGAACCCCGGTGCCCCGAGGTACCGAAGGCGACCCGCTGCGCGGCCACCGACGGATCCGGATGCTGGTCGTAGTAGGCGGCAAGGAGAGCGTCGAGATCGACCAGGTCTTCGGGAAGCGCCGGTGTGCCGGCGCGCGGATGGACGGCCATCTGAAGATCCTTCCTG
>Ga0137415_10006310_pt1 | contig 11749 bp, 12 predicted proteins | sample CZODoug3_1_1_16f_FD_183082 | JGI IMG/M metagenome (GOLD analysis project Ga0137415, IMG submission 183082) | Vadose zone soil fungal communities from Angelo Coast Range Reserve, California, USA - CZODoug3_1_1_16fungal (Hybrid Assembly) | ecosystem: Environmental > Terrestrial > Soil > Vadose...
CACGCTCGCCGGACCTGGGCTCCGCGATTCGCTGCGCCTCGCCGGCAGCCCTATTCCACCTGGCGCGACATTGTCCTCACCAACCAGGAAGTCCTCTCCGCCGCGCTCGATCTCTTCGCTCGCCGCCTCGACGACCTGCGCGAAAAACTCGCCTCCCGCGAACTCGAAGCCGACTTCGATGCCGCCAACGAACTCTACAAACTCCTCCGCAGCCTCTGACGATGACCCTCTCATCACGGCGCGACGCGCGTTAGCTGTCTGGATGGGGGATGTGTTCCCCCAGGCTCTTCGCTGTGGCCTCAATTTCTTGACAACTCCAAGACTGGCGTAGAAGATGGCGTTTCGCTCGTCAGCCTTCAGGCCAAAATTTAACTTCAGGAAACGAGGTGACGCCGACTTGATCACCAGAAGAGTATTTCTGGCTAAGGCCAGCGCTTTGCTTGCTGCTGCGGGTGTGCGTGCGCCGCTCTGGGCGCGGACTGTTGCCGGCAAATCAGATGCCGTAGCGGCTTCCTTGCTGCTCTTCGGCGTGGACTACTATCCCGATCAGACGCCGGAGTCGTTGTGGGAAGAAGACGCGCGCATGATCGCGGAGACGGGCTTTACCAATGTCCGCGTCGCCGAATTTGCCTGGTCCCTGATGGAGCCTTCCGAAGGCAAGTTTGATTTTGCGTGGCTCCATCGCGCCATCGTGACCCTCCAGAAGCATGGCATCCAGGTCATTCTGGGCACGCCATCGGCGGCGCCTCCGCCGTGGCTCAGCACAAAATACCCGGACGTTCTTATGGTTAACGATCAGGGCATGACGGTGTTTCCGGGAGGGCGGCGGTTTACTTGTCCCACGAACAAGGTCTATCGCCAATTGTCGCTGGCGATTGCCATGGAAATGGCCCGGTCTTTTGCGGACACGCCCGGCGTGATCGGCTGGCAGATCGACAATGAATTCACGCTCCAGCGCTGGGGCCGGTGCTACTGCAAATTCTGCCGCGCGGGCTTCCAGGACTGGCTCCACGCGAAATACGGCACGCTCGACGAAATTAATAAGAAGTGGGGAACGGCTTTCTGGAGCCAGGTGTACACCGATTTCAGCCAGATTCCCGTGCCGCTGCCTTCGAATGGTGATCCGAATCCGGGTCTCGTTCTGGACTACGATCGTTATCAGTCTTTTGCTAACGCCTCCTTCCTCGAAGAGCAACTCGCCATGCTTCGAAAGACGTGTCCGCGCCATTTCGTCACCACCAACAACGTGGGCGCGCCTTTGGATACCATTGATCTTCACGAGCTTTATAAGAACCTGGACTTTGTCTGCAACGACAACTACCCGGGCTTCGCGCAGATGTTCTATCAAAACATGCCGCCGGAAACTCTTTCGGCAGTGATCTCCCTCGGACATGATTCGATGCGCGGCGTGAAGGATGGCAAGCCCTTCATGATCATGGAAGAACAGTCCGGGAAGGCAGGACAGAGTTTTTTTTCGCCGCAGCCCCGCAAAGGGCAATTGCGGCTGTGGACCTATCAAGCGATCGCCCACGGCGCCATGGGCGTGAACTACTTTCGCTGGGACACCGCCAACTTCGGAGCCGAGGAGTACTGGCATGGCCTGCTGAATCATGACCGTTCAAAGAGTCCAGGCTTCGAAGAGATCCAGCAAACTGTGAAAGAGTTGAAAGCTCTCGGGCAGGAAATGCTGCAATCGTCGTACCCGGCCGACACCGCTCTTTTCTTTGACCTGGACTCGGACTGGGCGCTCGCCGTGCAGCCCGGACACAGCAAGCTCACTTACCAATCCCACATGATCTCGTGGTACGGGTCCATCGCGGGCGCTCACGTCGGCACCGATGTGATTCATCCCGAGGCCGATCTCTCCCGCTACAAAGCGGTTCTTGCACCGCTGCCGTATGTGGTCTCGCAGAAGCAAGCCGCGAATATCAGGAAATTCGTTGAGGCCGGCGGAATGTTTGTGAGCGGCTTCCGGCTTGGAGCAAAGGACGAGAACAGCCAGATCGTGCGCACACCGTTGCCGGGACTACTCCGCGATGTCATGGGCGTCACCGTGAAGGACTACGTACCGATTTACGGTGAGAAGCTGGGTGTTAAATTTTCCTCGCTTCTGAATGGCCCGGACGGGGAATGCGCTTTGTGGGCGGACGTCCTGCAGCCTTCGTCAGCGGCCGTGCTGGGCACTTACACCGGCGGCGCCTACCCGGGCGACCCCGCGATTACCATGAACTCCTTCGGCAAAGGCAAAGCTGTCTATCTGGGAGCGGACCTGGACCCTGTCAGCCTCGGCAGAGTGTTAGCCGCGCTGCTGGAGAGCGGCGGAATAAAATCGCCCTTCGATGTGCCGCGCGGAGTCGAATTGTGCGTTCGGAAGTCGGGGGCGACGCAGTGGTTTTTCCTTCTCAACCACACCGCCGCCTCACAACCCGTCACCCTTCCCAGCCAATTCAAAGACCTGCTGACCGGAGCGACACACACTGGGAAAATCGGCTTGGAGCCGTACGACGTCCGCGTGCTACAGGCGCTCTAATGCAATTCCAGGAGGCGCCAGTCACGGCGATCCGCTCGACGCGCGGCTTCCCGCTCCAACACCGAATGAAGTAAACTGCCCCGAACACTTCGGAGCACCGAATGGACAAACGAATCGCCTCCGCCGACGCCGCCATTGAGAAGATCCACGACGGTGCCACCATCCTTATGGGCGGCTTCGGCCTCTCCGGCATCCCGGAAAACCTCATCGCCGCGGTCCAGCGCAAGGGCACGAAGGACCTCACTATCGTCAGCAACAACGCCGGCGTGGATGGTTTCGGCATCGGCATACTGCTGCAGCAGCGCCAGGTCAAGAAGATGATCTCGACTTACGTCGGCGAAAACAAACTCTTCGAGCATTTAGTCCTAAGCGGAGAATTGCAAGTGGAATTGAATCCCCAGGGCACGCTGAGCGAACGCCTGCGCGCTGGGGGCGCCGGTATTCCTGCGTTTTACACGCCCACGGGATACGGCACCATGGTCGCGGAAGGAAAAGAGACACGTGAATTCGACGGCCGCGTGTACGTCATGGAGCGCGGCTTGCGCGGCAATTTCGCTTTCATCAAAGCGTGGAAAGGCGACCGCTGGGGCAATCTCATCTATCGCAAGACGGCGCGCAACTTCAATCCCATGATGGCTACGGCCGCGGACTACGTCATCGCTGAGGTCGAAGAACTCGTCGAACTCGGCGAGCTCGCTCCCGACCAGATTCATACGCCAGGCATTTTCATCGACGCCATTTTCCAGGGCTCCAGTTACGAGAAACGCATCGAGCGCCGGACGGTCAGAAAGGCTTGACATGATGACGGCTGGCATTATTTTCATCGCCCGTCGTATCTTGGTGGCGGCGCTAATTTCGGTATGGTTCCTTCCTGCGCTGGCCGTTGGTCGCCCCCTCAATTCGCCCGCCAACACCGCGGATTTCGACGGAGCGCGCGCGTACGAGCACGTCCGTCACCTCGTGGAAATTGGGCCGAGGCCGCCGGCATCTGACGGGATTCATCGTGCGCAGGCGTATATCATTGGCCAACTGAAAGGCTTCGGCTGCCCCGTCGAGGAGCATGACTTCCACACCTCGACGGTGCTCGGCGATCTGGCTATGAAAAACATCGTCGTCAAACTTCCCGGCACGAGCTCCGGCATCGTTCTCTACACCACGCATTACGATACCGTGCGCATCCCCAGCTTCGTGGGCGCTGACGACGGCGGCTCGGGCGCCGGAACCATGCTCGAGCTGGCGCGCTTGTTCTGCGCACGGAAAAATTCGCTCCATGTGTGGATCGTTTTCTTCGATGGCGAAGAAGCGCAAGGCAACTGGACGGATGGCCCCAGCATTCAATGGAAAAACGACAATAGCAACAACACTTTCGGCAGCCGCGAAATGGCCGCTCAAATGGCGCTTTCCGGTGAACTGAAGCGCCTCAAAGCCATGATCCTCGCGGACATGATTGGCCCCGCGAACGTCAGAATCACGCGCGACACCGGCTCGACCCGCTGGCTCACGGATTTCATCTGGGAAACGGCGGCCCAACTTGGATACAAGAGCAACTTTGTCAACGAAAACTACGCCGTAGGCGGGGACGATCATTTCTCGTTCATCCGCCGGGGTGTCGCGGGCTGCGACCTCATCGATTTTTCCGTCCGCGATACTTACTGGCACACGCCGCAAGACACACTCGACAAAGTCGATCCCAAGAGCCTGGCTATCGTCGGCCAAGTCCTGTCCGCGACCTTGCCGCGCTTTGAGAACAAATTCCGCTGAAGTTGTAGTGGCAGGTCTTTAGACCCGTGATTTTGCTTTTGACTTGGCTGTAAACTGTCGACTGTGAACTTCTTATGACGCTGACCGAAGACCAAAAGCGCGAACGCATCGCCCGCCGCATCGCGCTCGAATTGCGCGACGGCTACTATGTCAATCTCGGGATCGGCATGCCCACGCTCGTAGCCAACTACGTTCCCAAAGGGATGGAGGTGATCCTGCAATCCGAAAACGGCATGCTCGGCGTTGGCCCCTATCCCCTCGAATCCGAAGTCGACCCCGACCTCATCAACGCCGGAAAAGAAACGGTCACCGAACTCCCGGGCACTTCCTATTTTTCCTCCGCGGATTCTTTTGCCATGATTCGCGGCGGCCACGTTGACCTCACTGTTCTCGGTGCCCTGCAAGTCGACGAAAAGGGAACTCTCGCTAACTGGGCCATTCCCGGGAAAATGCTCAAAGGCATGGGCGGCGCAATGGATCTCGTCGCTGGCGCCAAGCGCGTCTTCATCGCCATGGAGCACGCCACGCGCGACAACAAGCCCAAAATTCTGAAAAAATGCACGCTCCCGCTCACCGGCGTCGAAGTCGTCGACCACATCGTCACCGAACTCGCGCTCATCGACGTCACGCCCGGGGGCCTCCTCCTTCGCGAACTCGCCCCCGACGCCACTCTTGAGCAAGTCCAGTCCCTGACTGAACCGAAGCTCCTTCTTCCTCCCGGCGGACCCAAGCCCATGCTCGCGTAGGATTCAATTGTTGCCCGCAAAGGCGCGCCACATGAAACCCAAGAAAAAAGCTGCCAAAGCGAAGTCCAGGCGCTCGAAGATGCCGAAGTTTTTCCCCATCGACGACGAGATGAAGGAACTTTCGGGCATGCTCGAAAAAGAAGTCTCGGACTGGCCTGGCGTTTCAAAGAAGCCGATGTTCGGATACCAGGGTCTTTATCGAGACGGCGCAATTTTTGCGGCGCTCCCCCGCTCCCGTGCCATGAAATCACCGAGTGCCATCATGTTTAAGTTCGCTTCCATTTCCCCGGCCCTTCTGGAGTCCGCGAAAAAAGATTCCAGAGTTGATACCGTTTCGGGCATGTCTGGTGCGGGATGGTTTTTCTTTGAGCTGGACGATGCTTCGGCCACAAGCAGTGCCCTCGGCTGGCTTGGCCGGGCTTACGATGCCGCCAAGAAGTAGCCGTCACCGTCCGATCGGATTTTCACTTCTCTTCGGGTGCAGGACCACTGAGGTGCCGGGCAGTGGTAAACGAATAGTGGAACCCGGATCCGATGCTCAACACCGTGATCGCATAAACGAGGAAGTGGTTTAGAGCGCCCAGGCGGTAATTGGGATAAGCAGCGCCTAGAACGACGAGGAACACAAGGATGATCTCCGCGGCGGTAGTCAGCTTGCCGTAAATGCTGGGCGGAAATGGCCGGTAGCCGGAGATGAGCAGAATCACCACCGCCACAATGAGAATCAGCACGTCACGGCTGAGAACCAGGATGGTGAGCCACCAGGCGAGTTGCTTTTTGAACGCCAGGATGACGAAGGAAGAGGAGAGTAGAAGTTTGTCGGCGATGGGATCGAGGTACGCGCCGAGGGCGGAGCGCTGATTCAGGCTGCGCGCGAGCAAACCGTCTATTCCATCGGAAAGACCGGCGATGACCAGGACTAGAAGCGCCCAGCGGTAATGTTCGTACGCAATGAGAATCAAAAAGAACGGCAGAAAGCCGAGGCGCAGAAACGTAATTTGATTGGGAACCGTCCAAATGCGGGCTTTCATTGTGTTTCAGGATAACGCAGTTCAGGCGAATTGCGCGAGATAGTCGGAAAGAGAACGTCCCACCTTGCGCGCGAAAAGCTCGTTCATCGAGGGGATGGAGCCGGAGGGTTCGTCGAGAGAGATGCGCTCGACGCGGTTCATCGGAAAGAAGATGGTAGGCAGGCCCATGCGCTCGCCATCCGGCTCATTGAGCTGCCGGATGAAGTGGTCGAAGGAATTCAAATCGATGCCGCGCAGCGTGATTCCCGAAGGGTTAATGGCCAGCAACTCGCCCCACACTTTTTCCTTGGGCGTGTGCAAACTGACGACGACGATGGAATGTGGATCCACGGGTGACGCCTCTTGTTCCCCATAGAGTACCGCACTTTTTCTCGCTGCGCCGTCGGAATCTGACTATTGTCCCGGCAGCGGGTCTCGAAAGTGGAGGATCATCAGCGCGAAGCTGGCGACAATTATGATTCCCGCGAGCCAGCCGAGTACCTGCGCCCGCTTCTGCTCCGCCGCATTCATCGGCCGGCGATCGTCATAAATCTTGCCAAGGACAAATCCAACGGCGAAGCCGCCAATGTGGGCTGAATTATCGATACCAAGACCGCCCCAAAATCCGATCAGGAACAGAATCGCCACCGAAGTGATGAGCCGGGAACGCAATTCGCGCATGAACGAGCCGCCGCGTTTCGAGGTAACCGCCAGCATCGCGCCGATGAGGCCCAACAACGCGCCGCTGGCACCGATGGAAAAGTGCCCCATCAGCGCGCTGGCCAAAAAGCCAAGCGCTCCGGTGACCACGTAGAGGAACAGGTAGCGCCCGGACCCGTAAAGTTCTTCCAACGCCGGACCGAATTGCATCAGAGTCATCATATTGAAGCCGATGTGAATCAATCCGCCGTGCAGGAACATTGCCGTAACCACCCGCCACCATTGGTGATCTTGGACTAAAAAGAGGAATGGAAGGCTCGCCCCCAATTGATAGGATGCTGTACCGCTCATGCCCCAGAGCGTGCGCAGACCGCCGGCCTCGCCGGCTTGCATGGTCAAAACCCAGCTCACGCCAAACATCAATATGTTTGCGACCAGCAGCGCCGAAGTCACCGGAGTTTCCTGCTCGCCGAAGAGTCCGGAGAGTTTTTTGCTGAGCGCCGCGACGGAAAACCGCAGGCTCGCGCCGCACTCGTGGCAGCGTGTTGCGCTGATTCCGACAAGGGCTCCGCACGCCGGGCAAATTTTCGGCCGCGGTTGCTGCTCGGCGCCGCCGAAGAATCCGCGCATCGCGTTCCTCCATTTGTCCACGCGCCACTGCCACCGGTAGGGAAGGGCCAATTCTCCTCCTTGCGACTTGCACACCGCGTTCCTATAATACCCAAGTCGCCGCGCTTCTTCTCTTCACGGCGAGTTTTCCGAGGACTTGGCGCTTATGGACAAATTCGAAGAGTTCGGCAAACGCATCGACGAAGAGTTCGCGCGGCTCAAGAGCATCAAGAACTTCGAAGATTTTGGCAAGCGCGTTGACGAGGAACTCGCGCGCGTCAAGAGTTTTGTAAAGGAAGAAGTCGCGCCGGAAACGGAAAAGCGCACGGCCCAGTTTTTGCGCGAGGTTTCCGAAAAGCTCACCGAGGCGGCGGCGTGGATCGAAGCGCGCAACGCCGCGCGCAATGCGCCGAACGACCAGTCTCCTCCGGACGCCAAGCATCCCCAGAATCCGCCATCTTCATGACGCAGGCCCCGCTTTGAAGAGTCCGCCGGAATTAATTTTCGTCCACTCGGATTCGCGCAAACGCGTTTTCCGGGCGCAACTTCGTTGCCCCTCGCGTTTTTCCCGCACTCCATTCTTTGCTCTCAGTGTTCTCTGCGTTCTCTGTGTCCTCTGTGTTAATTTCTCCGGCTGCGCGTCGCGCAAACCCATCGCCGACCGCCGCCAGCCGCCTCCCGTCGAGCCTTCTGCTACACCGGCCGAAACCGCCGGCGCCGCCAGGCGATCGACGGACGCACCCGAACCTCCCGCGACTGCGCCGGCAGCGTCTCCTGCTCCGAGGCGCGCCAAGCCCGCTCCTACGCCTGCTCCCTCCGGTTACACGGAACAAGGCAACGCTTCCTGGTATGGCGTCCCGTTTCACGGGCGGCACGCTTCCAACGGCGAGATTTACGACATGTATAAACTCACAGCGGCGCACCGCACGCTCCCGTTCGAGACCATGGTCCGCGTCACCAACCTGAGCAACGGCAAGTCCACCGTTGTGCGCATCACCGACCGCGGCCCCTTTGTCGACAATCGCATCATCGATCTCTCCCTTGCCGCCGCGCGCGAAGTGGATTCCGTGGGCCCTGGCGTCGTGCCGGTGCGCGTTGAAGTTCTTGGCGGCGTCGATCCCACCGCCGGATTCTTCACCGTGCAGATCGGCGCTTTCCGCGACCGCGCCAACGCCGAACGTCTCCGCGACCGCCTCAGCGCTTCCTACTCGCCCATTTTTATTCAGCAATATGATTCTCCCGACGGCGTGTTTTATCGCGTGCGCGTCGGCAGGATTTCCGGCGAAGACGCCGCGCACCAGTTCGGCGAGCAGCTCCACGGCCGCGAAGGTTTTACGGAATTTGTTACCCGTCTCGACGAAGGCACACCAGCAGGAGGGAACCGATGAGCGCCGACTGTTTGTTCTGCAAAATCGCCGCGAAGAAGATTCCATCGAAGATCGTTTACGAGGATCCTGATCTTTTCGCTTTCGAAGACATCAGCCCGCAAGCGCCCACGCACATCCTGATTTGCCCACGGAAACATCTAGCATCGCTCAACGAAGCCGCACCGGAAGATCAAGCCGTGCTTGGCAAGCTGCAGCTTGTCGCCGCGCAGCTTGCGCGCGAACGCAATCTCCTCGAGGGCTACCGCACCGTCGTAAACAACGGCAGCGGCGCCGGCCAATCCGTTTTCCATCTCCATTTGCATCTTCTCGGCGGGCGGCAATTCCGCTGGCCGCCGGGATAGCCGCGAGGCGGCTGCAACGCGTGTTTCACGGGTGTGTCTACGTCTTCGATAAGACAGACTGATTCAGGTCAGATCAACTCGACGAAATCACGCTCGCGGCTCTTCTCCGGCAGCAGTGCCAGGACGGCCCGATCCATAGTTGCGAGCTTGCCTTTCTTGTGCATGGCCAGCCCCAATAGATAAGCATCGGTCACTTGTTGGTGGCCCGCCAATCGGCGATTGAGTGGTTCAAGAGCTTGGATGAAGGTGAGCTCATCAGCCCAGAACCTGTGCGCGGGATGGCCAATGTTGGCTTGCAGAAGAGCGAGAGCATGGGCGGGAGTGAGTGCGTTTGGGGAGAAAGCGGGATTCGAAAGTATACGGACGAAGCCAGTCTGGGTCAGGGGGCAGGTCGCCCACCCCTCGCGCGCTTGGCGGGCAAGCCATTCATGGACCCTCTCATGCGCACGATGCGTGGGCCACGCCATGGCGATAAGGACATTGACGTCCAGCAAGAAACCGGCTTTCACTCCAATTCGTCCTGAAGTTTTTCGACCTCCTCGGTGCTCACGGGCGGCGAGCCAGGGGGAAGCTCGACAACGTGAAAACCGTTGACGATGCGGGTTTGCAAGGGTGCTTGCAGTCCCCGCCGTATTAGGTCTGATGCCGCTTTGCCGATGGCGACATCCCGTCTCTTAGCGTACGTCTTAACTTCCTGGAGAACATCATCATCCAACGAAAGAGTGGTTCTCATGCCTATATGATGCTACAGTGCAGAAATGATGTCAATCACGCAAATGGGCATCATAACCGTGTGTTGATGCAGAATTGAGTCCTGTGTGGCGGACCGCTCTGGCACGCGTAATTGCAGCCAAGTTGGTCGATAGCGTTGCTCAAGCTAAGATAGGGGCAGCTTTCAGGAGGAGTTCGTGCGATTGCGGCATCTGTTTTTGTCGTCGCTTCTGCCCGCCGCCGGGATTGTCGTTTGCCTGGGACTGTCATCGGCTACCGGCGCCCAGCAATCTGCATCTGCCGCTGGTGGGAAAGCTCTTACGGTGGAGCGCATTTATTCGCAGCCGAGCTTGAGCGGGCGGTTGACACGCGGTTTGGCTTGGCTGCCTGCAGGGAATGAACTGAGTTATTTCGTGACGAACGGAACGGGGAAAGAAGCAAAGGCCGAGCTTTTCGTGATGAATGTGAGGTCGGGGGAAAGCCGCCGCATTGTTGGCTCCGAGCAACTCGAATCGATCCTTCCAGCTGACCTTTCAAGGCCCACGCAAGCGACAGGTCTGGGACGGCGCGCACCCGCTGAATATCAGTGGGCTCCTGATGGTGTCGAACTCCTGTTTCAAGGCCCGACGGCGCTCGCATGGCTCGATTTGCGGTCGCAAAAGGCGCGGGCACTTGTGTCTGGTAAAGCCGAGATCGCGGACCCCAAAATTTCCCCGGATGGGCGTTTTATCAGTTTTGTTCGCGATCACAATCTATGGCTCGTGAATCTCGCTGACGGCAAAGAGCGCGCGATCACGCAAGGCGGCACGGAGGAGATTCGCAAGGGCGAACTCGACTGGGTGTATCCGGAAGAGCTCGATATCAAGACGGCCTATTGGTGGTCGCCGGATTCTTCTGCGATCGCTATTCTCGAAATGGATGAGCGCAAAGTATCGCAGTATCCGTTGGTGGATTTCTCCTCGCCGGGCGGGGAAGCGGAGATGGAGCGCTATCCCGTGGCCGGCGGCGCGAATCCCATCGTGCGCGTTTTTGTCGTGTCGCTCAACGGCGGGGAACCTCGCGCGATGGATATCGGAGCGGAAACCGACATTTACATTCCTCGCGTGAACTGGCTCGCCGATTCGAAACACGTCGCGATTCAGCGGCTCAACCGCGCGCAAACCGCGCTCGATCTCCTGATTGCGGACACCACTACCGGCAAGACGCGCACCGTTCTCAGTGAAAATGATTCCAACTGGATCAACGTCAGCGACGATCTTTATTTTCTCAAGGATGGCAAGCGCTTCCTCTGGTCCAGCGAGCGCAGCGGGTATCGGCATCTTTATCTCTATGATCTCGACGGCAAACAACTTGCGCAGCTCACCAGGGGCGAGTGGGAAATCACTGCGGTCGACGCTGTGGATGAAGCAAAGGGCCTTGTCTATTTCACCGCCACGGAAAAATCTCCTTTAGAAAGCCACCTCTTCAGCGTCGCTCTTGACGGAACCGGCTTTGCTCAGCTCACCAAGGACGAAGGCACGCATACCGCGGTTTTTGCGCCCAATGCTGCGGCTTTCTACGACACCTATTCGAGCACCGCGACACCGCCGCGCCAGGACCTCTACCGCGCCGATGGATCGCGCATCGCCACGATTAACGAAAACAAAATCGCCGAACTTGCGGACTACCATCTCTCTCCCTTGGAATTTGTCACCGTGAAATCGCGCGACGGCGCATTGTTGAATGCCAGCATCCTCAAGCCGCCGAACTTTAATCCGCAGAAGAAATATCCCGTGCTGGTTTACACGTATGGGGGGCCGCACGCTCAAGTGGTCCGCAACGGCTGGGGTGGCGCTAACTTCCTATGGCATCAGCTCATGGCGCAAAAAGGTTACATTATCTTTTCGCTTGATAATCGCGGCTCGGCCGGCCGCGGCCATGCTTTTGAAGCGCCGCTGCACTTCCGCATGGGCGCACAGGAGCTTTCCGACCAGCGCGACGGCGTGCAGTATCT
>Ga0137415_10006311_pt1 | contig 11747 bp, 11 predicted proteins | sample CZODoug3_1_1_16f_FD_183082 | JGI IMG/M metagenome (GOLD analysis project Ga0137415, IMG submission 183082) | Vadose zone soil fungal communities from Angelo Coast Range Reserve, California, USA - CZODoug3_1_1_16fungal (Hybrid Assembly) | ecosystem: Environmental > Terrestrial > Soil > Vadose...
ACGAAGGGGCCCAAGGGTCTACAGGCCGAGAACGTACGGCCTCTGTAACAACATCAAAATCTGGTGTCAAAAGGCTCTGGCCAAACGCCGGAGCCTTTTTCGTGGGCTGAAAATGCCGCGAACGGAATCTCCGTTCGGTGGTGCGCCGCGAGCTAATTCGTCAACGTGATGTAGATCCCGAGCGCGACGCCGTACAGGCCCAGGCTGACCCGCCGCAAGGCCATCAGGCCCAGAACCGCTTACCAGTTCAATTCACTTTCTTCTTCGCTCCGAGATTCCATCTCCATGGATCCTCCTTCACTCTTACTCTTAGGGGGGAGTGCTGTCTCAATTTTCCAGAGCGAAGTGGGCGCGAAGGACCCGCTGCCAGGACAGGGGCGTCGGCCCGGAGGAATGCAGGCTCGCTGCCATCCTCCGTCCGCAGGCTCGAAGGCGGAGAACCAGAGACTTGTGCGACGAAGCATCCTGGAGCGATCCGGGGCTCGTTCGAGTTCTCGCACGATTCCCCGCGCAAGTTCAAAAATCCAAAATTCGCACGCCTGCCCGGTTCAAAAATCGAGTGGCAAAACTTACGCGCGCTGCTCGCCTGAGAGGGATAGAACTCATCGAGGGGGGCGGCGCCCTGAAATCATGATGTTCCTACATCAGCAATCCGCTGGCTCACTGTCGGCCGAGGCTGGTCTGGGTGGCCCGGTCGACCTCACCCATGGCCTCCCGCCCCCATGGGCGAGTGGATTTCGTAAGGGCCGAGTTTTGTTCCGAGCGGCCCGACTCACGGTTGACGGGGATTCTAGCGTTGAAGCGCGGGGCGGCGGTGGGAAGTGAAAAGCGCAGAACGGAAGGCGTCCCCAATCCTGAGACTTCCATTCACGCCGCTGACGGTCATCTCCGAAAGGGAGAGTGTCATTACAGCTCTGTGGTCAGCAGCGTCGACTCTTTCGGCAGGTAACTCTTTTTACGGAACCAGTCCTCCATCGCAACTTTCAGCTCTGCCAATGGCACCTTTGCGCCGATCTCAATTAAGCCATCCGCCACGGGCAGGGTATCGTCAAAGACGCTGGCGTTGGTGAAGTTGCGCATGCTGAAGCTGTCCATCCACTTCATCGGACACGGGTGACGTTGTCCGTTCTCGTCATACTCAACCCGGATCTTGCGAGCGAACATGCTCTGATTTAATCACAGCCGGGCTCTTGCGTCCGGGCGCCGGGTTCCTTGACAGACTGCACTGCCGGATCATAGTCTGCGCAACGTCGCCTGGGATGACTCTTCATCCATCTTGAAACCGAGTTCAGACCGACAAGGCGTCCGGCACCAGGAAACGAGGAGGGTTCAAATGCTGTGGCTGCTGTGGCTCATCGTGCTGGGGTTCATCGCCGGCTGGGCGGCGGGAAAAATCATGGGGACGGGTGGCTATGGACCCGTCATGGATATTATTCTGGGCATCGCCGGTGCAATCGTCGGAGGCTTTCTGCTTCGCCTGCTGGGCCTCTATTCCTCCGGCGGCCTGATCTCGCAGATCATCGTCGCCATCATCGGAGCGGTGTTTCTCATCTGGCTGAGCCGCAAACTGAAGAAGGCTTAGGGACTCGGAGAGCAGAATCTAGTTTCTTTTCGCCGCCCGCAGCCGCTGGGCCAGGCCTTCGACCTCGGCCTTCAATCCCTCGGGCAGATGCTGGCCGAACTGTGCAAAGTGCTTCTCGATCAGCGGGACTTCTTCGAACCATCCCTCGACATCGACGCTGAGCACTTTGGCGAGGTTTTCCGGCGGAAGATCCAAGCCCCGGGTATCGAGGTCGGCCAGTTCGGGGAGTCGCCCGATGGGGGTGTCGACTGCGGGCACCTTGCCGTCGCAACGCTCGAAGATCCACTTCAGCACGCGGCTGTTTTCTCCGTATCCCGGCCAAAGGAACTTGCCGTTCTGGTCCGTGCGGAACCAGTTCACGTAGAAAATCCTGGGCAGCTTGCTGGCATCGGAGTGCTGTCCGATCTGCAGCCAGTGGCTGAAGTAATCGCCCATGTTGTAGCCGCAGAAGGGGAGCATGGCCATCGGATCGCGCCGCAGCTGCCCCACCCTTCCGCCGGCTGCCGCCGTGGTCTCGCTGCTGGCTGTGGCACCCAGGAATGTCCCGTGCTGCCAGCTGAACGCCTGGTTCACGAGGGGGACGATTCCGGCGCGCCGCCCGCCGAATAAGATCGCATCGATGGGTACTCCCTTAGGATCTTCCCACTCGGGCGCAATCGACGGGCACTGGGCCGCGGGCGTTGTAAACCGTGAGTTCGGATGCGCAGCCTTGCGGCCCGACTCCGGCGTCCAGGGCCGCCGCAGCCAGTCCATTAGCTGCGCGGGCTTTTCATCGGTCATCCCTTCCCACCAGATATCGCCGTCGAAGGTCATCGCGCAATTGGTAAAAATGGAATTGCGGGCCACCGTCTGCATCGCATTCCGATTCGACTTCAAGCTGGTGCCCGGCGCCACCCCAAAGAATCCGGACTCCGGATTGATCGCGTACAGCCGCCCGTCCGCGCCGAACTTCATCCAGGCGATGTCGTCGCCAATGGTCTCCACCTTCCAGCCTGGGATGGTCGGAATCAGCATGGCAAGGTTGGTCTTGCCGCACGCCGAGGGGAACGCCCCGGTCATATACTTCACCCGGCCCGCGGGGCTGGTCATCTTGAGGATGAGCATATGCTCCGCCAGCCATCCCTCGTCGCGCGCCTGCACCGATGCGATGCGCAGCGCGTGGCATTTCTTCCCCAGCAGGGCGTTGCCGCCGTAGCCCGACCCATAGGACCAGATCTCGCGCTCGTTCGGGAAGTGGCAGATGTATTTATGCTCCGCGTTGCATGGCCAGGCGGCATCCTGGTCATTCGGTCCCAGCGGCGCGCCCAGGGAATGCACCCCTCGGACAAACTCCCCGTCGGCTCCGAGCACATCCAGCACGGGCGTCCCCACGCGCGCCATGATGTGCATGCTGGCCACCACGTAGGGAGAATCGGTAATCTGGACCCCGATTTTCGCAATCGGCGACCCGACCGGGCCCATGCTGTAGGGAATGACATACAGAGTGCGGCCCAGCATCGCGTTGTTGTACAGGCCCCGTAGCTTCTGCTTCATGGTCTCGGGGTCTTCCCAGTTGTTGGTGGGTCCGGCTTCTTCTTTGGTGGGCAAGCAGATAAATGTTCGGTCTTCCACCCGGGCCACGTCCGCGGGGTTTGACCGGACGAGGATGCTGTTCGGGCGCTTCTTCTCATCCAGGGGAAGGGCGGTACCAGACAGGATCATCAAGCGCCGCATCGCCTGGTCTTCGCTCTGGGATCCATCGCACCAGTGGATACGGTCCGGCCGGCACATGCGCGCCACTTCTTCCACCCAGCGGGCCAGCTGCTTATGTCGGTTTTCCCGGCTGGATGTTTCCACTTCGATCGTAAGACTGGACATAAAAGCGTCTCCTGCACAAAGGACAGGCTGAAGAGAACCGGGCTGCAAGGACGGCAGACCCGGAAGCGCCGCGGTCGCGCAGAACGACCAGAGCCCAGGACGTGAACCGTTCAGAACATCGCCCATCCGTCCCACTCGGCAAACTGTTTATTGTCCCTCATCGCCCGGGACGTTTCCAAGTCAAAACCCGGTACCTTCGCTGGCGATGGGGGCAGCCGCGGGCAGGAGACCATGGGAGCAATCGGCCGGAACAGGAGGCTGGATCTCACAAGTCATTGTGATCGATGAAGTTCGCAAGGGGCGCACAGGTTGGGACCGTTAGCAAAAACGATTCGTTTAGCGAGCGGCCGCGGCCGGCAGGCCGGCGGTCGAGACCACCGCTTCGAGATGCTGCAAGGTCTGGTCTACGGTGAGGGAATACATCTCGCGGCCCACACCCTCGCCTGCTTGGAGAGCGGTTTTCAGATAGTGACCGGCGATCTCGATGGCCAGCGCATCGGTGATGAGTCTTCCGGTTTGTTTCTGATACTGGACCCAGGCGGGATGAGGCAGCGCCACCCACACCGGCCGCCCACCGACCAGAAACTTGATGTCCACGGCGTCGGCGTGGCGCGTCGCCATTGCGACCACCAGGGCCTGATACAGGCAGTGCACCGACTCTTTCGTCCAGCGGTCGGTAACCGTAAAATCGTTGTACATGGCGCCCTAAAACTATATCGTCTCAGGCAGGTTGGCGGCAAACCTGGAGCGCCGACGGTTACTTCGCATTCGCCCGGATCAAGGCGTCGAGCTTCTGGAACAAAGCCCGAGTTGTCCTCCCGCGGATAGGCGGCGAGGTTCGCGCGGTACACATCGAGATTGAAGCGGAAATGATTCGACGCGTTCCTTGTTCAGATCGTCCCAGTAGGCCCCGTATCGAGTCTCGCCGATGTAGTAGGCGTTGAACACCTGCTCAAACTGCCGCTTCACCGGCCATGCCAGATAGGGCTTGCCCAGGTAGAGCTTTTCGCTGGTGAGCGAAAAGCCCGCGTTGGCGCGAAATCCGAGGTTCCCTCCTTCCCGGCGCGGTTGAAGCCGTAGCAGACGAATCGCTGGCGCACGGTTTGCAAAACGTCCGTCCATTCTGTTGCCGCCGACGTGACATAGACGAGCACATAGTCGCCGTTGCCAGGCGTAGCCCGCAACACTGCCTCGCGCAAGATGGGCGGAAACAGGAACGTGTTTTTCTTCTTCACTCGCGCCCCGAAAAAAGAAATGACCAGGTACGCATCCGCTCTGGGCGTCATCAGGCGGGTCACCAGTTTCGTGGCCAGTGCTTCCTTCCGGTACTCCCGCGGATAGCGCATCTCGGTGTCGGTCAGCAAGTGCTGGTTGTCGATGACAAGGATGGGTAGGTTCAGGTTGTGGCCCACATGACAGGAGATTGGTTCGAAGTCCGTAATCACCAGGTCGAGATTCCAGCCCTGGGCCTTGCGTCCCAGCGCGCGAACACTGCGGGCGGCTCGGGAGGCGCGCTCCCGGATGACGCGCCTCCCCAGTCCGCTTAGGCGAGCGACCCGCGCGCGGCTTGACCGTGGCCTCGCCAACTGATATCAACGTCCCTTCCCCAGGAGGCAACCCTTTGTCCGCATGGCGTGCTTATCGATTCTCGGTTTCATTGCTCTGCCTATTTTTCTTTGCTCCTGCCGCACTCGCTCAGTCTCCCCAGCCTGGTCTCCGCTTCGAGATCTCGTTCCCGAAGTCAGCCAGCGCTACGCCACTCGACGGCCACGTGCTTCTTCTGGTCTCGACCCAGGACAAGGACGAGCCCCGCTTTCAGATCCAAGAGGAATTCGCGGAATCGCAACAAGCCTTCGGCGTCGACGTCGACGGGCTGGCTCCCGGCGCCCCCGCGGTCATCGACGCCACCACCTTCGGCTATCCCAGTCAAAGCCTCGCCCGCATTCCTGTTGGAGACTACTACGTCCAGGGCCTGATCAACATCTATGACACCTTCCATCTGGCCAACGGGCACACCGTGAAGTTGCCGCCCGACCAGGGCGAAGGCCAGCACTGGCAGACCAAGCCCGGCAACCTCTACAGCAAGCCGGTGAAGATGCGCATCGATCCCAAGTCAGACCAGGTCATCCGAATCGCACTCACGGAAAAGATACCGCCGGTCGAGGACAATTTGCCCAAGGTCGAAGACAACCAGTGGGTCAAGCACGTCCGGATCGAGAGCGAACTGCTTTCGAAATTCTGGGGACGCCCTACCTACCTGGGCGCTGTCGTGCTTCTTCCCGGCGGCTTTGACGAACATCCCAATGCACGCTATCCGCTCATCGTCGAGCAGGACCACTACCATCGCGAGCTCTCCCTGCCGACCGGGTTTCGCACCGATCCTCCCACTCCCGGTTTGAAGGAGGGTGCGCTTTTTGAGGCCCGTTACAGTTACAAGTTCTACCAGGACTGGGTCTCCGGCCGCCTGCCGCGCGTGATCATGATGACCATCCAGCACCCCACGCCGTATTTCGACGACTCCTACGCGGTGAACTCGGAGAGCCAAGGTCCCTACGGCGATGCAATCACCAAGGAACTCATCCCTTACGTCGAGAAGAAATTCCGGGCCATCGGAGAAAGCTGGGCGCGCACCGTGTACGGTGGGTCGACCGGAGGCTGGGAAGCTCTCGGCTCACAGGTTTTTTATCCCGACTACTACAACGGAGCCTGGGTCTTCTGTCCGGACGTGGTCGATTTCCGCGCCTACGGCACCGCCGACCTGTACAGCGACAACAACGCGTACTTTGTCGAGGGGTTCTTCGGCCGGGTCCCGCGACCAGAAATGCGCCAGAGTGATGGATTGGTGCTGGCCACCATGGAGCAGGCCAACCACTTCGAGTTAGTGCTGGGAACTCATGGGCGCTCCGGGGAACAGTTCGACATTTGGCAGGCCACCTTCAGCCCTATCGGCGCCGACGGCTACCCCAAGCCCATCTTTGACAAACGCACGGGCGAAATTGATCACGAGGTAGCCAAGTACTGGAAGGAGCATTACGACCTCAGCGCGATCATGCAGCGCGACTGGAAAACACTTGGGCCGAAGCTCACAGGGAAAATGCACTTCTACGTGGGTGAAGCCGACACCTGGTACCTGGACCGAGCGGTGCATCTGTTGAAAGACTTTCTGGACGGGACCCAAGATCCTTACTACCACGGCACCTTCGATTTCGGCATGCGGAAGCCGCACTGCTACTCGGGCGCCGGTGACTCTAACGGTCCGGCCGGATACACCATCCCGCAGCGTTTCCTGCCGGAGATGGTGAAGCACATGGAGGACACAGCGCCAGAGGGCGCCGACTTGAGCACTTGGAAGTATTAGCCGCTTCCGGTCGGGCGGCAACGGGATGAATGGTTGTAACAAATTAAAGGACGAGCTTGAATTGCTCGAACATCATCCCGGCCGGCAGGTCATTATTTTCGGGGCTGAGATTCCCAGATGTGAACCGCCCGAAGGGACCTCCGCCAGCGAGGGAGTTGTCGGGATTGAACTGGGCTGCCCCCTGTACGGGTTGCCGCCCAGAGCGAGCCCGATGGCAAACACACGGCGAGGTAGTGTCAGGTTTCATCTCCTTAGGGGGGACGTGGATCCGTGAACCATGGTTGGACGAACATTGAGAGTGACGCCTTGCAAGGGGGGCAGACAGGAACCCCGCAGTGTTATCGGGGGCGGAAGTGGGCCGATGTTGCCCCCTGAGCGCCTCGACCAGGTGGTCTCCGGTGATCTCGACCCGGTGATCTTTTGTAAAAAGTGCGCCTGGGGCGGCCCTGGCGATATCCACACACCATCTCCTTGTCGGTTCCGCTAAGATGAATTCGTGTCGACCCGGGCCCCTCTAAAATCCAAACTGAACATCCTTCAAACCAGCCATCTTCAGAGACTGCCGTGGCTGGTCCATGGCTTCTCCACCCGACCAGGAGGGCACTCGCGTGTCTACGGTGGCGAAGCGCTGAATCTTGGCTTCACGAAGCAGGACTCAAAGGCCGCGGTCGAACGCAATCGTGCGACTTTTCTGCGGAGGCTGGGGGCGAACGGCAAGCATCCCGGGCCGCTCGTGACGCTGCGCCAGGTGCACTCCGATGTGATTCACTCGGTCGCGGCCCTGCCCGACCACCAGATCGTCGGCGATGGCCTTGTCACCGCCACGCCCGGACTTCTGCTGGCCGTCGAGACCGCGGATTGTTTGCCGGTCATTGTGGTCGACCGGAAGAAGCGCGCGGTCGGTGTTTTCCATGCGGGCTGGCGGGGAACGGTGAAACGCATCGTCGAGAAAGGAGTTGGCGAGATGCGCCGCTGGTTCGGCAGCCAACCCCGCGACCTCGAAGCCGCCATTGGCCCAGGCGTCCACGGGTGCTGCTACACCGTTGGGGAAGAAGTGCGAGATAACTTCGGATCGCAGTTCGCCTACGCCGCCGACCTGTTCCACGATGTCAAAGAGTCGGATCCGGTCCGGGAAAAATACCCATTGCTTTTTCTGACCGCGCGCGCTCCCGGCCATAGCAAGTTGCCAGTGAACATTTTCCTTGACTTGGTCGAAGCGAATCGGCGGCAACTGGTGGATACGGGCATCCCCGCGAACCAGATCGAGGTCTCGCCGCTGTGCACCTCGTGCCGTACCGATCTCTTGTTTTCCTATCGTGCCGAGAAGGGGATCACCGGGCGGTTGATGGGAGTGGTGGGAATCAGACGGCAAATGGCTGAAAGGCCTTAAGAAAACTCAGATGGATGCCCTCTATCGCGTTGTTCTCTTGGTCTTGGTGGCGGCCTCGTCGCAACTCATGTCCGCCGCCAGTCAAGACCGAGCCGCGCAGATCGATGCTCTCTTCAGATCTGTATCGGCCACTTCTCCCGGCGCCGCCGTGCTCGCCAGCAAGAATGGGCGGCCGCTCTTCGAGCGTGGCTACGGCATCACCGACCTGCGCACTCTCCACAAAATCGATGAGCGTTCTAACTTTCGGCTTGCGTCCGTCACCAAACAGTTCACCGCCATGGGCATCATGCTGCTGGTCCACGATGGCAAACTGCGCTATGACCAGTCCCTGACGGATATTTTCCCGAACTTCCCCGCCTACGGAAAGGCGATCACCATCCGACACCTGCTCAACCACACCTCGGGGCTGCTGGACTACGAAGACCTGATGGCGAAGCAGTACGGCAATACACCCGACGAAAAAATCCCGCAGATCAAAGACGCCGGGGTCCTCGCCTTGCTGGAGAAAGTCAGCACGACGAAATTCCCAGCTGGCGGCAAGTGGGAATACAGCAACTCCGGATACTGCCTCCTTGCCATGGTTGTGGAGAAGATCTCTGGCGAACCGTTCGGCCAGTTTCTCGAGGAACGCATCTTCGCGCCCCTGGAAATGTCGAACACGCTCGCCTACGAGAAGGGGAAGAACGAGGTCTCGAACCGCGCTTATGGGAACACCTTCGAGAACGGAGTCTGGCGCGAAACCGACCAGAGCTCAACCTCGGCCACGTTGGGGGATGGCGGTGTCTACACTTCGCTCGCGGACCTCGCCCGCTGGGATGAAGCTCTGCGCAAACACACGCTGCTCGCTGAAAGGGAAATGCAGCCCGCGCTCTGGGCTGTGGAACCCTCCGGCGGCCCCTCGAAGGAGCCAGACGGCAGGCGCGTACGCTACGGCTTCGGATGGTTTCTCGACCCCTACAAAGGTCATCCCCGCATGTGGCACTACGGAGAGACGGTGGGCTTTCGGACGTCGATTCAGCGTTTCCCGTCCGACGATCTCACGGTCGTGGTTCTGTGCAATCGCGTGGACCTCAGCGCGGCTGATCTGGCGCTGAAGATTGCAGATCTGTATCTGAAGCCGAGTCGTTGAACTTAGTCCGTCCCCCTCGAACAGCCGGCAGATCGGCCACGGAGAACCGAGAACTGGAACCTGGTTTAGAACTCGAATCCCTGCGCCCGCGCCAGGAATCCGACCAGCGGCGCCCGTTTCTTCGAGGCTGCCGTCACATCTCCGAGGAACCGCGTGCTGCAAACCTGGGCATCGGAGAACTCGAAGCTGGCCACGAAATCCAGACGCTTCAAGTCCTCAATCATGGGATGGTCATCGCGGTAGCCGCGCGGTGGCTTGCTGAGGCTCGCGCCACTCAAACGCAGTCCCCGTTTCGCTTTTTTCCACTCGTCCGAGCGCCAGGAGATCGCGTCACGAATCTTCGCGAGGTACCGCCGCTCCGGATGCCACGCACCCGCAGCCAAAAAACTCGCTCCCGGGTCCAACTGCAGGAAATAGCCCGCGCCCTGTAGTTCTTCCGTCGCACCGGCATGGGGGAAGTTCATTCCCAGGTAAGTCTTGTAAGGACTCTTGTCCGGCGAAAACCGGATGTCTCGATAGATGCGCATCAGCGAACCACCGTTCGGCTTCGCATCCGCGACCATCCACGGACTCACCTCCCGCAGCCGGAACCCAAAATCCGTGATGAAGCGCAGGCAGGGCTGCCGCACGGTCTCCTCGAAGCGATCGCGATTCTTCACAAACCACGGACGCCGATTGTTTCGCTTGATTTGTTTCAGGAACTGGAACAGTTCGGGAGTGAAGTAGGCCTTACCCATAAACCACCGTCGGGAAGAGATTACTGGGAAGAATGGAAGGGGCGCCCTCTAACCAGCGCCCGGTGTTTCCTCTGATCCGGCTATGGCGCGGGAGTCGTTGGCGCCGGCGGTGCGACTGCGGGTTCTCCCTGGCCGTGGTTCACCAGGTCTTTCAACTCCTTGCTGGGCTTGAAGAAAGGGATCTTCTTGGCCGGCACTTCCACGCGGTCGCCGGTTTTCGGATTGCGTCCCACGCGCGGTTTGCGCTGCCGGGTGCGGAAGCTGCCAAAGCCGCGGATCTCGATCTTGTCGCCCACCCGAAGCGACCGCACGATGCTGTCAAAGATCGTCTCCACAATCACTTCGCTGTCTTTGCGCGTGAGCTCCGCCAGACGGGAGACCTCATCGATCAGATCCGCTTTTGTCATACGCCTCTTGGCTCCGTAATGAAATTGACGAGTCGCCGCTGCCCCAGCGACCGTGGCCCTCTACCCGGGACCTGCATAACCTTCTCAAATTTCAGGTACTTCGCGCAAGTTCCGGGTTGAATAACACCTGCGATTCGGCCCCCCGACTTCGGCCGCATCCGCCCAAACTGAGAACCCGGAACTGAGAGCCGGGAACCGCTTTCCTTACTTCCACATGTAATAAAACCCGACGTGCTGATCCAGCAGTTTCTCGCGGGATGGGATCCAGTCGGATACGTCCCCAAAGATCAGATCGCTCAGTGTCTTGCGGTCCTTCTCCGGCCTGACAAGCACCGGTTCGCCCTTGATATTAACGGACTTAGCGGTATCCTCGACGGCCGACTGAAAGTCCGCCACCTGGTCCACCAGCTTCATGGAAACCGCCTGCTGGCCTGTCCAGACCTTGCCGTTGGCGATCGATTTCACGTCCTCAAACTTCATCTTGCGGCCATCGGCCACGGCCTGGATGAACTGGGCGTGCATGTTATCGATCATGCCCTGCAGGTATTCCCGTTCGGCGGGGGTCATATCGCGGGTGGGCGATCCGGTGTCCTTGAACTCGCCCGCTTTCAGGGTGATGTCCTTGAGTTTGGCCCATTGCAGCAGTTCGGCGTAGTTCACCCACTGGGCGATGACTCCGATGGATCCCACCACGCTCCCGTTATCGGCATAGATCTTGTTGGTCGCCGAGGAAACGTAATAGGCGCCACTGGCCCCCACGGTCTCGATCGACGCCACGATCCGCTTTTTCTTGTCGTCGCGAATGCGTTTGACTTCCCGGTAGATCTCCTCCGACGCGGCCACGCCGCCGCCCGGCGAATTCACGTGCAGGATGATCGCCTTGACCGAATCGTCATCGGCGAACTTCTTGAGCTGCTGCACCACCGGATTTGGGCTGAGGATCACGCCGTCCAGGTCGACCACGGCGATCTTGTCGCCAAAGGACGTGAGGGACGCGTCTTTTCCGGCGTGCAGTGTGACATAGACCAGGGCAAAGACCGCCAATACGAAGAGGAAAAAGGCCCCTCCGCCAATCACGATCCAAAGGAATGTCCGGGAACGCTTTTCTTCACTCATAACTGAGGCGCTAGTATAACTCTTGCGGGAAGGCGGCGCGCGCGTCAAGGCGCGGGTGCATAACGCCAGGGCATGCAGCACGCGATTCTCGGTCCCGGCGGCGTGGGCGGGCGGATGGGCGCCTGTCTGGCGAAAATCGGAGAGCCCGTCACAATGGTTGTCCGCCCGGAA
>Ga0137415_10006312_pt1 | contig 11747 bp, 11 predicted proteins | sample CZODoug3_1_1_16f_FD_183082 | JGI IMG/M metagenome (GOLD analysis project Ga0137415, IMG submission 183082) | Vadose zone soil fungal communities from Angelo Coast Range Reserve, California, USA - CZODoug3_1_1_16fungal (Hybrid Assembly) | ecosystem: Environmental > Terrestrial > Soil > Vadose...
CGAAGACGGAAAAATCACAGCGCCCCTCAAGGGCGTCAACTTGATCGGCAACGGCCCGGACGTCCTGCGCAAAGTGAGCATGCTGGGCAACGACGTCGGCGTTTCCGACGGGATTTGGACTTGCGGCAAGGACGGGCAGAGCGTGCCGGTGGGAGTCGGGTGTCCGACGGTGAAGATTGCGGCGATCACTGTGGGCGGGACGAAGGTGTAACGCGGCAGGGGGGCGATCTTCAGCCCCAATGCCCTTCAACCCATACCCACCCGCGCGACATATGCTCCCATCTCCCCGAGATCCAAACCGCCCGCGCCGACGGCCGCGGCTCCCAGAGACCCGGAATCCACACGTACTCGAACCCGTTCCAGTCGTAACGACCGGTTACCCACACGTAGGAGGGTGAGGGAGCACTCCCTTCGAGTTCGACCGGATCGGGCGGCGGAGGGACGGCGACGTACAGCGCGTCGGCTTGCGGGCCGGGTTCGTGGATGCAGGACGCGGTGAAGATCGCGAGACCTGCCAAAAATCCAATCCACCCGAACCGAGGCATCCGATCGGTTTCTTTGCAAGATTCAAGCAAGATATGGACGGCTCACCCTCGACGGACGCGCCGCACCGCGCTATCGAAGAAGGAAGGATGTCTTCTTCCAGGTATGTGCTCGTGGTGGGGCACGGGCGAGAGCACGAGTCGGAAGACGGGGCCGCGGCCCACCTGCGGCAGCTCGGGGCGCGCGTGCGCACGCTCGATTTTTGGGACGACTTTGCGTCGGCATGTGACGGAGACGCGTCGTTTCGCGCCATCGTCATCGAGGCTGGCGACCGTCCCGATTTCGCGGTGAGCGCTCTGCGCGGCGCGCGGCGCGAAGCGCGACTGGAAGAGACGCCAGCCATTCTGGCCATCCCAGAGCGTCAGGTCGCGCGCATCGAGCCGTCGAGCGGCTTCGACGACTTCATCGTGTTGCCGTATCGGCCGGCCGAGCTTTACGCACGCATCCGCCAGCTCGAGTGGACACGAAGCGAGTTCGCCAACGAGGAGCGAATCAAAATCGGGAACATCTTGCTCGACCGCGCTGCGCACGAGGTCTCGCTCGATGGTCGCCGCGTGGTGCTGACCGCGAAGGAGTTCGCGTTGCTCGCCTTCTTCTCGACGAACCGCGGCCGCGTTTTTGGACGCGAAACGCTGCTCGCGCGTGTGTGGGGCGTTCGCTACGAGGGCGGCGCGCGCACAGTCGACATCCACGTGCGCAGACTTCGCGCGAAGCTCGGGGATGCGCTTCCCCTGGAGACCCTGCGCGGCACCGGCTATAAGCTGCGGGCCCCTGCCGAGCTGCCCACCGAGGACGCGGAAGAGAATTCTCAGGCCGACGAGGGCACAGAGGGCACGGAGGAGAGGCCGACGCTTCCTTCGCCCCCTTCGCCCAGCCCGTCCGAGCCCTCGGCCGCGCGCGCGCGAATGCGTTGAGCGTCGCAGAGCACCGAACAATTCGACTCCCTACGCGCCGCGTTCGCTGTCGAGTCTTTCGCTGTCGAGAACGAGGGTCACCGGTCCGTCGTTGACGCTCGACACGTGCATGTGTGCGCGAAATCGCCCCGTTGCCACGCGCACGCCGCGTGCGCGGGCTTCGTGGACGAAGGCTTCGTACATCGGTTCGGCCTCCTCCGGTGGAAGGGCACCGTCGAAACTGGGGCGCCGCCCGCGGCGCAGGTCACCGTAGAGCGTGAATTGACTGACGACGAGAAGCTCGCCACCCACGTCGAGCAGGCTCCGGTCGAATTTTCGCTCCGCGTTCTCGAAGATGCGCACGTTGAGGATCTTCTCGAGCAGATAGGTGCGCTCTTTGGGCCCATCGCCGCGCCCGATCCCGAGAAAAACGAGAAGACCGCGCCCGATGGCGCCGGTCGTTTCGCCGTCGACCTCGACCCGTGCGGAAGACACCCGCTGGAGCACCGCGCGCATCGCCCTAGCCTAGAGCACCGAACATGTTGACTCCCGTCGGCTTCCTGCGGATTTCCGTCGCATCGCTGCGTTGCTCCTCCTCAAATTACGCGAGTAGTTTTCGTCGTCGCGCCTTGCGATGCTAGGAACTCCTTGGAATCCTCGGTCCGTCAACATGTTCGGTGCTCCAGCGCCGCAATGAGCGCGAAGTACGTCTGGCGATCGTAAGGTTGGTTCAAAATGTGGAAGTCTTTTTTAGAGAGGCCCACGCAACCGTAGCAATAGGTGCAGTCGCTGCACCCGATGGACTTGACCAGGTAGGCGCTGCCGGTGCAGCGCTCGCAGTCCTCGCAGTGCGTGCATTTGACGCACGACGCAGCACGTGCGCAGTGCGCGCAATCGGTGCAGTCGGTGCAGCGCGAGCAGTACTGGCAGCGGGTGAGTCCTTGGCTGTCGGTGCAGAACATCGACTCGGTGCAACGCTCGCAGCGCTCGCAGCCGACACAGGACACGTTGTCGCGGCGCCCAGCGTGGGCGGCACGCAGCGCTTGGAGGGACGCTTCGAATTCGGCGCGCGTCAGCATGGGGGGCGCACTTTGCCATTTTTTTGGCCCATGCAGGCGGGTGGGTGCATGTGTGTATCGCGCACTCGCCGTGCGTGCTCCCACCTGGAGATGGACCCCATGAAGGCTTTGCTCGCGTTCGGTGCGCTCACCGCTGTCTCGTTTGGCTCCTGGGCCCTCGATCAAGACGTCTTTGCGGCGTCCCCGCACACCGACGCTGCGGCCGCCCACAAATCTGCCCCTGCGGCGCAGGCCACCAAAGCGACGAATCGGCACGGCAAGACGGCGATGCGCGCGAGTGTGAGCGCGAGCATTCACTCGCAGCGCGAAAAGGTGAAGGCGCCGTGCTTTCGGGATGCGGTCACCGTCGTGCACTTCGCGGAAGAGGACACGTTCCCGCTCACGCGGTGCGATGGAAGCGTGGCGCATCTCGCGGTCGAACGCCTTTCGGTGCTCGCGCGTCCGGGCAGCGCGCCGAAGCCGCAAACGGATCCGTCGGCCTTGGCGAAGATGAAGGGCGACAAGATCGCCCCCGGCATCCGCCGCCTCGACCCGAAGCTCGTGGAGCGCATCGAGTCGATGATCGAACACTTCTCCAAGGGCAAGCCCGCGCGCCTGGAAGTCATCTCGGGCTATCGCCCCGGGAGCCATGGCAGCTACCACGCGACGGGCCGCGCCCTCGACGTGCGCCTCGACGGTGTCGCCAACGAAGCATTGGTTGCATTCTGCAAGACGCTGCCCGATACCGGGTGTGGCTACTATCCGAACAGCTCCTTCATGCACGTCGACATTCGCGAACCGGGAACGGGCCACGTGACCTGGATCGACGCCAGCGGTCCCGGAGAGTCGCCGCGCTACGTCTCGGCGTGGCCCCCGCCGGCCGATGCCTCGCCGAATCGCGCACCGGAGGAGACCTCGCCGGCAGCCGTCGGATCCATCGAAGAAGCGCTGGCCAAATTGGATCGCGGGCTACCGCCCCTGCCCGCCGACGAACATTCTTCCGCCGGCACCGCACGCGAGCCCGGCAGCGCCCGCGAGTCCAAAGACGCCGACGAAGAAGAGTCCCCGACACCGCCCAAGCACGCGGACCACGACACGCCCGCTTCGCCCGCGTCACCGACCAAGGGTACGCCTCGATTCCAACTCTAGTCGACTCTCCCCCCTCCCGCTCTTTTCTCGGGGCGGGAGCACAACTACACCCCGACGGCGCAGAACCCCTCGTAGTCGATGTAGCTCGTGATGGTCGGGTGGCTTCCGCACACCGGGCAGTTGTCGTCCTTGCGCAGTTTGAGCTCGCGGAAGCGCATCTTGAGGCTGTCGTAGGTGATCAACCGCCCCGCCAGCAGATCGCCCTTGCCGAGCAAGAGCTTGATCGCTTCGGTGGCCTGCAAGGTGCCGACGATGCCGCACAAGATGCCGAGAACGCCGGCCTCCTGGCAGCTCGGCGCAAGGTGCGGCGGCGGCGGCTCGGGGTACAAGCAGCGGTAGCAGGGACCGCTCTCGCGTCCGAATTTGGCGGCGGCTTTGGGCGGCAAAAAGGTTGTCACTTGGCCGTCGAAGCGGAAGATGGAGCCGTGCACCACGGGCTTGCCCATCCAGACGCTCGCGTCGTTGACCAGGTAGCGCGTGGGAAAGTTGTCGGTGCCGTCGACGACCAGCTCGTAGTCGGCGAAGAGGCGCTCGACGTTGGCGCTGGTGAGGCGCTCTTGGTGCCCGACGACCTTCACGTCGGGGTTGATGTCTCCGATCGCCTTGGCCGCGCTCTCGACTTTCGGCATCCCCACGCGGCTGGTGGCGTGCAGGATCTGGCGCTGGAGATTCGATGCACCGACGGTGTCCGCGTCGACGAGCCCCAGCGTTCCCACGCCCGCCGCGGCCAAGTAGAGCGCCGCCGGTGAACCGAGGCCGCCCGCCCCGAGCAGGAGCACCTTGCTCTTGAGCAGGCGCGCCTGCCCGACTTCACCGACCTCCGGCAAAAGGATGTGACGCGAATAGCGATCGCGCTGGCTGTCGGTGAGCTGCGGCGGCGTTTCGACGGGGTAGCCGAGGTCCTTCCAGCGCACGAAGCCCGGCATCGCCGTCTCCACGTTGGTGTACCCGAGATCGGCCAGGGTGGCCGCCGCGAGCGCCGAACGCGTGCCCCCGGCGCAATATGCGATGATTTTGGCGGACTTGTCGGTCACCTTCGATTCGATCTGCATCTCGAGGAAGCCGCGCGGAATCGAAATCGCGCCCGGAATGTATCCGGCGCGATGCTCTTCCTTCTCGCGAACGTCCAAGAGCGTAATCTTCTCGCGGCTTTCGAGGCGCCTCTTGAGCTCGTCGAGGGATACCTCTTTGGTCTTCTTCTTTACTTCGGCCAGGAGATCTGTGTAGGTCGAGGGCATCGTTTGGGAACGATCTTTGGCCATATCGCGGTTGCGTCAAGTGAAAGACCGACGACAATAGAAGGAAGGTGGCGATTTGGGCGTGAGGGAGCGTGATCGGATCCGCCCATGGAAAGTCGCGGGCATGCTCTTGTTGGCCGCGGCTTGCGCAGAAACCCAGTCGCGTTCCATCCGGCCGACGCCGCTCGGACTCGGCGATGGCATCCTCGGCCGCACCCTCGGCGTGCTCCAGGGAGGCCGCGTGCGCTTCAACGAGGTGCAGCAGAAGGCCACCCACAACAGCTACTTGCGCGACGAGACGATCTTCGACGAGTTGGTCTATCACCACGTGCGCGCGCTGGAGTTCGACCTTCACGAGGCGCGCGCCGGCTTCGCTGCAGACCCTCGAGATTGGTTCGTCTACCACATCTTTGCTGCGCCCTACGACGACACGCAGTGCACGCACTTGAGCGACTGCCTCGGGGCGGTGAAGACGTTCCACCAGACCTTCCCGCAGCACGAGGTCGTCACGTTGTGGCTCGATCTCAAAGATGACTTCATGCCCAACGGCCACGACGTCGCCGATCTCGATGCGGCCATCGTGAAGACCTTCGGCGACAGCGCCGTCTTTCGTCCGCGCGACTTGATGCGTGCTTGCCCTGAGGCCACGCATCTGCGCGACGCGGTGACCGGCTCGTGCGCATGGCCCGAGATCAAGGATTTGCGCGGCAAGATCCTGGTGGCGCTGACCGGGTCGACGGCGTGTGCGCGCGGCTCGGTTCTCGACCGATACCTGGCCACCGGGTCGGCAGACCGCGCGGCGTTCATCGCGCCGGATCTCGACGCCTCGTGCACCTTCGCCGATTACACGAAGCACAGCGACGTGGTCTTCTTCAACGCCGACCGCGAAAACGCTTGGCGCACGGAAGATGTGTACCGTGCGGGGCTGGTGAGCCGCGTGTATGCGGGCGGCATGACCGCGGGTTTCGGCGTGGGCGGCGGGCTCGATGATGCTGTGTCATGGAACGAAGCGCGCGCCCATCGGGCAAATTTTCTCGCGACCGACAGGGTGAACGCCGACGTCGATCCCTGGGCGTCCACGACGACCGCCGGATGGCCGTTTCTGTGTCTGCTGGGCGGCTGCCGCGCGAACGAGATCGAAGAAGGCGAAATCGTGAGCGTCACCGCCGAATCGGGCGACATCGAGGGTACGCGCGATAGCTTCTATTTTCTCGAGGGCGCCGCAGGGGCTGAGTCGGGCTCCGAGGACCCGACGCGATGGTCGGCGGCGATCTCCGTGCCGAGTTCGAACGTCGAGCGTTGGGCCAAAGGGTGCTTGATGGCGCGCGCGACGCGGGATGCCGACAGTCCGTATTTTGCCGTGTGCCGTCCCGCGGACAATTCGCGCATTCGCGTGCAATATCGGCTCATCGAAGGCGGCGAAACCACCGAGGTGGAGGCGCCGCGACCCTCGGGTTTGAGCGCCGAGAGCACCTTCTTCGCGCGCCTGGAGCTGACGTCGAACGCGGCGGGGACGATCGCGACCTCCGAGGCATCGAGCGACGGTGTGAATTGGGCCGCCATCGCCACCCGCCCCTTTTCCACCTTGCTCTCGCATCAGGGGCTGGCAGCGAGCTCGCATGGAAGCCGCGCCGTTCGCTTTCTCTTCGCGAACTTGAAACGCGGTACCGAAATGATGGGCGCAAAATCGTTCGACGATGGCTTGCGCATCGGCGGCGCGACGCGTGGTGCCATCTTTCGCGGCGCGGGGCCTTAGATTCGATTCTGAATCAGAACATGTAGGCGATTCCCAAGTCCACTGTGACCTGGGTGTCCGTGTTGGCGATGAAAGCAGGGACATTCGTTCCGGTCGCCGGATTCGCCGCGCCGTCGTGGTCGATGAAAAAATGCGTTCCATCGGTCTTTGCAATGGATTTGTCGAATCGGAATTCGGGACGGACCAAGAGTACACCTCCGTTGCTCTTGCCGACTCCGAGCTTGGTGTTGAGCGTTGCCGTCAGCCCAACGAGCTTCTGGGCAAACCCCGTCGTAAACCCATCGTCGTCGTTGTAATATTCGGCGCGGATACTGGGCTCGAACGTATCGCTAATTTTGTAGCGCAGCATGGCGGTCGGTCCCCACCATGAGACTTGGTGCGTTCCGCCTCCGGCTGCATCTGGGATCTTCTCTGTCCCGTAGTCGAAGTTGATCAACGCGTTCAGCCCTCCGAACGGGCCGAGGAACACCTGTGCATCCACGAGGTGGCGGACATTGCCGTTATTGTTCTTCTGTTCCGGGCCCCCAAGGTAGTTCGCATAGATGGACAGCCACGGGCTTGCTATCCATCCAATAGCCGGTCCGACCGTGGGATAATCATTGAAGTCAACCGTGCTATTCCAACCATTGACGACATATAGATCCGTATAGAAACTATCGCTCCATGGGTAGCTGATATGAAGCCCAGTGTCTTGGAACGGAATGGCGTACGTGTAGAAGAAGGCGTGGCTGTAGTTCCAATTCTTGACGGTTTCGATCGTTTCGCCGCCGATGTGCGTAACGAACTTCCCCAAGTCGAACCGAAGGCCGCGCCCGACCGGAGCGATATAACTCAGGGAGGCGTGTTGGAACACTCTATCGAGTGGGGTCAACTGGCCGCCGCCCGCTACGATGGAATCGAACATGATGTCCTGCGTCTCGCCGAACGCTAGATCGAACTTGAAACCGGCGCCCCCAACTTCTGGAACCTTTTCGACTTCGACTTCCGCAAGACTGAGCGTGATGGAGCGATCGTGGATATCGAAGGTCCGCCCTTGTATCGTCGGACTCACTCCCCTGATCCCCGAGGGGTTTGCATCGACGGTGGAGCGGCTCGGATGGTTGAAATTCCACGCGTAGTACGCGTCGATCCAGCCGCGCACCTTGATGCCCTTGAAAAATTGGAGACCTGTCAGGTTGCCCAGGTCTTTCGTGTCTGGGACGGTATAGATACCGCTGACCGGCCAGGATGGTTCGGGCATCGTGGCTGGCGGGCTTGCCGTCGGGGTGCTTGCGACTGGCGCGGCCGGCGGAGCGGGAGGCTCCGCCTGGGCGTCCGGGATGCGCGCCGGCGGCCCGGCATCTTGAGCGTCGGCGGTGTGCGCGTACAGGCTGAACGTGGCCAGCAACGCACAAAGAAACCCCGGCCGCGCACCTTGGTGCGCTCTTTCCAAGCGAATCATGTTGGCCTCCTGGGCGCTAAGTCATCGGGAGAAACGATTGCAAGGTCGTCGCGATTACGAGGTCATCGCGCGGGCATTTGCGACGACGCAGTATATCCGAACAGACACCACTTCAGACTCAACACGGGGATGGCCGCCATCGAGTACATGAGGGTCGCGAGCACGTTCTTGCGACGGACCATGCCCGCGTAAAAGAGAGCGAGCGCTGGCGTCATGAGAAGCACGAGGGCGGAGCTTCCCAGAAGCCACGCCGTATCCCCGGTATTGATTTGCCCCATGGTGGCAACCTTGACGGGGCCCATGTTTCCTGGATGTTTCGACCACGTTTACTGCGATGCGACGCGTAAATTTTTCTCGTGCATGGGATGAAAGAGGATGGCCACCACGGTTTTCAGCCGCTGAGCATCGCGCGTTCGAGGTCTCGGGCCGAAGCGACGCGTGTTTCGCGGGGCGCGACGCATGCCGCAATCAGAGGCCGCCATCGCGCGACAATGTCGGAGAGATCGGAGAGGTCGACGGATTGGACGACGTCCTCGATGAGCCGTCCGAAGCCGTAGATGTCGTCGCGCGGGTCGCTCGGAGCACCCGCGAGCCGCTCGGGCGATACATAGCCGACGCTGCCCGCCACGTGCGCCTCGCCGAGCCGTCGTGCGATGCCGAAGTCGGCGAGAAGGGGCGCATCCTTCTTCGAGAACAGGACGTTCGCGGGCTTGATGTCGAGGTGAAGCCATTGGGAGGCGTGAATGCGCGCAAGGGTGCGGCAAAGGGGGAGCGCCCATCCTTCGATGGGGAGCACCATGGCAACGTCCCGCTCGCGCAGGCGATCGCGCAGCGCGCCCCCTCGGGCCCATTCGAGCGCGATCCATCCGTGCTCCGGGTCGATGTCGAACACGCGCACCACGCCAGGCCCCGCGAGCGCCGACGCCACGCGCGCCTCGTGGAGAAGCTGATCGCGTTGCCGCACGGGGTCGTGAACCATCTTGAGCGCGATTCGCCGGCCCAGATCGCGGTCTTCGGCCTCGTACACAACGGCCGCGCCCCCGCGCGCGATCTCGCGATGAAGCAGGTACGGCGTGTCGGGCTCTCGCGCAATCCACGTCGAGGCGGGCTCCGGATGTCGCGCCGCGCCGATCTCGAGCGCCGGGCCGAGGCCCAGTGTTTCGCGAAGACGGCGATGCTGCTCGCGGGCACCCGGATGCTCGATGTCGCGAAGGAGCACGCGCTCCACCAACGCGAGCGCCGCGCTTGGCTGGCCCCGCTGGCTCTCGAGCTCTGCGCGCAACATGAGCGCGATCGCGGAGCTGGCGTGATCCAAAAGCGAGATCGCGGCCACGGGCTCGCCGCGATCGATCAGCGCCGAGGCGGCGGCGACGGCCAGCGTTTCCGGCAAGGGCGACGCGGCGTGCCTCTGCGCGAGCTCCTCCAGCGCGCGGGCCTCGTGCGATGTGCGCCGCAGTCTGCCAAAGATGGTGAGCGCTTCGTCGGTCGACGGTCCGGTGGGCCGGCCCACGTCGAGCAAGCGTGCCATGTCGTGCGTGAGGGGCGCGCGGCTCACGCGCTTTGTCTCCATCCCGGGCCGTCGCGGCCTGTCGGGTCGAGGGGGGTGCTGACCTCGAGCACGCACGCTCCGCCGCGCGCGCGGGTGATGCGATCACCTGCGAGCAGCGTGGTGCGCGACGCGAGGACTGCATCGCCGAGAAATGCGGACGGGTCGGTGCTCACGAGCTCCATCCAGCCACCTTCCCCGAGCTCCAGCCGCCAGTCGCCCACGGCGAGCTTGGCCGGCCCGAACGGCGCGATGGTGCAACGGCCTGCGACCTCGATGGCGAGCGCGCCTTCGACGTCGCGACTCGGCGCCAGGCGGACGGGCACTTCGTTGCCCAACGCGATCTCGAGCCCTCCGCCGACGGGGAGCTTTCCTGCGACGCGCAAACCGCGGAGGTAGGTGCCATTGCGGCTCCCCAAGTCCATGGCGAAGGTTTCACTTCCGTCGCGGAAAATCCGGAGGTGCCGGCGGCTCACCGCGTGCGCGGGGACCTGGATTTCTCCCTCGGTGCGCCCGAGGACGATCTCATTTCCGAAGGCGATGACCAGCGGCCGGCCCTCGACCATCACGTGCAAGGTCGGGCCCCTGGTGCGCCGCGCCACCAGCGCACCGCAGAGATCGCGCAGCAGGCGGTCTTCAGCGTCGCCTTCGAGCCACGTGCGTGCGGCGGAGAGGGCCTCGCGGCGTCTTCCTCCCGCGATCAACATCTCGATTTCAGCGATGGTCTGCCGCCGGGCGTGATTGCGCCGCTCGCGATCCTGTTCGCTCGCGAGCAGGCTCTCCAACTTGTCGATCTCGCCGGCCTGGGTGAGCGCGCGCGCTTGGCCTTCCTCGTCTCCGGCGAGACGATATCCGTCGGCGGCGCGCAGCGGCTCGCCGAGCTCCTCGAGCTCCCGCGCTGCCCCGAGCAACTCCTGCCGCAGGGCCGAAGAAAAAGTGCCTTCTTTGGCCATGGAAACCGTGAGCAGGGCGTGCTTGCGGCGAGCCTCTTCACGGACCGGGTGATCTTCCGGCGCGATCAGCTTCGCCTGCAAATAGTGCTGTCGACGCGCGGTCGGTTCGGTCTCCGCGTCGCCGCGAAGGAGCATGATCCGCGCGGTCTCCTCGGGCTGCCCTGCGAGGCCCCAGAGCTCGGCCGCACGCGCGAGCTCCCCGCGAAGCTCCGCCCTCTGCGCCGCCAGCACATAGCCTCCCTGGCCGAAGATTCGATCGAACACACCCACGTAGAAGACCGCACCAATGACCAGGTGAGCATAGACGCAGAAGCGGTCCTCGTCGAGGTGACGGGTCGGCCGCCCGCGCGAGCTCCGCCCCGCTTGGAGCTTGAGGCGCCCATTTGACCACGAGTTTGCGCCCCGTTGCGCTTCTTTCGCGATGCGGACGGCATCCGATTATCGATGGCGCTTCCATACCGGCCGCGCCTCGTCCGATTCGCGTGAGTGTGTCCGCGGCAGAGTCGCCTGCGGTGCTCCGGGGGGAGTCAAGATGATCGGCTTCGAGACCATTGGCAATGCGACCGTCACCTGCATCGACGATGTGCCGATCCTGACCACGGATCCGTGGATCTGCGGCGACCCTTATTTCGGAAGCTGGAGCATGCTCCACGAAATACCGCCTGCGCAATTGGATCACATTATGCGCGCGAAGTACATGTGGCTGTCGCACGGTCACCCGGACCACGTGCACGCGGCGGCGCTGGACCGTCTGGCGAACAAGAAGATCCTGCTGCCGAATCACGTGGGCGGGCGCATGCACACGGACCTCACCAAGATGGGATTCGACGTGCGCATCATGCAAGACCGCACCTGGACGCAGCTCTCGAAAAATATCCGCGCCATGTGCGTCTCCGATTATCATCAAGACGCCATTCTCCTCATCGACGTGGGCGGCCGTCTGGTGGTCAATCTCAACGACGCGGTGGAGCGGGGTTGGGGGCGATTCGTCAAGAAGATCATTTCCGAATATCCGATATCCTTCTTGCTCAAGCTGTTCGGTTATGGCGACGTCGATATGATCAATGTCGTGGACGAAAATGGGTCCAAGTTGATCCCGCCGCCGCCCACCTCCAGCCCGGAGGCGAAGAGCTATTGGGACGCTTACCTGAACGAAAAGGTCGCCTTCTG
>Ga0137415_10006313_pt1 | contig 11745 bp, 14 predicted proteins | sample CZODoug3_1_1_16f_FD_183082 | JGI IMG/M metagenome (GOLD analysis project Ga0137415, IMG submission 183082) | Vadose zone soil fungal communities from Angelo Coast Range Reserve, California, USA - CZODoug3_1_1_16fungal (Hybrid Assembly) | ecosystem: Environmental > Terrestrial > Soil > Vadose...
ACAGGCAAAGCGTTTTCGTCCGGCGTGAAATAGGGGTTTTGCCGCAGCGCATGCCCGCAAACAGCGAGGGGATGTGTTCCGAACCCCGCGTTCAGTACAAGGCTGCCAGACACTGTATTTATGTCGTACATACACACAATGACGCTGGGATAGCGACGCCCGAGAGCCGTTGCCCCATTTTCGAGTTCAACCACCTCGTCGGCGCCCCTGCCGGGCAACGTAGCCTGGCCCATACCAAGATTGCCCAGGTAACGAATGACGGTTGCTCCTTTTCGGACGGCAGCCGCAAACGCAGCCTCGATATTTGCTAGCGTCACCGATGCGGAAGACTCGCGGCGCAAAATGACGAGCCGTCCTTCCTGGAGCACACGATCCAAGTCACCACACGTCTTGCGCAGAATTTCTAAAACCCGGTGGTTCGCTTCATCATGTCCGAACAGAACGCAGTACTGGGATTCGTTCGCGACCCCAAGGTCGAGAAAGCGAACTCCGCGCTCGAATTCCTCCTCGTTCTGCCAGAAATGGATGAGGTGGCTACCAAGCGCGACTTGATCGTTTGTAATGCCCAGGGCGATCTCGTCACTGGGGGCTCTCATACGGCTCCTCCATAAATTCGATCTTATCTGCCACAAGGCTCCGAATGCTCACAGGGAGGCTGGAGCACGTAGGACGAAAGCTCCACCGCGTAGATCTCGCCCAAAAGCGGGAGCTATATCGCGGTCCTGTCGTTCCTGAGGAAGACTGAGTACGGTCCAGACGACATCGCAGAGCCGAACACAATAACAATATTCGCCCGCAAGCCCGAGCCATCGCCCACAGGTTCCGCACCAAGCTATCGGCAGAGCCTCACTATCAGCCCACCTCTTCCGCTTGTCAAGAACATAAACGAACCCCGGCTTGGCACAAGTAGTTGCTCACGTCTGCTTAGATTTTTCGGAACGCGGAAGTGGAAACGGGTGCTCAGTCGTAGTCCATACCCTATTGGATGAGAGGTCTTAGCGAAGTAATGCCAAGAGCGTGGTGCGAATCGCCGTGGAGAACGCGTTTCGCGAAAAGACCACGAGGATCACAAGCGCCAACGCGTGAATGTAGAGCGCCGCTAGCAATTGCACCGAGCGTTGAGTCGACGGCGCCGCACATGAAGCCCTTTTCGTTTTAGAGATATGCTCCGAGCTCATGCTACCTCTCGCATCCTTGACTCAGTGCTTCGCAATGCCCGCTCCCGAGTACCCTTCCGCCAGCCCACGACAGCTGCAGCCCTGGCTTTACTTCCAGCAGCACGGGAGCCCTGACTCGGCGCTCCCTCCGCCGGGGGATGCGAACGGAGGCCAATGTCACGACGCTGTCGCGTCTTGCTCGTTGTTCGATCACCCTGGAATTCCGAACTGCGTGTAAGCAGCACGCGCAATTTCTGCCGCGCTCGAAACAATCTGGCTTTTAGGGTCCCGATCCCTAGGCCCAGAATTTCGGCTGTTTCCCTGACCGTTCGTTCTTCCAGTCGCAGGCAGACGACGGTCCGAAATTCCGCACTTAACTGGCTCATCGCTTCGCAAAGAATGCGTTCGTCCTCCCGTTGTTCGTAGATCTCTGCAGGGTTTTCCCCTCGATCCGGAATCTCCACAGGGAACAGCTCCTCGGGTTCTGATTTCATATCGTCAAGAGAGATTTCCCTCCGAGATCGATTCCTCCGCAGACACATAAGCCCTTCGTTGATTACAATCCGGGTCAACCAAGTGGAGAAAGACGATTTCTCTTGGAAGCTGTCGAGGTGCACAAACGCTTTGTGAAAGCTCTGCTGCACGACGTCCTGAGCGTCCTCTCGGTTGCGGGTTATCCTGAAAGCGACGGAGAAAGTCTTTGCTTCGTGTCGCTTCACGAGAAATTCGAAGGCTTGACTCTCCCCATTCTTTATCGCTGCGATTAGCGTCGAGTCAGATTCTTCCCGAAACACGCTTGTTGTCGCTTCACTTGTCATCCTTCTCTTCCTTCCGTCGCAAACATTCCGCAGTCCATTTCACGCAACGCTTCCTGGGAGGAGGCTTGTTGCTCTGCGATATTTCCATGCCTCAGTCGCAACCTTATGAGTTCCTCCGTAACGATTGACGGCTTCACTGCTCCAGCGGCGGCCGGCCTTGAGGTCGCGAATGCATGCGGCAGCTTCCATTCCGTTCAGCATTGCGATTCCCTGCATCGCGCGAACGAGCCGTGGGTAATGCAGCAGGATCGCGGGAAGGTGATAGCTGCGCAAAAACGCGCTACGTGCGTTGTTTGTCGTCATAAACCACCTCCCTGCCAATGCTCCTCAGCCGCTTTTCATCCTGTCGCTATGGCACATATGCAAAGTGCACCTGCGATGCCAATCTCCTTGTGCCGATAGGTGCAATCAAATGCTTGATTTCCGAGAGGATGCTCGGAGGAAAGGAATCTGGAGCCCGTCAATTCCGCAGCGGCCTGCTTTCATACCGACACGGCTTTTGACACTTCTCGTCGTCCCGTTGACAGGGCGAAAGCCGTGCACTTGAAGGGCTATCCGAAACCAAGGGCGAGTGCTATTTCCAAAGTCCTCTTGGGTTGGAACCGAAGTTGCATCACCGGCCAAGTCATCATCGCCGCTGGCGGGATGGCCAGTTACCAACAGAAAGGCATCGATTATGAATGTCGCCTCGCGCGGCAGTGAAGAGGGAGAAGCCAATGGCAAAAAAACAGATTGATGGGAACACGATAGGGAGGATCAGCGCGCAGCCTCGGCTCCATCAACGAGCAGGCGCAATCCAGTCCTATGGAACGGTGAACCACGCCCTTCCACTCGAGCTCGAAGAGCCAGTTCGGTTGGAAATGACTGAACAACTCAACCAATTGCTTGCTGATACGATGACACTGCGTGACCTCTATAAGAAATCGCATTGGCAGGTCGCTGGTCCGACCTTTTATCAACTCCACCTGCTCTACGACAAGCACCACGATGAACAAGATGAACTGGTTGATGCGATTGCCGAACGGGTCCAGTTGCTTGGCGGAGTCAGCCTGGCCATGGCCGCCGACGTGGCCGAAACGACCCAGATCGAAAGACCTCCTCGCGGCCGCGAAGAACCACCGGTGCAGCTGTCACGATTGGTGGATGCTCACCAAGTCATCGTTCGCCAGGTTCGTACGCTGGCCAAACGCGCATCTGTGCTCGGCGACGACGGGACGAATGACCTGGTGGTGAGTGAAGTGCTCCGCACCAATGAGCTTCAACTCTGGTTCCTGAGCGAGCATCTGGTCAACGTTCCATTGGTCAGGGCGCAGGAGCCGTCGAGCGATGCGGGCGCAGCCTAGTAACGGGCGTTCGATTCAACCAGCGCTGAAAACACATTATGCCGGAATCAGCGCAGCAGTTGTTGTGGAGATATTTGACAAACGCGGCCGCTGAGTTAGGGCGTCGCTCTGTCTGCCGTCCGCCTCTGGCTTGCGGGACCGTGAATTCCTGAATGGTGGACTTGCTTCATGACTGCTAAGAAGAAAGCGAACAAAAAGCCAAGGAGCAGAGAACGTCGAAACACACCGGGCGGAAAGAACGGTGTTAGGAAGAGAACCGTCGAATCCGAACGATCCCGTTCATTTGGGGGACAACGGTCTGGAGACGTGCAGGGTTTATCTAACGTCGAGCGCGCGGATTCGGAGAGTGTCGAGGAGTTGCTCGAAGAGGGAAACTCGTTCGAAGCGGGAGTAGTAAAAGGCGTGGAAGACGCCGAAGATGCCGATGAGACGGAAGTTCGTACCCATCAGGTACCTCAGGACGATGTTCCCGACGAATACCAGGACAGAGATCAGGTGCCCTCATCACTGCAGCGTCGCCTCGCGGTAAAGTCCGACCACATCAACGGTCGACCACGCGTTGCCACCTAAAATTCGCAAAACCGGTGCGCCTGGGTTCCACGCTCGTCAGTCCGTAGTTCTCGCAACAACTAGAATCAGCTTCATGAAATTCTCCGAACTCCTCTTTCGTGCCTCATCGTCGTTCATAACGTGTCTTGCGCCGCGGTCGCGCTGACGTTATAGCAACACCTGGAGACCTCGGACCGACACGTGTCTTGACACATAGTGCAGCATCCTGAGGCTTAAACGGTGCGTTGTCGCGAGAAAAGAACCGATTCGATGTTGGCCCGATGCTTGCAATAAACAGAAGTGAAATGAAAACGACACAGCAACGTGACGGTCTCCGTCGGAATCGCTGGCTCGACAACATCACTCGCGAGCGGTTGAGCAATGCGAGACACAGGCATTCCATGGACGAGCCAGCCGTTACCGTTCCCACAACCGTCACTCAAATCAGGTGTCCTGAGGAGTCCCGATGACTTTCCGCATCTCAATGACTGTTCTCGCGCTCCTCGTTTTGGCTGGGTATCCGCAAGTCAAACCACAGACCGGCGATGGCTACAACGAATGGGCTCTGGTCGACAAGGCGGGAAACATTCGCAAGCCAAGTGACTACCGCGACCGCTACCAGGCGCTTGGAACGTATGCGGTGGTCGATCTCAACGGCGGCACCGATCTGCACTACACGTACGCGTCGCCGGGCACGGCTGAGTATTACCGCAAAACTGGAAAGTTCGCAGATGGAACCGTATTGGTGAAAGAGGTCTTCGGAAGCGATCACGCGCAAATGACGACCGGGGATGCCCATTGGGCTACGGGAACAAAAGTATGGTTCGTCATGATCAAAGACGAAAAAGGGCGCTACCCCGGCAACCCACTGTGGGGCGATGGATGGGGATGGGCACTTTTCAAGTCCGATGCGCCCGATAAGCAAGTCGCAACGGACTACAAGAAAGACTGCCTGGGCTGTCACGTCCCCGCAAAGACGACGGACTGGGTCTACGTCCAAGGCTATCCAGTTCTCGCCGCAAAGTGACACGACGGAGCGACGAGAACTGATTTTCGAAAACGATTCAAAGGAGATAGTGTTATGCGAAAAGTTCTGCTGGTCGTCATTTTAGTATCGGGCGTGGTAGCGGCGAGTTCCCTGCTGCGCTACTCGGGCCGCGTCGTTGCCGCCGCGCCGCAGTCTACGGCTGTGTTCGATGCGGATGGCAAGATGAAGTTGCCGACCGGGTATCGCGGGTGGGTTTTTGTGGGTGCGCCCTTAACTCCCGAGGGCCTCAATGATGGAAAGTTCAACTGCAACGCGGACGGAACGAACTGTACCAGGTCGAACTTCCCCGAATATCATCACGTATACATTGAGAGGCAAAATGTCGATGCCTATCTGAAGACCGGGTCTTTTCCCGAAGGAACGGTCATCGTCAAAGAGTTGACTCGGGTTCTGAAACCCACTTTTCCAGACAGCTCTCGTACGGAACCATCCGGACGCGGGTATTTCAACGGTGAGTACAACGGCATTGATGTAACGGTGAAAGACAGTAAGCGGTTTGCCCAGACGAACGGCTGGGGCTTCTTCACCTTCGGGCATCATCCATTGCCATATGCGAAGGCCGCCGCGGAATCGTCTGTGACCGAATGTGCTGGATGCCATATCGCCAATGTCGCCAAAACCGACATGACTTGGATTCAGTTCTATCCGCTGCTGCGGGACAAAAAAGGATATTAGGTTCCGAGATTTCCGTCAGCGTGGCTAAGCCGCGCACAAAGTCGAATTCAATCTAAAAGAAAAAAAGGAGATGAAGATGCCAAACGAGATGGGTATGTCGAAGGAAATGGGTACGTCAAAGGAGGTGAGCATGAACGGTCGTGGCGGCCACCTCTACATGCAAACAAATGAGGTCAAGAACGCGATCGTTCACTACCATCGCTCCGCCAACGGCACGCTCACAGAGGTGGAACGTGTCGCCACTGGCGGTGCAGGTTCGGGGACCTTCAAGCCGATCAGCGGCCAGGAGAGCGCGCCCAACTCCTTTGAAGGGGCGGGCAGCGTCATCCTGTCGCCGGATCGCAAGTTCCTGTTCGCCACCAACGGCGGGGACAATTCGGTTTCCAGCTTCGCTGTGGGCGATCGTGGCAAGCTCACACTAATCGACACCAAGCCGACCGGGAACGCCGTGGAAGGAAAGAGCGGTACTGCCAAATCGCTGGTATATTCTCCCTCGAAGGGCATGCTTTACGTGGTCCACTCCTTCGGACCTGATCATATCCGGCTCATGTCGGTCTCCAGTGATGGCAAGCTTACGGCACGCGCGGAGAAGTACACGTGTAACACGCCAGACAAGCCGCACCGAGTTCCAACTATGGGTGTGCTCTCGCCAAATGAGAAGTTTCTCCTTGTCGGTACCACGTTCGATCTGCCGATTGCGATCTCCGGCACCTATCCCGACGGTTCGCCAATTCTTTGGGTGCCTGGCCCAGATGGCAAAGCACGGTCAGTCGCTTCGAACGCTCCGGATCCCGACGGCATAGTCATCCACCGCGTCAATGCCGACGGCACGCTCGGCGAAGGCTCCTTCCAGGATGGAGGAGGCGGTTCCCCGTTCTACATCGCGTTCCTGCATAACCGGCCGGATACATTCATCATCGGATATGCCGTCGGCGATGGAGTGGCCTTGGGCCGGATCGACGAAGATGGCAGAATTGGTGTCGGCAACGTCGTACCGATCGATACAAGGCGAGGCAAGATCGCTGAACTTTGCTGGGCATCCGTCTCCCCCGATGACCGACTCTTGTACGCTACGGTTTTCGGGTACAGCAACATCACCACATTCCACATCGACGGCCTCGAAATCAGAATCGCGAAGGATCCTGCGTGCCCCGAGGTCGAAGGCGATGGCACCTTCAGGGGGCTTTGTGGAGACGTGAGTAGCGGACCGAGCGATAACTGGGTTTCGCCGGATGGCGCGTTTCTCTACCAGATCTACGGGAACGCCTCGAAGCTGGTGGGGTACGCGACCAAGCCAGACGGCTCGCTAGAAGAGGTTACCAGTGTCGCCATCCCTTACAACAGCCCGGAGGGTTTGGCGGGTTTTTGATTGCCCACATGGGCGGATGCGATGAACGGCCGCTCCGGGATACCACGCGGCTCCGCTGCACCGAGCCCGATCCCAGAAGCGGCCGCACCGCCCACCCATACGCTTCACTTGGTTCACAAAAGAAAGCGCCATAGGCGAAGCACGATCACGGACAACTTTCTGGAACGACCGAAAAAGACCGGGGACAACTGATGCGCGAGATCGCGTCGCCCTCTTGCTTCACTGACGATGCGAGCGCCTTCGATACGCTGGCACGACGCTCGGACAATTCATCGGATAAGGATCTACAGAGAGCAGAAGGCTCTTGCCGAATCGTACTCGGGAGCTCCGAAAGAGGCACTCGCGTCATGGACGTTTACCAAAGATCTCCGATTCGCGTTCTTTTCCCAAGAACGGCCGGCCCCCAAGTGCAGGAAGCCGTTCTTGTAAATACCTCCGGAGGCATTGCGGGAGGAGACCGCCTTGAATCAAATGTGACAGCAATGAACAGCGCTTCCATCATCGTTACAACGCAAGCGGCGGAGAAGGTCTATCGCGCAATCCACGAATCCGCGCATATGACGACAACACTGAAAGTGCGTGATGCGGCGAAGCTTGCGTGGTTACCACAGGAAACGATCGTCTTCAATCGAGCGCGTGTCTGCCGTCGCACACAGATCGAAGTCTCGTCGGGGTCGGAACTCCTCGCCCTCGAGTGGTTGGTGCTCGGCCGCGCGGCGCATGGAGAGAAAATCTCCGCCGGAGACATCATGGACAGTTGGCGCGTCAGGAAAGACGGTCGGCTCGTCTGGGCCGACAGCTTTCGCGCCACCGATGAGGTTTTTTCACATCTTTCTCGGAAGGCATTGCTGTCGGATTGCACCGCCCTCGCAACATTGCTCTATTTCGGGACTGACCTCGAGGAGCGTTTGCAGTTCATACGCGACCTGGCATCTTCGCTTGAGTGTCAATGCGCGGCGACGTTGGTTGGTGGTCTGATGGTTGTTCGCTTTGCTGCAAAGGTCTCCTGCGATTTGAGAGCTGCCCTGCGCAACCTGCTCCAGCAGTTCGGCGACCAGCTTGCACCTGGACCTTTCCGAGTGCCGAAGATGTGGTCATGCTAGAACCCGTTATAGAAGGATAAAGAAGGAGACATCGATGATCCGCACGAACGCTACAATGAAGCTACTCACAACTGTTCTGTTGACCTTGGCTACCGCCTTCGCTCAGTCGTCAGATCGATTGCCGATGACTGACGCGGAGAAGATCGCAGACGCATTGCGCGCCGGTCCCGCATTCATCACCAAGGACGCGACTCTGCTCGATTGGCCATCGGCGCCTGGTGGTGAATACCGGCTCCTTCGCAAAGGATCGAACGAATGGACTTGTCTCCCGGCTATTCCTGGGTATCCGCACGATGAGCCAGGGTGCTTCGACCCCATATTCCTGCGCTGGATCGAGGACAGCCTTGCCGGCCGCACGCCGCACATTGATCGCATCGGCATCTCGTACATGTATCTCGGCGCCTGGAAATCGGCGAAAGATGGCTCCTCCGGCCATGAGTTCCACGTTGGCCCGCACCTGATGGTTGTCGTTCCCGATCAAGACCAATTTCAAGGATTCAATCGTGACGCAACGAACGGAATGCCCTACGTAACGCATTTGCCGAATCGCACGGAGCTATTCCTCGTTATGCCAGTGCGGCAATGGAATGAATGACGGGCTGGCTACGGAGGTCTCACGTAATGACAACTCTTCGTTCAGCGCAAGAACGAGCTCGAACAATCAGGGAATTGTTCCCTGACGGACTCGCCAGCCACAGCAAAAAGCATCTCGACACACGGTTGGAGTTCTTGCGCGATATTACTCCTTCGCTGGAGTGCCTGTGCGCGGCGACGTTGGTTGGCGGGCTGATGGTTGCTCGCTTTGCTGCAAAGGTCTCCGGCGACTTGAGAGCTGCCCTGCGCAACCTGCTCCAGCAGTTCGGCAACCAGCTTGCACCTGGACCTTTCCGAGTGCCGAAGATGTGGTCGTGTTGAGTGCGGATTTTAGTCGGAGAGAATCATGAATCTTACGCCACGGGAAAAAGACAAGCTGTTGATCGCGGTCGCAGCGCAGGTTGCACGAGCGCGGCTCACGCGAGGCGTCAAGCTCAACTATCCAGAAAGCGTTGCTCTGATCACGGAATTCGTGCTGGAAGGAGCACGCGACGGCAAGTCAGTTGCAGAGCTCATGTCTGAAAGCGGCAAAGTCCTGACGCGCGATCAGGTCATGGAAGGCATCCCGGAAATGATCCACGAGATGCAAGTGGAAGCAACGTTTCCCGATAGCACAAAACTCGTTAGCGTTCACGATCCAATTCGCTAAAGGCCACAACTGATGCAGGCTTTCCCTCAAAAGCAGAATCACAGCGGAAACTGGAGAGTCAAATAATTGCAAAAGTTCGACACAATCATGATCGGGACGGGAGCCGCGGCATCCAGTGCTGCTTTCAAGTGCCGCAAAGCCGGCTGGTCGGTGGCAATCATTGACTCACGACCATATGGCGGAACGTGCGAGCTTCGTGGATGCGACCCAAAGAAAGTGCTGGTTGGAGCCGGGGCTCTTATTGACGCCTTCCGACGGATGAGTGGAAGAGGCGTTAAGACTGAGGAAGGGTACATTCACTGGGCCGAGTTAATGCGTTTTAAGAGGACTTTTACCGATCCTGTACCACAGGGGCGTGAACGAGAATTTCAGGAGGCGGGGATCGTCACTTTCCATGGGGCAGCTCGATTCATGAAACCGGGCAGCATCCAAGTGGGATCAGACGTACTGGAAGCCCGATACTTTTTGATCGCCACCGGCGCAAAACCGCAGCCGCTTGACATTCCAGGCGAAAACTACCTCGCCACTAGCGAACAATTTTTGGAACTCGATTCCTTGCCCCCCCGAATCTTGTTCATTGGCGGTGGTTACATATCGTTTGAGTTTGCCCACCTCTCCGCTCGCGCTGGGGCCGAAGTCGCGATTCTGCACCGCTCAGAGCGTCCACTTGAGAACTTTGATTCCAACCTAGTGGATCGCCTAGTACGTAAGACACGTCAGCTTGGGATCACCGTTGAACTTCAAAGTGACGCGACCCGGATCGAACGCAAGAATGAGCACTTTGTGGTGTGCGCTTCGACAGCGCAAGGCAAGCGCAAGTTCGAGGCCGAGCTAGTGGTGCATGGCGCGGGTCGTGTCGCAGATCTCGAGGACCTTAATCTCGCGGTTGCCGGTGTCCAGGCAGATAAGCGAGGAGTGAAGGTCAACGAATTTCTGCAGAGCGTTTCTAATTCGACTGTCTATGCAGCCGGTGATGCAGCGGATACTGGAATGCCAAAACTTACGCCTGCGGCGGCTTATGGTGGCGGAATAGTTGCAGGCAATCTCTTAAAAGGAAATCACCGCAAGGTTGAGAACGTGCCGGTTCCAACAGTGGCATTCACTGTGCCGCCTTTGGCGGCTGTAGGCATGAATGAAGACTCCGCGAAGAAACAAGGTTTACGGTTTCGTGTCCACCAGGAAGACACCGCCAATTGGTATTCATCTAGGAGAGTTGCCGAGGATTGCTCGGGTTTCAAAGTGCTGATCGACGAAGACACTGGCCGCATATTGGGTGCGCATCTCTTGGGACCAGAAGCCGATGAACTGATAAACGTTTTCACGCTAGCGATGCGAGCGAACGTATCAGCAGAGAGCCTGCGGCACACAATCTTTGCGTATCCGACCCACGCGTCCGACGTGAGTTACATGTTGTAGACGGACTTGAGGGGATTTGGGACATCCTCCTGTGGGACCAGCTTACGCTCAGGAGGAGGCGGACTGACATGATACCGGGCGAGATTTTTCCAGCATCTGGCGAGATTGTCCTGAACAAGGACAGGGCGGCCATCTCTCTCAAAGTCGCGAACACAGGCGACCGGCCGGTCCAGGTCGGCAGTCATTATCATTTCGCTGAAACCAACGCCGCTCTCGCTTTTGATCGACGAGCCGCTCTTGGGTATCGCCTGGACATTCCGGCGGGAACGGCGGTGCGCTTCGAACCGGGCCAGTCCCGTGAAGTGTCATTGATCCCCTACGGCGGTGAGCGCGTGGTTTATGGCTTCAACCAGGCGGTCATGGGAGCGTTGCCGCCGGAGCCAGCGTCATGACTTTCTCCCGAGAATATTGAGGTAATCGAGAATGCCCCACACCATGACCCGCGCTGCGTACGCGCAGATGTTCGGCCCAACAGTCGGCGACAAAGTGCGCCTCGCCGACACGGACCTCGTCATCGAGGTAGAGAAGGACTTCACGACCTACGGCGAGGAAGTGAAGTTTGGAGGCGGAAAAGTTATCCGCGACGGAATGGGGCAATCCCAGCGGACCCGCAGGGAGGGCGCGGTGGATACGGTCATCACTAACGCCCTCATTCTCGATCACTGGGGAATAGTGAAGGCGGATATCGCGATCAAGGATGGGCGCATTGCCGCGATTGGAAAAGCCGGCAATCCCGATGTGCAGGCCAACGTGGACATTATTATTGGACCGGGAACCGAGGTGATTGCGGGCGAAGGGAACATCGTGACTGCCGGGGGCATCGATACGCATGTCCACTTCATTTGTCCGCAGCAGATGGAAGAAGCATTGTTCTCGGGTGTGACCACAATGATGGGCGGCGGAACGGGACCTGCCGCGGGAACCACAGCCACGACGTGCACGCCAGGGCCATGGCACATACGAAGGATGCTTGAGGCTGCGGATTCCTTCCCCCTGAACCTCGGGTTTTTCGGAAAAGGCAACG
>Ga0137415_10006314_pt1 | contig 11745 bp, 7 predicted proteins | sample CZODoug3_1_1_16f_FD_183082 | JGI IMG/M metagenome (GOLD analysis project Ga0137415, IMG submission 183082) | Vadose zone soil fungal communities from Angelo Coast Range Reserve, California, USA - CZODoug3_1_1_16fungal (Hybrid Assembly) | ecosystem: Environmental > Terrestrial > Soil > Vadose...
GGGCGGTGGGCTCGGGCCCTCGAACCCGGCGGCGTCCTCGCGGTGTTGTCCCCGCCGCCGGTGGGCCGACACCGCGCCCCCGGTGGGAGGTGGGAGGGCAGCCCGGTCCCTGGGCTGGCCGAGGTCGGACTGAGCTGGGCCGACCACATCGTGCTGGTCCACGCCCCCACCACCGGCGGTGGTCTGGACCATCCGGACCTACCGCGCCGACCCGAGCTGCCCTTCTTCCAAGTTCACACCTGCTTGGACCTGTTCGAAACCGACCCCGCCGATCCCACTGACCCCATCAGCTCCGCGGACCCGGCCGATCCCGGGGCGACCCGATGAACACCCGCGAGGGCACCGCGGGCGGGCGGGACGGGGCAGGCGCCTCCGCCCGTGGTGTCGGGGGTCGGGGTGGGCTGAGTGTGTGGGCCACCGGGCAACGACCCGCCCAATTCCAACGCGGCCACCGCTACCCCGCCTCGGCGCACCCGGCACGGATGCTGCCCGAGATCGCCGCGACCGCGATCACCGCGCTGACCGCGCCCGGAGATCTGGTGTTCGACCCGCTGTGCGGGGCCGGCACCACCCTCGTCGAAGCCCTCTACGCGGGCCGGGCGGCGGTCGGGATCGACATCGACCCGCACTGGGCCACCGCCGCCCGACAGAACATCACCCGCGCCCACCACCACGGTGTCGGCGGCTACGGCCACGTCCTCACCGCCGATGCCACCCGCCTCCCGGACGCCCTGCCCCCGCAATTTCTGGACCAGATGCGTGGGCGAGTCAAGCTAATGCTGACCAGCTGGCCGGCCGGCCCACCCTCACACAGCCATCCCGGCGGCGGTGCTGGTGGCGGTGCTGGTGGCCGAGCGAACCTGACCCACCAGTCGCCCTGGCGGGTCGCAGCCGGGATGACCGCCATCCTGCGCGGCGCCCTGCACCTGATGGCCCCCGACGGGTACATCGCGATCACTGGACGGGCCTGGCGCGAGCACGGCGAACTGCTCGACCTGCCCACCCTCATCACCGACACCCTGGCCCGTGCCGGGATGCTGCCGGTGCAGCGCTGCGTCGCCCTGCTCGCCGGAATCCGCGACGGCGAGCTGGTCACCCGCACCAGCCGCTACCACCGCGTCACCGTCGCCCGCGCCCGCGCCGCCGGCTCCCGCTGGCACCTGCCGTGCACGCAGGAAATCATCATCGCCACCCCCGGGAGGCGCCCAGGCCACGCCCCCACCCCACACCCGGCGCTGCCCACCACCACCAGCACCAGCGCCGTTGACGGTTCGCTCAACGCCGACCGTAATTCCCAGGGCTCGCGATGAGCGTGCGTCCTGCCTCGCAGCGGGCCCTCGGCGCGCCCCAGGGGCTGTCCGCGGTGTGGCACCGGGCTCGAGTGCTCGGCGCCCGGGCGCTCGCACGGTTCCCGTCCTGGCGGCCACGGCTGCTGTGTGCGGTGATGTGGGCGTTGTTGTCGGCGTTGGTTCTGGTGGAACTGGGCCTGGCCCTGCTCGTGGCACTCGGTAGATATCCCGGTCCGACCTGCGGCGGACCGGGGTGCGGGTCCGGTGGTGTGCGGCTGGTCGCCGACACCGTCGCCGCCCAGGGGCAGACGGGTCAGGGCGGGGGTGATCCGACCCAGCAGTTCCTAGGCATCATCGACCGCGCCCGGCAGTGGCTGATGTGGGTCCTCACCGCCGTCGTCGGGTTGATCATCGTGTTCGCCGGGCTCCGCTACGCCTTCGCCGGTGGGCGCATCGAGGAGATCGAAGCCGCGAAACGCACCCTCAAAGCCGCCGTCACCGGCTACCTCCTCGCCGTCCTGGCCGACTCCGTGGTCGCGGTCCTGCGCATGATCGCGGGCAGCTGATGAGCCCCTCGGCTCACACCAAGACGCGTGCGCGGTCACGGATCCTGATCTGGTCAACAGCACTGGTCACAGTGTTGCTGGCAAGCATCATCGGGAGCCTGTTCGGCCCCTCCGCCCGGCCCCACACCACCGCGGCAGCCAGCTCCGCGACCCTGATGCCGGGCGGGCGCGCGGCAACCCAGTGGCCGATCCACATCGTCCAGGACGTGGCCCCACCGGCACGCCCGGCACCTGAGCCACCACACCCACCCGGCGCGACACCCTCGCCCGAGGGTTCCTCAAGCCCCACCCTCCCGACTTCCCCGCTCCCGGCACCCCACAGCCCCGCAGCCGGCGGCCCCGTACCGAACAGCGCGACACCACCCAACGCAGGCCCGAACCCCTCGGCGGGAAGTGGCACCGGGGCGGGTCCGACCGCGCCGGCAGACAGTGATGCCGGGGCCGCGGCGCCGTGGTGGGACATCAAGGCCCAGACCGCCGCGGCGATCAATTCGTGGTTGAGCGGGGTCGTCGTCGGGGCGATGACCCCGATAGCCCAGGTCGGTGGCTCCCTGCTCGATCCCCGCCGCCTGACCGGGATCACCACGCTGGAGCAGCTGTGGGAAAACTCCCGCGCCGTTGCTAACGGGCTGTTCGGGCTTCTGGTCCTGGTCGGGGCCGTCGTGGTCGCCGGGCACGAAACGGTGCAGACCCGGTGGGCGCTCAAGCAGATCGCCCCGAGGATCGCGTTCGGGTTCCTCGCGGTCAACCTGTCCTGGACCGTGATCACCACCGCCATCGGCGCCGCCACCGCGCTGGCGGTCGCGGTGGCCGGCAACGGCATGACCCCGGGCCAGATCCTCACCGCCGTGCTCACCGCATCGCTCGCCGGTGGACCGATCTTCACCGTCATCCTGCAAATCACGTTGGTGGTCGTCGCGGTGGCGCTGGTGATCAGCCTGGTGGTGGTCGGGGTGCTGCTGATGCTGCTCACCATCACCGCGCCCTTAGCTCTGTGTCTGCATGCGCTGCCCCAGACCGAACAGATCGCCTACCAGTGGTGGCGAGCCATCGCGGCAACCCTTTCCATCCCGGTGCTGCAGGGGTTGATCCTGGCGTTGCTGGCCCGGGTGGTACTGCAACCCGCCGGCTACGGCCTGCTCGGGATCCCCACCCTCGCTACCGGCGCGGGAAACCTGCTGAACCTGATCGTCACCCTCGCCCTGCTCTGGTTGATGGTCACCGTGCCCGGACGGATGTGGCGGCTGGCCACCGGCCGACCCCGCGGTCGCGGCCTGATCCGGGGACTGGTGAAGACCGCGCTCGGCGTCGCCGCGGTGTCCGGACTCGGTGGCCCGGTTGGCGCTGTTCTCGGTCTGGCCGCGGGCGGACGCAGCCGACGCACCGGCGCGGCGATGTGGTCACTGCTCGGCGCGACCCGAGCCACCCACACCAACCCGACCAGCCCGACCGTTGCCGCGGGTGCTACCCGGACCCCCAGCCATGCGCCGCGGCGCGGCGCAACCGCCGCGCGCGGTATCGGTCGACGCCCTGCGGGGCCCGCCGGCGCCCGTACCCGTCGCGGCGGGACCCACGCGGGTGGGCAAGCAGGTCCGCCCCCCTCGCCCGGCACCGGTCCCGCCGCAACCGGTCGGGGTGGCAGCGCACGCCCCACCACACCGGGCACCGCCCCCGCCGGTGGTCGGGGTGGGAGTGCACGCCGCGGTGGTGGCGCGACGGGTGTGTGGTCGCGGATCCGCCAGACCGGCCGCGGCCAGTTGATCCTGCCGCTACCCGGGCTCCGTCGCGTCCCACCACCGCGACGGATCGCCCTGACCGGACCCGACGCGCCCGCCGCCTCCGACAGAAGTGGGATCGGGCGGCGGGGTCAGCAGTTGAGTTTCTTCTCCCGCGAGCGACTACTCGGCCAACCCCGCCGGCCTCGCGGCGGGCAGCTGGCCCTGCCGCTGGACGTGACCGCCAGCCCACGTCCGCCGAGACCGACGACCCCGCCACCCACACACGGGCAACACCCCAGTAGCGGGATGGGCCGCCAGCTCAGCCTGTTGTCCCCGACCGCGTTGCGCGCCGAGCCGGTCCTGGGAACTGACGGGCAATACCGACTGCCGATCCACCTCACCCGCACCTACCGCCCACCACACATGCCGCCGGCACCCACGCCAGCACCGCCTGTCGCGCGGCCGGGCTCGCCCGGGTGGCAGATCGCGCTGCCGCCCTACCCCCTCGCCCGCCCCCTGCGCCACCTGCGCTCTCGCCCACCTGGGATCGGCGGCAACGGCGATCCCGACCCCAAGCCGTGATCCCAGCCAGACCCTCTTCAGCCCTGACACCTGCCTTCAGAACGGGTGGGGCCACCACCACCGAACCCAAGGAAGATCCGGATGAATGAGCAGTTAAGCGTGAAGATCCCGGCCGACGTGGACCGCCCGGACAAAGTCCTCGCGGGGTTGACCACTCGCCAGATCGGGATCCTGGCCGGCACCGCCGCACTGTTGTGGGCCGGCTGGGTGAGTCTCGGCCCCCTGCTGGGGGTCGCCGGGTTCGCGGTGCTCGCGGTACCGGTGGCCGGCGCGGGGATCGCGGTGGCCTTGCTGCGCCGCGACGGCCTCGGCCTGGATGAATGGGTCCTCGCCGCGCTGGTCCACCTCATCGGGGGAAAGCATCACCACGACCCCGCTGCCCCAGCCACCGCCCTGTCCGACCGCTGCGAACCACCGGGCGGGGGTGATCGGGATGGCGGGGTAGCGGGTTTGCCGGAGTGGATCAACGCCCGCGCTTTCCACACCCGTCCGCAGCCGCATTCGAGCCCGCTGCCGGCCTCGGCGATGCCCGCCCACACCATCACCACCTCCGCCGAGTTCGACGCCGACCAGGTCGGCTATCTCGAGCTCGGCGAACACGGGGTCGGGTTGGTCGCGGCGGCATCCACGGTCAACTTCGCGCTGCGCAACGACCGCGAACAAGCCGAGCTGATCGAGTGCTTCGCCCGCAGCCTGCACTCCCAGACCGGGCCGATGCAGATCCTCATCCGGCCGCACCCGATCGATCTGACCCCGATCCTGGCCCAGCTCGCCGCCACCGGCGCTTCGTTGCCACACCCCGCGTTGCGGGCCGCCGCGGCCGCCCACCACCAGTGGTTAACCGAGTTGGCCGCCACCGGTGGGCTGCTGTCGCGGCAGATCCTGATCGTGCTCCGCGAACCCACCCCCACCGCAACAACAGCCGCGCAAGCACGGCTACGGCGGCGCCTCGCGGAGATCAGCCGCTGCCTGGCCCCAGCCGACATCACCGTCACCGCGCTGACCCCAACCCAGCTCGAACAGGTGCTGGCCACCAGCACCGACCCCAGCCGCCGCCTGCCCACCGCCGCCATCTACACCCACAGCCCCGCTGTGGACCCACGCCAACCCACACCACTCCTTCGCCGGATTGGCCGGGCTTGATGGCGACAGCGAGAGAAGTTGGCGATGAGACTGCCCCGATTCAGGCGCACATCCAACCCCGCTGACATCGGTTCGCCGGGGGGCGCCGAGCAGGCGAGCAGTCCGATTGGCACTCGGGCGGGCCACGGCGGGGACTACCGAGAACCGGTCCCCGACGCCGACATCTCTGACGCCGACATCTATGAGCCCGACATCTATGAGGCCGACGAGGAGTGGGACGGCGAGTGGGATAGCGAGTTCGCCGAATTCCTGGGCGGGGATGGTGCCAGGTCACCGGGCTGGTTGCCCGACTTCCTCGAGGTCGGGCCGCGCCACGTCGCGGTGGGTGAAGAACTCGCGGCGTCGCTGGTCATCGTCGGTTGGCCGCGGGAGGTGTTCGGTGGCTGGCTGGAACCGCTGACCAGCTTCCCCGCCCGGGTCGACGTCTCGATCCACATCGAACCGATCCCGCCCGAGCAGGCCAGCCAGCGGTTGCGTCGCCAGTTGGCCCGGTTCGAGTCCTCCCGCTACAGCGACGCCGACGCCGGCCGGCTGGCCGACCCGCACCTGGACACCGCCACCGCCGACGCCTATGACCTCGCCGGCCGGGTCGCCCGCTCAGAAACCAGGCTGTTCCGGGTCGGGATCAGCCTCCTCGTCCGCGCATCCGACCCGGGCGAACTAGCCGAGCTCGTGGCCGCGGTCACCGCGCTGGCCTCCTCGATGCTGCTCGACGCCCGACCAGCCACCTACCGGGCGCTGCGCGGCTGGACCAGCGCCCTACCGCTGGGGATCGACTGCCTCGGCCAACGCCGCACCCTGGACACCGACAGCCTCGCCGCGGCGTTCCCGTTCGCCTGCACCGACCTGCCCACTGACCCGATCAGCCTCACCGCCCCGGCCGGCGTCGTACTGGGGCGCAACCTCGCCGGCCCCGGACTGGTCATCCACGACCGCTTCGCCCCCACTCGACCCAACTACAACTCCGTCTGCCTGGCCCAATCCGGCGCCGGGAAGAGCTACCTCACCAAGCTCGAAGTCCGCCGGTCGCTCTACCTCGGCATCCGCGCCCACGTGATCGACCCCGAGAACGAATGGGCACCCACCAGCACCGAACTCGGCGGCACGCATATCCGACTCGGCGAACCCGGCGTGCACGTCAACCCCCTCGACCTCCCCCTCACCCCCGAGGGTCACCACCCACCCACCGACACCCCGGGCTTGGTGAGTTCAGAAGGGGTGGGTTCGGATGCGGTGGGTTCGGATGCGTTGACCCGACGCAGCTTGTATCTGCACACCGTGTTGGGGGTGCTGCTTGGCGGCCCCCTGACCGCCGCGCAGCGCAGTGTGGCTGATCGCGGGATCCACGCCTGCTACCGCGGCGCCGGGATCACCGGCCACCCCGGCAGTTGGACCCGCCCCGCGCCCCGCCTGACTGATCTCGCCGCCACGCTGGCCGAGCTGTCCGATCCCCGCGGGATCGCCGCGGAGCTAGCGGATCGGCTGGAGCCGTTCACCACCGGCAGCTTCTCTCGCCTGTTCGCCGGTCCCACCACCCACCCACCGCGATGGGACACCCCGTTGACCGTCTATTCGCTGCGGGCGCTGCCGGACGAGCTCAAACCCATCGGCACCCTCCTCGCCCTGGACGCCACCTGGCGGGCAGTCACCGACCCCACCCAACCCGCGCATATGACGCGACGGTTGGTCGTACTGGAAGAGGCCTGGCAGCTATTGCAGAACCCGGCCGGCGCGGTCTTCGTCGCGCGCCTCGCCCGCGCCGCGCGCAAACGCAACACCGGCCTGTTGTTGGTCACCACCGACGTCGCGGACCTGCTGGGCAGCGAACTGGGCATGGCCGTGGTCTCCAACGCCGCCACCCACTTCCTGCTGCCCACCTCGCCCGCGGTCGCCGACCAGATCGCCGCCACCTTCGCCCTGTCCGACGGGGAGAAAAACTTCCTCACCAGCGGCGAGATCGGCAACGCCCTGCTGCTCGCGGGTCGCCGACACCGGGTGGCGTTCCACGCCATGGCTTCGGCCGCGGAGCACTTTGCGTCTACGACACACCCAGCCGAGCTGGCCGAACAAGCCCAACGCGCCGGCTACCCACCCTCGCTGGGCTCGCTGCCGGCCCGTCAGCACCCCCGCACCGGCGCCGCGACGCCCACTCCCGCCGCCCACGTACCGACCGATGAGGACCCGCTGTGACCCCGCATCCCGCCCGTCCGACCGGACAACAACCACCACCGATCCCCACACCACGTGACGCCCCGAGTCAGGCCCCGACATCGCACACCGCGCCAAGCGTGGAGCTAGAGCGCGGGCACGGGCCCACCCCCAGTACCGGCTGCCCCGCATCGCCCCATCATGGATCTCTCGGTGCTTCACCGGGCTGGGACGAGGCGTATCGCGATCCGACCCAGATGCAGTGTTCCGGTGACTCGGGACGGTTGGCGCCGCCGGCGCCGGCTCGAATGCCACAGCCGTGGCCGATGCCCCGAACGCTCACCCCGCCGCCGCCGCGGTTCGCGCCACTCGGCGCCGAGTCGAGCCACGGGCCGGGACCCGGGTCGGGGTTGGCGCGGTGGCTGGTCGATCCCGCCGCCTACCTGCGCGAGGCCAGCGCCCGGTGGTGGGCCACCTTGCTCGTCTACGGCCCGGTGACCGGGGCGGCGGTCATTGTGGCCACGGTCGCGGTGATGTCGCTGCGCCGGATCCTCGCCATGGCCCGGCTGGCCGCGTGGCGCCACCGTGCCCGCTGGGTGATGATCGTGCTGCCCCCGACCGTCGACCCCGGCGGAGGGCAACGGCTGTGGGAGCGGCTACACGCCATCGCCCGCCCCTGGCACAGCCGGCTACGCCACGGCCAGCCGCATGTCGGGTTCGAAATCCACGCCATCCCCGGCCGGATCGTGATCGGGATGTGGGTGCCCTCGGCGATCCCACCCGGGCAGGTCGAACACGCCATCCGCGGCGCCTGGCCCGGCGCCGGCGTCGAGATCACCTACACCGACATCCCCAACCCCGTCCCCGAACCCCCACCCGGACAGCAGCGCATCGCTGAAGGAGCACGCCTGGTCCTGGGCCGCCACGCCGCCCTCCCACTACGCACCCAACACCCGAGTGACCCGCTGCGGGCAGTGCTGGCATCGCTGCACAACCTCAACCACGGCCACAGCGCGTGCATCCAAATCCTGGCCCGCCCCCTCACCGGCGGCCTGAGGGTCAGCCTGGCCCGGCGGGCAGCAATCCGCATGGCCACCAGCCCCACCGTCGCGCCCTCGCTGCTGGCGCTGCACCCCACCGGCATCCGCATCGCCCGCCTCGGCCTCGACGCCCTGTTCGCCGTGGTACGGCTGCTGCTGGACGTGCTCAGCCCCGCCACTCTCACCCACACCCGTGGCGGGAACCGCGACCACCACGGGCAACGGCGGGGACCGCGACCGCCGTTCACCCGTGAGATCGCCGCCGCCACCGGTGCGAAAACGTCCGCCGCGCAAAGCATGTGGGCCGTCCACACCACCCTCGTCACCACCGCCGCCCTCCCGGTCGAGGCCACACTCGCCGCCACCCGCAATGCCCGAGCGCGCTGTCGAGGCGACGCCGCGACTCTGGCTGGGGGGTTCCGGGTGTTTGCCGCGCACAACCAGCTCCGCCGCCGACGGCTGCGCCACCCCCACGATCTCGGATTGCGCGCCATCGGCTCCGGGCAACTGATGAGCACCGATGAGCTCGCCGCCCTCGCCCACCTGCCACTGGATGAGCGCACACCGGGGCTCGACCGCGTCGGTGCTATCCCCGTTGCCCCACCCCCGGGCATCCCCACCGGCACCTCCTCGCCCCGGCCACAAACCCCCACACCGGACGCCACCGCCAGCGGTTCGCCGACAACGCCGCCTCACGCCGCGCCATCAGCGACACCTTCGGCCGATCACAGCTCCGCTGGCACGACAGCACGGCCACCCCGGCCCCCACGCTCCACCGCGACCGCCGCAACCGGCGCCGCGACCGCGCCCAGGGCCGTTGGTAGGACAACCCGCTCCGCCGTGGCATCGAACCCGCGACCGGGGCCGGGAGCGGGGTTGGCGAATTGGGCGGGGGCGGTGGTGTTGGGGGATTCCAACGCCGGTACCCACCGGCCCATCGCGCTGACGGTGCGGGACCGCTCCCGTCATCTGTTGGCGTTGGGGTCGACCGGGTGTGGCAAGAGCTCCCTGATCGCCAGCATGGTCCTCGCCGACTGCGACGCTTGGCGAGGCGTCGTGCTCATCGACCCCAAAACCGACGCCGCCCGCGACGTGGCCGACCGCCTCGACGCCGCTGCCCGCCAGCGTCTGGTGCTGATCGACCCCGACGCGGCGGAGCCGGTGCCGTTGTTGAACCTGCTCGACCCGCACGACCCGGTCGCGGTGGACAACCTCACCGCGGTGTTCGCCTCGATCTACCGCCGCTCCTGGGGCGACCGCATCGCCGAAGCCTTCCGCATGGGCTGCCAAGCAGTCATCGCCGACTACCACCACCGCGTCGCCCTCGAAGCCGACAAAGGCAACCACGCGCAGACGGTTCCGATCCCGACCCTGCGCGACGTGCTGAACCTGCTCACCAAACCCGCCGCCCGCCACCGCATCGTCGCCGCCCTGCAAGAGGGCGACGACGACCTCAATGCCGACATCGACGCCGACCTCAACCGTGACATCGCCACCTATTGGGCGGCGTTCAGCAACCGCAGCGAAGCCGGCCAGGACCGCGACTCCGCCGCCGTGCTCAACAAACTGCGCGGCCTGCTGATGCGCGACCGGTTCACCCGCCAACTACTTACCGGCACCGGCCCACCCCTGAACATGACCGCCGTGCTCGACGGCGGGATCTGCCTGGCCCGGCTACCCGAGGGGCTCCTGGGTGCCGACACCACCTCGCTGATCGGGTCGCTGCTGGTGGCCAAGGTATGGCAGGCCACCACCGCCCGCGCCCGCCTCCGCGAACACCAACGCGCCCCCGCCGCGCTGTATCTCGACGAGGCGCACCGGTTCCTGCACCTGCACACCCCCATCGACACCATGCTCTCCCAAGCACGCGGCTACGGCCTGGGCATGGTCCTGGCCCTGCAGAACTTCGCCCAACTCGGCACCCGCGAACTACGCGAAGGCGTCTCCGCCAACACCTTGCACAAACTGTTCTTCCGGCTGAGCCCCGAAGACGCCACCTACGCCGAACGCCACACCTACCCCCTGCTCACCGCCCACGACCTGTCGCACCTGGACAACTACGTCGCCGCCGCCCGGCTACACCCCGACGGCATCGACCGGCCCGCGTTCACCCTGCGCACCCGCGAACTGTCCACCATCGCCCACCCGGCCGGGAGCCCGGTGTGAACCTCCCACCACAACTCCCGATCCGAATCCCCCGCCCACCCCGCCGACGCCCGTTCATGATTCGACACTGGCCAAGCCCATCTCGCGTTGTATCAGGCACCGCTACGATCGCTCCGAATAATGCTGGCGGCGGGAAGGCGGAGTATCCATGGGCCTGAGGGAAACGATGAGACGCACGCGGCGCAAGACGCTGTTGGTACCGGCAGTGGCGCTGGTTGTCCTGGCCGTTCCGCTGGCGGGCTGCGGGTCCTCCGGGTCGTCTGGTTCGCCGGGCCCGGCCGCCTCGTCCAGCCCGGCTGCCGCCGGCGGCACCGTCTCGGCGGCCGCCGCCGCCTCGTTCGTCAGCATCGTCGAGCCGTTCGACCCCGGTCACCCGGCGAGGGCCGGGTCCGCTCCGGATAGCTGCGGCGGGCAGTCCACCGCGATCGAGATCGAGCGGTGCTACCAGGCCAAGACCGAGAACGTGGACGCCCAGCTCGACGTCGCGCAGTCCGCCAGGTACTCCAGTGCCTCGCCGGCCGAGCGCAAGACGATCCTGGCCCAGGACAGCGCGTGGCTGGCCGCGCGGGCGCCGGTGTGCGCCGTCGCCTTCAACACCGGCGGCACGATCGACGGGATCAGCGCCGCGGCCTGCCTGCTCGACGAGAGCAGCGCCCGGCTCGCCGCGGTCAAGGCCATCGCCCCGCCGGAAGCCAGGCTCAAGGGCACCGACAGCACCGACCCGAACCAGCTTTCCTGGTACACCACGCCCGAAGGTTCCCGCATCGCCGAGATCAGCACCCAGGGCGACCAGACCGGCGGGGCCGTCGTCGCCTGGGTCATTGTGGGCGGGGCGAACGGGTTCGTGGTCAACCCCAGGCAGTTCTACTTCCAGGACGGGTCGTTCACCGATCCCGGCGTGCCCGAGCTGTCGTCGCCCTCCTACTACCGCGTCCCGGCCGGCAAGGAATTCGAGTTCTCCATCGACTACTCCAAGCTGGCCAAGGACCCGAATGCCGACAAGAGCGCCGCGGGGTACCTTTATGCACCGGGCACCCCGGTCGCGGTCTGGGCCTAGCCCCTAGAGCCCGTAGCTATCCCGGCGCTCGACCAT
>Ga0137415_10006315_pt1 | contig 11744 bp, 15 predicted proteins | sample CZODoug3_1_1_16f_FD_183082 | JGI IMG/M metagenome (GOLD analysis project Ga0137415, IMG submission 183082) | Vadose zone soil fungal communities from Angelo Coast Range Reserve, California, USA - CZODoug3_1_1_16fungal (Hybrid Assembly) | ecosystem: Environmental > Terrestrial > Soil > Vadose...
GCCATCCAAGCCGGGAACCACCACGTGCGGGCGCCGCGGATCACCGTGATGCATGGCCACACGTTCGGTGTGCGGATCATCGAGGGTGTCGACGACCAGCCAGACATCGCAGTAACCGCGCCCGGTCATGCCGACGCCCTGAAGCAGCCGGGTGGCCGACCGGCCGCCGTCGCAGCCGAGCACATAGTCGGCATCGACGACCTGTTCCACGTCATCGACGATCGCGTGCACCCTGACCCGGTCCGGGTGCTGTTCGAATCCGGTCACCTGGGTACGGAATCGCATCTGCACCGTTGAGGACCCGGCCAGAGTCGAGACCAACGCGCGTTCGAGGTCGGGCTGGGCGAGCGGATTCTTGAACGGATAGGCGAGCCGGAACGGCCGCGGTCCATGCTCGTGGAAGAGCAGTGCCCCGTTTCTGTCGTAGTAGCGAGTCCCGGTGCCCGGGACCACGATCGGCAGGATCTTGTCCACAATCCCCGCCAGCTGGAACACCCGTAGCGACTCGTCGTCGATGCTGATGGCCTTGGGCTCATTGCTCGTCGAGTCGTACTGTTCCAGGACCACTACGTCGACACCTCGCGCGGCCAGCAGCGCGGCCGCGGTCAGACCGACCGGGCCCGCACCGCACACCGCGACCTCCCCCTTGCCCAGCCACTGCGTCGGCACCATCACCGCACCTGTTCGTGTGTCCGGAACCGATGCGTTCACGGTAGGATACCGTCCTGTGAACTGGAATAGCAGTCCTGTATAACAGGACACATGCAAATCGGGGGTGACGGAGTGGATACCGAAACAGCGACACCGACCAGCGGATATCGGGAACGGAACTCCACGGCTGACCGCGCCTTGGACATCATCGGCTTGTTCAGCAGTGAGAAGCCGGTGTGGGCTGGCGCGGAGATCGCCGCGCAGCTGGGTGTGGCCCGCTCGACTGGCTACCGATATCTGCAGAGCCTGGTGAGCGGCGGGTTCATCGAGGAAGCCGCGCATGGATACCGGCTCGGTCCACGTATTTTCGAACTCGCCCGCGTTGCCCGCGCCGGACTCGGCCTGTCGGAGGTGGCGCTGCCGGTCATGCGCACACTCGTGGACAAGGTCGGCGAAACGGTGCTGCTGACCCGCCGCTTCGGACGGTCGGTCGTGTGCGTGGATCGGGTCGAGGCACCGCGCGCCGTGCGACTGTCCTACGAGCGCGGCCACGTGTTGCCGATCAATGCCGGCGCCGCCGCCGAGGTACTGCTGGCCTGGGCCGATCCCGCGGAGGTTGCCGCACTGCTGACGGCCGGTCCGCTGGAGCGGTTCACCACCAAGACCATCATTGATCCGGAGACATTGCGTGTCAGGCTCGCTCATATCCGCAAGCGTGGGATCGCCCTCTCGCAAGGCGAACTCGACGAGCACATCCTCGGTGTGGCGGCGCCGATTCGCGATGCCGCCGGATCGGTGTGCGCGGCAGTCAGCGTGGCAGCCTTGGCGGCGCGCATTCCCCGCTCTCAACTCGAGTCGGTGAAGTCCGCGGTCCGTGACGCTGCCACCGAGATCTCTCAGCAGTTGACCCTGGTCGACGCCTGAGCGCTTCCCCGACGATGGAATCTTGGAACGCCATACCGATCCGAGCGACAGCCGCACCCGAGAGCCAGATCCTTCTCACTCTTCGGAGGTGACCGCGGCCGTTGCACCAGAAACCAGGCCGGCTGCGAAGCCGTAAACGAGCGCGGACGCCTCATCCTGCACGGCCACCGCTCCATAGACGTAGTGGTCCGGACGAACTAGCACGGCAGCGATGTCGTTGGCGGTGAACCACTTTGTCCACCTCCCGGTGAAGTCGCGAAGATCTGGATCGCCGGTAACCGCGATCGACTTCACGGCTATCTCCGCTTCGACCAGCAGTCGAGCTGCGGTAGGGCCAGCGGCGAGTTCGCGGGGTCGGTCGTTTCTGATTAGCAGCAAGGCGCCGTAGCCCGTTTCTGCATCGAGCAGCCGCGGGATGCCGCCGTCCTCGACCGGATACTGCGGAATCGGGGTGCCCGCGAGTGGACAGCCCGGCCAGACGAGACCCTCCCCGAGAACCGGGGGTGCGGTCACCGGCAATACCTTTGCCGGATCAGCGCGGCCCGCGATCATCCGAGCGCCCCGCCGCGCGGCTTGCTCGGGATCGAGCACGCAGATCACCTTGCCCAACTCCACCGACATCGCGATGGCGTGCTGCGAGTGCAGGCTCCGCTCGGAGGTGTAGGTGTCCAGCAGGGCCGGGGCCGCCGCGCCGCGTAGCACGCGGTCCAGCTTCCACGTGAGGTTCGCCGCGTCCCGTAGTCCCGAGCACATGCCTTGGCCCGCGAATGGCGGCATCTGATGGGCAGCATCTCCGGCGATGAACAGCCGGCCGCGTCGCCAGTGCTGCGCCCAGCGCGCCATGAACGTGTACACGGCGTGCCGCTCCAGACGGGTGTTATCCGGCGTCCTTCCCCAGGCCGACAGCAACTTCCACGCCGACTCCGTCGTAGCCAGCGCGGTCGGATCCTCGCCGGGCAACCGCATGAACTCCCAGCGTCGACGCCCCGGTCCACCGGAGACGATCGTGGTCGGGCGGGCCGGATCGCACAACTACCAATTCCGCGCGGCAGTGGGTACGGGTCCCGCCAGCGTTCGAGCACGGCGACGGCGAAGCCGCGAAGTCCGAGCATGCGCGCCACGGCGAGACCAACCGGGCCCGCGCCGACAATCACCACGTCGTGATTTGAGTTGTTCATGAAACCTCACCAGGAGAGATATTCATAGGCGAGCTGCATCGATTTTGTGTGGCCGGCCGCGCACATTCACCGAATCCCATGATGCCTGGGAATTCACTGGTGGCGCTGGATGCGGCGTCCAAGCGAACTGGCCTCATTTGGCCGGCGCCACAGCTAACACGAGCAGCAGGAACGTCGTTACGGATACAACCGCGCGGGCTGTGTGAAAGGTGCTCCAGAACACGCGATAGCGTTCGGCGCCCTCGGGAGGAGTGCCCTCAGGCAGCCGGCGAAACTTCGAGTTGACCGGTTCGGCAATGGTGACCGATGCAGCCATGATCAACACCAGGCAGCCTAGCGCGACCCAAGCCAAGATCGCCGCCACGCCGGATTGTGACAGGGCGAAAAGCACCACGCCGATGCCGCTGAGCGATATGAAGATTGGCATCATCGGATCGAGGTGTTTCACGTGGCGGCGAAAGTCGGTGGCGTACTCCACCACGGTCATTTTCGGCCAGACCAGCAGGCGGTCCACGGTGACGACGAGCATCCCGCCCGCCGCCAGGCCCGCAAACAACAACATCAGGATAGCGCCGAAGCCGGACATAGTCCTCCTTCAGAATCAGGCACGGTAGTACCGTGCGGTGATGCGGCGCATGTCCTCACCTCAGATCCGACAGCCCTGCCTCGGCTGCGGATGACAATGTGAGCGATCACAGCCAGGTTACGACATTCCTCATTACGCATTCGAATAGGGTTCGATAGCACGTACTCGTTCAGCTGTCGTAACCAGGCTTCAGCACCACGCGCCCGACCAGATCGGACTCGTTCTCCATCAACCGTATGTGCCTGATCAGCTTCCGACAACGAGAATCGGCCGGCAATGCGAGACGAGATCGCACCGCGCGCCAACAGGTCGAGAACCGTGAGCGCATCCTGGTGACGCGCACCGCGCACCCCTGTCACGGTCATGTCCAGGCGAGTGAAATCGTGAATATCGAATGGGGGCGGGCCGTCGCTGCGCTGCATACCCGAAGCCGGGCAGATTCTTCCGCCGAGCCTCAGACAGCCCACCGCTGTCCGCAGCAGATCCGGATCACCGGTGTAATCGACCACCTGATCTACACCCTCGCCAGCGGTCCATTCCCGCACCTGGCTGCCGACAGCGATCAGCTCGTGTGTGACGACGACTTCGTCGGCGCCCATCGATCGAAGCAGGTCAACCTTGCCCGCGTACCGCGTCGTGACGGCGACCTTGGCGCCGGCCAGCTTTGCCAGGCGAACGCTCGCCTCCCCCATTCCTCCAGAAGCGCCGCACACCAGAACCGAGTCGCCGAGCGCGACATGCAGCCTATCCCGCACCACACGATGCGCTGTTGCATACGACCACAAGGTAACTGCGGCCTGTTCCACATCGACATGCGACGGAACCGCCAGCCACATCTGCTCGTCACGGATCAAATACTGGGCATAGCCAGCCAACGCAACATGTCCAGGCACATCGACACCAGTCGAGAGATTGCCCAAACCGCGATATGTCTCGACCGACCGCGGATTCTCTGGGTGCACCACCGCGACAACCGGCTGCCCAACGACGAAGCGGGTCACCTGCACTCCCACTCCGACCACGGTGCCCGCCGCCTCGCGACCAAGTTGCTGTGGCATCGGAAGGGCCCGTCTGCCAGGAAGATTCAGACCCGCCACCCCGCCGGACCGATAATGTAGATCCCACCCCGACACCGGCGCGGTGTCGACCTCAATCAATACCCCGGTCGGGCCGAGCAGCTCCAGCGGATATTCCCCGTACACCAGCCGGTCCGGTTCGCCATGCTCGAATACGCGAACAGCCTTGGTTGTCGTGGGCAACTTCTGCGCAGCGGTCACAGCCCGCGCCCTCCGCTGCTTCGACAGACTTTTGTTAGGCGGTGATTAGCTTCGATGCGGACCATGCCACCTCCTAAGTGGGACTCGGAATCTTCGTCGAGCCCGTGAAAAGTAGCGACCTATCCTGAATAATGAAAGGATCGTCCTATTTTTCAGGACATCTGAGCACTGTTCATAGCCGACGGCTCGCCGGCCAGGTCATCTCCTCGGTACAGGTGCGCATCCAGGTCATGATGATCTCGACGTGGTCCGGTTTGGCGTGGGCGAGCAGCAAGTCCTCGAATCGCCGCACGTGCTCGGACGCTGCGGCCAGCTGCTTTTCTCCGCTGCTGGTGAGCGCGGTGCCGCGGGTGCGCAGTTCAGGGGAACGGTCGGCGCGGGTGATGTGCCCCGCCTGGCTCAGCCGGTCGAGTATCCGCAGCATCGTGGGCGCGGCGACGGCGGAGCGGCGGGCGAGCTCGGAGTTGGAGATACCGGGGTGCTCGGCCAGCAGAGCGAGCACCAGGTACTGCGGGGTGGTCAAGCTGTGCGGTGCCAGCGCGGCGTCCATGCGTGAGCGCAGTGTCTGCTGCAGTCGCTTCAGAGCGAAGCCCATCGAGTGTTCCAGGCCGACGTGGGGGTGCATGACGTCATTTACCTGCTAACTTAGTGTCCTAAGTCAAATTAGGGCACTAACTGTAGCAGGTGGAGAACGCTACACGGACGAGCGCAAGACCGTGGTCGAGCCGAAGGGTCCGTTCGACCTGTCGCGGTCGATCCGATTCCTGGAGGACTGCCCGGTCACGCATCGGCCCGCGGACGATGCGGTGCTGCGATTCGCGTTCTGAACTGTCGAGAGGATCGTGAGGCAAGAACCGTCACCTCGTCCATCAGATGCTGGTTCGCCCCGAGCTTCGTCGGGCGGACCCGCCGGCGCCGCAACGCATCCTTCCGGTGCGCCTCGAACGGCCGGTACCGGCCATCGGTTCGGGCGTGGCGCCGCGGCTCACGGCTCACCGTCGACGGCGGATCCCCAAGCACAGCGGCGATATGCCGGACGGTGTGACCGGCCCGATGCAGGTCGACGATCTCGAGGCGCTCACCCTGGGAGAAACCGGTCGCTGACCCGCGACACCAACCACGGGTCCAGAGCCGGGACCTGACCCACGACCTGACCGTTCTTGTAGACCTTGTCGCTGCGGCAACAGGTCGTGCCCGTCGTACACCAGACCGCGACCGAAGCGCCGCATACACCGACCAGCCCCGGGCAATTTGCCACAGGACCCTGTGAGTGCCCGAAACTCGACCCATGACCGTGACCTGCTGGTTCGTCGCGAATAGCCGCCCGGCATGATCCAACTGGTGGCGCTCCGACTGACCTACTTGATCGTGACCCAGCTCGTGGGCTGGATGGATCTGCTCGCACAATCAGCCGCGGACAAAAACGTCGAGATCCTCGCGCTGCGCCACCAGGTCGTCGTCCTGAGCCGCCGCACCCCACGACCACCGACGTCCTGGGCCAACCGAGCATTGATCGCTGCGCTTGTCCGCTGGCTGCCCCGCCACCGTCGGGCCGCTCTACTCGTCGCGCCAGCCACGATCCCGCGCTGGCATCGACGACTCGTTGCCCGCCACTGGACTACCACCCACCAACGGCCAGGCCGACCAGCCATACCCTCAGGACCGCGGACCCTGGCGGCACGCCTCGCCACCGAAAACCCGACCTGGGGATACCGACCGGTGCCCGGCGAACTCGCAGGCCTGGGCTATCGAATCGGCGCCTCCACCGTGTGAAAGATCCTCGATCCCGCCGGGATCGACCCCTCACCACAACGGTCCGGACCGACTTGGACGGAGTTTCCCCGTCCCAAACTCACCGGATCCTGGCCTACGACCTGTTCCACCTCGACACTCTCGCCCTGACCCGGCTCTACGCGTTCTTCATCGTATCCTCATCGTTGACCAACGCCACGCCACGGTAGTGCTGTCCGAGTGTCAGGACCATTTCAATCGTCATCGCCCGCACCGCGCCCTGGACCAGGCCGCTCCCCTCCTTCCTGAACACCACCTGACTGACACCAGCGGCATCCGTCGCCTCGACCGGCTCGGCGGTCTCCTCCACGAATATCAGCAGGTCGCGTGACGCGGGCCGTGTTTCGGGCGCCCACCTCGCCCACGCCGCGTACTTCGCCGAGCGGGGACCCGAGGCGTTCAGCACCGCAGGCGGCTACCCCGATATCGACCTGCCCGAGCCCACCCAGGTCCACGGGCGGCGCGGCGACGTGCTGTTGGCGCACTACCTGCTCGGGCACAACATCGGCGGCAACTATCAGAACGACCGGACCCGCCGGATGCTCTACTGGCACGCAGGCCAGCGGCTTGCTGACCTGCGTCGGATTGTGCGCCGCCAGGGACTCGAACCCCGAACCCGCTGATTAAGAGATCGCGTACACGAGTATCGGCCCGTGTCGACGAGTACCGCTGAGTTTCGCAATATGCCGCCTGACCTGGTCCTATCTCGAAATTCGGCGCCGGTCGATGCCGTGCGGTGTTGTTGGGGGCCGGTCCTCTCGGGCGCGGCTCGGGCCCGCGGAGGGGCTCATTTACAGTGCTCGGGCGCCCGAGCCCGACCTGGACGGCTGAGCGGGGTCCCCCATCCGCGGTATGCGTATCACATCGGTCCGAGATCGGGATGGCCGACGAGCCCAAGTGGTGGTTTGCGCGAGCCCGAGGACGTTGGCCGGCGGTGTCCGAGTTCCGTGTTCCGGGTTTCGCTAGCTTGAGTGACCACCTCGCGGCGATCCAAGCCCGGCGGGCCGGCCCCGCCACCGGCAACGGCGCCGGCGGGGCGGCTTGCTCGCGCACGAGATCGCCAGCACCAGGATGCGGGGCGCAGTACTGGCAGGGCTTTGGCGTTAGCCGGGCGTTTTCCCTGGTCGTAGGTCATCGCGCGGCGTCCTTTGGTCAGTCGAATGTCGAGCCGGGTAGGTGCCTACCTGGTCGGTCACCATCTGCCGTGCGGGCAGTTGCGTAAGAGCACGCCCAGCAGGAGGAACCCGATGACTGCGGCAAAGAGTTCGACCGCGATGGTCAGGGGCAGCGCGGTGGCCAGCAGCCCGACGGCGATGACGGGGACCGAGCCGCCGAGGTAAGTGATGGAAAAGAACGCGGCGGCGACACTTGCGTGCTCGCCGGGCGTCGCTGTGGCGGTGGCCTGGCGTAGCGCCGCCATGAAGGTCAGCCCGTGCCCAATGCCGATCACGACGAGCACCCCCAGCAGCAACGTGGTGGACGGCAGCGCACCGAGCAGGATCAACCCGGACGCGCCGACGAGCAGAACGCACGATCCGGCACGCAGCGCGAGCGGCGGTGGCAGCTCGGCGAGCAGCAGTTGGGTGAGGGCGGCGGTGAGCAGCAGCAGCCCGGCCGGACCGGCGGTGAGGAGGCGGTTGTGCGTGTGCAAGATATCGGCAACGTAGGCCGGAGCCAGGGCCAGCATGACGTAGGCGACCGCCCAGGTCAGCGCGCTGTACCCGGCCGCGGTAGTGAACGCGACGCGCCCGGCGGGCAGGGCGGGCCTGCGGGGCCGGTAGCGCGGCCTAGGCGTGGGGGCTGCGGGTAACGCCGGGACGCCGAGTGCGCCGATCACCGCCAGCAGCGCGATCTCGAGCAGGTAGCTCAGCGACGTCGGGTGAGGGGCGTAGGTGGTCAGCGCGCCGGCCAGGATCGGACCGGCGCCGGCGCCGGCGGTGGTGGCCACCGTGGCCAGCAGCGCTGCGCGGCGGTGATCAGCGCGGGGTTGGGTGGCTAGCAGCGACGCGGTCAGCGCACCGCTGCAGGCGCCCACAGCGATGCCCTGCACCACCCGCCCGGCCACCAGCCAAGACAGCGATCGCGCGGCGGCCAGCACCGCGCACCCCAGACCGGCGGCCAGCAGGGCCGGCGCGACGACCCGGCGCGGCCCAAGGCAATCGGCCAACGGCCCGGCCAACAGCACCGCGGGAACCAGCGCGAGGGCATAGCAGGCGAAGGCCACCGTGGTCCCCACCGGGCCGAACCCGAACCGGTGTTGATACAGCGCCCACAACGGGGAGGGCAAGTTCGTGCCGGTGACCAACACCAGCAAGGTCAACCCCACCGCGACGAACCGTGACCGGGACCGGGTGGACCCACCCATCACGGCCGGGGACAGGCGTGGAACAGGCTCGGAGGTCCGGTCAGATCAGCGAGCCGGTCACCGAGACCACTCACCGGGGTCGTGGTCGGTGATCGATGCTGGTCGCCGCCACCGGTGACCACGTCAGCCGCCGAGCCGGCGGGAACGCTGAACACGGGAAACCCCTACCAGCCCGCTCGGTTGCGCCCCCACCGCGCCCTCGCGGCAGAGAACATGCGGCCCCCGACGGCCGGCCCTGCCCGTCGAACGCAGCAGGCACCGTTTGCTGTTGATGACCTGCGCCGACCACGATCGCTTGAGCAGCCCGGCGGGCTCGCACAGCCGTGCGATGATCGTCATGGGATGGGCTGGTTCGGGGCGCCACCCGCGCCGACGGGAGCCGATTCTTGCAGGTCCAGTTGGTAGACCTGGCCGATCAGATCGGCCCCGAAGCTGTGGTGTGGGTCTTCCTCGACGAGGGCGAACCCACGCTGTAGATAGATCCGCCGGGCGGCGGCCAGGGGATCGTTGGTCCACAGCCGCATCCGGGCGTATCCGGCCCCGCGGGCGAAGCTCACGCAGGTGTCCACAAGCCGCCCGCCCAGGCCGTGGCCGCGGCCGTGCGGGTGCACGAGCAGGATCCGCAACTTGGCGGTCCGCTCATCCTCGGCCACGCAGAACACGCACCCCACCCGGGCGCCGCCGACCTCGGCGATCCACGCCGCCTCCCGCGCCGAGTCATGCCCGGCGGCGTAGTCGGCCACTATCCGCGCCACCAGAGCTTCGAAGCTGGTGTCCCAGCCGAACTCACGGTCATAGACCTCGCCGTGAGCCATCACCACCCAACCCAAGTCCCCCGGCCGACCCAACCGACGGATCACAGCCCGTTCAGATTCCACGGCCGCCATGCCCACCCCCAGGATCTTCGCCTCAGATACTGACACGAGTGTTTCAGTTGTGTCAGACTACGGGCATGCCTGGTGCGGGCTCAACCCCTTCGGCCCCCTCAGCGCGGCAGACCCAGCTGCTGGAGCTGGCCTACCGCTATGGGCTCGAGCATGGGCTGGCGGACCTGTCGCTGCGCCCGCTGGCCAAGGCGATCGGCTCGAGCCCGCGGGTGTTGCTGTATCTGTTTCACAGCAAAGACGGGTTGGTACGCGCCCTGCTGGCCCGCGCACGCGTCGATGAGCTGAGCTTGTTGGCCCGGCTGCGCGCTGGTGAGGAACCCGGCGGCGGGTTGGATGTGGTCGCGGAGCGGGTGTGGTCCTGGCTGGCGGCCGAGGAGCATCGGGCGCTTCTGACGCTGTGGGTGGAGGGATATGCCCGGTCCCTGGTCGATCCTGACGGTGCGTGGGCGGGGTTTGCCCGCGCCACCGTCACCGATTGGCTGACGGTACTCGCAGATGCCCAGCCGGTCTCCGAGCGCGACACCGTATCCGGGTTGGCGCGCCGAAGCTTGGTGCTGGCGGTACTGCGCGGGGCGCTACTGGATCTGCTGGCCACCGGCGACGTGCGACGAACCACGGCCGCGGTACATCAGCAGTTCGCGGCGCTGCGCTCGGAGTGCGGCCACGGACCCGGGGAAGCGGTAGAAGCGGGACGCCATGCGCCTGGCTGAGCGACCGATCGTGTTCGGTGAGAAGACCCACCGCGTACGTGCCGTACTTGCCGAGATACGCGAGCTGGACGAACGCCTGTACCTGGTGAACCGGCCGTGGGAGGAAGAGTTCCTGCACTGGGCCCGCGATGAGCACGGCTGGCACCTACACGGACACAGAGTCCCGCCGAGCAACACACGCATCAGGAGCATCACCTCGACCGGCTGGTGCCCCGGGCTCGGGAAAGGCCCGGGAAACCTGAAATAGTGCCCCCTCACGGACCAGGAGCACGGTCGTTAGTGAGGCCTCAGTGCCGGTATGTAGCAGGGCGAGGACACCGGGCGCACGGTGGAGATCATGGTGGCCAGCATGCCGGTCGCGGTCGACGCCTGATGACCGAACTCAACCGTGCTCACCGTGGCCAGTCGTAGCCGAGGTCGGTGCGGGGTGGGGGTCCGATGGGCAGGTCGTGGGTGATGAAGCCGATGGTGGCCAGTTCGAGCTGGTTACCGAAGGGGTCTTGGAAGTAGCACGAGGCCTGTCCTGGGGGTCCGAGGCGACACGGCCCGACCACCGTGACACCGCGGTTGGTCAAGTGCTGCTTCCACTTCAGTAGCTTGCCGGGAGCGACAGCGAAGGCCAGGTGTGGGTGTGGGGAGTCGGGATCCCTAACCCCGGAGTCTTCGAACAGCTCGATCCGGGGACCGCCGCTGATGGTCAGCGACAGGTGGGCGGCGTTTTCCGCCACCACCTGCTCGGCCGTCCAGCCCATCTTCTGCAACCGCGCCGAGTCCAGCCGCAACACGACCCGCGCACCGAGCACCCCGACATAGAACCGCTCGGCGATGGTGAGGTCAGCGCAGGGAATGGTGACGTGGTCGACCGTCCTGAGCCGGACACCCAACGGGCGACGCAGCCGGTGCAACAACCGTGCCGAGCCGAAGAAGCCGTGCCCGCCGACGCCGATCGCCTTCCGCTTGGCCTTCTCCAGGACGGATAAGTGCGCGTCGCCCGGTGGCGAAGTCCGTGCTGGGAGCGCCATGATTACCTCCAGGTGCGCACTATTGACTCTACCGTTACTTGATTCAATACTGCAAGCATCGGTTAAAGGAGGACGTCAAGTGCCCCGCCGCTACGACTCGACGCTGCGACAGATGCAGGCGCAACGCACCCGCGAAGCGGTGCTAGACGCGGGACGGGCGCTGATCACCGAGGCGGGGTACGCGCGCATGACCATGCGGGCGATCGCCGAGCGGGCCGGCGTCTCCGTCGACACGATTTACCTGCACTTCCGGTCCAAGGCCGCGGTACTGAAGGCGCTGCTGGACATCGCCGTCGGGGGCGATGAGGCCCCGATCCCCGTTGCCGACCGCGACTGGGTCCACCAGATCAGGG
>Ga0137415_10006316_pt1 | contig 11744 bp, 9 predicted proteins | sample CZODoug3_1_1_16f_FD_183082 | JGI IMG/M metagenome (GOLD analysis project Ga0137415, IMG submission 183082) | Vadose zone soil fungal communities from Angelo Coast Range Reserve, California, USA - CZODoug3_1_1_16fungal (Hybrid Assembly) | ecosystem: Environmental > Terrestrial > Soil > Vadose...
GTGCTCGTTGACGCGGGCTTGCGGATCGCTCTCCTGAGCCGCCGCGACCGGCATCACCCATGCGCGGCAGCCCAATCGCCGCGGCTGGCCCCACCTCCGAAGACCTGCGAGGCGGTTCGGTCCGAAGCGTTCCACCTTGTCGGGTCGCGCGGCCGCCCGAGCCTCGCCGCGCTTCTTCGCCGCGGCGCCGTGGTTGCCGCGTTCGATCTCGGCGACGAACTGGACCGGGTCCTCACTCTCATGCAGAAGTACGCGAGCGTCCCGATGAGCCTGGCCGATGCCTGTCTCGTGAGGATGAGCGAAACTCTGGCCGACCCGGTCATTGTCACGACCGATACTAATTTCAGTATCTATCGGCGCCACAGCCGCGAAATTGTCCCCTGCATGACAGGCTACTGATTACCGCGCCGCCGCGACGAGCGCTGCCTGGACCTCAGGGGCGGCCCGCACCTCCTCAACGGCGACCGAGCGGGCGGCGTACGCCGGGACCGTAAGGATGTCCTCGCGGACCAGCCCACAGTCCTCCGCGGCGGCTCGGTGCCTCAGGGCGGAGCGACTCCACGAGCACCGAGAAAGACTCGGCGCCCGCGACCGTCAGGCGGGCGGGTGGCGCTCCCTCGGGCGACGCCGTTTCCAGCCCACGGCCGCTAGCCCGACGAGGCCCGGTCCAAGGAGGAACAGCGTTGAGGGTTCGGGCACGGCCGCATCCACCTCTGACTGGATCGTCACCGTCAGGCCTCGGAAGTCAATGACGGTCTGGGGACTTCCAGTTTCGAGGGGGCAACCAGTGCCAGGACAGTTGGGGATCGGTACCCAACTCGGTAAATTTGCGGTCAAGGGATCGGAGAAAAATCCGACCTCGAGCGAAGCGGTCGGAAAAGACGAAAGAGGCCCCCAGTGGGCAGCGACGATGTCACTGAGACCCCCACCGGGCTCCCGGAGCAGTCCGACAACCAACGTTGCTGGGCTGAAGGCGCCCGCTGGATCAACACCGACGGCGACGATTCCGAATTCGGGCCCCGTCTTGGAAAAGATCCCCGCCAGGTCTGTGCGTATCGTTACCGAGCCACCAGCCTGTTCAGTGAAGGAGATCGATGCGGCGTTGGCTAGAGCGGCCCACACCAGAGCGAACGCAATCAAGAACAGAGCCTGGGCAGCTCGCCTGAACATACCGTGTCTCCGGCCGTATCCGCTGCCCGCGGCGTGATTGCCGCATTCGGTGCCAGTTTCCTACAGGCATGTCCCCTGCCAAGCAAACTCAGTAGAAAACCCGCAAATACAAAGGGGTTTCCCCTTGAAGCTCCGTCAGTGGTATGAAATTCCTTGGTGGAATGCGCGCCGACGACCCTAATCTCTGAAAATATTTTCACAGAGCCTTCGCGCTCCACCTCCTCGAGCACGCGGCGTTTTTCGGGATGGCACTTCTCTTCTCGGGGCCGATCACCTGAGACCCGCCGAAGCGAATCTCCTCCCTTGTCAGCGTGCGAGCTCCTCCACGACCAGACGGTGATGACCCCGAACACGCCGGTCGAGGGAGCACAAGGGGACACGTCGTGCCAGGCTGTGGGCGGCCAGGAGGCGGTCGAACGGGTCGCGCGTCCACCCGAGCTTCAGGCCGTGGCGGATGAGGACAATCAGCGCGACGTCGTCCACGCTGAAGCGAGGATCGTCGATGACCGCGCTGGTGAACTCGGGATTGCGGACCGAGAGCCGCCCGATCTCCGCGAGACACTGGATCTCCAGGAACGAGACCGGGGACACACCCCATGGTCGATACCGATCGAGCCACGGGAACTCGGCGAGGCGGTCCGATCCAAGGACGAGCCAGATCAGGAAATGGGTGTCGAGGAGCAGTGTCACCGCGCCCGGGCACCTCGCGAAGCCAGCGGACGATTAGGTCCCCGCCACTCCCACGACCACCGGTCGGCCTCGCGGACGTGCGGCACACGGATCAGGCGACGGTAGTCCACGGCGGGCTTGGCCGTCCGGGCGCTCTCGGTCTCTTCGCGACGCAGCACCAGCCGCCGCCCGTGCCGCTCGAGCACGATGGTCTCCCCGCGGGCGGCCTCGTCGAGCAGGCGAAACCACTGCTTCCGCGCCTCAGAGGCGGCGATCTTCTTCACGGTGTACAACGTACATGAACTGTGCGCCACGGTCAATCGCCCGGCTCCTGAGGTCCGGCGCTTCTCTCAGTCTCTCGCACCCGTGGCCTACGCACGCCGGGCACGACAACGTCGATGGGAGACGGGAACGACCCAGCCCTCTTCGACCCGAGAGCCGACCTCCCCGGCCTGATCAACGCCGAGGTGATCGATCAGTAGCTCCTCGAGGCCCTGCCCGCGGCCCTGGTCAGCCCCGCCCGTCCCGGGGCCTACCGGAGACGGGTCGGATCGTGACCGAGAACGCGCGGAACCGATCGCGGGAGGATCTCGATAAGCGGCAAGGCGCGAGAGACTCGCGGCGCCCGCTCCACGGGAACGACGACTGACCATTCGGGAGAGGGTCCGGATCGTTCCCTCTCACGGTCGGGAGGCTCGATGCCCGCGCGGCCTCAGGCGCCCGCGACCGGGGCTCCCGGGCCCGCGACATCCCGGCGGGTGAGCAGGAGCTCGGTCACGCCGCGCCGGGTGCGGCGCTCGCGGACCTCGGCGACGCGGGCGAGGAGGCGGAGCATGCGCGCGTTGTCGGCCAGCACCCAGGCGCGGAAGCGGGAGATGCCGCGGACCTCGGCCGCCCGAAGCAGGTCGGCCAGGAGCACCGTACCGAGTCCCTGGTTCTGCCAGCGGTCCTCGACCACCGCGGCCACCTCGGCGGTCTCGGGGTCGTCGGTCGGTTCCCAGCGGGCGACGCCGACCAGCTCGGGCTCGACCCCCGCCTCGTGCTCGGCCACGAGCGCGAGCCGCCGCCTGTAGTCGACGGTGGCGAGCCGCCGAGCCCAGTCCGGCGGAAGCCGCTTCATCGGCGTGAAGAAGCGGTGGTAGACGGTGTCCCGGTCGAGCCGGTCGAAGAGCGCGACGAGCCGGGGTGCGTCGTCCGGGCGGATCGCGCGGACGCGCACCCGCGCCCCGTTCCGCAGCACGACCTCGCGCGCGAGCTCCTCGGGCCCGGCCACGGCCAGAGCTTACCCGAGCCGGGCACGGCTCGCGTCGTCGAGGCCCTGGTAGTAGACTCCCACCTGGCGGTGAGCCGCCCACGCATTCATCTTCACTGGAGGTCACGCGAATGAGGGCGAACGACGGAGCAGGTCGAGGGGTCCCCGGGGCGGAGGTCTCGAGGCGAGAGGCGCTTCGCCGCCTCGGCCAAGTCGGCGGCGCGCTCGCGCTCGGAGGCGCCCTCCCCGCGCTCGGTCCCGGCCGCGCGCGCGGGCAATCGGCGAGCCCGATCAAGATCGGCATCCTGCTCCCCAAGTCCGGCCCCTACGCGGTTCAGGGCGAGAACGGCCACCACGGGGCCGAGATCGCGGTCGACGACTTCGGCGGCAAGGTGCTCGGGGAGCCGATCGAGCTCATCTGGGAGGACGAGTCGAGCCCGCAGGCCTCCCAGCAGCGGATGCGGAAGCTGATCGAGGAGAACAAGGTCGTCGCCGTCCAGGGCGGCATCTCGAGCGGCGACGTGCTCGCCGTCATGCCCATCGCCGCGCGCGAAAAGATCCTGTTCATGGCGAGCGGCCCGAACGCCACCGAGATCACCGGCAAGAACTGCAGCCGCTACACGTTCCGGGTCGACCTTCCGAACCGGGTGACCGTGCGCACCGTCTACCCGACGCTCAGCGAGTTCGGCAAGAAGCGGCGCTGGTACTTCGTGGCCGCCTCCTACGCCTGGGGGATCGACGCCTACAATCAGATGAAGGAGCTGCTCGTGGCGGACGGCGGGACCGTGCTCGGGGCCGACCAGGCGCCCCTCGGCACGACCGACTTCAGCTCGTACATCCTCAAGCTCCGCCAGACCGACCCGGACGTGGTCTTCCTCGGCCTCGGCGGCACGGACCTGACCAACTTCCTGAAGCAGTTCCACGAGGTCGGGCTCACCGGGAAGGTCACGATCTCCTCGCCGATCGTCAACGACTCCGACCTCTGGGCCGCCGGCCCCGAGTCGGCGACCGGGACCTTCCCGAAGCTCTGGAACTACAGCGGCCACCAGAACACCCCCCGGAGCGAGCAGTTCGTGAAGAAGTACCTGGCCCGGTTCGGCCAGCCGCCCGAGGTCGAGGCCTGGCAGGACTGGTTCGCCATGACGGCGATCCTGACCGCGATCCAGGAGACCAAGTCGACCGACTCGGCGCGGCTCGTCCAGTTCCTCGAGGAGCACCGGTTCGAGGGCTACAAGGGCAAGCCCATCTACTTCCGGTCCTGGGACCACCAGCTCGTCCAGCCGACCCTGGTCGCGAAGATCAAGCCCCGGATCACCGACCGCTGGGACTACTTCGACATCGTCGGCGAGTACCCGCAGGGCGGGACGTCCCTCGACGCCTTCTTCGGCTCGAAGGCCGAGATCGGCTGCACGCTCGGCCCGCTGGCCTAGCCCCAGGCGTGTCCGCGCGGCGGGTCGGGGCGGTGTCCGCCCCCCTCGCCGCCGGCGCCGTCATCCGACGGACGGTCACCGGGCCATGAGTGAGGCGGCGCTGCTGCTCTCCCAGGTCGTCAACGGCCTGGTCCTCGGCTTCCTCTATGTCCTGATCGCCGTGGGGCTCTCGATCATCTTCGGCATGCTCGGCGTGGTCAACTTCGCCCACGGCGCGTTCTTCGCGCTCGGCGCCTACTTCGCGCTGAGCCTCCGTCCCCACCTGGGCCCGGCGGGCGTGCTGGTCCTCGCCCCGCTCCTGGTCGGCCTGGTCGGCATGGCGGTCGAGGCCACCCTCCTCCGGCCGCTCTACGGGAAGGACCCGTTGCTCGGGCTGCTCCTGACCTTCGGCCTCGCGCTGTTCGTCGAGGAGCTCATCCGCACCCTCTGGGGCACGGTCGGGCATCCGTTCGATCCGCCGCGCCCCCTCTCGGGCTTCCTCCAGTACGGCCCGATCTTCGTCACCCGCTACCGCCTCGCCGTGCTCGTCGTCACCGTGCTGCTGCTCTCGGCGATCTGGCTCTTCCTCGAGAAGACGCCCTACGGCCGCATCATCCGCGCCGGGAGCCGCGATCCCGAGATGACGAGCATGCTCGGGATCAACCTCCGGCGGGTCTTCACGGCGGTCTTCGGCCTCGGCACCTGTCTGGCCGGCGTCGCCGGGGTGCTGGCGGCGCCGCTCTGGAGCGTGGTGCCCTCGATGGCCGAGGCGGCGATCATGCCCGCCTTCGTGGTCGTCACGATCGGCGGGCTCGGGAGCTTTCCGGGCGCGATCATCAGCGGGCTCGGCGTCGGGGTGGCGGTGAGCCTGACGATCCAGTTCTGGCCGGCCGCCGCCGGCGCCGTCATGTACCTGCTGATGGCGGTCGTCCTGCTCGTCCGGCCGCGGGGGCTCCTCGGCGAGCGCTGGGAACAGTTCGAGTGAGCCGGCTCCGGCGCGCCCTCGGGCACCCGGTCGCGATCCTCGGGCTCGCGTTCGCGCTGCTCCCGTTCGTACTGCCCGCGATCGGCTCGACGGTGAGCCTGGCGACCGAGATCGTCATCTATGCGCTCTACGGCATCGCCTATAACCTCCTGCTCGGCTACACCGGGCTCGTCTCCTTCGGCCCCTCGGCGTACTTCGGCGTGGCGGGCTACGCGGCCGGGCTGGCCCAGCTCTACCTCTTCCGGAGCGTCTACCCCTCGATCCTCGCGGGGATGGCCGGGGCCGCCCTCACCGGGCTCGGGCTCGGTCTCCTGATCCTGCGCCGGCGGGGGCTCTACTTCTCGCTCCTGACCTTGGCCTTCACGCAGCTCTTCTTCGAGATCGCGTTCCACTGGACCGACGTGACGGGCGGGGAGAACGGGCTCCAGGGGGTCACGCGCCCCGAGTTCGCGAGCCCGCTCGGCTTCCACTTCTTCTGCGCGGCGGTCGTCGCGGGCGCCATCGCCATCCTCTGGCGCGTGGCGCACTCGCCGTTCGGGCGGGTGCTCCAGGCGATCCGCGACAATGAGCAGCGCGCGCGCTGCCTCGGCTACGACACCCGGCGCTACAAGCTCCTGGCCTTCGTGCTCTCGTCGACCTTCATGGGGCTCGCGGGGAGCCTGCTCACGTTCCTGATCCAGGGCGTCTACGCCGACAACCTGAGCTGGCAGCACGCCGGCGACCCGGTGATGATGACGATCCTCGGCGGGATGCACCACTTCCTCGGCCCCTTCTGGGGGGCCGGCCTCTTCATCCTCCTGAGCGACCAGCTCAGCTCGTACACGGAGCACTGGTGGCTCGTCTTCGGCGCCCTCCTGATCGCCTTCGTGCTCCTCTCCCCCGAGGGCCTCTCCGGCATCTGGGCCCGCCTCCGCCGGCGGCCGCGCTGGCATCTCACGCGCGCCGAGGTCCCGCCGCGGCCCGTCGGGCCCTCGCGCGGAGACGACCGGCGTCCGCTCCCGGCCGGGGACGGCCCCGTCCTCGCGGTCCGCGCCCTCCAGAAGCGCTTCGGCTCCCTCGTGGTCGCCGACGGAGTCGACCTCGACCTCCGCCCGGGGGAGCTCCACAGCCTCATCGGCCCGAACGGCGCCGGCAAGACGACCTTCTTCAACATGCTGACGGGCCTCGTGCCCGCCGACGGCGGCCAGATCCTGTTCAAGGGGCGCGACATCGCCCCGCTCGCCGTGCACGACCGGATCGATGGCGGCCTCGCGCGCTCCTTTCAGATCGTGAGCGTCTTCGGAAATTTGAGCGTCTTCGAGAACGTGCGGGTCGCCGTCCAGGCCCGGTCGCCCTATCGCCGTTCGCTCTGGCGCGACGCGGGGGCGCTCGGCGAGGTCGTCGGGCGGGCGTGGGACCTCCTCGAGATCGTGGGGCTCGAGCCGCGGGCCGCGGAGGAGGCCGCCACCCTCTCCCACGGCGAGCAGCGCCTGCTCGAGATCGCGATCGCGCTCGCGACCGAGCCCGAGGTGCTGTTGCTCGACGAACCGCTCGCGGGGCTCGCCGACGCCGAGCGCGAGCGGATCAGCACCCTCGTGCGCCGCCTGGCCGGCCGGCACACGATCCTCCTGATCGAGCACGACATCGACCGTGTCCTCTCGCTCTCCGACCGGATCACGGTCCTCCACCAGGGCCGCGTGATCGCCGAGGGCGCCCCCGCGGACGTCGTGAGCCAGCCGCAGGTGATCACGGCCTACCTCGGCCGCCACGCGGAGGCCCAGCCGGCCGTGCCCGCCCGAGCCCGGGCGGCCCCCTCGGCGGCCGCGCCGCTCCTCCGCCTCGACGGGATCAACGCCGGCTACGGCGGGAGCCGGATCCTGCACGACGTGAGCCTCGAGGTGCGGGAGGGCGAGATCGTGGCCCTCCTCGGCCGGAACGGCGTCGGCAAGACGACGACCCTCCGCACGATCATGGGTGCCCTCCGGCCCGCCAGCGGGTCGATCGCGTTCCGCGGCGCCGGCATCGGGCGGGCGACGCCCGACCGCGTCAATCGCCTCGGCATCTCGATCGTCCCCGAGGGGCGCCGGATCTTCCCGAACCTGACCGTGCTCGACAACCTGCTCCTCGCCGCGCGCCCGGGCGGCGCCCGCCTCGACGAAGTCGTCGAGCTGTTCCCGCGGCTCCGACAGCTCGCGGCCGCGCGGGGCGAGACCCTGAGCGGCGGCGAGCGCCAGATGCTCGCCATCGGCCGGGCCCTCATGGCGCCGACCAGCCTGATGCTCCTCGACGAGCCACTCGAGGGGCTGGCGCCGTCCGTGGTGGCGGAAGTGTTGGAGGCGATCGGCCGGCTCCGCGGCCGGACGAGCATCCTGATCGTCGAGCAGAAGGTCGACCTGACGCTCCGCCTGGCCGACCGCGCCTACGCGATGGTGAGCGGGCGCGTCGCCTACGAGGGGGAGGCCGAGGCCCTCCGCCAGGACGAAGGCCTGCAGGTCCGCCTGCTCGGCGTGTAGCCCGGCGCCGAGCCGCGCGCGGCGGACCGGCTCAGCGGACGTTCGCCCGGACCGGGCCGAACGGCGCGAACCGCGACTCCACGCGGTCGCCCCGGTTCAGGGCGTACTGGCGGGTGAACGAGCCCGACATGACGCGCATGCCCGCCGCGAGCGGCCAGCCGAACTCGCCGAGCTTGTTGGCGAGCCACGCGAGCGCGGCCGCCGCGTCGCCCATCACCGCGGCTCCGGTCGCGTGCTCCACGCGGACGTCGTTGACAAAGACGTCCACCGTCGCCGTGCCAAGATCGAGCTCCGGCGGGAGCGGGCTCGTCGGCGTCCCGGTGACGAAGGCCTTTTGCTGGGCGTTGTCGGCGAGGGCCAGGTTCAGGTCGGCGGCGAAGTCGCCGCGGCGCTCGACGATCTCGAGCGCCGGCGCGGCCGCGGAGATCGCCGCGCGCGCCTGGGCGAGCGTCACGCCGGGCCCACGGAGGGTCGTGCCGACCGTCAGGCAGAGCTCGTTCTCGAAGCCGGGTCGGACCAGCTCCGCCCAGTCGAAGACGGCGCCGCTCGGCCGGGCCCCGCTCGCCAGGAGAAAGCCGAACACCGGCTCGTGCACCCCCTGCTGGAGCTGCATCGCCCGCGCCGTCAGCCCAATCTTCCAGCCGGCCTGGACCTCGCCCCCGGAGACCAGCCGCGCCAGGATGCCGAGCTGGACCCGGTAGGCGTCGGCCTGGCTGAGCCGGCCCCGCCACTGGTCGGGGTAGTAGACGCCCTGCCGCGCGTGCTCGAGGAGCGACTCGATCACCTCGTCGACGTTCATCGGCTCTCTCCCCGTTCGTGAGGCCGGGCGCCGCCCGCTCAGGGGGGCGCCGGCCCCTCGGTCACCTGGACGAGCGCGTCCGTCGCCACCCAGCGGGCGAACGCCGCCCGCACCTGCTCCGCGGTCAGCTCCACGTAGCGGTGCGCGGCCAGGACCGGCTCGTCGAGCGGGAGGTCCCGCACGGCCAGGAACACCAGCCGCTCGGCGATGGCGGCCGCGCCCGACTCGGAGAGCGGAATCTGCTTGAGCGCGAGCGCCTTGGCCCGCCGGAGCTCGTCCGGACCGACGGCCGTCCGCTGCATGTCGCGGAGGTTCCGCTCGACGATCGCGCGCGCCCGGGAGACGTTCGGCGGATCGCACGCGTACTCAACGACGTAGAGCGCCCGGGTCTTGCCCACGTCGAACGTCGAGTCGACGTAGTAGACGAGCCCCGCCTCCTCGCGGAGGTCCCGGTAGAGCCGCGTCGCGTAGAACGAGCCGCCCAGAACCCGGTTACCGAGCTGGAGGGCGTAGTAGTCCGGATGGGACCGGTTGAGGCCGAGGGTCTCGGCGAGCGTGACCTTGTCCTGGATCCGGCTCGTGTCGGGCACGACGGTGGCGGCGGGCCCGTTGCGCGGCACGGGCGGCAGGACCGTCTCGGGCGGCGGGCCCGCGGCGCGGGCGGCGCCGAAGGCCTTCAGGATCGCCGCCTGCGCCCGCTCGGGGGTGACGGCGCCGATCACGACGATCGTGGTCAGGTCGGGGCGGAACACGCGCTCGAAGTACGCGCGCACGGCGGCCGGCGTGAGGGACCCGACGGTCGCCGGCGTGGCCTCGCGGAGCAGCGGGTCGCCCTTCGGGAAGAGCGCCGTCCGGAGCGCGCGGCCCGCCAAGTAGTCGGGGCTCTCGAGCCGGCCCGCGACGCTCGACGCCACCTGGCGCTGGACGATGGCGAAGGCGGCCGCCGGCAGCGCGGGACGGAGCTGGTTGTCGGCCAGCAGCTCGACGCCGCGCTCAAACTGGTCGGCGAGCACCTCCAGCGAGAAGTCCGTGCCCGCGGAGGCGTCGGCGGCAATCCTGTCGAGCTCCCCCTGGTAGGCGAGTCGATCGAGCGACGTCGTCCCGAAGGAGAGCAGTCGGTCCAGGACCTCGTCGACCCCCTCCTGACCGGGGGGCGTCTCGAGGTCCGGGTTGTTGCGGACGTGGCCGTAGACCCGCACCGTGTGGCTGATCGATTCGGGCTGGACGATGAGCTGGAGCCCGTTGGGCAGGCGGGTCACCACGGGGTGGACGGTCGACGGCGGGACCGACAGCCGGTTGACGCTCGCCTCCGCCCACGGCGGGAGACGGACCGGCCCCCCCTGCGCGAGCGGCACCGCCTCCTTGCCGCCAAAGCCCTTCGACGCGACGGGCTGGCCCGACGACTGAGGGCGCAGCACGGCCACGACCGCTCGAGCCGGATCGAGGGAGGCCCGCGCCACCCGGTTCACGTCGTCCGGCGTGACGCGCTCCACGGCCGCGATCTCGTCCTCTGGGGACTGGCGGCCGTCCACCGCGATCGCCTGCGACCAGGCGTCCGCCAGCCCCGGCACGGAGTCGCGCTGGAACTCGACGCGGGCGACCTCGCGTCGTTTGGCGACGTCGACGAGGTCCGCCGGCACGCCGCTCGTCGCCGTCGCGCCGAGGACCCGTCGGACCGCGGCGAGGAGCGCCGCCGCGTCGGCGCCCCGCGGGAACGCGGCCACCGCGTAGCCGATCCCCGCCTCCGGCAATTGGGTCACGGAGAACCCGGTGTCGAGGGCGCGGCCGTCCGCCGCCATCGCGTAGAGCTCCCCCCGGCGGCTCGCCAGGACGTCCGCGAGCACGCGCGTCGCCGCGTAGTCCGGGCTGGCCGAACCCGGCAGCCGGAACGCGACGAGGATGAGACCGTAGGGAAGGTCCGTCCCGAGCTCGAACGTCTCGGGGCTCACGGGCTCCAGGTGGACCGCCGGGCGCGCCGGGAGCGGCCGCGCCGGGATCTCGCCGAAGAGCCGCCGCACCGTCCCGAGCGCCGCCGCGGGCTCGACGTCGCCGACGACGAGGAGGACGGCGTTGTTGGGGGCGTACCAGGTCTCGTGGAACTTCCGCAGCATGTCCGCCGTGGTCTTGGCGAAGGAGTCGCGCGACCCGAGCGCGTCGTGGGCGTACGGCGTGCCCTTGAAGATCGCGGCCAGGAGCTTTGTGTAGGCGACGTACTGGGGGCTCGACAGGTCCTGCGCCACCTCCTGGTCGATCGCGCCGCGCTCGCGCTCCCACAATTCCGGGCGGGCCAGGATGCCGCGCATCCGGATCGCCTCGATGTGCAGCGCCACGTCCAGATCCTCGGCGGCGACGGTGAAGACGTATTGGGTCACCCGCTGCTGGGTGGAGGCGTCGAACATGCCCCCCACGGAGGCGGTGATGCTCGCCAGCTGGTCGGCCGAGAGGTCGGGGCTGCCGCGGAACATCATGTGCTCGAGGGCGTGCGCCATGCCCGGGAAGCCCGCGGGGGCCTCGGTCGAGCCCACCAGATAGGTGAGCTCGGTGGTGACGACGGGGGCGAGCGTGTTCTTGACGACGACCACGCGCAGGCCGTTGTCGAGGGTCGCGCGCAGCACGCCGGGGGCGCCGGCCGGGTCGCCACGGACGACGGCGCTCCCCGGCGGACAGAGGAGGCCCGCCACGAGTGCGAGCACCGCCCACATCCGCCTCCGGCCTGCACGACCCTCCCGAGCTCCGACTGTCCGCGCTCCGCGGGTCCGGCGTCGATCGACGGTCATCGAATTCTCCCGGCGCGGAAACCCAGCCGTTCAGGGTGGGGAGGAGCGCCGATCTCTGTGGTCGAGCGTCCCCAGTTGGAGCTGAACACGCGCTCCGCGAGCGGCCCTGGCGATAACCAAGCCGTGGGCCGGCTCAGACAGCCGTCGAAACGACGGTGGTGCTGGACGGGGAGGCTACCGGGTCGCCAACC
>Ga0137415_10006317_pt1 | contig 11742 bp, 8 predicted proteins | sample CZODoug3_1_1_16f_FD_183082 | JGI IMG/M metagenome (GOLD analysis project Ga0137415, IMG submission 183082) | Vadose zone soil fungal communities from Angelo Coast Range Reserve, California, USA - CZODoug3_1_1_16fungal (Hybrid Assembly) | ecosystem: Environmental > Terrestrial > Soil > Vadose...
AATGCCTGGAGATTCGCGCAGAGTTCGTTTAGCCGCTTGTCAGCGGACATGCGCTGGATGGGATGACACTTCCGTTTCGTGACCTCGTCCGCGCGGGCGAGTAGGTACGGCGATAAGCGAGCGTCTTTGGCGCTCCATGCAACAATCCAACTACGAAGGCGTGCCACCGCATTCCACGCTCCCAAGAGGGCTCGCGGCTTCGATATTGGCACAAACCCCCAACTTATGTCTTGAACCCCGCGGGTCTTTGGGCTCCGGCCAAGTCGATGGCGAAGACTGGTCAAATCGAATTCATGATGCGACGGCTGCCGACGGCGGATTAGACAAGTCCGGCGTAAACCGGCCGGCTATCTGAAAATCGCCTGGGTTATTCGTAAACGTGAATGATGCGGCGCGTTTCGGAGTGAAAGATTACAGGCCGATCATTGACGATAGCGTAGTGATGCCCGCGCGGAACGTATTCCTCCGGCACTTCATAAGCCTCGTACGCGCCAGGAGGTAGCTCGCGGCCCACGACGACCTCCTCCTCATAACGATACGACGGGCGGTTTTCGCGAACGATGTATTCCCGCAAGGGCTCACGACGCTCGTACGGAACGACGGCGCCTGTCGCTATCGCGGCGCCCGTGATGGCTCCGACGACAGCGCCCGCAATGGCATCATCAGCCAAGGCAGCCTTGGGCACGGCCAGCACCAGCACGGCGACAAACGCGGCAAAAAGTCGGGTCAGCATCGTAATCTCCATGACAAGATGTGTTGCTCAGCGCTGCTGTGAGGTTGCCTCGCTGTCGTTAATAAGATCTTACCAACGTCTCAATGTGATGACGAAAGGCGGCGGCCGAAGCCGGCCGTTTTTGCTTGACCTCCTTCGGGCGTCGTTACGGAGAGCGCCCTGCCGCGAAACGGTCCCTCCGCACTTCGCGATTGATCGGCAGGTGGATCGTGCGTAGGCTTGAAGTCCGAGATGGGTCCAACGGACGTGGAGCGCTGTTCGAGCAATGTCCGCTTCACCCTCGATAGCGGATATTCCATATCCGTCATTCAGCGAATTGAGCTCTGGCGACGATTGGCCTCGAGCATTTTGTTGAGACGAAAGCCGTACTGAACCGCCGCTGAGCTTTTCAAATTCGGCTGAGCCCAAGCAGCGAACGGTGACAACGACGGGCGCGATATTCGCAGCCTCCACCACCTCGATAAACGAGACAGAACGCCGCCTTCGTTCGAAGGAGCACAATCGCGCAGATTGGCGTAGTACGCTGCGCTACGCGCGAGTGACGCAATGCACACCAAATTGCGACATCAATCGCTCGCGTGCGCCTCCAGGTCCATTCGTTTTCGACACTATCGAAATTTCCGCAAGCAACATGGAGGCCGGAGAACGGGACCCGCTTCGCCAGAAGGTCAATCAGATATTCGAGCTCCATGACTGCCCCTGGCGGATTTCCGATGGGGAGTTCTTCAAACTCGATGCCGACTTTGTGGTGCGAAGCTGGCGGCCACGGCGCATGACGGACTGGCAGCCAACCAATTCGCCGGGGCGGGCAACGAGTATGCCAAAGCGCGCCAGCATCAAGGCACAGGTAACGTAAGAGAGGCGATTTTCTTCGCCGGCCACAGCTTCGAAAGCGTCATGAAGGTGCTGACGAAACTGGAGCACGCCAACGGCGACAAGCTGATCAAGGAGTTGGGTTCTCAAGGCTTCTTCGACGACCTGCCCAATTCAGTGCGGAACGGATTTATGGATCAAGTTTTGAAGGCACTTCCATTTTTACGCAACAAACTGGGCGGACATGGACAAGGTGCCGCGGTCGTTGATATCCCGCCCGCCTATGGCGATCTCGCCATCCAGATCGCTGCGGCTTTTCAGAACTTTCTGATTACAAAGCACTTAGAGCGATCTCCAGCACCTAAAAAGCCGCAACCCGCTAAGAAGGCTCTATCTCTCGACGACGACATTCCGTTTTAAGACGCATCGCAGCTGACGGCCGGCAGATTCACGTTGTCCACGTGGGCGATACTCGGCTTTATCGGCTGCGCGGCCATCAGCTTCAGCAGTTGACGGTTGATCACGCTCTTGGCCCCGGCAAACTCAATCTGCTCACCCGCGCAGTCGGCATCGATGCGATTGAACTACCGCCGTCGGAATCTTCAGACGTCGAAGGTGCGCTGTCTGGAAAGACCATTCACGGCCTGCCTGACGTCGGCTCGTTCATCGATGGCTTCCGAATCGACGGAATGCTAAGCGACAGCCGCTATGTCCGGGTCTTTGGTGCGACCGACCTTGTCGACGGACGCCCGGTCGTCATGAAGTTCCCGAAGCCGCTCGAAGGCGCGGACCGCCCGATGCGCGACGCTTTCTTGCGGGAAATGTAGATCGCATCTCGAGTGCGAAGCCCATTTGTCGGCGAAGTCATTCAATTGGGGCTGCGCTTGACGCGCGCCTTAGAATGTTCCGGCGAACGTAAGCCTGACCGCCAGAGGTTCGATCGGGTGCACGATATAATCCATGACGCCGTTCTTGCACACGGCCGCCGGTGCCGCCTGCACGGGGTAGCAGAGATTGTACAGGCTATCGGTCTTGATCAGCGATCCGTAGCCGTAGGAGATCTGATTGGTCCTGGCATTGAGCAGATTGAGAACGTCGAGCTGAACGCGCCAGCCGTCGTTGGTGCGGAACCCGACACGCCCGTTGAAGACGCCGGTGGCCTGTGAGCGAAAGGCATTGTCTTCGGTGAGCGGGCTTGACGCCAGATAACGCCAGCGCAGCGCGCCGAACCAGCCGGTGTTCTCGCCCAGCGTGATGCCCGCGGACGCCACCATTGCCGGCGCGTTGGGAATGTAATTGCCAGGCGCGTTGCCGATCTGCGCCTGCGGATATCCCGCCAGCGTGTCGAAAAGCGCCGCCTGATCGCTATCATAACCGACAAACCGCGCGCGGCTCAGCGCAAGATCCGCATCGAGCTTGAGCCATGGTTGCGGCCGATAGCTATTGGTCCATTCCACCCCGTATCGCCGACTAGCCCGGCTCGCCGAGGTGTCGCCGGCATCGCCGCGGAAGACGATCTCGGACGCCTGATCGAGCAGAAACAGGCTAACCGAGGAATCAAGACCGGGAATGAATTTGGTGCGGACTCCGGCCTCGGCTCCCTTGGTCCGCACCAGTAACGGCGAAGCCGACAGCTTCGCGGCCGGATCAGTGGGGTCTTCGGTGATCGTGGCGCCGCGCGCATCGTTGCTGTGCATGCCAAGGCCCGCGCCGAAGAAAAGCTCGGTCCTGTTGAACGGCCCGATCACCATGGTGAATTTCGGGCTCCCGATCGCGGCACTGGTTTTTCCCGAATTGTTGGCGTCGAACAGTGACGTGACATTGGCGTCAAAATAGTCGCCGCGCCAGCCCAGCGTGGTCTTCAGCCAGTCGGTCCAGAACACGGTGCTTTGGGCGAAGACGCCAACGCTGGCTTCTCCCACCTTGTCGCTGCGAACGTTCGAGAGAAAGGATCGCCGGTAGGTGTCGGTCAGGGCAAGCCTGATATCGTCGTAGCGGGTCTGGACGCCGAACGTGGTCTGCACGAGCCGGCCGGCGAACGATCCGTTGAGGGTTCGCGACGCATTGGCGCCGGCCATGATGCGGTCGTCGTGCTGGTGAAACTGGTCGCCGAGCGTTGGATTATTGAGAAAATACGTAAAGTTGTTGAACAGGTCGAGTCCGCTTTTGACCGAGAAGGCATTGGCCTTCCACGATCCGGCATCGTCGGTTCCGGCGACGCGCCCCGACAGCGCAAAGCGATCGGTGTTGCCGCCGTCGCTTGGATCCTCCGCGGCGAAGCGCGCGATCTCCCCGGAATCGATCGCCCGCTGCGGCACCTGATCGGTCGAATTCCATCGGTTGGAATAGGCCATGCCGGTGATGGAAAAGCCGTCCAGCGCAGTGCCCTGCGTGTAACGGATGAGGCTATTGAGTTTGCGCATCTCGTCGGGATTGACCCATGGCCCGTTATAACTGCCGGTTTCGCCTGCGACGAGCAGCGTGCCGTCGCCGACTTTGGTCGATCCCATGCCGAAGATTCTTCTATAACCGAAGCTGCCGGCGGTGACCTCGGCGATGCTCTTGTCGGTACGGTCGATGAAGCCGATGTGAAGATTGCCCGCCGAGCCAAAATCGCCTTCGTCGGCGAAATAGGGACCCTTGCGGATTTCCAGCGTGTTGATCGTCTCCGGCATCAGCCAGTTCAGATCGGCATAACCCTGGCCATGCGCATGGGTGCGCATGTTGACCGGCACGTCGTCAACGGAGATCGCCAGATCGGTGCCGTGATCGAGGTTGTAGCCGCGCAGAAAATACTGGTTGGCTTTGCCTTCGCCGCTGTGCTGCGTCACGATCAGGCCGGGCACGGCCTCAAGAACTTCCCCCGGACGCGTTGCCGGACGCGCGTTCAGTTCATCGCCGCTGACCATCATTTGGCTCGCCATGCTCGGCGGGCCCACGGGGCCTGAACCCGCATTCGGCGTGCCGGAGACCGTTATCGCTGTTGCCGGTCCGGTTGCGGACGTGGGCGCCGGTGGCTGCCGCCGGGATTGCGGGTTGTTGCGCGCAAGAGTCCTCGGCGGACGGCGGGCCGCCGGCGGTCTATGCGGCGCCTCGACGGTGACGGCAGGTAGCTCGGAAGATACCGTAGCGGCTGGCGGCGGCGGGGACTGGATTTGCGCGAACGCGTCGTGTGGCGCGGATATCAACGCGAGACCCGCAACCAACCCACGCAAACCACGCCGCATTTCACGCCCTTGCACGCCACTCCGGCCGCATACACCAGATGCAGGAGTTGCGACCGCACGTTTACGCCGACGCTTCATCAAATCCTTTGCCCAAAGCCCATGCTATTCGCAACATCTGATGACAATTCATTGACGCTTGTCGACCTTGTCCCAAGCATTAGGTCGCGCGCCGGCGGAAAATCGCGCCGCAGTCAAACCAATGTCACAAATTCTGAGGGATAACGACTTGAGGCGACGATCGCAGACGCATCTATTCACAAAACAAGGGCAACAACAATGATGCAACCTGATCCGGACAGCGGCGCGATGGCGTCGGACGACGGGTTCGCGTCGAACGTTAGGACCGCCGCGGGACCAGCCGCACCAGCCCGCCAGCGGATCGATTCCACCTGGGCGCTGAGGACCATCGTGGCGGCGTCCGGCTTCGCTGGCCTCGGCTACGAAATCGTGTGGACGCGCCAGTTGAGCCTCGCGCTCGGCAGCGAAATGATGGCGGTGCTCGGCGCCGTTGCCGGCTTCTTCGCCGGGCTGGCGCTTGGAGCCTTTGCCCTCGACAGGGTGATCCGGCGCACCACTTCACCGCGAACGGTGTACATCGCATTGGAGGCGGTCATCGGCCTTTGGGGCCTCATCTGCATCTGGCTGCTGCCCGGCGCCGGCCGGGCCTTGTCGCCCCTCCTTGGCACCGAGCCTGCGCCGGCCCTGTTGTGGGCCGCCAGCTTCGCATTGCCGACCTTGGTGCTGTTGCCGGCGACAGCCGCAATGGGCGGAACGTTGACCGCGCTTGAACGGATCGTGCGGGAGGCGCGCGGCGTTTGCCGCGTCAGCGCCGGGGTATATGGCGCGAACACCTTCGGCGCCGTCGCCGGCACGTTGACTTCCACGTTTTTGCTGCTGCCCGCATTGGGACTTTCCGGCACATTGGTTTGTCTCGCCGGCGTGAACGCCGTGTGCGCCGCAGGCATGCTCGCGCTCGGTTCGGCGGCTGGTCCGACGCCGGTGGAAGCGAGCGCAGCGGAGCCGCGGATCATCGGCGGCTCGCGCCTCACGATCACCCTGTTCGCGACCGGCCTGCTTGGAATCGCCTTCGAGGTCCTGGTTGTCCGGCTCGCGGCGCAGGTGATGCAGGACACGATCTATACCTTTGCGGGGTTGCTGGCGGCCTATTTGCTCGGCACCGCGGCCGGAGGCGTTGCTTGGCAGCGAGCCGGACGCCGGGTCCAGGATGCGAGCCTGGGCGGGCTGCTCGCAGGGAGCGCCCTCGCCTGTCTGACCACGGCGTTGCTTGCGCCCTATATCGCAGGCATCGCCGAAACCGCGGTCGAGGGAGGCCTCGCCGGAGAACTGGCTGTCGCAATGGCGTTGTTTCTCGTGCCGTCGGCCGCCATGGGAGCACTGTTCGGTCTTCTGGCGCAGCGGACGCGCGATGAGCGTGGCTCGCTCGGATGGGCGGTCGGCATCAACAGCATCGGCGCTTCAATGGCACCGCTGCTGACGGCGCAATTCTTGATTCCAGGCCTTGGTGCATGGCGGGCGCTGATTCCGGTGGCGCTGGGTTACCTGCTGTTGGTACCGCTCCGCAGAGCAGCGCTCGTCTGGTGCGCAGTACCGGCGCTCGTCGCCATTGTGTTGTTGGTACGCCCTGCCCCCTCTCTGACAAGGGTGCCTGCAGGCGGCGCGCTGCTAGCCGTCCGCGAAGGGCCAATGGCGACGGCAAGCGTTGTCGATGACGCTGCCGGGGCCCGGTATCTGGAGGTCAACGGCCGCTTCCGCATGGGCGGCACAAGTTCGGCGCGGTCCGACTATCGGCAGGCGATGCTGCCGCTGTTGCTGCATCCGGCGCCGCACCGGGCGCTATTCCTGGGCATCGGAACCGGGGCCACCTTGATCGGTGGATCGCAGATGCCGGGCGTGACCGTGCAAGGCGTCGAACTATCGCGCGAGGTGGTTGAGCTGTTACCCTGGTTTGCGCCTTCCGGTGCGACCGCTGCGGCGCCTCGGGTCACAGTCGCCGATGCGCGCCGATACGTCGCCGCGGACACCACTCAGTACGACGTGATCATCGCCGATCTGTTCCATCCGGCGCTGGACGGAAGCGGCGCTCTCTACACCACCGACCATTTCGAGGCGGTGCGAAGACGTTTGGCTCAGGGCGGAGTGTTTTGCCAGTGGCTGCCCTTGTATCAGCTTGATCTGCCATCGTTGCGCGCGATCATCCGCGGATTTCTGGAGATCTATCCCGGCGCTTCTGCCTGGCTCAACCATTACAGCGTCCGCACGCCGATGCTCGCTTTGATCGGCCCTCGCGATGGTGGCACCCTTGATCTGGACGCGCTGGATGCGCGGCTTCGCGATACGGCTGTCAGGCCTGTCGCGCGGCGGTTGGGCTTTGAGACACCGATGGACTTGCTCGGGCAATATCTGGGAGGACCGCGTGTCCTTTCCGCCTTTGCCGGCCAAGGGCCGCGCAACACCGACGACTATCCCTTCGTGACATTCGATGCGAGGCGCAATGTTCAGGCGCTGACGGCGCCGCCATGGGCCCTCCTGCGCGCCGTCACGCAGGCGTTGCGGCCCGATCCGGCGGAGCTCCTGGCGGAGCCAATGCGCGACGCGCTAAGCGAGCGCCTGACCGCCTATTGGCGCGCGCGCAATCGCTTTCTGGATGCGGGCGCGGCACTGCCGGGCGATCCGCGCGGCGCCGCTCTGATCGAGACGGCGTCTCCTGGGTTGCTCGATGCGCTCCGTCTCAGTTCCGAGTTCGACCCCGCCTATGGACCGCTGATCGGCATGGCGCGGTCACTGATGACGTCCGACCGGGCGGCGGCTGCGCGCTTATTGCACGCGATCAACGACGCGGCGCCGTCTCGTGGCGAAGCACGGAAGATGTTGTCGCGGGAATTCCGCCAATGACCATGCAAACCGCCCAGCGCAATTCGGCTCAGGGCGCGAAGTTGATCCTGTAGCCCCAGCAATCCAGGCTGTCGGGAATGGCGTTGAAGGAGACCGTGATCCTCTGCTCGCCCTGATTCCTGGGCACTTCGTGATAGAGGTAACTGGGAAACAGCACGAGATCTCCCAGTTCGGCCTCGGGCAATACGTACTTGCCCGCGTTGAAAGGGCCCATCGCGGCACTTCGGGTATGATGGCGAAAGGAAAAATCAGAACCACCGAGCGGCCGCATGAACACCGTCCTGCACGCCGGATGCGAAGGCGTCAGGTAAATGATGCCTGAGACGAAACTATTGGCATGCGAGTGCAGCGTCTGGCTTCCTCCCTTCTCGAGCATGTTGGTCCACATCTCCTTGACGGTCCAGCGCAGCTTTTCACCGAACAGGAGAACGCCGAAGTCGACGAGCTTCGGGACGACCAGGTCGGCAATCTCCTGAAACAGCTTGTTGTCGCGCGGATCGGCGACCTCGGTATGGAAGAGCTGATCAGAGCGCAGATTGCTTTCGATCCGCGCGTTGCGGATCGCTGCCACCGCGGCCTCGTTGAGCGCCGGACTGAGCAGCCGCGGCGAACGCAGCAGAGGGATCGGGAAAAGCGGCTCGATCTGATCCATGTCTCAAGGTCCACAGTGACTAGGAAACGCGGCGAGCAAGGCGCGCGCGAAAGTACATACTGCAACAGCCGTGAAACAATCAGGTGACAGCAGATCGATTCTGCCAAGTTTTTTTCGATGGCGTCCGCGCGGTGGTGAAGGCCGCCGTCGCGACTATTCGTTGGACTTCAGGACGTTCAACCTCTCGCCGGGCTGCAACACATGGCGCCGCTCCCTTATTTCGTCCGTCGCGCGCGCGGCCAATTCCAGGCAATCGTCGAACTCGCCATTGCCGGCTTCGACCATTGCCTGGTGCAGGTCGCGTTCGGCAAAATAACGGGAGAGATCGTCGGCAGGAAGCGCCGCCGCCAGAGCACGCGTCTGCTCCACCGCCGCTTCGCAGCCCTCCTTGGTTGGTTCGGCCAAAGTGGAATGGCCGCTACACGGCCTGGCCGCGCCGCACGCAATACAGGCGACAAGGCAAACGGTTAAAGCATTCGTTCGACGTAGATGCATTGGTCCACAAGAAGCCGGCGAACGCGCGGCGGGAGCCGTATCCCGCGTGGGAATGAAGGGTTGGCGGTGCAGAGAATATCCTGCACCGCCACACTTCCCTGACCTCAATCGCGGTCGTGATCGCGCCCGTCGTGGTCGTGCCGATCATGATCGCGATCGTCGCGATCATGATCGTCGTGATCGTTATCGGCCCGCTCCGCAAGCTTCTTTGCGAGGTCGGCGTTCTGTTCCACCAGCAGCTTCGGCGAGCCTTCCGGCCGGATGAAGATCGGGTTGGCGTAGAACCAGACGTTCGAATAGGCCTGCACGTCGAAGGTCACCTTCTTGACCCCGTTGGCGGTTGCCAGATGCGTCGGGCATGCCGGGTTCGTGCAGCTTACCAGAGAGTTGTTGATATCGAGGACGGGGCTGCCGGCGCTGTCGGTGACATTGGGCGTCGCAACCGGAATGTTGGTTCCGCGGGCGCGGATATAGCTTGGCGTATTGCCCGCGGTGAAGGTGGTCGTGAATGTCAACTGCGTGGAGCCGTCCCTCAGCCGCGTGCTCCTCATGTTGTTGGCGTGGATCTGCTGGGAAATCGTCGCCGTCGGGTTGTACACGATCGCCGCTCCGGCGACGCCGCTGACATTCGGCACCGCGTAGTTCGGGCTGCCGGGTGGGACCACACCGGTGATTTTTCCGGTGATGAGGTCAACGTGGTCAAGCGACGGCTTGTTCAGCGGCTGCTGGATTCCGACCTGCTGCAACAGCGGATTGTTGAAGCTGTAGGGGCTGTTGTTCTTGGCCGGAACGGTCATGGACATCTCGACCGTGATCTTTTCGCCAGGCCTTACCACCAGCGTTTCGCCCATGGTCTTCCAGTCGTCGTCGCGTCCCCTGGCGTGGAACACGAGATCCGGCCCGATCATGTCGGCGTTGACCGAATACGAATTGCCCGAACGCATGCCGTCGATGATCGACTGCGCCTTGAAGTGTTCGGCGTTCGGGAGATAGAGCTTGGTGAACTCGCCGGGGATGAAGTCGCTGGTCGTAAACGAGTCGCGCGCGCCACCCGCCCCGCGGTTGTGCCAGTCGGAACTGGCATAGATGAAGACATTGCGGCCTTCGCCGAGCAGGCCGTCCCACAGCCCGCCGACCTTCGCCGTATAGACGCCGCTAAACCCATAGGTGCCGCCGCCGACCGCGTTGGGCGTATAGGAGCCCGAGCCGCCGGTGAGAGAACCCTGGGCCATGTGACCCGGAGATTCGATGCCGAAGGCGACGGTCGGTCCCGCATTGTTGAAGTCGCGGAAATGCTCGATGTTGTATCCGGCGCTGGAGGCGGGATTGAAGGCGCCCGCGCGTTCGCTGTGGGTCGGGATGGCATAGGATTGCAGCGGATGATGCGTCTGCAGCCAGGTTACGCCCGACACCGCCTTTTGATGGCCTGCCGTGCCGTTGTTGTTGACGTTGTCCTTGCCGGTCCAGACCTGCTTGTTGCTGGCATCGAGCAGGCCGATCGCGTCGGTATCGGCGCGGTCAAAGCGGAATTCGTACTCCGCCATCTTGTCGGCGCTGCCGAAACCGCGCGGATTCTGTCCGGCGATCACCGCGACGTCGGTATGCTCGTGGCCGGGAACGATCCATTCCAGCCCCTCGACCAGCACTTTGTTGTAGATCGGCGCGCGGTTGACGATGATCGGATATTCGACTTCCTTGATCGACTGCCAGCGCCACATGGTGGCGCTGCTGCCCGTGCCATTCGGCGTGCCCTTCAGGCTGGTGATCGTGATGCCGTCGATGGTTTGGCCGAGCGTCTGACTCCAGGTGGTCGTTGGATCGCCCGGCAGGTTGGCGCTGTTGTCGCTGAAACGGCAGTCGCGGTTGCCCGAACCGCCATGGTTGCCGAGGGTGAACCAATCGAGATCGAAATTGGCGCCGCCGCCGGCGGTGACGCCAGTCGCAACCGAACGATCGATCGCGTAGCCGGCCGAAACAGAACCGTCGGTACAGGTATTATGATTGTGCATGTCGCCGGCGAGGTATGGGTTGACCCTGGGCTTATCACCGTCCCGATCGTTGGCCGTAGCAGTGTGGGTCAAAGCCAGCGAGACCGAAGCCGCGGTCAGCAAAATTGTCTTGGCAGATGGAAACATATGATCGCCCCCTTAGCGATGCTCGATGCGCGCCAATTGAAAAAACGAAGCTCACTCGCGATGCGCGATGCGCGAATTTTCTCTATGGCCCACGGAAATCAGAATTCGGAGACAGTTTGGTGAAGGTTTTATTTTGGGGAAGGCCAGTCCTCAGGAAAATCGGACAAGGTTTCTCCGTTTCGACTTTTTTTCCAGAGCTGCTCGATTAGCAAGTGACAGACTGACTGCGCCGTTGCATAAGCCGGCGCGTAAGAGTCCGCGCGTACGCCATGCCGTGAGAGATTGTGAAGAAGATATGACAACGCCGGTGCTGCCGACCGATCAAACCCTTCAGGTATCGTCCAGGAAAAATTCCGACCGCGGCGCCGTCCATCCGACAAATCGCCTGGCAGATTCGTTGCGACCGATCGCGGCTCGCACCGCGCGCTTTCTGCGGCGCGAACCGCTGGTGCATTTCGTTCTGCTCGGGGCGCTGATCTTTGGTGCCGATGCGGTTCTGCATCCGTCGCCGAAGGATGACAAGGTCATCACTGTGACCAAGGCGATGCGCCAATCCTTCATCGAAAATTTCGACGAAGACAAATCGCGCACACCTTCCGATGCCGAAATGGAGAAGATGATCGAGAGCTGGGTCGCGAGCGAGATTTTGTACCGCGAGGGCAAGGCGCTTGGCGTCGACCGGGGCGACGACATGATCCGCGACCGCGTCGCCTTCAAACTGCAGTTGCTGATCTTCGACCAGATCCGCGTTCCGCAGCCGACGGAAGACCAGCT
>Ga0137415_10006318_pt1 | contig 11742 bp, 10 predicted proteins | sample CZODoug3_1_1_16f_FD_183082 | JGI IMG/M metagenome (GOLD analysis project Ga0137415, IMG submission 183082) | Vadose zone soil fungal communities from Angelo Coast Range Reserve, California, USA - CZODoug3_1_1_16fungal (Hybrid Assembly) | ecosystem: Environmental > Terrestrial > Soil > Vadose...
GGGTTGCGGAGCTCGAAGCCGATACCACGCTGACCGCTGAATACCTCTTGCTGCGGCGGTTTCTCGATCGGGTCGATTCCGAGCGGGAGCGCCTGGCGGTCCGCTATCTCCGTGCCATGCAATTGCCCGATGGCGGCTGGCCGATTTTCTACGGAGGGCCCTCGGAGATCAGCGCCTCCGTGAAAGCCTATTTCGCCCTGAAGTTGAGCGGCATTGCGGCAGACGAGCCCTCCATGCTTCGGGCCCGTGACTGTATTCTGGCTCTGGGTGGCGTCGTGTGCACGAACGTCTTCACAAAGATCACTCTCGCGCTGTTCGAGCAATATGATTGGAAGGGCATCCCGAGCATGCCGCCCGAAATCATGCTCCTGCCGAGGCGGTTCTACTTCAGCATCTATGCCATTTCCTATTGGTCTCGTGCCGTCTTGATTCCCTTGCTCGTGGTCTTCGCGAATCAGCCTGTCTGCCGTATTCCTCAGGAACAGGGTATCGACGAGCTCTATGTCGCGCCTCGATCACAGATTCGTTATCGCAACGTACCACCCTTCAATAAGGATCAACGGTGGTTCACGCCGCATAATTTCTTTGTCCAGCTGGACAGGGTGCTGAAACTGTACGACCGGATGCCACTGAGTTGGTTGCGGGAAAAGGCCTTGCAAAAGGCTGCCATCTGGATGTTGGAACACCTCAAGGGTAGCGGTGGACTGGGAGCGATTTATCCGGCCATGGCGAATTCGATCGTGGCCCTTCGCTGCCTCGGCTATCAGGTCGACGATCCATTGGTGCGGAAGGCGCTCCACGAAATCGAATCGCTGGAAGTCCACGACACGGTATCGATCGGCGATCAGCGCGTCGAGGTGCTGCATCTTCAGCCCTGCCACTCTCCAATCTGGGATACGGCATTGCTCATGAACGCCCTAATTGAAACCGGGATGCCGCAGGACCACCCCTCCCTCCAGAAAGGGGGTGCGTATTTGGTTTCTCGCCAAACGAAAACGGTTGGAGATTGGAAGTTCTCGTCTCCCGCTGCGGAGCCGGGAGGTTGGTATTTTCAGTTTGAGAACGAGTTCTATCCCGATGTGGATGACTCGGCAGTGGTGTTGATGGCCCTGTCGAAAGTTCGGATGGCTCAGACCACCGAATTGCAGGAATCCATCCAGCGGGGGACGAATTGGGTTCTCGCCATGCAAGGGTCCGATGGCGGATGGGGTGCATACGACAAGGATAACAATCGAATCGTTTTCAACTACATCCCATTTGCCGACCACCATGCCTTACTTGATCCGAGCACGTCCGACTTGACCGGACGCTGCCTCGAGATGCTTGCGGCGTTGGGCTACGATCAGACGCACCCCGCCGTGGCGCCGGCCCTCCGGTTCCTCAAGCGAGAGCAGGAGACTGACGGGAGTTGGTACGGTCGGTGGGGCGTCAATTATATTTATGGCACCTGGTCCGTCCTAGCTGGTCTCCGTGCCATCGGAGTGGATCTCTCGGAACCCTATATTTGCCGTGCGGTCGCCTGGCTTGAGTCGAAGCAGAATCCCGATGGCGGGTGGGGCGAAACCTGTCATTCTTATGGTGATGACCCTGCGTGGAGCGGGAAGGGGGACAGTACGCCTTCTCAAACGGCCTGGGCCATCATGGGCCTCATGTCGGCCGGGATGACCGATGCCTTTAGCGTCGCTCGCGGTGTCCAATATCTTCTCCGTCACCAAATAAAGGATGGGTCGTGGGAAGAGGTCCGCCATACAGGCACTGGATTTCCTCGAGTGTTTTATCTCCGCTACCATTGGTACTGCCAATACTTTCCGTTGTGGGCCTTGGCGATGTACCGGAATCTACGGACGCGCGGGAAGATGCGGGCCGACGAACTACGGCCGCAGATACTCGCGTCCGGGTGTCATCGAGCCGATCGTTGAACCGCCCGCCGACGTCATCCGTTGGCGCGGGGCAACCTCTCTCAGGATCTGCGGTGAATCCCATCGCCATCTTTGCCGCGACTCGCTGGGAACTCCAGGCGGTTCGGCGCGCGTTAGCGACGGACCGTGTAGCGACAATCGACGGAGTGCGCTGCCATATTGGACAGCAAGGGGATCGCACGTATTGGCTGATCCAAACCGGCGTCGGTCCTGCTGCGGCCGGCACTGTTGCAGGAAAAGTGCTGAAGGAACAGGCCATGTCGCTGGTCATGTCCACAGGTTTTGCCTGCGCGCTCGTACCGGCTCAGGTGGGAGACCTCATCGTTGGCACAGCGGTGTCTTCTGTGCATGCTGAAGGAACCTGGACGATGAGGAATGACCGTGTACTCTGCGATGGGACTGTACGCGCAAGCCTTCTCATCGTGGCGCAGGATGCGGGGTTGGTCGCACGGGTCGGAACAGTCGTGTCATCGGGGACCGTGGTGTGGCAGGCGCAGGAGAAGCGCTTGCTGCGTCGTCTGACCGACGCGACCGGGCTCGATATGGAAAGTGCCGCGGTAGCGGCGGTGGCTCAGGAGCGAGGCCTACCTATGGCGATCGTGCGGACGGTCTCCGATCTGGTGGATGAAGATCTCCCTCTTGACTTCAATCTCTTTCTCAGGCCCACTGGCTGGATTAAAGGTATGCAGGCGATCGTTGGTCGCCCCTCTAGCGTCGAGGGGCTGAATCGGCTGCGAAAGCAGAGTCGGGTGGCAGCGAATCGATTGACAGAATGGTTTCAGCGCTATGCGGAGACAGACAGTGAATCTCTTCGACCGTCCAGGTAACTGATGCCGAACGTGGTTGAACAGCTGGGTGCGTGGGCCGTCATTCGCATACAGGAGATGGGCCGCATGCTGTTGTTCATGCTGTCGGCTTTTGCCTGGCTGGTGCGGCCTCCGTTTCGATTCCATCAAATCATGAAACAGCTCCACTTTATCGGGTATAGATCTACGTTTGTCGTCGTGCTTACCGCGGGGTTTACGGGGATGGTGTTGGCGCTTCAAGGTTATTACAGCTTGCGGAAGTTTGGTTCCGAGGGCTTGCTGGGTTCCGCGGTGGCGTTGAGCATGATCCGGGAGTTGGGGCCGGTGTTGGCTGCGTTGATGGTGACCGCGCGGGCGGGATCGGCCATGACCGCCGAGATCGGCATCATGCGGATTACGGAACAGATCGATGCGCTCGATACCATGGCGATCAATCCGCTGCAATATTTGGTCGCGCCAAAATTGGTGGCTGGCTTGCTCGGGGTGCCATTGCTCGTGGCCATATTTGATGTGGTCGGTATCTATGGCGGCTCCCTCGTCGGAGTGGACTTGTTGGGAGTGAGCGAAGGGGCCTATTGGAACTCGATCGAATCGGCCGTGGAATGGAAAGACGTCTACGGCGGCATTCTCAAGTCGATCAGCTTTGGGCTGATCGTCAGTTGGGTCTGCTGCTATAAAGGCTTCTACACGAGGCAGAGCGCCGAGGGACTTGGGAGTGCGACGACGGAGGCGGTGGTATTGTCGTCGGTGCTCATCCTCGTAGGGGACTATGTCTTGACGTCGGTACTGCTATAAAGCCGTGAGGGGTGAGGGGTGAGGGGTGAGGCGATTTCAAAGAAGCGAAGTCCTGTACCCCTTACGCCTGACGCCGTACGCCTCACGGAGTCCGCATGATCAAGCTGATCGGCGTCGAAAAGAAGCTGGGTGGGCAGCCGGTGCTGCAAGGCATTGATCTCGCGATTCCTGTCGGCAAACTCACGACCATTATCGGTCGCAGCGGAGAAGGAAAGAGCGTGCTTCTCAAGCACATGATCGGGCTCATGCAGCCGGATCGTGGTGAGGTGTGGGTCGGCGATGTGGAGATCTCTCGACTGTCGGGCACGCCTTTGAACGATGTCCGGAAACAGTTCGCGATGCTCTTTCAGGGTGCAGCGCTGTTCGACTCGCTCTCGGTCTTCGAGAACGTGGCGTTCCCGTTGCGGGAGAAGTTGCGCATGAAGGGCCCAGAGGTGGCGCGACGGGTTGAGGAAAAGCTGGAGGAAGTTGGGTTGGCGGGGATGGGGCACAAGTTTCCCGCCGAGTTGAGCGGCGGCATGCGAAAACGGGCTGGATTGGCACGCGCATTGGTCATGGAGCCGGAGATTATCCTCTTTGATGAGCCGACGACAGGGTTGGATCCTTTGATGGCGAAATCGATTCACGATTTGATTGTCACGATGCACCGGCGGTTCGGCTTTACGGCGATCATGGTCAGCCATGAAATTCCGGAGATCTTCGCGATCTCCGATTCGGTGGCGATGCTTCGGAAGGGCAAGATTGCGTTGATGGCTACGGCCGCTGAGTTCCAGCGGACCACCGATCCGGAGATTCATGAATTCATTTCAGTCGGTGGGACTGTGGCGCTGCCTGGATCGCTCGTTGGGTGAGGGAGGAGTACCAAGGATGGAAAAAGCCAAGTTGGAAATGGTAGTGGGCGTGTTCGTGTTCGTCGGTATCTTATGCCTCGCGTATCTGTCGATCAAGCTCGGGAAACTCGAGATGATCGGCGGCGACGTCTACGAAGTCGAAGCGCAGTTCAACAGCGCCTCGGGGCTCAAACCGGGTTCGACGATCGAAATCGCCGGTGTCGAAGTCGGCAGAGTCCGAGGGATTACGCTCAACCAGGATCGTGCGATGGTAAAACTGGCGGTCAACAACACCGTCAAGCTCTATACGGACACCATTGCCTCCATCAAGACGCGAGGCATCATTGGAGAGAAATTTTTGGCCCTGTCTCCGGGAGGGGGTGGCGATCCGCTCAAGCCGGGGGATACGATACGCGATACCGAATCGGGCCTCGATCTTGAGGAGTTGGTGAGTCAGTTTGTTCATGGCAAAGTGAACTAAGCAGGATAATCGCGCGAGACAGGCGGGACGAGCGAGACGAGGTCGGAATCCAATCTGTCCACGTCGCGCAGTTCTCACCTGTCTTGCGCTTCACGTGCCACGGTCCGTATACACGAGGAGGATACATGGAGATCCAGGAATCTGCCGTTGCACAATCGCAGAGATGGAGTTGGGGTAGAGTCGCAAGCGGGATGGCGTGTCTGCTGTTGCTGCTGGGCGAGGTGGCCGTCCAGCCGGCAGTGGCAGGTGGCGCGACCGAGGCCATGAAAAGCACCATCGACGAGGTGTTGAAAATCGTTCGGGACAAGGAACTCAAACAGCCGGGGAGAGGAGAAGAGCGCCGGCAGCGACTGGAACAGGTTGTCGGGGATCGGTTTGACTATGAGGAAATGTCGAGGCGGTCGCTGGGGGCTCCTTGGAATACGCTGTCCGACAAAGACAAACAAGAATTCGTCGCACTGTTCAAGACACTCTTGACCAATTCTTACGCCGACAAGATCGAAACCTATTCCGGAGAAGGTGTGCAGTATATCAATGAACGGACTGAGAAAGGCTATGCCGAAGTCAGGACAAAGGTGTTGACCGGCAAGACCGAAATTCCGCTCGACTACCGCTTGCTCAATAAGGGTATTGATTGGCGGGTGTATGACGTGGTGGTGGACGGTGTCAGTTTAGTGAATAACTACCGGGGGCAGTTCTCAAAGATCCTCCGTTCTTCAAACTACGCTGACTTGGTGGCCCAGCTTCGCAAGAAATCCGAAAAGATCAAAGCCTCGTAGATCTCTCCATGAAATCCATGATCAGTTTGCGCGGCCTCGTCGCCGTTGTTATCGTGTTCCTCACGGCGAACGCCGCCACTCTACCGGACTATGCACGGGCTGATGTTCAATACTTCCCGATTCCAGCAGTGTCCAACAGCAAGAATGATGGGAGCGATGCCGGGGTGGTCGTCCCGATTATGATCACGGATCCTGACGGGGAGTTGAAGTATATGATCGCCCCGATGCTCGTTCACAATTCCATCGTTGGAACGCGTGGTTCGTTCAATCTGTTTCGATACGAGCAGGGCGGGCAGGAGATTCGGTTCATCGGATCCTATACGGAACAGATCGAGCGCAGAGTGGTATTCAGCTATGCCGATCCGGCCTTCAGTAATGGGCGCTACTCATTGAACTTTGGTGCCTCGTTTTTCAAGAACGCCACTGCTCGGTTTTTCGGCTTAAGGCAAGCGACATTAGAGTCAGGGGAAACGAATTACACCGATCGTGAAGGACGGGTGAACTGGCGATTCGGGGTCTACGCGAACGAAGTCACCCAGATCTCCGTTGGTCAGCGATTTCGTCGAGTGAGCCTGGAGAGGGGCGCAACGGGTCTTCCGTTTACGGGCGACCAGTTCCCCTCCGTCGACGGCGTTCAAGGCGAGACGCTCATTCTCGGACACCGGGCGACGTTCTATTACGATACGCGGAACAACCTCGTTACACCCACCGACGGGATGGCCGTCACGGCCTATGCGGAGGTGAACCAGAATATCCGAAACGGCGATCATCCCGTCTACTCCCGCTATGAACTCGAGGCCAAGAAGCTGTTCCCGAGTGAATCGAAGCGCGCGATTCTCATCGTGCGGGCGAACCTTCAAGCCACCATCGGGGATCAGGTGCCGTTCTTCGAGCAAAGTTCATTGGGCGGGCAGAACAATCTGCGAGGATTTGGCGTCGATCGTTTCATCGACAAGCATCTCGTGGCGCTCAGCGTCGAAGAGCGTGTTCACCTGGTGCGAACGAAGTTTGCAGGGGTGACGGCGGATTTTGAGATTGCGCCGTTCTTAGATACAGGGGAGGTGTTCAGTGATTTCAGAGACGTCAACTTTAAGGACTACCGCATGACTCCAGGTATAGGGTTCCGTGGGATCGTCAAGCCCAACGTCGTCGGACGCGTCGACTACGGTTACAGCCGGGAAGGGGGTGCGATCTTTGCGGGGCTCGACTTCCCGTACTGAGGGGTAGCCGCGTCAGGTTTGCAGGGGTATGATGTTTTATCGAGTAGTTCTCGCCGCACTTCTTCTTCCCTCCCTTTCTTTCCAGCCTGTGCGACAACGGCACAGCTGCGAATCGACCCTACTGTGTTTTGCGATCACCGCAATTTCAATCACCCCCCATCTCTTGAGGGATAGCCAGGCACCCCGTTCCCACACTATCTTGTGAAAAACGTTATGGTTCTTGGGAAGCAACAGACCTGTTGGGATAGTCCGGAGTTTACTGTTGACTGCCTGCTACCGAGCGTAAGCAGGCAACTTGAAGAGGATGGGTGCGTCTTCGAATGCTGAGAGAGAGGGGGGTTAAGCTCACCACACATGATTACCTGGGAGAAGGGGATATTGTGAAAGTCCGATTATGGTTGGTGGTGTATCGAGTAGTCTTTGCCGCACTCCTCCTCTCCCTTATTCCCCAGCCTGCACTGGTTGGGGCGGAGGGGTTCGGTCCATTCCCCGTTAGAAACTTCCAGGCCTTTCAGCAGTTGGTGTTGAGTCTTCCTGGCGACCGTGCAGCCGTCGTGAAACCGGGTACGTTGGACGTGCGGTTGGAACTTGCTGAGACCGCCAGTATCTATAACGACAATTCGCCACCGATCAACGTGAACGTAAAATTTGAAACCCTCAGATCCGGTCTCTTCCTTCGTTATGGTGCCATTGACAAATTGGAGCTTGGGCTGGAAGTACCGGTGCTCTACCGGTATCAGGGATTTATGAATGGAGCCATTACTGCGACTGAGCGGGCAACGACTGGCTTGAATCCGGCACGAACTGCGTTTAAGAACTCCAACTTTTTATTTAATGTTACTCGGAATGGACAAACAATTATGAGCGGAGATCCGGACGTGATGGGGCTGGGGGATACGACAATGATGAGTAAGTATCAACTCCTGACGGAAGGGGCAGCGACGCCGGCTGTTTCGCTCCGTGGCGCAGTGAAGTTGCCGACTGGGGATCAATCGGCTTTTTTCGGAAGCGGGAGTCCGGATTTCGGATTGGGTCTCGCGGCTGAGAAGCTTGTGGCTGGGCGATGGTTGCTCTATGCGAACGTTACCGGAGTTGTCCCGACCGGCACCATAGCAGGTTTTGGCCTGCGGCCCACCCTGTCCGGGCTTGCCGCCATCGAGTATTTATCGTCGGAGAACCTGTCGATTACGGTCCATTTTGATTTTTATTCGTCGCCGTTTTCCGGGACCGGCTCAGCTGTATTCGACCGAGGTATTACAGAATCAGTCCTGGGGTTCAGTTATCGTGTGGCCCCGCACTTCCTGTGGCAAGTGTATGCGGTCGAGAATCTCGATTTTATTACCGGGAGTGCCCCAGACTTTACTGTTTCAACAGTATTTACCTATCGGTTCGTATCCGGCTCGAGTCGCCAATGAGTGGGGTCGCGTTGGCGAACCCCTTGACAGCATGGGATTCCCATGTGACACTCACCCCTGCGAGCGTTCAAACTGCCACAGGGCTTCGCCAGTGCGTATCTGAGCCCAACTCGTTGTTACAGGTGCATGCATTGACGCAAAGGAGCATCTTTCATGTCGATTTTGAAGACCATTCAGAACCCGGCTGACCTGAAACGGCTATCACCGGCGCAATTTCCTGCCTTGTGCCAAGAGCTGCGCGAGCAGATTATCGGCGTGGTGTCCAACGTCGGAGGTCACCTCGCCTCGAACCTCGGAGTGATTGAACTCACGGTGGCATTGCATTACCTGCTCGATCCTCCCAAGGATAAGATCGTATGGGATACGGGCAATCAAGCCTATGCGCATAAGCTACTCACCGGGCGTCGCGAGGGGTTCCATACGCTCCGGCAGTATGGAGGGCTGAGCGGCTTCTGTAAGCGTGAGGAAAGTGCATACGATACGTTCAACGCAGGCCATGCTGGTACCGGCGTATCCGCGGCCTACGGCATAGTCGAGGCGCGTGAGCAGTTGAAACAGCGACACAAGGTCGTCTGCATCGTCGGCGACGGCGCCATGACGGCTGGGTTGACTCTGGAAGGTCTGCAGCATGCTGGAGGGCTGGGGAAAGATTTCCTGGTAATTCTGAACGACAACCAGATGTCCATCTCGAAGAACGTCGGAGCCATTTCCTCCTATTTGAACCGGACCTTGACCGGAAGCTTTTATGACAAGATGCGGGAGGAAACAGGGCAACTTTTGGGGAAAATCCCCCACATCGGGCAGGATATGCAGAAGTTGGCTCGCCGGGCTGAAGAGCTGGCCAAGGGCGCGATCCTTCCCGGGCTGCTCTTTGAAGAGCTTGGGTTCAGGTATGCGGGGCCGATTGACGGACATAGCTTCGAGCATCTGCTGCCCACCTTGGGAAATGTGTTGAAGATGAAGGGGCCGGTGTTGCTCCATGTCATTACGAAAAAAGGGTTGGGCTATGAACCTGCGGTGAACAATCCCGTGTGGTTCCATGCCTGCCCGCCCTTTGTTCGGGAAACCGGGGCACCGGCGAAGAAAGCGGCGCGGCCGTCCTATACGCAGATCGCCATCGAATCATTGGTCAAGCTGGCCCGAGAGGACAAGCGGATCGTCGCGATTACGGCTGCGATGTGCGAAGGGACCGGCCTGAATATTTTCGAGAAGGAGTTCCCGGACCGGCTCTATGACGTGGGGATTGCCGAACAACACGCGGTGACATTTGCGGCGGGTCTCGCGACGCAGGGCCTCCGGCCGGTGGTGGCGTTGTATGCCACCTTTTTACAGCGTGCGTACGACCAGGTGGTCCACGATGTCGCCACGCAAAATCTGCCGGTGACCTTCTGCATCGATCGCGGCGGGCTGGTTGCTGAAGACGGGACAACGCACCACGGGGCATTCGATTTTGCGTTTCTGCGCCACATGCCGAACATGGTCGTCATGGCGCCGAAGGATGAAAATGAGTTGCAGCATATGCTGAAAACCTGCATCCAGTATGACGGGCCGACCTCGGTGCGGTACCCGCGCGGACTGAGCCTGGGCGTCATGATGGATCAGGAGCCGAAGGCGTTGCCGATCGGGAAGGGGGAATTGTTGTGCGATGGCGCGGAGGTGGCGATCGTGGCCATCGGTGTGCCGGTCTCGCATGCGGTGACGGCGGCGAAACGGCTTGAAGAAGAAGGTATTTCCACAGCGGTGGTGAATGCACGTTTTGTGAAGCCGCTGGATCAGGACTTGATTGTCGAGGTGGCGAAGCGCGTTCGATACGTGGTGACGGTTGAAGAAGGCAGCAAGATGGGCGGGTTCGGCTCAGCCGTTCTCGAAGCCCTGTCCGATGCCGGCGTGACGGATGTGACGACGAAGGTCCTGGGGTTGCCGGATTGGTTCATCGAGCAAGGACCGCAGGACTTCCTGCGCGAACGATATGGGTTGACGGCGGAAGGCATCTATCAGAGCGTGAAGGAATTAATCGGCAAGACACCGGCTTCCTCACGAGAGAAGTTCACCCTTGTTTCATCGGCCGATCGGCTGTCGCACGGAGATGAACAGGGGAGTTAGTCCAAGGCAAAAGGAATAAGTAAAAAGGCAAAAGTACCAAACGAATACTTGTCATGCACATCACCAGACGAAAAACCAGGCAGATCGCGGTGGGTAAGCTCAAGATCGGCGGAGACGCGCCTGTATCCGTGCAATCGATGTGTTCGACTGACACGCGCGATGTTGCGGCGACGATAGAGCAAATTCGCCAGTTGGAGGCTGCAGGGTGCGAAGTGATCCGCGTGGCCGTGCCGGACAACGAAGCGGCGGCTGTGCTGTCCAAGATCAAGGCGGCGATGACCGTGCCGCTGATCGCGGATATTCATTTCGACCATCGGCTGGCATTGAAAGCGGCTGAGATCGTGGACTGCGTCCGGATCAATCCGGGCAACATCGGAGCCTGGTGGAAAGTCGAAGAAGTCATCAAGGCCGTGAATGTTCGAGGGATTCCCTTGCGGGTCGGCGTGAATGGCGGGTCACTCGAGCGGCCATTGCTGGATAAATATGGCTGGCCATCACCTGAAGCCTTGGCCGAATCGGCACTCAATGCCGTCCACGCGTTAGAAGACGTGGGATTCACGAACATGAAGGTGTCGCTGAAGGCGTCGGATGTGCACCATGCGATCGATGCCTATTGGTTGTTTGCGCATCAGTCCGACTATCCGGTGCACATCGGTATTACAGAGGCAGGAACGGCGATGACCGGGGCCGTTAAGTCCTCCATTGGTCTCGGGTATTTGCTCTCGCAGGGGATCGGCGACACCTTGCGCGTGTCACTCGCTGCTGATCCAGTCGAAGAAGTGAAGGTGGGGTTCGAGATCTTGAAGTCCCTCGAACTGCGCCATCGAGGGATCAATGTTATCGCCTGTCCCACCTGTGGCCGCGTGGAGATCGACGTAGTGAAGCTGGCCAATGAACTGGAAAAGAAGCTGGGCCATATTAAGATCCCGCTCAATGTGTCGGTTCTTGGCTGTGTCGTAAACGGTATCGGCGAAGGCAAGGAAGCGGATATCGGGATCGCCGGCGGCGAAGGCAAAGGCATCCTGTTCAAGAAGGGCAAGCTCGTCCGAAAGGTGCCGATCGAAGAGTTGATGGATACGCTGATTCAAGAGGTCGAGCTGATGGCGAAGGAAAAAGAAACCGAAGGGAATGGGGAGGCAGCGGTCCCTTCGAACGAAGGATGGGAATCGATCGTTCCGCAGTCGGATCAGCCTGCGACTCTCGGGAAAGAAATTCCCGTGCTACCCAACCGATAATCACGCACCTGCCTCCGTCTCTTCGTTATCCCCTCGAAGTGTACGTTGAGATATCGCAACAAGGCCCGCTATAATGCGCGCGGGGCGCCGTACCCAAGTGGTTAAGGGAGCAGTCTGCAAAACTGCGATGCAGCGGTTCGACCCCGCTCGGCGCCTCCA
>Ga0137415_10006321_pt1 | contig 11741 bp, 9 predicted proteins | sample CZODoug3_1_1_16f_FD_183082 | JGI IMG/M metagenome (GOLD analysis project Ga0137415, IMG submission 183082) | Vadose zone soil fungal communities from Angelo Coast Range Reserve, California, USA - CZODoug3_1_1_16fungal (Hybrid Assembly) | ecosystem: Environmental > Terrestrial > Soil > Vadose...
ATCTTCGGGACGGTGAACGATCCGGCGATGCACGGCGAGATCCGCGTGACGGTGATCGCGACGGGCTTCGACCGGGACAAGGCGGCCGAGACCGCGGGCCGCGGGGCCCCGGGCGTGCTGCCGTTCCGGGAGCGGGTGTCGCGACCCACGCCGGTGCCGCCGTCGGGTTACGTGAAGCCGGTAGAGCCGGCGCGGCGCGCGCCTCCCCCCCCGCCGCCCGACGTGAACGAGCTCGAGATTCCGACGTTCATCCGGCGGCAGATGGATTGATGATCCGGTTTTCCCATTGGCGGGCCAGCCACTACGTTGCCGCCGGCGTGCTGAGCGCCGGCGGTCTGGTCTGGGCCACGCGTGAGGCATGGCCGTGGCGCCGGCCGCTCACCGCGCCCCCCATCGTCGTGAGCGAGGCCTACGCCGAGTTCACGGAGACACTAGGGAGGCGCGAGATGCTGTCGGACGTGCTGGCCCGGGCCGGTCTCACGGGACGCGATTACGGCGCGTTTCTCGCGGCGGCACGGCACCTGCCGGTGCGACGACTGCGGCCTGGGCTCGCCTTCCAGGTGCGCCGCCTGAAGACCGAGAGCCAGGCCGAGCGAGTGACGGTGCGGCTGTCGCCCGAGCGACGGCTGCGGCTCGAGCGCGACGACTCCGGCTGGGTCGAAACGGTCGAGACGATCCCCTGGACCATCGTGCGCCTGCGGATCACCGGAGCGATCGAGTCGTCGCTGTACGACGCGCTCGACAAGGCGGTCGCGGACACGTTCCTGCCCGAAGGTGAGCGGCGCACGCTCGCGTGGGCCATCGCCGACGTGTACGACTGGGAGGTCGACTTCACGCGCGACGTGCGGCCGGGCGATCGTTTCACCGTGCTGCTCGACCGGCTCGAGTCGCCCGAGGGCGAGCGGCGCTTCGGCCGGATCGTCGCGGCGCGCGTGGACGTGGCGCGGGCGCCGAGCTACGCCTTCTCCTTCGAGGACCAGGACACCGGCATCGCGGGCTTCTTCGACGAGCAGGGTCGGTCCCTGCGCCGGGCCTTCCTGCGCGCGCCGCTCGCGTTCCGGCGCATCTCGAGCCGGTTCGGCAGCCGGTTCCATCCCATCCTCCATATGTGGCGTCACCACGAGGGCGTGGACTTCGCCGCGCCGTACGGCACGCCGGTGCGCGCCACGGCCGATGGCATGGTCACGCGGGTGGGTCGGGAAGAGGGCGGCTACGGCAACCTGATCGAGGTGCGCCACGCCAACGGCATCCGCACGCGGTACGGTCACCTGTCCGCGTTCGGACGCGGCCTGCACGTGGCCCAGCGCGTGGAGCAGGGCGAGACGATCGGCTACGTCGGCTCGACCGGCCTGTCGACCGGCCCGCACCTGCACTACGAGTTTCTCGTGAACGGGCGACCGACCAACCCGCAACGCAAGGACATGGGATCGGGCACTCCGGTGCCGCGGACCCTCCGGGCCGCGTACGATTCGGTGCGGCTGCAGCTCGTCACGCAGCTCGAGCCACACGGCCCCCCCCACATCGCTCCGACCGTCGCCGCGCGCGACGATTAATTTCCAGTACCTCCGTGGAGCTCTACCCCGCCGTTGACGTGCAGGGCGGGCGGGTGGTGCGCCTGCGCCAGGGCGAGGCGCGGCGCGCCACCGCCTACGCCGACGATCCCGTGGCCGTAGCGCGACAGTTCGCGCGCGACGGCGCGCGCTGGGTGCACTTCGTCGATCTCGACCGCGCCTTCGGCAAGGGCGACAACCGCGACCTGGCGCGGCGCTTGCTCGGCGCCGCCCAAGTGCCGGTCCAGGTGGGCGGCGGCCTGCGGACCGAGGAGGCGATCGCCGAGATGCTCGCTTGGGGCGCCACCCGGGTGGTGATTGGGACGAAGGCCGCGACCGATCCAGCGCTGGTCGAGCGGCTGCTGGCGCGGCACGGGCCGGACCGACTGGCCGTGGGGATCGACGCGAAGGACGGCCAGGTGGCGGTGCGGGGCTGGACCGAGGTGTTCGACCTCACCCCGCTCGAGCTGGCGCAGCGGGTCCTGGGGCAAGGCCTGCAGACGGTGATCTACACCGACGTCGCCCGCGACGGCATGCTCTCCGGGCCCGATGTGGCGGGCGCGCGCGCCATCGCGGCGCTCGGGCTCGACACGATCGCGTCGGGGGGTGTCGCGTCGCTCGACGACCTGCACGCGATCCGCGCGGCGGGTCTCGCCGGCGCCATCGTGGGGCGCGCGCTGTACGAAGGCCGCTTCACCCTCGTCGAGGCGCTCGAGTGCGCGGCCGCGTGACGGCCGGCCTGGCGCTGCTGCGCACGACCGGACTCGGCGCGTTGGTGCTGCTCCTGTGGAACCCGACGACGTCGCGCTTCGCCCCGGGCGCAGGAGCCGCCCCACCCCTTGTGCTGCTCGACGCGTCGCTCAGCATGGCGGGCCACGGCGGACGCTGGCGCGAAGCGCTCGACAGCGCGCGCGCGCTGGCGGGGAGGGGGGGTGGCGGCGTCATCTGGCGCTTCGGCTCGCAGGTGCGCGCGTACGACTCGCTGCCCCCGGGAGACGGCGCGACGCGGCTCGCCCCGGTGCTCGCGGCCGCCGCGGGGCGCGAAGGGCCGGTGGCCGTCGTGACCGACGGCGCGATCAGCGACGTCGCCGACGTCCCCGCCGACCTGCTGGCCCGCGCCCGCGTGATCGTCCTGCCGCGGCCGGCGTTCTTCGATGCGTTCGTTTCCGATATCGCTGGACCGAGGAGAATCGGTCAGGGAGACACCGTCCGGCTCAGGGTCAGCTACGGAACGTCCGGGGGAACGGCCGGGGAAGGGGGAAGGGTGAAGGGGATGCTGGTCGTGAGTCTGCGCAATCGGCGCCTCTTGTCGCGTGTCGTTTCGCTTCCCGACAGCGGGACTGTCTCCACTGAGATCATCCTTCCCCCTTCTCCCTTCCCCGGCTCTTTACCCGCCGGCTGGCAGGCGCTCGAGGTGCGGCTGGAGGGGGTTGCCGGCGATTCGGAGCCCCGCGACGACGCCCGCTGGTTCGTGCTCGAGGTTAGCCCGCAGCCCTCCGTGGTGCTGCTCGCGGCGCCGCCCGATTGGGACAGCCGCTTCCTCGCCCGCACCCTCGCCGACGTGGCCCGCGTGCCGGTGCGGACCCTGGTGCAGTCCGGCCCCGACGGCACCGGGTGGCGGGACGCGGCCGGCCTGACACCAGTCTCCGCTGCCGACGTGGCGCGCGCCGTGGCCGGCGCCCGCCTGGTCGTCCGGGTGGGAGACCCGGCCGTGCTCGATCGGTTCCCCTCCCCCGTGAAGGGCGCCGTGCTGACGTGGTCCACGCAACGCGGCCAAGACGGCGACTGGTACGTGCAGCCGCCCGAGCCGTCTCCGCTCGCCGGAACGCTCGCGGGAGTCGCGTGGGATTCGCTGCCGCCTGCCGCGGCAGTGTCCGACGTCGCGCGCCCTCCTGCCGGGGACAGCTCGGCGGTGGTCGCGCTCACCGCGCGGCTGGCGCGGCGGGGCGCGGCGCGTCCGGTGATCGTCCTCTCGCCGGGAGGCGGCGCGCGGCGCGCCACGGTAGCGGCGTCTGGGCTGTTCCGCTGGGCGTTTCGCGGCGGTGCGAGCGCGGAGGCGTATCGGGCCGTCGTGGCGGCGCTGGCGGACTGGCTGCTGGAGGGGGGAGCGGGGAGAGGGGAGCGGTTCGTTCCAGTGGCAAACGCAGTGCCGAACGGGACGCCGGTTGCCTGGCGCTGGAGCGGGTCGGGATTGCCGAGAGACGGCGTCGTCACGCTGACGGCCGGTGGCACGAGCCGCACCGACACGCTGCGGTTCGATGCGACGGGTCGCGCCGAGCTGTCGCTGCCGCCGGGCGTGTACGCGTATCGGGCGCCCGGCGGGGCGGAGCGGGGCGTCGTCGCGGTAGAGACGTACTCCGACGAGTGGCGCCCCGCGGCGCCGGTCGTGCGCGCTCAGCCGGGCGGCGTGGCGGGACGACTGGCGAGCACGGCGTTGCGCGACCGCTGGTGGCTGTTCGTGGTCGCGATCGCGGCGTTCGCGACGGAATGGGCGTGGCGCCGCCGGCAGGGCCTGCCCTGATGGCGGCGCTGTGGGAGCGGCTGGGCCGCGTGTTCGGCCGCCGCGACGCGGGCGCGCGCGAGGAGGCCGAGCGCATCCTGCTCGAAGCCGACTTCGGAGTCGCGGCCACGGCGGCGATCCTCGAGCAGGTGGCGCGGACCCCGGACGGCGATTTTCAAGCGGCGTTGGAGCAGGCCGTGGCGCGCATCTTGTCGGCACGGAGCGATCCGGGAGCGCTGGCGCGTGCAGCGGAGCCGCCCAGCGTGATGCTCGTGTTCGGCGTGAACGGCGTCGGGAAGACCACCACCATCGCGAAGCTGGCGCACCGGCTGGGGCGCGAGGGTCGCAGCGTGCTGCTCGCCGCCGCCGATACGTTCCGGGCCGGGGCACGCGAGCAGCTCGAGATCTGGGCGGACCGGCTGGGCGTTCCTTGCGTTCGCGGGACGGGGGCCGACCCGGCCGCTGTGGCGTTCGACGCGGTGACGGCGGCGCGCGCTCGCGGGGTCGATAGCGTGCTCGTCGACACGGCAGGCCGGTTGCATACCGAAGAACGGCTGCTCGACGAGCTGAAAAAGGTGGTGCGCGTGGTCGCGAAGCAGGGGCCCAACGCGCCGCACGAGTCGCTGCTCGTGCTCGACGGCACGGTGGGCCAGAATGCTGTGCACCAGGCGCAGGCCTTCGCCGCGGCCCTGCCGCTCACGGGTCTCATCGTCACGAAGCTCGACGGCACGGCGAAGGGCGGGAGCGTGGTCGCGGTGCAGCGCGCGGTGCCCGTGCCGGTCCGTTTTTTCGGTACCGGGGAAGGGCTTGAGGATCTCGAAGCGTTTGACGCTCAATCGTACGCCAAGCGCTTGGTAAGCGGGTGAACGGCGGGTGAACTGCCGGTGAACGGCCGGGGAAGGGGGAAGGGGAGTGACGCTGCAGTTGGCGACCTCCGTCAAATATCTCAAGGGCGTCGGCCCGAAGCGCGCCGAGGCGCTGGCGCGGCTCGGCATCCGCACGGTGGGCGATCTGCTGTATCACGCGCCGCACCGCTACCTCGACGCAACCGACGTCACCCCGCTGGCCCGCGCGCGGGTGGGGGAAGAGGTCAGTTGCGTCGGGCAAGTGGTCACGACCGGCGTGCTGCCGACGCGCCGCGGGTTGCGCGTGTTCCGCGCCGTGCTGCGGGACGACAGCGGCCTGCTCGAATGCGCCTGGCCCGGCCAGCCGTTCCTGGAGCGCCAGATCAAGCCGGGGCAGGTGCTGCTCGTGACCGGTCCCGTGCGCTATTACCATGGGCGGCAGCTCGTTCCCCGCGAGTTCGTGGTGCTCGCGGACGAAGGCGAAGCGCGGCCGGAGCGCGGGCTGGTGCTCCCCATTTATCCGGCGACGGAAGGGCTGACGCACCGCCAGATCCGCACGCTCATTCACCAGCATCTCGACGCGTTACTCGGACTCGCCGTCGATCCCCATCCGCCGCGGTTGCGTGCCGCCGTGGGGATCCCCGACCTGCGCGCGGCGCTCGCCGCCGTGCATCGGCCGCGCGACCCGGACGAGGCCGAGGCGGGCCGGCGGCGTCTCGCGTTCGACGAGCTGTTCGATCAGCAGCTGGTGCAGGCCCGCGCCCGGCACCTCGCGAAGCGGGCCCGCGCGGGGATCGCATTCGCGCTCAAGAAGGAGCTCACCACGCGGCTGAAGGAGCACCTCCCCTTCGAGCTCACGGACGACCAGCGCCGGGCGGTGCGCGAGATCACGGCCGACATGACGGCGCCGCTCCGGATGCACCGGCTGCTGATGGGTGACGTCGGCACCGGGAAGACGGTGGTGGCGCTGTTCGCGATGCTGCTCGCCGTGGAAAACGACTATCAGGCCGCGATCATGGCGCCGACCGAGCTGCTCGCCGAGCAGCATGTCGCGACGCTCGCCCGGCTGCTCGAGCCGCTCGCGCTCTGCCCCGAGCTGTTGATCGGCCGGCTGACGCCAGCGGAGAAGAGCGACGCGCGGGAGCGCATCGGCCGCGGCTCCGCGCGGCTCGTGGTGGGGACGCAGGCCTTGATTCAGGAGGCGGTCACGTTCCACCGGCTGGGCCTCGCCGTGGTGGACGAGCAGCACCGCTTCGGCGTGGAGCAGCGCGCCGCGCTGGTGGAGAAGGGCGATGCGCCCGACGTGCTGCTGCTCACCGCGACCCCGATCCCGCGCTCGCTCGCCCTGACGCTGTACGGCGACCTGGACGTGACGGAGCTGCGGGAGCGACCCCCGGGACGGGGGAGCGTGAAGACCGCGCTGCGCGGCGACGGCGCCCGCAAGAAGATCTACGCGTTCATCCGCGCCGAGTGCGCCGCGGGGCGCCAGGCATACGTGATCTATCCCGTGATCGACGAATCGGAGCGCGCCGACCTGAAGGCCGCGACGACGATGTCCGAGGATTTGCGCCTCGTGTTCCCGGAATTCCGCGTCGGCCTGGTGCACGGCCGCCTCAAGGCGGAGGAGCGGGACGCGACGATGCGGGCGTTCCGCGACAACGCGGTGCAGATCCTCGTCGCGACGAGCGTGATCGAGGTGGGGATCGACGTGGCGAACGCGACGGTGATGCTGATCGAGCACGCCGAGCGCTTCGGGCTGGCGCAGCTGCACCAGCTGCGCGGCCGGGTGGGTCGCGGCGCCGCCGCGAGTCATTGCATCCTGCTCTCGAACATCCCGGCGGCCGCCGACCGGTTGAAGGCGTTCACCGAGACCACGGACGGCTTCAAGATCGCCGAGCTCGATCTCAGGGAGCGCGGCATGGGCGAGCTCGCCGGCGCGCGCCAGTCGGGCGGCGTGCCGCTGCGCTACGCCAACTTCGCGACCGATCTGCCGCTGCTCGAGGCGGCGCGTCGCGCGGCGGGTGAGATCATCGCCGGCGACCCCGCGCTCGTCCGGCCCGAGCATGCGGCGTACCGGGAGCGCATCGTGGCGAGGTATGAGCGGGGGTTTGAGTTGTTCCGGGTAGGATGAGACAATTGCGGATTTCGGATTGTGGATTGCGGATTGTCAGGGTGAGCGTCGTGCCGCACGACCCTGCACTTCAAATCCGCAATCCGAAATCCGCAATCCGCAATTGTTAGAAAGTCACCTGCACTCCCACCAGCGCCCCGCCGGTTCGTTCGTCCACCGCCACCTTCAGCGGCGCAAACGGCTTATTCACCGGTCCGCCCGCGTGGCGGGTCAAGTCGGCGATGAACAGCCCGGCGGCGATGAGCAGCGTCGCCTGGCCCGCCATCAGGCGCAGCCGCGCGCGGCGGTCGAAGTGGATCGACGATTGGTACAGCTGCTCGGCGGTGGGGTCGACGTACGCGCCGTTCGTGCCGAGCAGGCAGTTGGCGTTGTCGCTGCGGCACAGCGCCAGGAGCTGGTTGAAGTCGCGGTTCGACTGGGCGTGCTCGTGCGCCCCCATCAGCGTGAACGCGACGGCGCCGCCGGCGGCGAGCCATTTGCCCCAGTGAACCGTCGCACGTCGAACGTTCCACGTTGCCCGCGACGAATCTGCGACGTGAGACGTGGAACGTGAAACACCCTCGACCGCTTGCGCCGCCAGGCGCAAGGTCAGCAGCACAAGGCCGCCCAGCAGGCAAACGGTTCGTCTCATCGGTACGCCTGAATGTCGCCCCGGCCGGCGACGATCACCAGCTGCCGGTCGCGCACCAGTGGTGGCTGCTCGATCGGCCCGTCGAGCTCGACGCGCCACAGGATGGCGCCGGAGCGCCGGTCGACGAGCAGCACCTCACCCGACACGCTCGCGACCAGCACGCCCGACGCCAGCGGCGTCGGTCCCGCCGTTGCGATGATACCGAGCGCGAACGAGCGTGCCTCGGACGGGCGGTCCTTCGGCACGAGCCACAGCGTGCCGTTGCGCGCCAGGGCGTACACGGTGTCGTGCGCCAGGGCGGGAGCGCCGAACACGGCGTCGCCCGCCGGGAGGTCCCAGGCCACGCTCAGGGCCGGGAGGTCGATCGCCAGCAGGCGGCCGGCGGTGGTCGCTGCGTAGAGGCGCGCGCCGTCGAACGCGGGCGCGGCGATGATCGCCCCGGGGGTGTGGACGCGGGTCCGCACCTGGCCCGAGGCGCGCTCCAGCAGGTACAGGGTGTCCGCCGTCGTGGCGACGACGATGCCGTCGGCCGCGGGGACGGGGGCGGCGCGGGCCCCGCCGCCGAGTCGCCGGCGCCAGGTGACCTTCCCGCCGTCGGTCTCGAGCCGCAGCACCGTGCCCGCCTCCGTCGCGGCGTACAGCGTGTCGCCGTCGAGCGCGAGCGGCGCCACGATGCTCTCGGTTTTGGTGCTCCACAGGGTGCCGCCGTCGCGCAGCCGCAGGGCGTAGACGCGCGCGTCCGGGGTGGCCTCGGTCGCGACATAGATGCGGTCCCCGTCCAGCAGCGGCCCGGCGTGAATGGTGCCCGCGAGCCGAGCGCGCCACAGTGCCTGGCCGGTGGCGCGGTCGACCAGCGTCACCACCCGGTCGGCGACGCCGACCACGATCACGGTTTCACCCAGGGCGGGACTGCCCCGTACCGCCCGGCCCACGCTGGTGTGCCACAACGGCCGCGGGTCGGCGTTGACGGACTCGGCGATGCAGGCGTCGTGGCGGGGCGTGCCCAGGTAGGCGGGCCAGCTCGCCTCCTGGTGCTGGGGACCGAGCCGTGAGGGCGGCACGTACGGCGTCGCGCAGGCGGTCGCGTTGACAGCCCAAAACCCCGCCACTAGTATGCCGCGCCTATGCCCGACCTTCATCGTATCGAAGCGTTGCCGCGCCTTGGGGGCCGCACGGTCGTCGTGCGCGGCTGGGTGATGACGACGCGCTCGAGCGGCAAGATCGCCTTCGTGATGCTGCGCGACGGCACGGGCTATCTGCAAGTCGTCCTCTCCAAGAAGGACGTGCCCGACGCGGCCTGGGAGGCGTTGGGCCGGCTCACCCAGGAGACGTCGGTCGAGGCAACGGGGCTGGTGCGCGCCGACACGCGCGCGCCGGGCGGCGTCGAGCTCACGGCCGCCGACTTGAAGATCCTCGGGCCGAGCCACGATTTCCCGATCACGCCCAAGGAGCACGGCACCGCCTTCCTGTTCGAGCACCGACATCTGTGGCTGCGCAGCCGCCGCCAGGTGGCGATCGCCCGGGTGCGTCACGAAGTGGTCCAGGCGATCCGCGATTTCTTCTACGAGCGCAACTTCGTGCTGGTCGACACCCCGATCCTCACGGGCGCGATCGGGGAAGCCGCCGGGAACCTGTTCGCGACCGAGTACTTCGACTTGGGCACGGCGTATCTGGCACAGACCGGTCAGCTGTACGGCGAGGCCGCCGCGGCGGCACACGGCAAGGTGTACTGCTTCGGGCCCACGTTCCGCGCCGAGAAGTCCAAGACGCGCCGCCACCTTACCGAGTTCTGGATGGTCGAGCCCGAAGTCGCCTGGAACGACTCCAATGACAATATGAAGCTGCAGGAGGAATTCGTCTCCTACGTCGTGGCGCGGGCGCTCGAGCGCAAGCGCGCCGAGCTGGCCGATCTCGAGCGGGACACCACGACGCTCGAGCGTGTCCGGCCGCCGTTTCCCCGGATTTCCTACACCGACGCGGTGGAAAAGCTCAAGGCGTTGGGGAGTGATATCGCATGGGGCCGGGACCTGGGCGGGGACGCGGAGACGCTGCTCGCCCAGCAGTACGACCGTCCCGTGATGGTCTACAACTACCCCAAGGCTGTGAAGGCCTTCTATATGAAGGAAAATCCCGCCGACCCGCGCACCGTGCTCAACAACGACATGCTGGCGCCCGAAGGCTACGGCGAGATCATCGGCGGCTCGCAGCGCATGGGCAACTACGAGGCGCTGCTGCAAAAGATTCGCGAACACAATCTGCCTGAGGATGCGTTCAAGTGGTATCTCGACCTGCGCAAATTCGGCGGAGTGCCGCACGCCGGCTTCGGAATGGGCATTGAGCGTGCGGTGAGCTGGATCTGCGGACTGGAACATGTTCGCGAGACGATTCCGTTTGCCAGGACCCTGACCAGGATCTATCCCTAAGTTCGTACTTGAGTGACTTATGACAGACGCAACCACAACAGCACCGGTAGCAGCACCCACACGAGACAAGCGCGCGTCGAACATTGTCCCGAAAAAGATCCGAGTCATCGGGGTCCCGCTCGATCTTGGGCAATCGCGGCGTGGCGTGGACATGGGCCCGTCAGCGGTGCGCGTCGCCGGGCTCGAGGCGAAGCTTGAGGCACTGGGTCATGTCGTCGAAGACAGCGGAAACATCGCTGTTGCGATTCCCGAGCAGAAAAAGGCCGGCGATCCCAACGCAAAATATTTGAAAGAGATCGTTGCTACCTGCACCAAGGAAGCCGAACTGGTCCTGAAGACGCTGGAAGCGGGCAAGACGCCGCTGATTCTCGGCGGCGATCACTCAGTTGCAGCGGGGACGGTGGCGGGGGTGGCGGAGTTCTATCGCCGGCAGAACCAGAAGATCGGCTTGATCTGGATCGACGCACACACCGACATCAATACTCCTGACACTTCGCCCAGCGGCAACGTGCACGGCATGCCGCTCGCGGCCATCATGGGACTCGGCCCACCGGAACTCAGCAACATCTTTAATTTTTCTCCCAAGGTCTCGCCGGAAAATTGCGTGCTGGTCGGAATCCGCGACGTGGATGATCGTGAGAAAGAAAACATCCGCAAGACCGGGGTCGAGGTCTACACCATGCGCGACATCGACGAGCGCGGCATGCGTACGGTGATGGAAGAGGCGCTGCGCACCGCGGGCCGCGGAACCGCCGGGTATCACGTCTCGCTCGACATGGATTGGATCGATCCGGAAGACGCGCCCGGCGTCGGTACCCCGGTGCAGGGCGGAGCTACCTACCGTGAGGCTCACCTGGCGATGGAGATCATCGCTGACCATGGCCGTATGACCAGCTTCGAGATCGTAGAAGTGAATCCTGTGATCGACGAGCACAAAACTAAGTTGTAGTGGTGGTTGTGCGGGGAAGTTGATAGGACACTACTTAAGTGCTTGCTACATAGACACGTTTGGAGTAAAAAGGCATAAGGAGTTTTGCGCTACCTATCCCGATTCCTTTCTCCCGTGGAGTCTTGGCTGATAAATGCGGCTTACGAACCATTCCTGAAGTGCCGCATAAAAGATTGCAGGAGATGAGTCTCCAGAAGCATTCTTCGTCCACTGGTTGGAGTAAATTAACCAGCAGAATCTTCAAAACACCGCTCGATCTAGACACGTTCGTAAACTGAAGGAGAATACAGAGATGTTTGTGTGCCCGAAGACCTTGCTGATTAGATCGCTTCAATTAAGTTTTCTGCTAATTGCTTCGCTCATTTGTGCGAACGTGGCCCAAGGCCAGGCCCAGTCGAACGCGGCAGATCTGCAGGGCTTTGTGAAGGACGCGTCAGGGGCGGTGGTACCAAATGCTAGCGTTACAGCGCGCAACCCGTTGACCAACGTATCGCGTACCACTACTACCAATGAGGAAGGTCTCTATCGTATCGTCAACCTACCGCCCGGTGATTACGAGATAACAGTAGAAGCGCCTAACTTCAAGAAGGCAGTGCTGACGAAGGTTACGATCACGGTCGGACAACGTGCAGACGTTGACGTTGCGCTTGAGACTGGTCAGATTTCCGAAAGCGTAACCATTTCCAATGCAACGGCCGAGATAATCGAGACT
>Ga0137415_10006322_pt1 | contig 11740 bp, 9 predicted proteins | sample CZODoug3_1_1_16f_FD_183082 | JGI IMG/M metagenome (GOLD analysis project Ga0137415, IMG submission 183082) | Vadose zone soil fungal communities from Angelo Coast Range Reserve, California, USA - CZODoug3_1_1_16fungal (Hybrid Assembly) | ecosystem: Environmental > Terrestrial > Soil > Vadose...
GCACCCGCTCGTTGTCGAGGATGGGCCAGTTCGCGAGGATCTCCCAGGACGCGTGATCACCCCGCCGGCGCCGCTCCGCCCACTGCGCGCGGTAGTACGGCACGCGGGTGGCGGCCCGGTGCAGCACGTACCCCAGCCGCTCCTGCCGCCATGCGTCCCACTGCGCCGCACTCCAGTGCTCGCGCTCCTGGGCCTCCGCGACGAGACGCGGGGTCTCGCGACCGTAGCGCGACCAGCGCAAGTACCACCCGCGCAGCGTGGCCGCGAGCGAGCGAGCAGGCCACGGGAGCCGATGATACAGCCGGAGGGAGAGGTTGCTCAAGGAGCCCCCGGCACCAGCGCCGCGTTGCTCTCCACCGCCTCCGCCGCTTCGCGCCCTACGAGACCGAGGCTGCAGGCCACGACCATGGCCGGCACCAGGCACAGCCGGGAAGCGACCCGCCATTCTCCCGCGCGCGCCGCGGCGGCGAGCTGCCGCCAGTAGAGGCGATTGCGGACCCGGAGGGTTGGGAAGCTATAGCGACCCGCGCGGAACGTCACGGAGCCCCATCCCTCCAGAGTGAGGCCGTGCCGCGCGTCCGGCGGGAACAACGGGCGGTCGTACAGCGCGTCGTGGATCTGGTTAACGTAGCCGAGGTAGCAGCCCAACCCGGGAAGCAGGCCCAGGTCACGGGACACGTTCACCACGTAGCTCCAATCGAGCCGCTGGCCGCGCACGATGGTGACGGTCGCGATCACATCGGCGAGCCTGAAGGAGCGCCGGCCCGCCACCCGGGTCATCCCCTGGAGGATGACCTGATCCTCGGGCGCCGGCGCAAAGAACTCCTCCCCGGCGTGTACGCGGCGGCGGCGCTGGACGAGCCCCGCCGGATACGAGTCATGCTCACCGACCAGCCCGAGACGCCCGTGGTGCACGTCGAGGGCGAGCCCGGACTCGCGCATCCAGTAGAGCGCCGTCCCGGCGAGACGGTCGCGCAGGTCGCGCGCGCGCAGGACGGCCCCCGTCCCCTCGAGAATGATCGCATCGACCCCCGGCTCGCGCGACGACACCAAGAGATCGAGATCACCCCCTACGTCCGGGAAGTGCTGCCACGCGGTGGGAAACAGATGCTCCACTCCCGCTCGCGCGCACCGCTCGCCGACCAGGCGCATGACCGTGCATGCCTTTCGGGCTCGCTCGCGCTCCCGCTCCACCGCGGTCGTGAAGAACGCTGGCGGCCGCAGCCCCGCCTGGTCGAGCCGTGCGGCGAGGCGGACCAGCACGGTGTTCCGCTCGGCCAGCGCCAGCAGCAGGCGCCAATCGATCGTCGAGCCGGGGTGCGGGGAGCCGCCCTGGTCCAGCAGCAGTCGCATGGCGAGCGCCGCGTGTCGTTGCTCGGCCGTGTGGATCATGCGGAGAGATGTGCCCCGACCGCCTGCTCGAGCGCGTGCCGCGTGGCGTCCAGGTCGGCGTTGGGCAGGACGACGGCGGAGGGGACGAGAGGCGCGATGCGTCGATAGGCGGCGCTCCGACGGGCCAGGTAGGCCACGGAGTACTCGCCTTTGCGGGCGTAGGACTCCTCCGGGCTGACGTCCAGGAACACCGCGATGTCGGGCTCGGGCGTCAGTCGCTCGAGCAGCCGGACCCAGAACCAGCGGCCCTCGTCGGCGACGTCCACCAGCGTGTCGTAGAAGTAGCGATCGGTGACGAGCACCCGACCCCGCACGGTGGCCACGTAGAATCGGATCGCCAGAAAGATGGCCAGGTCCACCGGATAGAGCGCGCGGCGCAGCGGCTTGCTCCACACGATCGCATCCCGAATTCTGCCCACGAGTCCCCGGAGCCCGGCGGCCCGCGGACGGCCCGCCCAGCGCGGCCGGGGAGGCTCGCGGCCGTTGGCGCTGCCCATGAGACGCCGCACCCCGTCGCGAGCCGCGCGCAGCAGGGCGTACGCCCCCACGCCGTCGGTCAGGTGCAGCACGGTCACCGGACGGTGCCGCCGCTCGAGCTCGTCCCGGAGCCAGGCGATCAGAGTGGACTTGCCGGCCCCGTCGAGGCCCGAGAACGAGATCACCAGGCCGCGGCGGCTCATGAGTGGGCCAAGGCGTGCGCGCGCCCGTCCGGGACGCCTGGGGCGGGCCGCCGCGTGGCGCCGAGGTGTTCGGCCAGCCGCGCGCCGTTGCGCCACATGTCGAACTTGTCCTCTACGCGCGCCCGCCCCAGACGGGCGAAGGTCTGCCGCAGGTCGCCGTCCTGCAGCAGTCGCTCGATCGCGTCCGCGAGCGCCCGCAAGTCGCGCGACGGCACGAGCAGGCCGCAGCGGCCGTCGTCGAGCGCCTCCGGGATGCCGGCGACGCGAGATGCGATCACCGGCGTGCCGAGCGCCATCGCCTCCCGCAGCACGTTGGGCAGCCCGTCGCCGAGCCGATCCGACGGATGCACGAGCACGGTGGCCTCGCTCATGGCCCGCTGTACGTCGGCAAACGGCAGCCACCCACGAAACCGCACGCGGTGGGCGATGCCGAGCTCGGCGGCGAGCGTGCGCAGGGCGCCGCCCTCGGGACCGTCCCCGACGATCTCGACCTCCACCTCGAGACCGCGGTCCTGGAGCAGTCGCGCGGCTCGCAGGAGGAACGCGAATCCCTTGTCCTTCACCAGGCGCCCGACGCCGATGATGCGCCGCGGTGGCCGCGCCTCCGGCCGGTACGGGAGCTGCGCCAGGTCGACGCCGTGGTAGCACACATGGACGCGCTCGGCGATGCCTGGAGCGGTGCGCGCGTAGTGCTCCGCGAGGTAGCCGCGGTTGAACTCGCAGCAAGTGATGACGGTGTCCGCATACCGCAGCTTCTCCGCCAGGTACACGGGTCGCAGATAGAGGTCGGTGCCGGCGTGCAACCAGATCGAAAACGGGATCGGCCGGTCGATCAGACGGTGAAACAGATATGCGCAGGTCGCGGCGTAGTTGCCCCAATAGGCGAGGACGTGATCGTAGCCGCCGCCGTTCCGCGCGGCCCAGGCCCACGCCTTCGGCAGGACGTACAGGCTCTTCGCGAGCGGCGCCGCGCCGTACGGCAGCGCCGCGGTCCCCACCGCCGCGGCCGCCCGGACCACCGTTCCGAGCTCGCGCGTCCGCCACGGGCGCGTGCGCGCGAGACTCTGCAGCAGGCCGAGGTGGTGCACACGGGCCCGCGGCACGACGGCCTCGCCCAGGAGGCCGAGGCTGTAGCGCCACAGCGTCCGGTCGAGCGGATAGATCGGGAAGATGTCCAGCTCGACGCCGGCTGCGGCGAGCGCCTGCATGTCGCGCTCGAAGAAGGTAGAGACGCGCGCCGGATACTTGCTGGTGAAGACGGCCAGCCTCATCGACCGTCGGCTCCCGCGCTCACCACGTGAGGTGGTGCTGGCGCAGCCACAGCTCGAGCGACAGCACCATGAACACGCGCTGGTACAGGCCGGCCCGGCTGATACCGCCGCCCCGCGCGCCGTGCCGCGCCGCGCGGAACTGGCGCAGCCACGCCGCGACCTGTGCGATGTCGAGGAGGCCGCGCGTCCGTGCTGCAGGGGACAGCAACAGATCGTCCAGCGCCGCGTGCACAGGCTCCGGGACCATCACGTCGAGCGGCACGGTGAAGCCGTGCTTGGGATGGGCGACCACGGGGCGGGGGAGCCAGCGCGCCGCGAGCTCGCGCAGCACGAGCTTGCCCGTGCGGCCGTCGGTCTTCAGAGCGTGCGGCAGCGCGAGGCCCTGGGCCACGAGCTCCTCGTCCAGCATCGGCACGCGGATCTCGATGCTCGCCCGCATGCTCATCATGTCGACCTTGCGGAGCATGTCCGACGGCAGTCCCACCGCGAACAACGTCTCCGTCAGCCGGCGCGACAGCTCCTCCAGATCGGACACGCCGGGCGGCTGGTGGCCGTTGAAATGGCGGTGCACGGCGAGGAGCCCTTCCCGGGCGGCGGGGAGGACCAGCGCCCCCTTCTGCTCTTCGGACAGGTAGTTGGCTAGGCCGGCGAGCAGCACCGCCGAGTCGGCCCGGCCGGCGCGGGCCAGGCGGACCGCCTTGCTGACCTGACGCCCCCAGTCCCGCGTCCACCGCGTGAGCCCGCGTCCGGTTGCCTGCGCCGCCGCCGCGACCCAGCGCGGCAGCTGCATGAGGCGCACCAATCGGTTGGCGCGCCAGAAGCTCGCGTAGCCTCCGAACGCCTCGTCGCCCCCGTCCCCCGACAGCGTGCAGATGATGCCGCGGTCCCGAACGGCGCGGGAGATCCAGTACATCGGGAGGAAGCTCGTGTCCGCGAACGGTTGGTCGAAGTGCCGCAGCAGGTCGAGGATCGCGTCGGTCGTGAGCGCCGTATCGCTCAGGTCGATCGTGTGGTGGTTGGTTCCGCAGTGCGCAGACACCGTCAACGCCGTCGTGGTCTCGTCGTGGGTGCGGTCGGGGAAGCGCACGTTGAACGTCGTCGTCGGCTGGCCGGTGGCGCGGCCGTGCGCGGCGACGACCAGGGACGAGTCGATGCCCCCGGACAAGAGTGCCGCGACCGGTACGTCGGCCACCGACTGGGCAGCGACCGCGGCGAGGAGCGAGCCGGACGCGGCACTCACGGCATCGGCGAGCGTGCGCCCCCGGTCGGGGTGCGCCGCGATCTGCTCGTACTCCCGCAGGTGATGCCCCTGACGGCTGATGGTGAGACAGCTCCCCCGCGGCAGGGCCTGAATGTTCGCGAATCCGGTGGCCGGCTCCGGGATGTAGCCGAGACCGAGGAAGTCATAGCAGGCCTGGCGGTCGATTTCGGGCCGGAACCCCGGCAGCGCCAGCAGCGCCTTCATTTCACTGGCAAAGGCCCATTCCCCATCCTGGACGGTGAAGAACAGGGGCTTGACCCCGAAGCGGTCGCGGGCGAGGAACAGCCGGCCGCGCCGCCGGTCGTAGATCGCGAAGGCGAAGATGCCCCGCAGCCGCGACACCATGCGCTCGCCCTCGTCCTCGTACAGGTGGACGAGCACTTCCGTGTCGGAGGTGCTCCGGAAGCGGTGCCCGCGCGCCTTGAGCTCGGCCGTGAGGGCGCGGTAGTTGTAGATCTCGCCGTTGTAGACGACCAGGACCGCTCCGTCCTCGTTGCTCATCGGCTGCGCGCCGGTGGGCGAGAGGTCGATCAGCGCGAGGCGCCGGTGCACGAGGTCGCAGCGTTCGTCCTCCCAGTGACCCTCGCCGTCCGGCCCGCGATGCGCCAGCAACGCCGACGCCCGCGTGGCCCAACCGGGCTCAGGCGCGAGTTGGGCGGGGTGGAACCGGCCGGCTATGCCACACATCGGGGAGTGGGGGATTGGGTCATAGTGTCGAGGGCGGCAAGTGCAAGAGACGTACGCATTGCGTCCTCACTCAAGTTGTTCGGCCACAGATCGTTATGGACGACGGGCAGGCCCCGGCCGGCTCCCCTGTGGCAGTTGCGTTACAAGTTCGCCCAGCTTCAGGCCGGGTCTGCGCGCCGATCGTCGACGCCGCTCGATGCAAGGGTCGGGAGCCGGCGCCAGTTGGGGCGTGGCGCGGGCGGCCCGGCCCGCGCGGGCGCCTGGCGCACAGCAAGGGGGTACGTCGCGCTGGCGAGCCCGTACGTGAGAACGAGCCAGAGCAACTTGGAGGCGATCCAGTTGCCGCTCATGTTGGCCAGCATGACGCCGGCCAGGAGGGCCAGGGCGAGCACGCCATGGGCCCGGCGGCGCGCCTGCCAGGCGCCGTGGGCGCACAGGCCGAGACCCAGGAGGAACGGCACGACGCCGAGGGCGCCCGTCGCGGTGAGTACCTCGAGGATCAGGTTGTGGGCGTCCCGACGGCGGCGGATGCGCTCGTTCAAGCGAATGCCGAGCTCGTACTTGTTGTTGACCGGCCCCCACCCGACGAGCGGCCGCTCCGCTGCCATGTGCATGAGGGCGGGATAAATGCGCTCCCGCCCGGCGAGCGCACCGCGCTCCAGCGCCTCCGCGAATCGCGCGCGCATCAGGCTGTTGGCGTAGGTCGCGTAGACCAGAACGCCGATGGCCAGCGCCGTCACGGCGGCGTTGCGCACCCGGATCCACGTCGAGTGGGCGCGCCCGATGGCGAACACCACGAGGCCCAGGCCGAGCGCGACCAGCCCTCCGCGGGAGCCAGTATTCACGACGGAGACACCGAGCAGGCCGAACGCGGGCCACAACAACCAGCGGCGGCGCACGAACGGTCGCTCCCATCCGTATTGGAGCGCGAGCAGCGCGATGAGACCGGCCCCGAGGATCATGGCACTGTTGTTCGCGTTCTGGCCCAGCGCCGTGATGCGTTCGCCGCCGCCCCATTCCGTGCGGGCGGTGCGGGCGATCCCCAGGATCGGGAGCATGGCCCGCGCGACGCAGGCGAGGGCGAAGACGGCCATGGCCTCCCGCCCGATCTTTTCGGTGCGCATGAGGTTGTAGCCGGCCCACAACACGATCACGCCCTGCACGATGAGGAGAAACTGCTTGACCACCTGGTCCCAGTAATCGGGCGTGATCAGCTCGGTCGCGACGTGGTCGCGGCCGTTGAGCGCGGCCGACAGCCAGTACGCGTAGAGGTACGCCACGAAGCAGAGCAGCGCCGCGGGCTTCCGGGCGTAACACGCCCGCGGGTCGAGCAGCGTCGCGAACAGGAACAGCGACGCGGTGAGCGTCGGAATCTCGACCGGGAACGAGCGATCGGGGAACTCGAACGGGATCGAGCACACCAGGAGATAGAACGCCCAGCGCACGACGGGGTTCAGGCGCGGCTCGTCGCTCACCGGATCCTCCGGACGAGCTCTCGCCCCCGCCGCAGCACGGCGGTGCGGGCGTCGGCGGGGAGTCCGATGGCGAGCGCCAGGCCGAACACGAGCAGCGCGGTCCCGACCACCGCCACGACCCACGGGATCCAGTGCTGGACGAGGATCCGGTCGCCGAGATAGGCGGCGGCGCTAAACAGCACGCCCATGGTGGCGAGCGGTCGCGCGATGCTGCCGAGCGACGCCCGCGACGTCACGCCCAGACAGCGATGCACCAGGTACGGGTAGGCGATCGACTGCGTCAGCCGGCCGGCCAGGATCCCGGCGCACAAGCCGAGCACGCCGAAGCGGAGCGTCAACAGAATGCTCAAGCCGATGGTCAGCACCGCGGCCGCCACGGTCACCAGCACCCGCTGGCGCAGCTGCAGCGCCGAATCGATGACGTAGGCGTCGCTGCGGACGAACGCCGTCTGCGCCATGACGAACACGATGAGCAGGTTCACCCATGTGCCGGCGTAGTTCTGAGAGCCGACCCAGAGGCCGAGGAAGGAGCGGTTCCAGAGCAGGATCGTGACACCGACGGTCGCGGCAAACAGCCACGTGACCGACAGCAGCTCGTTCCGCAACCCGACGGCCTTCTCGTATTGGCGCAGGCCGATCACGCCGCCGATGCCGGGAATCGCGCCCCCGGCCGCGAGGACGTGCACGTTGACCGCCATGCGGGCGGCGTAGCCGGTGAGCACGTAAGGGGTGACCGCCGCGGGGGAAAGGACCATGCCGAGGATGATCACGTCGCTCGCGAGCAACAGTTTGGTGATCGCTTCGCCGGCGGAATACCACACGCTCAGGCCGAGCAACCCCCTGATCTCGGTGCGCGTGGGGCGGGCGACGCCGAACCAGGGGACATACTTGCGCACCACCCACCAAAAGCAGAGCCCCATGAGCAGGGCGAACGCGACCTGGGCGCCCGCCGCCCCGATCATGCCCAGCCCGACGTAGATGCCGCCCGCCACCAGCGCGCCGCCCACCAGCTCAAGCCCCGCCTGCAGCCCCATGCGCTTGTATCCGAGATTCATCCCGCGCAGCACCGACTCGGGCAACGACGCGAGGTTGCCGAACAACAGGCTCGCCGTGAGCAGGGCACAGGTCAGCCGGACCACGGGGACCAGCGCCGGCGCCACCTTGGTGATCGTCGGTGCGAGCCAGACGAGTGCGGCGCCGGCGGCGACGACGACCGGGAGGAACAACAGCCAGACGACCAGGGCGCCGCCGACGTAACGGCGCTTGACGGCGTCGTCGTCGCTCGCCTGCAAATTGGAGATCACGAGGCGCAGCGCCTGGGTGGGCCGGCCGTCGCCCGCGGTCATATAGCCCGCGAGGCGGCCCAGCATCTCCCACACGCCGTACAGTGAGCGACCCAGTCCCCCGACCAGGATGGGCACGACGACTAGTCCGACGGCGACCTTCGCACCGTAGTCGAGCAGCGACGCGATGACGTTCAGCGAGGCGCGCTGCGTCAGCGTCGCGGGGCGCGGCGCGTCGGCCAGGGGAGTCGCGATGCGCACGGCGTCAGCCACGGGGACGCTCCGCAAGCAGCTCGAGCACCGCATCGCCCAGACGGCCGGGGGTGGTTTCCGTGGTGGCGAGCATGACCGGCGGCGGACCGCCCGCGCGTGCCAGCCCGCCCAACACACGCTCGAAGGCGATCCGGTAGCGCGCCACCAGGTCGCGGATCTCCCCGTCCGCCATCTGGCGGAAGACGTCGCCCGGCTTGTGCCGACCGCGAATGCGCGAGGTGAGCACCGGCTCCGGGGCGTCGAGCAGCACCAGGCGATCGAGCAGGACGGCCCAGATCGCGTACGTGGCGCGCCACCAGGGTTCGGCCCGCCCGTTCTGGAGGCGCGGATGACCGAACACGCGCAGCCAGCTGAGCGCGAAGACGGGCCCTTCATCGAGCACCACGACACGAGCGCCGGCGACCCGGCGCCGGACGAACAGGCGCAGCGCGTTGAGGCGAACGATCTGCTTCAGGTCCTCACGGGGCAGCGAGCGGGTCACGATGCAGAGGCGGACCAGCTGGGGGAGCGACCGGACGCCGCTTTCGAGCAACAGCGCCCGGGGGAGGTTCCAGACGCTGGCGCGCACCACGTCGTGCCGCGCGAGCAATCGCTCGGCGAGGGCACTCTTCCCCACGCCCGCCGGACCCACCAGCTCGACGACAATCGGGCGCGACGCGCCGTTCCGCTTGGTCATGACGCCGCTACAGCTCGCGCCACAGGATGGTTTTCAACTCGGCGAGCACGTCGGCCAGCGGCCGGCTGGCATCCACGATATGCACGCGCCGGCCGCTCCAATCGGTATCCCACACGAGCTGGCAGCGGGCGCGCACGTACTCGGCAGGCTCGTCGGTCTTGCGCCGCACGGCCGTCTCAGGATCGACGCGCAGCAGGACGAGGACGTCGGGGGCGAGAATGTGCCGGTAATAGCGGGCTTCGACCGCCACGAGCCAGCGGCCGAGCCGCGTCCGGGCGAGCGGCGCAAAGGCGTCGAGTCGCGGCCCCGACAAGGTCGGATTCTCGGGCACGGGATAGCGCTCGCACAGGGCGATCCCGCCCCCCAGCGCGAAGCGGCGCGCCTGTAGGTACAACCGGTAGCGGTCGTGGGCCGTGCAGACGTCCCGCAGGGCGGCGAGGTACGCCGGCACTCGCTCGCGATCCTCGTCCACCTCCGCGGTCAGGCGCAGCAGCCGCCCGATCCGGAACGCGGCGCCCACGGCGAGGGTGAGCAGCGAGCGGGGCGGGCGGCCCAGATGCGCGGTCAGGACGCCGAACTCGTCGGAGAGCCAGTCGGTGATCTCGCGCGCGCACGTAGATTTTCCCGCGCCGTCGCCGCCCAGCAGCGCGATGACCGTCCCCCCGTGCGCGAAATGTTTGCCGCGTTTCCGGATGAGCTTGAGCCGGCCGCTCAGCGTGAGGAACCGGTGCATCAGGCGGCTGAGCGTCAGCGTCAGCGGCGGCCGTCGCGCGTGCGGCAGCAGACGACGGTGCAGCTCGCGCCGCACCACCAGCCGCCGCCAGCGCGGGTAGCGGGGACGCAACGACGCAAGACACTCGTCGATGAACTGCGCGTCGAGGGTCGGGAGGTGCGTCGCCAGGATGTCCGCCAGCGCGGCGCGGTTCGCTCTGCCGAGCAAGGTGTCGAGCTCGACCTGGATCCCTTTCAGCCAGCGCGGCTGCCGCCGCAGCACGGTGTCGAGGGCGTTGTAGCGCTGCACCATCCGCGCCGCGAACGCGATGAGCTCGAACTCGGGTGCGGGGACGGGGAACACCGCCCCCGGCACGGCCGAAGCCAACAACGGCTCCTCGATGGGGAGGCGGTACACGGTGCGCCAAATGCCGCCGACCACAAGCCGATAGTGCGTGTGCACGTGGATCAGCCGGCCCGTGATCGGGTCGAGACCGAAGTAGCTCTCGATGCCGGCGATCGCGCTGGCGGGTGGCGGGTCGGCGCGGCGGAATCCCAGCGCCCACAGCACGGCCGAGAAGCGTGCCTCGGCGGAGCGGTGCACCAGGAGATCGATATCTCCCTCGCCGCTCATCCAGCGCGTGCGCTTCCAGTTCCCCTTCCACTGCAGGTAGACGACGCGCTCGTGCTGCAGCGCCTCACCCAGCCGCTCCACCAGCGAGCGAGGGGCGACGACCGAGCCAGGGTGCTCGGCGGGCGGGGTGTGAGCCATTGCTCGCGGGACGGCGCTCATGGGTGCAGCCGAGTCATGGGTCCGAATAGGCACATTCCCGCCATTGAGCAGGGGGCGTGCGCGGCGGGCTGTGATGGTATGTCATTTAATGACAAGAACTTGCACAAACGGCGCTGGCCGTGCGCAGGCCGGATGTAACAGGTCTGCTACACCCTTGGGTGAACGCCGTTACGCCGCGCTTTCGGGTGCGGCGCTCAATGACACGTGCCGCTTCCCGAATCCCCGACTCCCGCGCCGCCCGCTCGGACGAACTGCCACGAGTACGAGCCGTCGCTCAGGGTGAGCTTGAGCAGCCCGTACGCGCCGCTGACCTGCGCCTCGCTGTTCGGGATGATGAGCGTATTGGCCTGGTCCAGCCCCTCGCCGCCCGTGCCGGCGATGATCTGGCGGATCCCGTTCACCGGGTCCGCCACGCCCGCCGGCGTCTCCACGAAGAAGATGCGCGGCGGTGCGTCCACCTGGGCGGAGATCGTGCCGCGGTCGAGGGCGAGGCGCTGATCATTGGCCTGCGTGGCGAGCAGGCGCAGTCGGGTATTGGGCTCGACGTCCACTTCGCCGATCGTCCCCACCCCCACGCGGGCGCGCGAAGTGCCGTCGGTCACGAGCTCGTCGCCCACCCGCAGCGCCCCGCGCGCGCCGAGCGGCCGCGTTCCCACCGTGGGCGCACCGGAGAGTGTGGCCACGCTCCACGCCGCGGCACTCGGCCGCAGGGCGAGCCAGCCGCCGACGAGCGCCACGACCGACGCAGCAAGGGCCAGCCAAAGGCGGATGGGCGGATGGGCGGATGGGCGGTTGAGCTGCGTTTGACCGGTTTCCGTATCATCCCTTTACATGAAGCGCTATGAACGCCTCGAGGCCTGGCACGCCGCTCATCAGTTGGTCCTCCTGACGTACCGTGTGACCAAGAGCTTCCCGCGCGAAGAACTCTATGGTTTAACGTCCCAGGCAAGACGCGCCGCGTTCGCAGTCGCGGCAAACATCGCGGAGGGGTCGGCAAAGAAAGGTCCTCGGGAATTTCGCCGCTACCTCGACATATCTGTGGGTTCGCTTTCCGAACTCGCCTACATCTTCCAACTAGTTAAGGATCTCGAGCTGATCGAGCCCACGAAATGGAGTGAACTCGACCAAGCCCGTGAGAGAGCCGGTCGGATGATGAGCCTCGGCTCTCCTCTCGTCCCCGAGACGAAATCGGGGCGCCAGACTGTGGCGCCCCGATTTCTCTCTCCGCGTCCCGCTGG
>Ga0137415_10006323_pt1 | contig 11740 bp, 11 predicted proteins | sample CZODoug3_1_1_16f_FD_183082 | JGI IMG/M metagenome (GOLD analysis project Ga0137415, IMG submission 183082) | Vadose zone soil fungal communities from Angelo Coast Range Reserve, California, USA - CZODoug3_1_1_16fungal (Hybrid Assembly) | ecosystem: Environmental > Terrestrial > Soil > Vadose...
CGGGGCCAGGAAGATCGGCGACGGAGAGATCGGCTCGGGCGCGAAGGAAACGGCTAAGGGCATCGGCAACACGATCGTCGAAGGCGCGAAGTACAGCGGTCACGCGATCACGGACTTCTTGTCCCGGGTCTTCGGGAGCTAGTACCTCAGGTAGGAAGCCCGCAGCCGTTTCCAGCGCTCGAGATCGCGCTGCCAGGCGCGCTCGATCGCTGGGAGCGGCGCCCCCCTCTCGATCGCCTTTCGGATCACATCAGTCCCGCACAGGATGTCGATCGGCATGCGCCGCTTCTCGAACTCGTACGGCGGCCGGCGCCAGGCGAAGCCGCGCGGCGCCAGCCGGCGGGCGACCGCGATCTCGGCCAGCCCGGTAAGGAACGGCTTGAAGCGGCGCACGTCGGTGACGTGAATCTGTACGCCCTCGCAGAGCCGCCCCGACCACTTGTGAAACGTCGGCAGGAAGCGCGCGGGACGGAAGCGGACGCCGGGTAGCCGCAGGCACTCGAGCGCGGCCGCGTACCGGTGAGCGTCCAGGTAGGGCGCGCCGATCCACTCGAACGGACGCGTCGTTCCGCGGCCCTCCGACAGATTGGTGCCTTCGATCAGGCATCCGCCTGGGTAGACGCGGGCGGTATCGAGCGTCGGCATGTTGGGCGACGGCGGCACCCACGGCAGCCCGGTGTCTTCCCACAGCATCGCGCGCCGCCAGCCGCGCATCGGGACGACGGTGAGTCGGCAGCCGATGCCGTGCCGCTCGTTGAGGTAGCCCGCGAGTTCACCGATCGTCATGCCGTGACGGATGGCCAGCGGATAGAGGCCGACGAAGGACGCGAAGGTCGGATCCGCGACATTGCCCTCGACGAGCGCGCCGCCCAGCGGATTCGGTCGATCGAGCACGACGATTCGCACGCCGGTCTGCGCGCACGCCCGCATCGCGAGCGCCATCGTCCAGACGAAAGTGTAGTAGCGCGAGCCGACATCCTGAAGGTCGACGACGACTGTGTCGATGCCCTTGAGCATCGCGGCGGTCGGCTCGCGACGCGCGCCGTAGAGACTCCACACGGGCAGGCCCGTCACCGGGTCGCGCGTGCCGTCGATCCAGATGTGATCCTGAGGCGCGCCCCAGAGTCCGTGCTCCGGCGCCAGGAGCGTCCGGACCTTCACCCCGCGCAGATCGCGCAGGAGGGTGACCGCGTGATCGTAGCGCGAGTCGATCGAGGCTTGATGCGTGAGCAGCGCGACGCGCTGGCCCCGCAGGAGGGCTTGCCGGCGCCGGACGAGCACCTCGAGGCCGGATTCGACGGGAGGCACGCTTCGATAGTAGTAGCATGCGGGCGAGATGGCCTCGCGAATCCGCTACGCGCGGCTCGCCACCGAGCGCGCGAACCCGAGAAGCCGCGCGCTCGATCTCCTGAGCCCGCGCGCGATCGCGACGCTGATGAACCGCGAGGACCGCCGCGCGGTGCTCGCGGTGGGCCGCGTACGATCCGCGATCGCGTCGGCCGTCAGCATGATCGTCGCCGCGCTTCGCGGCGGCGGCCGCCTCTTCTTCGTCGGCGCCGGCACCAGCGGGCGCCTGGGCGTCATCGAAGCGGCCGAGTGCCCTCCGACGTTCGGGACGCCGCGTCAGCTCGTGCAGGCCATCATGGCCGGCGGGCGCGCCGCCGTCTTCCGCTCGCGCGAAGGCGCCGAGGACGATGCGGTGGCCGCCCGTCGCGCCGTCGGCGCGCGAGTGCGCAAGGGCGACGTCATCGTCGGGATCTCGGCCAGCGGGGTGACGCCGTTCGTGCGCTCGGCGCTCGAGGCCGCGAGACGGCGGGGCGCTGGAACGGTGCTGGTCACCTGCAACGCTCGAGGGCTCGGAAGGCTGTCCGACCAGGTGCGGATCGTTCCCACGACGGGGCCCGAGGTGCTCGCGGGGTCGACGCGGCTCAAGGCCGGTACCGCGACAAAGCTCGTCCTGAATACTCTGACGACGGCGAGCATGACGGGGCTCGGCCGAATTTACGGAAATCGTATGGTCGATCTTCAGCCACGCTCGGCCAAGCTTCGGGAGCGAGCGTTGCGCTTGATCTCGGAGCTGGCCGGGGTATCGCGGGGACGAGCGGTTCAGGCGTTCGAGGAGTCGGGAGGTCGAGTGCGTGTCGCGATCGTGATCGCTCGGAGCGGATGGGATGCGGCCGAGGCCTCCCGCGCCTTGCGAGCCGCGGGCGGGTCGCTACGCGTCGTGCTTCAGAAGTTCCGGCGAAAGTAGCGGGCGCGTACCCGAACCGGCTCGAACTTCAGGGCGAAGAGCACCCAGCCGAACGGGAGGACGACCGCCGCGACCGTGAGCCAGAACTTGCTGCTCTTCCAGAACTCGCTTTCGATGAGCCACATCCAGGCCGTTTTCATGCTGTTCGTTAGAGCACGGACGATGCCAGAAGCAAGTGCTAGCTAAGTGGCTAAATTCCATAATTAATACAGTCTTCAACAAAGCGCCCTCACTCCGAGACGGTAAGTTTTAGGCAGGGCGTCCGATACTTTTTTTCCGGGCCCGGGACTCTAGCCGTGCGACGGGCCGCGGTGTCCTCGAATCTGACGGGCGTCCGGCCCTTCAGATAATCGAAATCGACGCCGTCGCTGGCCTGCAGCACGTGATCCAGGAAGAGCTTGCCCTAGCCGCGGGTGAAGCGGGGCGGCCGGGGCTTCCAGGCGGCCTTGCGTCGGGCCAGCTCGTCGTCGCTGACCCTCAGGGTCAGGCTCCGCCGGGACACGTTCAGCTCGATCTCGTCGCCGTCGCGCACGAGCGCCAGCGGTCCGCCGATCGCCGACTCCGGCGCGACATGGAGCACCACGGTGCCCATAGGACGTACCGCTCATCCGGGCGTCCGAGATCCGCACCATGTCCTTGACGCCGCGCCTGAGGAGCCGCGCCGGGATGGGCGCGGCGCCCCTCTCGGGCATGCCCGGCGCGCCGCGCGGGCCGACCTGCTCGAGCACCAGCACCGAGTTCTCGTCGATCGCGACGCTCTGGTCGTCGATGCGACGGCGCAGATCCGCGTGGTCCTCGAAGACCACGGCGCGGCCCCGATGCGTGAGGAGGTGCGGCGAGGCCGCTGACTGCTTGAGTACCGCGCCATCGGGACAGAGATTGCCGAACAGGATCACCGTGCCGCCTTCGCCGGCCAGCGGCATCGAGAGCGGACGGATGACGTCCTCGTTGTCACAGCGGGCATCGATGACGTTGTCCGCGATCGAGCGGCCGTTCACGGTGAGCGCGCCGCCGTGCAGCAGCGGCAGCAGCTGCTTGAGCACCGCCGGCAGGCCGCCCGCGTAGAAGAAATCCTCCATCAGGTACTTGCCCGATGGTCTTAGATTCACGAGGAACGGCGTCGTCTTCGAGAGGTCGTCGAAGCGCTCGAGCGGCAGCGGGACTCCGACGCGACCGGCGATGGCGACGAGATGGATGATCGCGTTGGTCGGACCACGAGTTGGCGATGCCGACGACCGGACGCCCGTCGAAGACAGTGTCAGCTGAATCCTTCGGCTTTGAGCCACGAGCGATGGACGAAGCCATCGAGGTCGTTGCGCCCGAACCAGTTGCGGCTTCTGAGCTGGTGTGCTGTCATGTGTCCCTCCGGGGCACCGATTATAGATCGAGGGGGTTTCCATGCGGCTCGCCGGCAAGGTCGCGGTCGTGACGGGCGGAGGGAGCGGGATCGGCCGTGGCATCGTGCTGGCGCTGGCGCGTGAGGGCGCCGACATCGCGATCCCCGACATTCAGGTGCTGAACGCCGAGAAGGTCGCCGGCGAGGTCAAGGGGCTGGGCCGCAAGGTCCTCGCGATGAAGACCGACGTCACCAGCGCCGCCGACGTCAAGACGATGGTCGACCGCACGCGCGAATCGTTCGGCAAGATCGACATCCTCGTCAACAATGCGGGCGCCGCGGGGCCTCCGGGCATGCCGTTCACGAACAACACCGAGGAAGACTGGGACCGCACGTTCGCGGTCAACACGAAGTCGGTCTTTCTCACGTGCAAGGCGATCACGCCGCACTTCATCGAGCGCAAGGCGGGCCGCATCGTGAACATCGCCTCGATCGCCGGGCCCATCGCGGCGACGACGATGCCGCCCTACAGCGTGGCCAAGATGGGCGTGATCACGCTCACCCGCATCATCGCCAAGGAGCTGGCGCCTCACGGCGTGACCGTGAACGCGATCTGTCCCGGTGTGCTCTGGACCGACTTCTGGCAGAAGCTCGCCGCGCATCTGGCGGAGACGAACCCCGCCTTCAAGGGCATGACGGCGCGCCAGGTGTTCGACAAGCGCGTCGGCGACATCACGCCGATGAAGCGCGAGCAGACCCCCGAGGACATCGGCTGGGCCGCCGTGTTCCTCGCCTCCGACGAGGCGCGCAACATCACCGGCCAGGCGCTGAACGTCGACGGCGGCGTGGTGATGCAGTGATCGCCGAGCGAGCTGCAGGCCGATGAATCGCCATGCGTGTTCGCCGGGGAGTCGAGAGGGGGGCGGAGCCCCCTTCTCCCGAAAATAACGCAATGAGCCAGCGCCGCGCGTGTTCGCCGGGGAGTCGAGAGGGGCGCGGAGCCCCCTTCTCCAAATGAACTTCGACTTCACCGACCGCGACGAGGCGTTCCGCAAGGAGGTCCGCGGCTGGCTCGAGGCCAACCTGCCGGACGACCTGCGCGGCCGCGCGTTCGCCGCCTCGCGCGCCGACCGCGACGAGGTCCGGAAGCTCCGCGCCTGGCAGAAGCGCATGTGCGAGGCGGGCTACGTCGGCCTCGACTGGCCGCGCGAGTTCGGCGGGCGCGGCGCGACGATCGTCGAGATGGTCATCCTCTACCAGGAGATGGCGCGCGCCGAGTCACCGCAGCTGGTCAATCGTGGCGGCGTGTCGATGCTGGGGCCCACGCTGATGAAGCACGGCACCCCGGCCCAGCAGCAGCGCCACCTGGCGAAGATCCTCACGGCCGACGAGCTCTGGTGCCAGGGATTCTCGGAGCCGAACGCGGGCTCCGATCTCGCGAATCTCCAGACGCGCGGAGTGCGCGACGGCGATGACTTCGTCGTGAACGGCCAGAAGGTCTGGACCAGCATGGCGCACGTCGCCGACTGGTGCTTCCTGCTCGTCCGCACCGATCCCGCCGCCGCCAAGCACAAGGGCATCAGCTTCCTGCTCGTCGACATGAAGACGCCGGGCATCACGGTGCGGCCGCTGCGCCAGCTCACCGGCGAAGCCGAGTTCAACGAGGTCTTCTTCGACAACGTGCGGGTGCCCGCGGCCAATCTGGTCGGGAAGCTCAATGAAGGGTGGAGCGTCGCCATCACCACCCTGGCGTACGAGCGGGATTTGCTCACCTTCATCCGGCACATCTCGTTGCGCAACGCGCTGCATCGCCTCGTGCGCCTCGTCCAGCAGCAGAAGAAGGGCGGCGACCCCATCCTGAGACAGAAGCTCGCCGCGCTCTGGATCGGCGAGCAGGCGCTCCAGCTCAACGGCTACCGGAGCCTCACCAAGATCCTGCGCGGCGGCGCGCCCGGGCCCGAGGGCTCGACCTCGAAGCTCTTCTGGAGCCAGCTCGACCAGGAGCTGGCGCTCGTCGGGACCGAGGTCATCGGTCCGTACTCGCAGATCGCCCACGGCTCGAGCTGGGCGCCGGACGACGGTCAGTGGGAATTCTACGAGCTCCTGGCACGGGCCAGTGGCATCCGCGCCGGTACCTCGGAGATCCTCCGCAACATCCTCGCCGAGCGCGTCCTCGGGCTGCCCAAGGACTAGCGCCATCGCTTACCCGTCACGGTTTACGAGGAGCATGACCCATGAGTGACCTGCTCTACGAGGTGAAGGACAAGATCGCGACGATCACCCTGAACCGGCCGGACAAGCTGAACGCGTTCACGCGCGACATGATCGACGCGTGGGCGAAGGCGCTCAGCGCGGCGCAGGCCGACGAGAGCGTCAACGTGATCGTCGTGACGGGCTCCGGCCGGGCGTTCTGCTCGGGTGGCGACGTGGGGCGGATGCGGGAGGGCGAGCCGACCGCGCTCGACGGCAAGAACAGTCTCTGGGAGGGCGTGCACCGCGTGCCCAAGACGCTCGAGACCGTCGACAAGCCGGTCATCGCCATGGTCAACGGGCTGGCGGTCGGCGCCGGCATGGGCATGTGCGTCATGTGCGACATGCGCGTGGCCGCCGAGTCGGCCCGCTTCTCCACGGGCTACGTTCGCGTGGGTCTGGTCCCGGGCGACGGCGACACGTACTTCCTGCCGCGTCTGGTCGGCGCCGCCAAGGCGCTCGAGCTCCTGTGGACCGCGGACTTCATCGAGGCGCCGGAAGCTCACCGGCTCGGCATCGTGCAGCGGGTCGTGCCCGACGCTCAGCTGAAGGACACGACCTACGCGCTCGCGCGCCAGATCGCCGACGGACCGCAGATCCCGATCCGGATGATCAAGCGGCTCGTGTACCAGAGCCTCCGGCTGGACCTGCGCACGCACCTCGACCTCGTCTCTTCACACATGTCGATCGTGCGGCAGACCGCCGACCACAAGGAAGGCGTCGCGGCGTTCAAGGAGAAGCGTTCCCCGCGGTTCGAGGGGCGCTGACCGGCTCAGCCCTTCCGGAGCTTCGGGTCGAGCGCGTCCCGGAGAGAATCGCCGAAGAGGTTGAAGCCGAACACGCCCAGGCTGATCGCGATGCCCGGGAACAGCGCGATCCACGGCGCCTTCTCGGCGTACGATGGGGCGGAGCCCGAGAGCATCAGCCCCCACGACGGCGTCGGCTCCGCCGCCCCGAGCCCGAGGTACGACAGCGCCGCCTCGGCCAGGATCGCGGCGCCGAGCTGCGCGGTCACCATGATGATGTAAGGGGCCATGACGTTCGGGATGATGTGCTGCAGGATGACGCGGCGCCGCGAGGCGCCCAGGGCCTGCACTGCCTCGACGTACACGTGCTCCTTCACGGACAGTGCCGCGGACCGCACTACGCGCGCCACGCGGGGGATGACCGGGATCGAGATCGCGATCACCACGTTCTGCACCGCCGGGCCCAGGATCGACGCGATGGCGAGGGCGAGGATCAACTGCGGGAAGGCCAGCAGGATGTCCATCAGCCGCTCGAGGAGCAGATCCACCCGCCCGCCCCAGTAGGCGCTGATCACGCCCAGCAGGGCGCCGATCGTGCAGCCCGCGAACGACGCGGTGAACCCGACGAACAGGGCGATGCGCGCGCCGTACATGATCCGGCTCAGCACGTCGCGGCCGAACTCGTCGGTGCCGAACCAGTGCTCCGCGCTCGGCCGGGCGAACTGCTGCCCGTAGTCGCCTACGTAGGGATCATACGGCGCCAGCACCTCCGCGAACATAGCCAGGAACAGCATCCCCAGAATGATCACCGCGCCCGCGGCGCCAAGCGGCTTGGTCCGGATAAACTTCGTCACCTCTTCGGCGACGGTGAGCCGCGGCGACAGCTCTGCCGACGCCGTCGCGTGGGCCAGCCCGAGATTCGTCGCCATGGCTAGCGATACCGGATCCGTGGATCGAACCACGCGTAGGTCAGGTCGACGAGAAGGTTCACGACGACGAAGCCGAACGCGATCAGGAATATCAGCGCCTGCACGACCGGGTAGTCCCGATGGGCGACCGCGTCCACCACGAATCGCCCCACGCCGTTCAGCGTGAAGACGGTCTCAGTGACGACGAGGCCGCCGATGAGGAAGGCGAACTCCGTCCCGATCAGCGTGATCACCGGCAGCATCGCGTTCTTCAGCGCATGCCGGATGACGACAGCCCGCTCCCGCAGCCCCTTCGCCCAGGCCGTGCGGATGTAGTCTTCCCGCAGCACCTCGAGCACTGTAGAGCGAGTCATGCGTGTGGTCACGGCGGCGTACCGATATCCCACCGTCAGCACCGGCCAGATCATCATCTGGAAGTTCGCCCAGGGATTGACCCAGGGGGGCGTGAACTCGAGGGGCGGCCCCCAGCCGAAGAAGATCACGAGCATCAGGATGCAGAGGATGCCCACCCAGAACGACGGGATAGCCAGACCCCCGATGCTGACCACGCGCACCAGATAGTCCACCCAGGTGTCCTGGCGGACGGCCGCCAGCATGCCGAAGGGGATCGCGATGATCACCGAGACCGCCGTCGCCGCGAGTGCCAGCTCGAGCGAGAGCGGCAGGCGGATGAGCAGCTCCTCGATGACCGGGCGACCCGTCCAGAGCGAGGTGCCGAAGTCGAAGCGGAGCACCCCCCAGAGCCACGTCGCGAACTGCATCCACAGGGGTTGATCCAGGCCGAGCCGATGGCGCATGGCGGCGAGCTGCTTGGGATCGATGTGGCCGCCCGCGTCACCACCGAAGATCAGCAGGGCCACGTCCCCGGGGATGACGCGCATGATCACGAACACTAGGGCGGCGGCGCCAAGTAGCGTCGGGACGATCAGGAGCAGCCGCTTCGCGACGTACGTCGACATTTCGCGCGACCTCGACCCGGCTCAGTCCTCCGCCAGCCAGACGTCCTGGAGCTTCTGGTTGGCGTAGTGATTGGGCGGGGCCACGTAGTTCTTCACTTTGGCCCAGTGGACGACGTTCCGGGACCACCAGAGGCCCGGCATGTAATACGCGTTCTCGAGAACGATCTTCTGGAGCTGGTGCACGAGCTTTTTCCGCTCTGCGGGGTCGAGCGTCCGCGACTGCCGCGAGAACAGGTCGTCGATGGCGGGATCGCTGTACCGGCTCCAGTTCTCCGTGTCCCCCGTGGTGGCCCGCCGCAGGAACAGATCGGGGTCGTCACTGGCCTCCACGTTCGGGCTGATGATCAGCTCGAAGTTCCCGGTGTCCCGTCCATCCGCGAACCAGGCCGCCGTCTCGAGCGGCCGGTGGTCGATCTCGATCCCGATCTTCCGCCACTCCTGGATCACGAAGACCGCGAAGTCCTGATACGGGAGCTTCACGTTGCGGTTTTTCAGGACGACTTTGAAGCCGTTCGGATAGCCTGCCTCGGCCAGGAGTCGCCTGGCCTCGGCCCGGTTCTTCTCCATGTCCCTCCCGAATCCGGGCAGCTTCTGGAGCTCGGCCTCGGGCAGCCCCCACTCCGTGGCCGGACGCATCAGCGCCCCCACATCCCGCAGGCCGGTGAGTGGGAACAGAACCTTGCCAGCCGTGTAGCGATCGAGGCTGAGCGTGAGGGCCTTCCGGACGCGCACATCGGTGAAGGGCTTCACGGTGTTGTTGATAGCGATACCCCACTGACCGGTCATGGGCGTCTGCTGAACGACCACCTTGTCCCCGAGCTGCTTCTTGATCGCGTCCACATCGGCGTTCGGCAGGTCGCGGAACTCGATGTAGGCGCGCCCCGATCGGACGGCCGAGGCGCGGACGGAGGTCTCGGGGCTGATGAAGAACTTGTAGCCGTTCAGGTACGGCCGGTCCTTGACGAAGTAGTCCGGATTGCGCTCGCCCTCGAAGGTCGAGCCGCGCGTGTAGCTCTTGAACTTGAAGGGTCCCGAGCCCACGACGTTCGTCTTGAAATAGTTGGGGTCGCGGTCTAGGTACTTCTTCGGGTAGATGACGTTCCACGGTGAGGCCAGGTTGTCCAGTAACGAGGCCGACGCGTACTTAAGCTTGAACACGACCGTGTTCGGGTCCGGGGTCTCGATGCTCGTGATCGCCGCGTAGGCGTTCTTCCGAACGCTCCGGACGCCCTCGGGCGGGAAGACGAGCTTATCGTAGGTGGCCTTGACGTCGACAGCCGTCAGGGACGACCCGTCGTGGAACTTGATTCCCTGACGGATCTTGAACGTGTACATCAGACCGTCGGGCGCGATCTTCCACTCGCTGGCCGCGTCGCCGATGATCTTCGGGTAGCTGAGCGGGTCGATCTGGATTAACGTGCTATAGAGCGGCGCCACCATCTGGAGGGTGGCGAACGTGCTCTCCTGGTGCGGGTCGAGACTCGGCGCGTCAGCCCCGATCGCGGCGAGCAGTATTCCGCCGCGGCGCGGGGTTTCCGCGGCCGGGACGGCTGCGGGGGTCGCCAGGGCGACCATGACAGCGAGCGTGACGACCGGGAACAGCGTTCGGCGATACCGGACACCTGCCGCCATCGAGCACCTCCACAGGACGTGAGCCGCGGGAGCGGGAAGGGACACCGATTTAGCGGCGGACGCTATCAAGGGCAGAGGCCACTTGTCAACCTGCGCCTCCTGTCAGGGAGGCTGTCAGGTGTCGAGTCGCCGCCGCGGGGAGCTCCCGCTCTCAGTCCTCCCCGAGCCAGACGTCCTGCAGCTTCTGATTCGAGTAGTGATTTGGCGGCGCGATGTAGTTCTTCACCTTGGCCCAATGCACCACGCTCCGCGCCCACCAGAGGCCCGGGATGTGGTACGCGTTCTCGAGAACGATTTTCTCGAGCTCGTTGACGAGCCGCTTGCGCTCGGCCGGGTCGAGGGCTCGCGTCTGGCGCGCGAAGAGGTCGTCGATACGGGGATCGGAGAAGCGACCCCAGTTGTTGGTGTCCCCCGTGGTGTAGCGCTCGAGAAACAGATCGGGGTCGTCCATGTAGTTGAACACGCCGTTGACGATGACCTCGAAGCTCCCCGTATCGCGCCCGTCCGCGAACCAGGCGGCGGTCTCGAGCGGCCGATGCTCGGCCTCCACCCCGATCTTGCGCCACTCCTGGATCACGAAGACTCCGAAGTCGATGTACGGAATCCTGACGTTGCGGTTCTTCAGGACGACCTTGAAGCCGTTGGGGTAGCCCGCCTCGGCGAGGAGGCGCCTGGCCTCGGCACGGTTCTTCTCCATATCCCTTCCGAACCCCGGGAGCTTCTGAAGCTCTGACTCCGACATCGCAAATTCCGTGGCCGGACGCATCAGTGCCCCGACGTCCTTCAGACTCGCGAGCGGGTAGAGCACCCGGCTCGCCGTGTATCGATCGAGGCCCAAGGTGAGGGCCTTGCGGACGCGGATATCGGTGAACGGCTTCGCGGTCTGGTTCATCGCGATCCCGAACAGACCGGTCGCGGGTGTGTCCTGTACAACGACCTTGTCCCCGAGCGTCTTCCGGATCGCTTCCACCTCCGCCAGGGGCATGGTGCGAAACTCGATCCAGGCGCGCCCGGAGCGAAGCGCCGCCGCCCGAACGGACGTTTCCGTACTGATGAAGAACTTGTAGCCGTCGAGGTACGGCCGGTCCTTGACGAAGTAGTCGGGGTTCCGCTCGCCCTCGAACGTCGAGCCGCGCGTGTAGCTCTTGAACTTGAACGGCCCCGACCCGACGACGTTCGCCTTGAAATAGTTGGGGTCGCGGTCCAGGTACTTCTTCGGATAGATGACGTTCCACGGCGAGGCCAGGTTGCTGAGCAGCGAGGCGGACGGGAACTTGAGCTTGAACGCCACGGTGGCCGGGTCCGGGGCCTCAATGCTCGCGATCGCGCTGTAGGCGTTCCTCCGGATGCTGCGGACCCCCTCTGGCGGGAAGACGATCTTGTCGTAGGTGGCCTTGACGTCGGTGGCCGTCAGCGTCGAGCCGTCATGGAACCGGATCCCCTGCCGGAGCTTGAACGTATAGGTGAGCCCGTCGGACGCGATCTTCCACTCGCTGGCCGCGTCGCCGATGATCTTCGGGTAGCTGAGCGGGTCGATCTGGATCAGCGTACTGTAGAGTGGCGCTACCATCTCGATGGTGGCGAAGGTCTGCTCCTGGTGCGGATCCAGACTCGGCGCGTCGGCCGCGATGGCCGCG
>Ga0137415_10006324_pt1 | contig 11739 bp, 10 predicted proteins | sample CZODoug3_1_1_16f_FD_183082 | JGI IMG/M metagenome (GOLD analysis project Ga0137415, IMG submission 183082) | Vadose zone soil fungal communities from Angelo Coast Range Reserve, California, USA - CZODoug3_1_1_16fungal (Hybrid Assembly) | ecosystem: Environmental > Terrestrial > Soil > Vadose...
TGACGCGCGGTGCTGGCAAAGCGAGCCGGATCGTCCCTGAGGTTTCGCAATATCTCCGCTGCCGTGGTCCGCGCCTTCGGCGCCACCTGCTTCGCCAGTTCGTCCAGCGGCGCGGCCGTGGGGGAGAAAATCAGCTGTGGCCAAGGCGCCGAGCCTGGCGCCGTCAGCTCCCCTCGGCGGATCCGCGGCAGCACGCCGGCCCGCAGCAGCGAGGACTTGCCGGCCCCTGACACCCCAGACAACACGAGCAGCTCCAACCGCTCATGCTGCACCAACGGATTCCCAAACTCCGACATCCGCTCCAGCAACTTCGCGGCGGCCTCGTCGCGGCCAAAGAAGATCCCCTCATCCTGTTCGGTAAACGCTTCTAAGCCGAGGTAGGGGGAATCGCGGGTTACCGGCGGGCGAACCTGCTGGCGGGTCGAGGAACCACGGAAATAGTTGTACTGAATATTGCGGCGACCGGCCTGTACACCCTGGGCCCCTCGGGCGTCGACGCCCCCACTGCCACCTAATTCCTCGGGCAGACTGGGTTCCTCAGGATCATCGCTGATGGCTCCCCCAATGCCACACGCCGACGACGGACCAATAGCCGATTCACTAGATCATTCCCAGACGATCTGCACCTGAGCGCCCGGGTCTGAACAGCGTATTGATCCTACGGCGTGGTCCCGCCACCGTGAACGGTTTAGCTCGGTCGGACCCCTCACGGCACTCGACGGCTGTCAAAACACGGGGTGCACCGCCCTAGACCTGCTCGGGGACGTCCAGGTCCAGGTTGAACGGCGGGGTGGACTCCCCGCTGATCCGGAACCGCCCCCACAGGTCGGGGTCGGAGAGCTCGGCCGGGCGCTCCCCCCGCGGGGTGCGCAGCACCACGTCCGCCCGGTTACCGGGAACCTGTGCGTTGAGCTCAGGATTCGCCGCGATCCGCCCGTACCAGTGGAAGAACCCGTCGATCGGCTGGAAGTAGCCGCGCAGGTCCACCTGTACCGGCACCGCGGCGGCGCCGATCAGCACGGTGGCCGGCCCGACGTACCCGACGTCCCCGTGCTCCTCGTCCTGGGGGTGGCCGGTCTCGTCGGACATGTCTAGAGCCCTCTCAGCGGGATCCCGAAGCGCTTTGCGGCGGCGATGCCCAGTGCGTTGAGGCGCTGGTAGCGGGCGCCGATCAGCCGGGGCACCGCGTCCAACACGTACGCGTCCGGGCCGATCAGGATCCGCGGCTTGTTGCGCTGGACGCCGCGCACGATCGTCTTCGCGGCGTTCTCCGGGGTGGTGCGGGCGATCCTGGCGAAGTCCACAGTGCGCTGCTGGGCGGTGGAGTCCTCCGGGGCGCGGGCGTCGCGGGCGATGTTCGTCAGGATGCCGCCCGGGTGCACGCAGCTCACCTTGACCGGCCGCTTCCCGATCAGCATCTCCTGGCGCAGCGCCTCGGTGAACCCGCGCACCGCGAACTTGGTCGCGTTGTACGCACTCTGCGTGGGCACCCCGACGAAGCCGAACACGCTGGACACGTTCACCAGGTGTCCCTCGCCGGAGGCGATCAGGTGCGGCAGGAACGCCTTGGTGCCGTGCACCACGCCCCAGAAGTTGATCCCGACGATCCAGTCCATGTCCTCGTACGACATGTCCTCGACGGTGCCCATCAGCGCCACCCCGGCGTTGTTCACCACCAGGTTGACCGCGCCGAACTCGGCGGCCACCGCGTCGGCGTGCGCGGTCACCGCCGCCCGGTCGGCCACGTCCAGCCGGTAGCTCCTGGCCTGCGCGCCGGCCTTTTCGCAGTGCGCCGCGGTGTCGGCCACGGCGACCTCGTCGATGTCGGACAGCGCCAACCGGGCGCCCCGGCCGGCCAGCTCGAGCGCGAGCGCCCGGCCGATCCCCGAGCCGGCCCCAGTGATCACGGCCACCCGGTCGGTGAAGTTCTTCATGCTCCCGCTCCCTCGCTCGCCAGCACGGCCGGGGCGGGCGAGCCGGCCGGCCCGCCGCGGGCATTCACCAGCTCGAAGTCGCTGGGCTCCACGTTCCGGGTGGCCAGCCAGTACCGCCAGGTCTGCCCGGGCCAGAGCGTCCGGTTCACGCCCTGGGCGTCCAGGTACCAGTTCGTGCAGCCACCGGTGCTCCACACGCCCTTGGCCAGCCGCCCCTGGATCTCGTCATTGAACGCCGCCTGCGCCGACTCGCGCACCTCGATGGCGTCGACCCGCTGCCGGCCGGCCAGCTTCATCGCGGCCAGCGCGTAGCGCACCTGCGCCTCGATCATGAACACTACCGAGTTGTGCCCCAACCCGGTATTGGGACCGAGCAGGAAGAACAGGTTCGGGAACCCGTGCACGGTGATGCCGAGGTGGGTCTGGATGCCATGCTCACGCCACTGCGCGGCCAGGTCCCGCCCGTCCCGGCCCTTGATGTCCAGGTAGTCGAACGAGTCGGTGACGTGGAAGCCGGTGCCGTAGATGATCGCGTCGACCTCGTGCTCGACGCCGGCGCCGTCCACCACACTGTGCTCGCGCACCTCGGTGATGCCGTCGGTGACCACGTCCGCGTTCGGGCCGTCCAGCGCCTGGTAGTAGTTGTTGGACATGAGCACCCGCTTGCAGCCCAGGGTGTATTTCGGCGTCACCTTCCGGCGCAGCACCGGGTCGGTGACCACCCGCTTCAGGTAACGGCGACCCAGCCGCTCGACGATCCTGAGCAGCCCGGGGTGGCCGTTGAAGCCCACCGCGAAGGACTCGTTGAGCCAGTACACCGCCGCCCGGTATGCCTGCCGCGCCGGCGGGAAGAACTGGAACAGCCGCTGCACCCGGCGCGGGATCGGCCCGTCGGCCTTGGGCAGCACCCAGGGCGCGCTGCGCTGGAACAGGGTGAGCTTCGCCACCGCCTCGGCGATCTCCGGCACGAACTGGATCGCGCTGGCCCCGGTGCCGACCACGGCGACCTTCTTGCCGGTCAGGTCGTAGTCGTGAGCCCAGGAGGCGGAGTGGAACGCGGTGCCGGCGAAGCGCTCGATGCCGGGCAGCGCGGGGATGTTCGGGATGTGCAGGGCACCGACCCCGGCGACCACGTACCGCGCCCGATACTCCACCGGCTCGCCCTCGGCGGTGCGGGTGCGCAGCGTCCAGCGGGCCGTGTCCGGGTCCCACCGGGCGCCGGTCACCTCGACGCCGAAGGTGATGTGGCGGCGCAGCTGGTACTTGTCCGCCACCCGGCGCAGGTAGTCCCAGATCTCCGGCTGCGGGGAGAACAGCCGCGACCAGCGCGGGTTCTGCTCGAACGAGAAGGAGTACATGTGCGACTGCACGTCGCAGGCGCAGCCGGGATAGCTGTTGTCCCGCCAGGTGCCCCCGACGTCGGTCGCCTTCTCCAGGATGACGAAGTCGTGCCGGCCCTCGTTGACCAGCGCGATACCCATGCCGAGCCCGGAGAACCCGGTGCCGATCACGACCACCTCGGTATCAACGGGTCGACTCGCAAGCTCGTCGCCGGTATCAACGGGCGGGCGCTGCGTCGCCCCTTCGGCCGGCTCGGCGTTCGGTGCGTTCACGCTCGTCCTTCCGGGAGAGAGTTCTCGCTCACCGATCCGGGGCCGAGCAGTAACGAACGGCGCCACAGCGCCTTCGTCAGCACGCCGTTGATCATGCCGGCCTCGGTGAGGAAACCGACGATGCGCTCCCCCATCCAGCGGACGCTCTCCCGGTAGTGCGGGTTCGCCCTGGCCACCTTGCGCGCCGTGCGGGGGTTCAGGCCCACCGCGCGGTAGACGTCCGGATGCAGCATCAACCGCACCAGGAAGGGCGCGGCCATGGCCAGCGCGAGCCGGTTGAACGCCAGCTCCACCCGGCCGATCTTGGGCATCATCCGGTTCACCTCGGCGCGGGCGAACGAGATGTGCCGCGCCTCCTCCAGCACGTGGATCTTGTTGATCATCCGGATGATCGGCTGTATGTCCTCATCGGCCATCGACTCGCGCTGCAGCCGGTCCGTGACCTCCTCGACCAGCAGCGTGCCGCCGTAGGTCGCCGGGCCGATGGGCGCCAGCAGGGTCAGGTTGAGCAGGTGGCGGAACCACCACGGAGCTGGGTAAGGGTCCAGCCCGGACTTCTCGATGCCCCGGCCGAACATGGTGGAGTGCCGGCACTCGTCGGCCACCTCGGTGAGCGCGTACTGCGCGTGCCGGCTGGTCGGGTCCCGTTGGGTGACCACCTTCAGCAGCAGGTGCATCAGTGCGACCTCGGAGTAGATGCCGAAGCTGGTGATGCTGATGATCTCGTGCTTGCCCAGCTCGTAGCGCTGCTCCGGGGTCATCCGCTGCCACAGCTCGGTGCCGTAGAGGGAGACGCGGTGCTCGGGCAGGTAGTACTTGCCCGGCACGACGGCGGCCGACCAGTCGATGTCCACCGCCGGGTCGTACGAGCGCGCCGCCGACGACTTGAGCAGCCGTTCCGCGATTTTTTCCCGCTGGGACGCTCGTGGGCCTGGCACCGGTGACGTCTCTGTCATCAGACTCGCCTCCTGACCTCGCCTGGTGCGCTCGATCGGTGTACACCGAGCGGCAACAGTGCAACAATCTTGCTCTAAAGTTGCACCGAGGCGCAAGTACCAACGAGATCGCTACTCGATAGGGTTGTCATGACACCGACAGCGACGACCGACCGGGAGGGGACGCCGATGGATTCTTCGTCGGCATTGCCGCTGCCCGAGTCGATCCAGGGGTTCCCACCACTCCCGCCGGCCTCCCTCGACCCGTTCCTGGACGCCACCTCGCGCTGCTTCGCCCGCTACGGGGTGCGGCGCACCTCGGTGCAGGATGTGGCGCAGGAGCTCGGGGTCAACCGCACCACGGTGTACCGCCAGGTGGGCAACATCGAGCAGCAGGCCATGCTGCTGGCCGTCCGGGACTCGCACCGGCTGCTCAGCTCGCTACCCGCCCGGGTCACCTTCCCGATCGGCCCTCGGTCGGTGGTGGACCTGGTGGCCACCCTGGTCCGGGAGGCTCGGGCGCACCCGGTGCTGGCCAAGATGCTGGCCGACGAGCGGGACCTGATCGGCTCGTTCGTGGCGCGGGACGTGCCGGACCTGTTGGAGCGGACCACGGCGGCGTTCGTACCGCTGGTCAGCCTGGCCATCGGCACCGGCAACCTGGCCCGGCGGGACCCCACCGCGCTGGCCCAGTGGCTGGTGCGGATCACCGCCTCGCTGATCTTGATCGAGCCACCCGGCGAGCTGGAGGACTTCCTCGCCGAGCTGCTCATCCCCGCCCTCGCCCCCTCCTCGGCCGACCCGGCTCCGCGCGGCCGGCGCCGGAGACCGCGCTGAGCCGCCGATGACCGCACCGTGACCGATGGGTTCGCCGGGCCGTTCGCTGACGGCCCGCCGCCCGGTGCGTTGACCGTGTCCCGGCCGCCCCTGGTCCGCTTCGGCCTGGCCGAGCTGGCCCGGATCGTGGTGGTGTGCGCGGTGCTGATCGGGTACCTGCTGCTCGCCGGGCTGCGCTGGGCACTCGCCGAGGCGCTGCACCGAGCCAGCGCCCGGCTGGCTGGCCCGGTCCGGAGCGCGGTGCCGAGACAATCGCACCGGCCCAGGTGGGACGCGGCGCTGGCGGAGGGCGCGGTCACCGCGTTCGGCCGGCTCGGGCCGACGTTCGTGAAGCTGGGCCAGCTGATGGCGTCCTCCCCCGGAATGTTCCCGGACGCGCTGAGCACCGCCGGACTGCGTTGCCTTGACGACATGCCGCCGTTTCCCGCCGAGTACGCGCGCCGGGTGGTCGCCGAGGATCTGGGGCTGCCGGTCGGCGAGCTGTTCACCGAGTTCGACGACGTGCCGCTGTCCGCCGCGTCGATAGCCCAGGTGCACGCCTGCGTGCTGCCCGACGGCCGCCCGGCGGTGGTCAAGCTCCGCCGCCCCGGCATCGGGCGCCGCATGATCACCGACCTGCGCATCATGTACCGGCTGGCCAGGGCGCTGGACCGGCGGGTCGAGCTGGTCCGACTGACCAGCATGGTGGCCATCATCGAGCGACTGCACGAGACCACCTGCAAGGAGCTGAACTTCGCGCTGGAGGCCACCAACCAGGAACAGTTCGCCGCCTCGGTGCGCGCCTTCGGCGACAACGCCGGGGTGACCGTCCCGGAGGTCTACTGGCCCTGGTGCGGCCCCCGGACGATCTGCATGCAGCGGTTCTACGGCAGCCCGCTGGACAACCCCGAGGAGCTGGCCGCGCGCGGCCTGGACGGCGAGCTGCCGCTGCGCCGAGGCGTGAAGGCCTGGCTGGAGGCGGCCATCCTGCACGGCCAGTTCCACGGCGACGCGCACGCCGGGAACCTGTGGATCCTCGACGACGGGCGGCTGGCCTACCTGGACTTCGGCATCATGGGTGAGCTCGCCCCCAGCTGGCGGGAGCTACTGCGGGACATGCTCTACACCGCCATGTTCGACCGGGATTTCGAGCGGGTGGCGCGCGGGCTGCGCCGCTGCGGCGTGCTGGACCCGGAGGTCGGCACCGATGCGCAACTGGGCTGGGCGCTGGGCGCGCTGTTCGGCCCGTTGCTGGATGCCCCGATCGCCCGGCTGAACTCCCGCAGGATCACCGACATGCTGCTGCTCACCGCCCGGCAGTACGCCGGGTCGGCGCCGCCCGAGCTGGCCCTGTTCACCAAGCAGCTGCTGTACTTCGAGCGCTACTCCGCCGCGCTGGCCCCGAACTGGGTGCTCGGCGCCGACCCGTTCGTGCTGCGCAACATCTTCCCCAAGGAGGCCGCCGCCAGGGCCGCCGCGCTGGGCATCGCCATGCCGGACTGACCCGCTGGTGGCGAGTGTGCGGGTGCCGTGGAGAGCGCACTGGTCACACGCGTGTACAAGCGTTCCGGACCGCGGGTGAACCACGTGGCGAGAAATCTAGACTTAACCCCGGAGTGACATCGCGCGACCTTCGCGAACATAAATTTCGTGGCCATTGGGGTGGGGTATGAGGGGGAAAATGGCCACACGCGGCGCGCTGATCAGTGGCCTGGATATCCGGCTCGACGACCTTGAGGCGCTCTACCAGGACCTGCACCAGCATCCCGAGCTGTCCTTCCAGGAGAATCGCACCGCGGCGTTGCTGGCCGAGCGCCTCGCCGCCGCCGGCTGCGAGGTGACCACCGGGGTGGGCAAGACGGGCGTGGTCGGCGTGCTGCGCAACGGTGTCGGGCCAGGCGTGCTGCTGCGCGCCGACATGGATGCGCTGCCGGTCAAGGAGATCGACCGGGTTGCCTATCGCAGCCGGGCCACCGGGATCGACCCGGACGGGGTGGTCACGCCGGTGATGCACGCCTGTGGGCACGACACCCACATGGCAGCGTTGATCGGCGCTGTCGAGCAGCTCGCCGCGCATCGGGATGCCTGGTCGGGCAGCGTGCTCGCGGTCTGCCAGCCGGCCGAGGAGCTGGGCGCCGGGGCGCGCGCCATGCTCGAGGACGGCTTCCTCGACCGCTTTCCACGGTTCGACGTGGCGCTCGGGCAACACATCACCTCGGCGCCGAGCACCCACCTCTACGCGCGCCCCGGGGTGTTCATGGCTGCCGCCGACAGCCTGCGGATCACCGTGTACGGCCGCGGCGGCCACGGCGCGGTGCCGCAGGCCACCATCGATCCGGTCGTGATCGCCTCGTCCATCGTGCTGCGGCTGCAGACGATCGTGGCCAGGGAGGTCGCCCCGAACGACGTCGCCGTGGTGACCGTGGCCTCGTTCCACGCCGGGAGCAAGGAGAACGTCATCCCGGCCGAGGCGGAGTTGAAGCTCAACGTCCGGACCTTCAAGCCCGAGGTGCGCACCCACGTGCTGGACGCGATCACCCGAATCGTGCGCGCCGAGGCCGCCGCGGCGGGAGCCGAGCGGGAGCCGGTGATCGCCCCGATCAACGACTTCCCGCTGTGTGTGAACGATGTCGCGGCAACCCAGACGGTGATGGCGGCGTTCACCGAGGCCTTCGGCGAGGACCACGTCCACGAGACGGAGCCGAAGTCGGGCAGTGAGGACTTCGGCTGCTTCGGCGAGGCCGCCGGGGTGCCTTCGGTGTTCTGGAACTTCGGCGGTTTTGACCCGGCGCTCTATCCGGACGACCCCACCAGGGCACACCTCGCGGTGGCGTCCGGTCAGGCGCCGAGCAACCATTCACCACAGTTCGTACCCACCGGCCTGCGGCCGACGCTGCACCGCGCGGTGGAAGCGATGCTGACCGCCTCGGCGGTCTGGCTGGCCCCGGCCACCCGGTGAAGGGACGACGCTGGTGATCGCCTACGCGGGCAAGCGGTTGTTGGCCCTGATCCCGATTCTCGCGGTGGTCGGCGTCACCGTCTTCCTGGTCATCCACATCACCCCGGGTGACCCGGCGGCGATCATGCTGGGCCCCGATGCCACACCCGACCAGGTCGCCGCGCTGCGCCAAACGATGGGCCTCAACCAGCCGCTGTGGGCGCAGTTCCTGGATTGGGCGGGCCGCGTGCTGCGGGGTGACCTCGGGTACTCGGTGTTCCTGCACCAGGGTGTCTCGGCCGCGATCGGCAGCCACCTGGGGCCCACGCTCGCGCTCGCGATCTTCGCCGAGGTGCTGGCGGTGGCCGTCGCGGTTCCGGCCGGGATCACCGCCGCTCGGCACCGGGGCACGGCGGTCGACCAGTCGTTCATGGGGGTTGCACTGCTGGGGGTGTCCGTCCCCAGCTTCCTGTTGGGGCTGTTCCTGGTGCTGGTCTTCGCCGTGCTGCTGGGCTGGTTGCCGTCCGGCGGGTACCGCGACCCGGCCGATGGTCTCGGTGCGTTCCTGCGCTTCCTGGTGCTCCCGGCGGTCGCGCTGGCCGCGATGCAGGCGGCGCTGATCGCCCGGATGTCCCGCTCCTCGATGCTCGACGTGCTGGGCAGCAACTACATCAAGACCGCGAAGGCAAAGGGGGTGAGCGAGTTCCTCACCGTCTACAAGCACGCCGTCAAGAACGCCGCCCTGCCCATCATGACCGTGGTCGGGCAGTCCTTCGGAGCGCTGATGACCGGCGCGGTGGTGATCGAGACCGTGTTCAACATCCCGGGCATGGGGCAGCTCGTGATCAACTCGATCCAGCGCAGAGACTTCGTGGTCATCCAGGGGGTCGTGCTCACCATCGCCTTGATCTACGTGCTGATCAACCTCGTGGTGGACCTGCTCTACGGGGTGCTGGATCCCCGGCTCCGGGCGGAGAGGTCAGGCGTGACATGACCTCCACCGTCACCAAGACGTCCGAGACGCCCGCCCAGCTCATCCGGCAAGCTTTGCGCCACGAGCGGCGGAACCTGCTGTTTCGGCGGATCAGCCGCAACCAGTTGTTGGTCAGCGGCGGGGTGATCTTCGCCTTCATGCTGCTGGCCGCTGTGCTGGTGCCGATCTTCCTGGGGCAGAACCCGCTTTCGGTGGATCCGGCGAATCGGCTGCAAGCCCCGGGCGGGATCCACATCCTGGGCACCGACACCTTCGGCCGAGACCTGCTCAGCCGGATCCTGGCCGGTGGCCGGAGCTCGCTGTTGATCGGCTGCCTGGTCGCGGTGTTCAGCTCGGTGCTCGGCCTGGTGCTCGGGCTCTACTCCGCGTTCTACCGGCGAACCGGCGCGGTCCTGATGCGCATCGTCGACGGGCTGATGGCCTTCCCGGCGATCCTGCTGGCCATCGCGATCATGGCCGCGCTCGGCGCCAAGACCTCGAACGTGATCATCGCGCTCATCGTGGTGTTCACCCCGCACGTGGCGCGGGTGGTGCGGGCAGCGGCGCTGGTGGTCAAAACCCAGACCTACGTCGAGGCATTGAACGCGCTGGGCGCGGGGCCGACCCGGATTCTGTGGCTCAATGTGGTGCCCAACCTGATGTCCCCGCTGGTCGTGCAGGCGACGTTCATCTTCGCCGACTCGCTGATCGTCGAAGCGGCGCTGAGCTTCGTCGGTGCTGGCGTGCCCGCGCCAGCGCCCAGCTGGGGAAACATCCTCTACGAGGGCAAGACGGTGATCTACAACGGCTGGTGGATGACGGTCTTCCCCGGGTTGGCGATCATGCTGACCGTGCTGAGCATCAACCTGCTCGGCGACGGCCTGCGGGATCTGCTCGACCCGCGCCAGGTGGTGGCGCGCTGATGTTGCTGCGGGTGAAGGAGCTGCGGACCCGGTTCGCCACCGACCGCGGTGAGGTGACCGCGGTGGACGGGGTGTCCTTCGAGGTCGCGCCGGGCGAGATCGTCGGCCTGGTCGGGGAGTCCGGCTGCGGCAAGAGCGTGACCGCCGAGTCCATCATGCGGTTGCTGGACGAACGGTCCACCCGGTACTCCGGCGAGGTCCTGCTGGACGGTGTCGACCTGTTCGGGTTGACCGCCGATCAGATGCGCCAGGTCCGGGGCGGCAGCGTCGCGATGGTCTTCCAGGACCCGATGACCTCGCTGAACCCGGTATACACGGTTGGCAACCAGCTCGAGGAGGCCATCCTGCTGCACCAGCGGGTATCCCGGGAGCAGGCCCGCGCGCTCGCCGAGCGGGCACTGGCAGAGACCGGGATCCCGGCGCCGGCGAGCTGCCTGCGGCGCTACCCGCACGAGCTGTCCGGCGGGATGCGCCAGCGGGTGATGATCGCCATGGCGCTGTCCTGCCGGCCCAAGTTGCTCATCGCCGACGAGCCGACCACCGCATTGGACGTCACCACCCAGGCACAGATCCTGGACCTGATCGCGGAGCTGCGGGACGGGTCGAACATGGGCACGATATTGATCACCCACGACATGGGCGTTGTCGCCGAGGTGTGCACCCGGGTGGTGGTCATGTACCTCGGCCAGGTCATCGAGCAGGCGCCGGTGGACGAGATCTTCACCCGTCCCGCGCACCCGTACACCCGGGGCCTGCTGGCCTCGATCCCCAGCCTGACCGGTGACACATCCGCGCCGCTGCACATGATCGACGGAAAGGTCCCCACCCTGTGGGAGGTACCGAAGGGCTGCCGGTTCGCCGACCGGTGCCCGTTCGCCGAGCCGGCCTGCCGGGACGATGCCCCCGAGCTGCTGCCGGTTGACGGGGATCGTTCGGTGCGTTGCCGTCGGCACAGCGAGCTCCCGGAATGGGCTGGGGTCAGCCATGTCTAGCCCGCTGCTCGACGTCCCGTTGTTGGATGTTCGAGGCCTGTCCAAGGTGTATGAGATCCGGTCCACCGCCGGCCGGCTGCGTGGCCAGGTCCGGGCGGTGCACGACGTGTCCTTCCAGCTGTGGCGCGGGGAGACCTACGGGCTGGTGGGTGAGTCCGGCTGCGGCAAGAGCACGACCGGACGAACCCTGCCGCGGCTGGTCGAGCCGACTCGCGGGGAGGCGCTGTTCGAGTCCCGCGACGTGTTCACGCTCAGCCGCACCGAGCTCCGCGGACTGCGCAAGAAGATCCAGATGATCTTTCAGGACCCGTACTCCTCGCTGAATCCACGCAAGCGGGTCGGGGCCAGCCTGGAAGAGGCGATGACCATCCATCGGATCCTCGACCCGGCTGGCCGACGCGACCGGGCGTTCCAGATGCTGGAGCGGGTGGGATTCTCCGTGGAGCACTACTACCGCTTCCCGCACGAGTTCTCCGGTGGCCAGCGGCAACGGATCGGGATCGCGCGGGCATTGACCGTCTCCCCTGAGCTGATCATCTGTGACGAACCGGTTTCCGCGCTCGATGTCTCGATTCAGGCGCAGGTCATCAACATGCTGCGCGAGCTGCAGCGGGA
>Ga0137415_10006325_pt1 | contig 11738 bp, 7 predicted proteins | sample CZODoug3_1_1_16f_FD_183082 | JGI IMG/M metagenome (GOLD analysis project Ga0137415, IMG submission 183082) | Vadose zone soil fungal communities from Angelo Coast Range Reserve, California, USA - CZODoug3_1_1_16fungal (Hybrid Assembly) | ecosystem: Environmental > Terrestrial > Soil > Vadose...
CTGGGCGGCGGCGCCTCCACTCATCTGCCGGCGGCAGCCAACGCAGGGAAGTGTCGAGGAAACCCTTGCCGAGGAGAGCCTTCAGATAGGCAAGCCGCTGGTAGCGCTCGCCTTCGAAATCGTCCGACTGGAGACCGAACTGCGTATAGCGCTGGGAGAGTTCCCGAGCGCCTGCCAGTGCCGTCCATTGCGGCCGGAAGTTTGGAAGCCTCTTGGCGATCTTCGAGCAATCCACCCTGTAGGAACGCTTGTCTGCGCCAGCGTCGCTTGCGTAGGTGATCGAAGAGCCAGGCACCGTCCGCCGAACGATCTCGGCGATGTCCCGTACCCGGTAGTTTTCCGTCGTCGAGCCGACGTTGAAAACCTCCTTGTGGACGACCTCTCGCGGTGCTTCGAGCGCGGAGAGAAAAGCGCGGCTGATATCTTCGATGTGGACAATAGGACGCCATGCCATCCCATCGCTCTTCAGGAAGACACGCCGACTGGTGAAGGCGTAGGCCATGAGATTGTTCAACACCAAGTCGAAGCGGATGCGCGGCGAAAAGCCATAGGCTGTCGCACTGCGCAGCAGCACCGGACAGAAGCGGTCACTAGCGAGAGCGAGCAAGCCACGCTCTGCCTGATACTTCGAAACGCCGTACGGAGTGACCGGATTGGGCGCCGATGTCTCGTCGACCCAATCCTGAAGCGCGGCCCCGTAGACGCTGCAGGTCGACGAGAAGACGAAGCGCTTAACGCCGGCCTCGACCGCGAGCTCAGCAAGCCGAATTGTGGCAGCCTCGTTGATGGCGATGGTCGTTTCCGGGAGCAGATCACCCAGGGGGTCGTTACAGACGCCGGCGAGGTGAACGATCGCGTCGAACAAGCACAGTTGCGCCGCGCTCAGCTCGCGGATGTCGCATCCTATGGTTGCTATAGGGGAGCCGTCGTCTCCGAAGGTGCATCTTGCGTACAGATCAGTGTCGATCCCGACGACCTCGTGGCCTGCCTCCACGAGCAGAGGCGCCAGGACCATCCCGATATAACCATTGTGACCGGTAACGAGTACTTTCATGATACTACTACTCCCATGTCTTCCACGGCGCAGCACCGCTGCGCCACATCTCATCGAGCAAGGTCTTCTCGCGAAGCGTGTCCATGCACTGCCAGAACGACGTATGGCGGTACGCCACAAGCTGCCCTTCGACGGCCAGCTTCTCGAGGGGTTCGCGTTCCCACATCGTCGCGTCGCCGGCGATGTAGTCGAAAATACCGGGTTCCAGCACGAAGAAGGCGCCGTTGATCCAGCCTTCGCCGTGGGCGGGTTTTTCGCTGAAGCGCTGCACTGCTCCGTCGCCAGCCAAGTCGACTAGGCCGAACCGCGACGGCGCGCGCACGACCGTCACCGTCGCTAGCTTGCCGTGGGCGCGGTGGAAGGCGAGAAGCCCATCAAGATCGACATTCGACAGGCCGTCGCACCAGGTGAGCATGAAGGTCCCGCTGCCCACGTAGGGCTGCAACCGCTTGATCCGGCCTCCGGTCATCGTCTCGGGGCCGGTATCAATGAGATGGACTGTCCAGTCGAGGCAGCGCTCAGAATCGTGGAACGAAACCGATCCATCGCGCGTCCGGATCGTCAGGTTACTGTTGGAGGTGTGCAGGTCGAGGAAGTAGCGGATCACCGCTTCCTTCTTGTACCCCAGCGCAATGGCGAACTCGGTCATGCCGTGAGCTTCGTAGTGCTTCATGACATGCCAGATCACCGGCTTGCCGCCGACCTCGACCAGCGGCTTCGGCCGTTGGACAGTCTCTTCGGACAGCCGAGTCCCGAGCCCCCCCGCCAAGATGGCGACAGGCGGCTTGGCCAGAGATTTCCGAGGGTGGGCTGTGACGTTCTCGACCGAAAGGGCGCCTACATTCTCGATGAACTTTGTCATTGTGCGCCGGTCGGCCTTCCACATAACTGGTTGACAAGCGGTATCTTATCGAAAAGATAAGAAAAGAAAATACAAATTGCAAAAATAAACGAGGCATTCGCGTGACCGAACAAAAGTAGATGTTGTTTTCTTATCTTACCGATCTTAAGATAATCACAACTTTGTCACAAACTCACAGGCGCACGGAACATTCAGGCTATTGCGTAGTTGGTTTGGAGGGATTGCGTGGAGTCCTGCATTGCTTTATCTTTGCTGTTAAGAAAGAGGGCCAAAACCTTGGCAAACGTAAGAATTCGAGGAAAGATCCCTCACGAAGAATGGCCCAAGATTGCCGACCGTTTTCGGCGCGGCGAAACACTGACTCAAATCGCGCGGAGCTATCACTGCACGGCTCCAGCCATCCGTTACATCGTCGCCCGCGTTCCTCTCAAAGGTACGAAGGCGAAGCAACGGAGCATCGGGGCGGCCGCCGCCGATAGGGCCGGCCCGCCGTTCAGCCTCCGCCCCCCCGAACGGCGCAGCCAGCCGGCACCACTCACTCATACTTCTACCGGCGTCGTCTGGAACCGCATGCATAGTGAAATCGCATCCTTCTTGGCAGCGGTGGATGCTCTCTCCAATGAGGAGACCGACGCGAACTATGAGACGCTGTTGATGGCGACAGACCGCCTGTTGTGGGGCAGCGCGCGCACGCGGCTGGAGGTCGAGGAGATTCTCAAGAAGCGCAAGGAACTCGCCCCGGCGATGCGCAGTTCCGGCTGAACGATCTCGTCAGTAGGCGTTGGTCCCGCGCAGCACGACCGGAAAAGTCATTAGAATGACCTTGATGTCGAGCAGCAACGACCAATTGGCGATGTAGAAGAGATCGTGCTCGAGGCGCCGCCGCATCTGCTCGGTCGTTTCGGTCTCGCCGCGCAGGCCATTCACCTGCGCCCAACCAGTGATGCCAGGCTTCATTCGATGGCGTCCCAAATAACCATCGATCAGGCGGGCATACTTCTCGTTGTGGGCATCGGCATGCGGTCTCGGCCCAACCAGCGACATGTCGCCACGAAGCACATTTAACAGCTGCGGCAGTTCGTCGAGGCTCGTCCGCCGAAGGAAGGCGCCGACGCGGGTCACACGCGGATCATTACGCCTCGCCTGCGGGATATTCGAATCCGGATGCAGATCGTGAAGCATGCTACGAAACTTGAACATCAGAATCCGGTTGTTGTTGAAACCATGGCGTTCTTGCCGAAAGATGATCGGACCACGGCTGTCGATCTTGATCGCCACCGCAATCAGGACGAACAACGGCGCAACTATTGCCAACGCAATAGTGGCGACCACGATGTCTTCCGCACGCTTCACCGGCGCGTCCCAGCCGGACAGCGGCCTCTGTTGAACGGTCAGCCTCGCGACCCCGGCGGTAATGGCAAACCCCTGCGGTGGATACTCGAGCTCGTTCAGCGCCGGGTGGATGCTGATCTCGACCTGGATGTTGGAAAACCTAGTTATGGCGCGATTCAAGTCGACAGGCGACGACCAGGGCATGGCCAGCATGATCTCGTCCACCAGGCCGGAGCTGGCCCTCGCGGCCAAGAGATCCAGGTTGCCATCGGTGCCGGCCGGCAGGTTGGCGGCACCCGCGTCGGCGAACACCCCCACTAGATTCACTTCTTCCTTTCCTGCCCTAAGCTTCTCGGCCAGCGCCAACGCCGCGGGGCCCGTCCCGAGCACGGCGATGTTGCGGACGAGGCGTCCTTCCTTCTGCCACCGCGCTAGCAGCAGGCTTGCCACAAGGCGCGACGTCAGCAACAGGATGCCGTTTGCTCCAAACCACAGATCGGTCGCGTTGCCGAGCAAGCGGGCCGATCCGTCCGTGAGATAAGCGATCGCCGCAACGCAGGCGAAAGCCGACGTCCAAGCCATCGTCACCTTTCCGAGTTGCGCGCCCAGGCGGCTCATGCTGCGAGAGCTATAAGCCCGCGCCGCTTCAAGGCAGTTCACCGTTATGGTGGCGACGAGAACGATGCCCAGTGCTTCCGCGAGTGGAGACCGGTCCGGCGAACCGAGGAGCTGATCAAACGCCAGACCGGTGACCGCGATCGACAGCCAGTCCACCAGCCGCATCACCCCCTGCAGACGAAGCTGCAGATCAACTCCTGATAGAGGGGCGTGCAGTTTGCCGAGCGAGCGCGCTAAACCAAGGTTCCGCCGGTCGCGTAAGGGACCGTGATCGCTATAGGTCGACATGCACCCTCCTCGGGCACACCACTTGGGGCAATTCAGTGTTCGCCTTGTTTATTTTCTTTTCTTTTCTTATGGTGCTTCAGTTCACCCGTTTTTGCAACAGGTTTCGCCGCTGTTGTCCGAATAGTATCTCGAGCCCTCAACCAGAGGTTCACATGACGGATGCCAGACTGCCGCACAGTGTGCCCGCCCTTCACAGATGGAACTCGATCCATGGAGGCCGCGGCGACGCTACAATGAAGGTCCAAGCGCTTGCCCATCATCCGCAAAGGTCGGACGAGCACGAAGGCATCGAGTACGGACCGTTCTTGCGCAAGTTGTGGCGTCGGAAGCTTCTGCTGCTTGCCATCACCGTCGTGGGTACCGGCGTGGCGGCAGCGGTCATCATGCGCTTGCCACCGCACTTCGTCGCCCATGCCTATGTCTCGATCGGCGATCCGATCGCCAGAAACCGCGCAGCTGTGGGAGTCAATCAGGCGCTCGGCATGGCACTCCCCGATACGGGAACGGTCAAAACGGAGGTCGAGGTCCTGAAGTCCCCCCAGCTGGCGCTGGAAGTCATCCGGGATCTCCATCTGGCCGACGATCCTGAGTTCAACCCTGCGCTGGAAAGCAACGCCCCCCCGGGCCTGATCGCCCGGCTCGCTCAACAGCTGACTGGCTCACCTCCGCCGGCCGACGTACAGGCCGAGGCGGCGATGGATCTGTCGCGCACGATCGACAACGTCCTTCGACGCCAGCGCATCGAGATCAAAGAAGCCTCGCGCATGGTCGACGTCGCCTTCGACGCTCCTGATCGGCAACTGGCGACGCGCGTCGCCAACGCTATTGTCGATCGATACGTCAATAACCAGATCGCGCTCCGTTCGCAGTCGGCAATGAAGAACACGGCCTGGCTGCAGGAACGGATCGCCGAGCTGCAGGGCCGCGTCGAAGCAGCGGAAAACGCCGTCGAGAAGTTTCGCTCTCAAGCTGGGCTGTTTTCTACCCCGGGCGGTTCACCGCTGTTGTTGAAGCAGATGACGGACACGAGTGCCGAGCTGGCCGTTGCCCAGTCAGCCCGGGCCGCGATCGAGGCGCGGCTGAGCCAACTCAACGCCGCCAACCAGGCCAAGGGACGGTCAGTCAGCGAGCTCATCGATTCGCCCTTCATGAGGACTCTGGACGCCCAAGAAGCCGATGCGGTGGAGAAGCTGGCCGAAGCGTCAGCGTCCATGGGCGCCAAGAATCCCGTCACGATCGGCCTGAGCGAGCGGCTCAGGCACGTCCGCAGCGCAAAGAGAAACGAGGGCCTTCGCGCGATCGCCACGCTCGAGAACGATCTGAAGATCGCAAGCTTGAAGGAGCAGGATCTGAACGAGCGCATGCGGCACTTGCAGGATGATGTAGCACGTATGAACAGCTCCGAAGTGACCTTGAGAAAGCTCGAACGCGATGCGCAGGCAGATCGGCTTGTCCTGAACAACTTTCTCGCCCGCTTCAAGGAAAGCAGCCAGGAAGGCGATGTCGGGCGGCCGGACGCCCAGATCGTCTCCTACGCCCAGCTGCCCGTCGAACCGGAACGGCCGAAAAAGGGCCTGCTGTTGGTGATCTGCGGTGTCCTGTCGTTGATGGTCGGTGCCGCTGCCGTGCATCTGCTCGAGAAGGCCGATCAAACGATCAAAGGGTTGCAGGACCTGGAAGACCTCGGGATAGCCGGCCTCGGCCTCGTGCCCTTCTCGCGCGCGGCGCGGCTGTCACCGGCAGAAGCTGCGCGGTTCGGCTCGACCTATCGTGAGGCCGTCAAGGCCATCTACTCCCGGATCTTCTGGGGAGGCGACGCTCCTCCCCAAGTGACGGTCGTCACCTCGTCCCTCCCCGCGGAGGGCAAGACGAACCTAGCCTTGGGCTTGACCGCCCTCGCGGCCCAATCCGGACAGAGGGTCCTGTTGATCGATGCCGATCTCTGGAAGAAGGGAGCCAGTTCGGCTCTGGACATTCTCGGCGGATCCGGACTGGCGGAGGTACTGGAAGGCAAGGCGACGATGGCCGGCTCCATTATCACCGACGTCGCCACCGGTGCCGACATCCTGCTGCCAGGAGAATTTTCGCGCGGATCGTTCCTCTCCTGGATCGACAGACTGCCGGCGCTTCTCGAATCGTTGCGCAGGCAATACGACGTCATTATCGTCGACACGCCTCCGATCTGCTCCGTTGCGGAGGCCACCCTTCTGGCATGCTGGGGCGATACGACGGTGCTCGCCGTCCGGTGCGGAAAGACACCCCGAGAGGCGCTCAAGCTGGCGCTCAGGAAACTTGTCGAGGCCGGCGCGGCGCCGGCCGGCGCGGTCCTTACCCTGGTTAAAGAGCAACACCAGGACAGCTACGGCTATGCCGAAGCCATGTACTTGGCGCGGAGCACCGAGGCCTATCGTGCACCTTCAGGTTCAGCTACCTGGTTGCCCACCGACGGCACGTTGCCAGCCCAGTTTGCAAGCCTGCGCAATAAAGCCATCGCGGCTGCAATCGGCATCGCAGCCGACGGCGTGGTACCGCGCAGATCCCGCACGGCCGCCGTGGCCGTTGCGAAAGCCTTTCGCACCGTGCATGGGCGGCTCGCGGCCTTGACGACCCTGGTTCCGCCCCCAGCGGATTCTCCCAAGCCTGCAGAGGCGCCCCCCGCAGATGCGCCCAAGGTGAACGAACGGAACGACGGTTCGCCGGGCTATGCCCTCGTCATCCTCGGCATCCAGCAAGACTTCACTTCGCCGTCGCGCTGGTATTCCCTGCCTCAAGCCGCGCTGGACAGTGTGATCCACAAGATTAACGCCGCCTCGCGTCTGGCAGCGCGATTCGACGCACCGGTGCTGTATGCCCAACAGGAACCCGACAGCGCCACAGGCAAAGCGGTCTTCCGTCTCCTTGCAAGGGACCACAACGCCGACGCCAGCCGACATGGAGCCGACAAGCGCCTGGAAACAGTTCCCGGCTTCCGCTTCTCGACGCCGGCCGGCGACGCCTTCTCCAACGACGAGTTCGACACTTTCCTTCGGCAGCAGGGTATTGGCCACCTCTTCCTGGCCGGCATCGACGGCGCAACATCGATCGCGCGGACAGCCCGAACCGCCATCGCTCATGGATATCGTGTCAGCTTCATCCGCGACGGCATCTTCACGGCTTTCGAACGGAAATGGGATCGCCAGTTGAGGGCGTTCGAAGCGTGCGCCGCCTTCGCGATTAGCAGCGAGGAGTTCGGGGAATTTGCAGCCACGGTCCAACGCGCCAGGGAAGTGAGGTCGCGGATCGAATTAGGGTTGGGGACAGGGACAGGAACTCGGAATTAAAGGGGGACAACATGGACGTTTCATTTGCGATCGGCACGAACGACGACGAGCGGCGCGCAGGCTTATACCGCGGCGAGATCATCGTCTTGCCAGCTACGCCAGCGAGCCTCGAGCTGGTGCGCTTTGCGCGAAAGATGATCGAGGATGCCTTCGCCCCATACTCGCCTCGAACGGCGTACCAGCACCTCGAGGTCACGGAGACGGTGCAGATCCTGTCGCGGTTGAAGCCGCAGTTCATTCACGATCCTCGCACGCGCTTCCTGCTTCGCGACCTCCTCCTCGGCTATGGCTGCAACGCGAGCAGTACCTATCAAGACGTGCCGCGATTGCGGGCGGCCTATCCGGCGAGCTACCTGACAACAGGCATCGCCTATGCCCACCATCCGCACCGAGACACTTGGTATTCGGCGCCGCCGTGTCAGCTAAACTGGTGGATGCCCCTTTACGACTTCGATGCGAATCAAGGCATGGCCTTCCATCCGGCCTATTGGGACCGGGCTATAGTGAACGGGTCGAGCGACTTCAATTACTATCGCTGGAATGCTGTGGGCCGGCAGAACGCCGCAAACCACATCAAGAGCGACACAAGGGTGCAGCCACGCGCCAAGGAGCCTATCGAGCTTGAACCGACCATCCGGCTGGTCGTGCCGCCAGGCAGCGTCATCCTGTTCTCGGCTGACCAACTGCATTCGACCGTGCACAACGAGACCGCCCTCACCCGCTGGAGCATCGATTTCCGCACCGTCGATCTTGACGACGTGCTCGCCCGACACGGCGCGCCCGCTCGCGACGCTGCCTGCAGCGGAACGTCCTTGCGGGATTTCAGGCGAACTGATGATTTTGAACCCATGCCCGCGGAGGCCGTCGCCCTGTACGACGACGGATCCTCATCCGAGGGCATGGCCGTCTTCGCGCCGAGCAGCCCTGAGACAGTCGAGCAGGCGGCTAAGCCTGCTCCAGTTCCGCCACCGGTCGCGACGACCGCGGGGGTTGCGGATTGCCGACCAACGCTCCCGTCAGCCTCTGCCAGTGATGACCACGCGAAATCGCACGCCGAACGATCGCCTGCAGACAGTCGTATCGTTGCCGGAGAGTGAGATCTGTCGGCCCTAGCGCCTGGACATATGCCAGGGCCAATTTGATCTGCTGGACAACGATCAAATCGCGGCGCCCGGAAAACCACTGGGCGCGGTAGCTGCCCGAGGAAGAAGCGCTGAACTGTTGGGAATGGCAGCGCCGAGAGAACAACACCTGCGAGCCTAGCCAGAACGGGCCCAACAAGCTCATTTCCGCCAACAACACCTTGTCCGCGCCACTGAAGGGACCTTGCAGACGGGTGTGCAACAGCGCGGAACGCCGCATAACGCCGAAGATCTCGACACACATCACCATCTTCAGCATCACCGCGGTGAAGCGGACCACGGGGTCAGCCGCGCCGAGGCCGTCATTGCCTTCGGGCAGGACAGGCCAGCAAACGCCGGCGCGATCAATGACACCGCCTCTTTCGGGCGAGAAAGGCAAAGGCATGCCGTCCTCGTCGATCAAATTTGAAGCGGGCGAGGCGACGACGACGGACGGATTGGCATCCAGGGCCCCAACGCAGGCGGCGAGGAAACCAGGGGCGATCAAATCGTCGTGCGCAGCCCATTTGAAGTACTGGCTGTCCGTCATGCCTACCAGCACATTGTGATTTCCGGCCGCGCCAAGATTGCGGGACTGGCGCACGTACCGTATGCGGCCATCCCGCCGCGCATAGTCCCGACAAATCTCCTCGGTGGCGTCAGTCGAGGCATTGTCCGAGATGACGAGATCGAAGTCGCTGTAGCTCTGTTGCAGGATCGATTCGATCGCCGCCGCAAGATAGTTTGCGCCATTGTAGACCGGGATGCCGATTGCGACCTTTGCCATATACACGCCCCTTAAGGACCAACGGAAAGAAACGATAAGAAACTAGTCATCCCCCCGATAGTAAGTGGTGATAAAGCCGTGATAATCATCGTTACGTCGAGATTTCTGTTCTTTTCTTTTCTTATCTGATATCGTCGGCGCCGAAGGTTCACGAGGGTACGTGTGAAGATCCTGCTTTCGGCATTCGCATGCGAGCCTGACAAAGGATCGGAATTCGCAGTCGGCTGGAACTGGGCCATCTTTCTCGCACGCACGGGACGCCAGGTGGTCGTCCTTACGCGCTCGGAATCTCGTCCAGCGATCGAGCGGGCCCTCCAGCATATCGACGTGAAGGGTTGCCTGCGCTTCCGCTATTTCGACGTGCCGCAGGCGCTGCGCTGGCAAGCCCGCGGTCCGCTTCATGTCCACAACGCGATTTGGCAATGGCTCGCGGCCCATCATGCCAAGAAGCTGCATTGCGCAGAGTGCTTCGACTGCGTGCACCATGTTACCTATGCCGGCCTGCGTGCTCCGAGCTTTATGGGCCGGCTCGGAATCCCCTTCATCCTCGGCCCCGTAGGCGGTGGTGAGCGCGCTCCCTGGCGCCTGCGCCTAGGCTACAGTCTGCCCGGCCTGTTGCACGACACGCTGCGCGACGTCGCCAACTTCCTCACGCGCTTCGTGCCGTTCATGACGGCCACCTTCAACAGTGCCCACCGCATCTATGTCACCTCGGCCGAAACGCTCAGGCTGATGCCGTCGGCGGTCCATGGCAAGGCTCGCATAGAGCTAGCGATCGGCACTGAGGAGCAATTGACTGGCAAGCAGCGCATGACGCTGCGCAGACGGAGTCCCGACGATCCCTTCCGTGTGCTGTATGCGGGGCGCTTCGTCGACTACAAGGGAATGCACCTCGGATTACCCGCCTTCGCGCAGCTCGCGCAGACGATGCCGGGGGTGCGTCTGACGATGGTCGGTAAAGGACCATTGGAGAAGCGGTGGCGCAAGCTCGCCGGCGATCTCGGCGTCGCCGACCGCATCGACTGGCAGCCCTGGCAGGACCGTCGCTCAATGGCCGCGATGTATGCGAACCACGACGTGCTGCTCTTTCCCGCGCTGCATGACTCGGGCGGGATGGTCGTCCTCGAGGCCATGAGCCATAGCCTTCCCGTAGTGTGCCTGAAGCTCGGCGGTCCAGCGACAATGGTCGATGATCGCTGCGGATTCGCCATAGACCCCGCCGGCAAGACCGCCGCCGAGGTAAGCAAGGAGATAGGACGCGCCCTTGTCGAATTGGCCGTCGAGCCCACCCGGCTGTTCTTTGCCGAATCGGCAAGGCGCCGCTGCGACGAATTCTCCTGGCCTGAGAAGGTCGAACGCATCTACGGGCTGGCGTCATGACGAAGGCATCACGACGACCTGCGAAGGGCACCGTCGCGATGGTCGCACTGATCGCAGGCTATCTCATCCTGAGCTACCCGTTCATGCAGATTCGCATACCACCGGCGGGCTTCGGCATTCCCCTGGGTGAACTGCTGCTCATCATCGTCCTGCTGACGTCGAACATCCCCAAAGTCCTGGCGCGGATGGGCGCGACCGTGGTGCTGTTCCCGTTCGCAGTCTGGTGGATCTGGGCACTGGCCAGGCTGGTTCTCGATGGCGTGGAATATGGCTTCTGGGCGTTCCGTGACGCCACGCAGGCCGTCGAATCACTTTACCTGATAGCGGGCTTTACCCTGGCGGGCCAACCGCGCAGCGTGGAATTGCTCGAACGATGGCTCGGTCCGATCATCGCCGTCTCTTGCCTGTACGGTCTGACGTTCGTCTATGCCAACGAGCTTGTCGCCGCGTCGCCGACGCTGCCGGGCGCGTCGGAACAGGCCATCCCGATCTTCGGCAGCTTCGCGACAACCGGCCAGATGCTGCTCTGGGGCGCCTTTTACTATTTCACGCGACCCGCGTCGCGACCGGCTCAGCGGACGCGCTACGATTTGATCGGCGGCTTCCTGATCGCCTTCGCCGTCATCGTCCTTCAGGCCCGCACCACCTATTTTCAGATCGTGGCCTTGGCGATTCTGTTGTGGATCGTGAGGCCCCGCATTCTCGGCCGGCTGAGCCTGGCGGTGCCGATCATGGTCTTTCTGCTTGCAGCCATCACGGCGTTCGAGATTCGCATCACCGGCCGCCTATCGTCGGAGATCTCGATCGACTTCTTCATCGACCACATCCTGTCGATCGTCGGCATCAGCTCGGGCGGATATTCCGGCGTCGCCGAGGCGGCGGACGGCGTAGCGCTGCGCATGGGCTGGTGGATGCGTCTTTACGACCAGCTGACGTCGGATGCGGTGACCCTGATGACCGGACTGGGTTTCGGTGT